>ERZ1066118.8-NODE-8-length-338494-cov-31.988364_pt1 | contig 338494 bp, 262 predicted proteins | sample MGYA00382765_ERZ1066118 | MGnify/ENA primary metagenome ERZ1066118 (study PRJEB33369, sample SAMEA5778348) | biofilm metagenome | biome: Industrial cooling water; feature: Water cooling tower basin; material: Biofilm | place: United Arab Emirates | collected... | reverse complement strand
TGTTGCAACGGATCAAGCCAGTCAACCAAACATAATTTCCCAACACGTTCTAAGGACTTCAGTGATTACCTGCTGTCCAAACCAATATAGTAGGTCTTTTCAGGGACTTTTTGAGGCTTTTTGCCGGTCTTTTTGAGGTGTTAGGCCTTATAGCAAAAGTTTATCACAGGCTTATCGAAGGTCTATCAAGTATCTAACACGTACAAAAATGAGCAAGAAGAACAAGATTGTTGAAGGCAAGAACGGCCTTCGCAACTACTCCTTTGAAAAAGTACAGAAAGGTAAGCGGGTAACGCACTACGAACCGGGCATTGGCACGTATTATCAGGAATGGACAAACTTATTTTACAAGAAGAAATGCCTGTTCTGCGAAAAAGAATTTGAAGCAAGAAGGGTTGATAGCGCCTTTTGCTGTCAGAGTTGCCAGAAAGCGAGTTTGAGATTACGAGCCAAAAATTTTGGATAAAGATAAGGCCTGAGTAAATACTCAGGCCTTATCGCTTTTAATTTAAAGATAATTTATTATGTACCTTATTGTACATGTTCTTTACTCTATATTCTGTCACTTCTTTCTTTAAAAAAGTATAATATAAGGCTATTAAAATATAGCATAAAGTATAAATAAAATTGCTAATTGCCTTAATACTTTATTTACATTATATTCCCTCTTAAAGAATACGAAATATCCATTACCTATATTTACTTTTCCAGATTTTTGAATTTTACTTATTGTATTTACATTATATGAAACTTTTAATGAATCTCTCAAAAAAACATATTTTAAATATGCTAAAGAGGCTTCGTTAAGAACTAACCTCTCTCTTTCGAGTTCTTCGTTAGTATTTGAGATTGTATCGATGAATGCTTGCCCAACTTCGATTTTATCTATATTCGATTTTGTGGTATCATTTATATAATTGTTAAATTTCTTATGAATCGAATCTATTTTAGATAATCTTCTATCAATGAGCGTAAATATACTGTCACGATCTATGGCTATATTATTTTTCATCATGACCGGATTTTCACTATCTATCATATAATATGGGTCTAGTATATTCGCTGAAATAGATAATACAGGCAAGCCAACAAACGAAAAAAAATAAAAAAAATATAACCATTTATTTTGAGTTTTCGATTTTAGATATCTAAAATCGAAAATTTCTAAAATTTTTGGCCCATTCAGAATCCTTGTACTCGCTTGAACCACATCTTTGATATTAATTAATTTGTCTTTACTTTCAAGAAGTATATTAGCAACGAAGTAATCTCCCTCTCTTAACATATGCGTTTTAAAAGATATCTCATTATCAGTTTTTTCAAAAAATAAATCTAATTCGCTCGTTTTACTCAATATTTCTTGCTGTAACAATTTACATGAATCATTAAATAACATTTTATTTTTCTTAATGAAAGCAGATTCACTAATGTCTTCACCTGAGTAAATAAAAGAATATCTTATTAAGTACATATCATTTGAAATCGGTTGACTGTTATATTTTATTTCAAACCCGTTTATATTATCAACACTCTTATAAAAATTAATCACTTCGTCAAAGACAATTATCATTCTTGATTTTCTCTTATTTATCCATTGAAATAAAGGTATAAGTGAGCCAATGGTTACTAATAACGTCAATATTGATCCTCCTACCTTAATTACTACTTCAAATAATTCCATGCCTATGATTATTTGTGTCTTTTCTAATCAAAATTAAACTCTTTTAGCTGTATCAAACTTCATTTGTGTTACAAAAGTGGTACAATGTAACACAAAAAAGCCCCAAAACAGCGTGTTTTGAGGCTTTTTGCTCCCGAAGCTGGGCTCGAACCAGCGATCCTCTGATTAACAGTCAGTAGATAATTTATGATTTTTATTAATTTTTAATTGTCAATCCGTTGACATACAACTGTTTGTAACATTGGTCATTTATTGATATTTGCTCTGAATTATTGACTTTTGCTACATTTGTTTAAACCATGTTTAAACCGAATATACAAGATGGCTTCCATCAAAGTGATGTTGTACACGTCTAAAGTACTCAAAAGCGGTGAGCATCCCATCATGGTGCGCATCATCAAAGACCGAAAAATAAAATACATCTCCGTGGGCCATAGCTGTCACCCGGACCTGTGGGATTTTAAGAAAGAACTTCCCAAGCGAAAACACCCCAACTACCGCGAATTGGAAATCAACATCGACATTAACCAAGTCTTTGTTGCTGGGCTTTGAGAATGAACAGAAGGATTTTTCTCTAGATGAGTTTAAACAGAAGTACACGGCTCAGACCAAAAAGACCTCGTTTTTCGAATACTTGGATAAGGTAGCCGACGACCTCGCCAAAACCGGACGGGTAGGCTACGCCAACTCCCACCGGGACCTTAAACGCATCCTCTCCCGTTACCGGCCCGATGGTTTTTCATTTAGTGAGATGAATCACGCTTTCCTTCGGAAAGTGGAGCAATTCTTTCGGGAGCGGGGCATGAAAGAGAACGCCATGGGCGTTTACTTCCGCACACTGCGTGCTGTGTATAACAAAGCCATCGCCGATGGTTACGTCAAGAAGAGCGACAGTCCTTTTGATGATTTCAAGGTCTCCAAGTTCAAAGCCCAGACCAAGAAGCGGGCTATCACTAAAGACGACATCCGACTGCTGGCAGAGGTGGAAGTTAAGGAGAGCCTTCGCTTATTTCATAGTAGGAATGTCTTTCTGTTTAGCTATTACTGCTCAGGAATGAACTTTGTCGACGTTGCCCTGATGACCTGGGATAATATCGTCAGCGGTGGAGAGTATCTGCACTACGAACGTGAGAAAACCGGCGACATCTTTGATATCAAGCTCCTGCCCCCGGCCAAAGCCATATTAGACGTCTACCGTCAGCAACGTGTAGACAAGTACGTCTTTCCCTTTCTGAACGAAAGCGAACACAAAACGCAGAAGCAGATTCACGAACGAATAGAAGACCGCCGCAAGGTCACCAACAAAGACCTCAAGAAGCTGGCTTTGTTAGCCGGAGTGACAACGCCCATCACTACTTACACCGCCCGCCACTCCTTCGCCACGGTGCTCAAGCGCAGCGGCGTCTCCGTGGGCAAGATCGCCGAATTGATGGGTCATGAGTCCGAGAAGACCACGCAGGTATATCTGGCGGCTTTTGAGCGGGAGGAGTTGGATGAAGCCATGAAACATTTATTGTAATCACCCTGACGCTGTTCATGGCGATTGCCGACCGGGAGCGGGAGCTCATCAGTATCCGCACAAAAATGGCTCTGCTGCAGAAGGTCCGGAAGTTCGGCTAGTGACGGAAGGGGGAGCCTGACGTTTCAGAGCGTGGAAGCCGCCCGGCGCGGCTATCAGGTCATCCGGGAGCGGGCGGCGGCCAACCGCAACAGCCGTCAGGCGGCGGCGCTCATCCGGCAACTGGTGAATGAAGGCTGCAACTGGTCGGAGATTGCCCGGCAGTTGAACCGCAACGGCTTTCACACGCCCAACGGCGGGCAGTTTCAGGCCGTGCAGGCGCAGCGGTTGTATGAACGGGAGGGAGCAGCCTGACCATCGGTCAATTACTTCGATAGAATTATATTTTCCGGGGTCTGACCGCTTCATTCGATGGAGCCTGTGTCGGAGAAAAGCCAATTATAATAACATATACACAACACCCCTTGAAAAAGTACAACACCCGGCCACCTTTTACGGAGGGGCAGGCGTTGTACTATTCCACTGTTGGTGGTTTACTTTGAAGGGCTTAGCGAGTCTTTTTTCTTCTTTGCTTCGGCCAGTATTTCTTTGCCGAATGATGATTGTTGCCATGTTGGAGAAAGTGTGTTGTACATCTCCATGTAATCGGCCTTCATCAGGTCATCACCAAGCGTACATAACGTAGGTAAGACTGCCCCAGCCGCTGAATCATGACGACGCTTAACGTAAGTTTTGAGTAGGTCAATTCTTCCACGCTGCATCTCCTGAATTAGATTCCCCAAGATATTAGTGTTAACAGTATCCTTTTTGGCAGTCAAAGATTCATATACCTGTTTGATTCTATATCGCTGATAACCTACCCGCTGGTCTGCCTCGTACCATTCCCGCCAATACCGGTCGATGTCAGAGCCACTAACACTGATATTATTGTACTCAGGCTTATCGCCTTTGACGTACACCGTTCGATTATCCAGCAGAATATTAGCCAGTTTAGTAGATGTACGGCCACGGCCTGCCATTAGATACATATAAGCGGGTTCTGTAAGATTTCCCTTCAGGGTGAATCGTTCCTGCCTAACCGTGGCTGAGTCGATAGCTTTACGTTTTCCTCCATCAACTATAAACCTTTGTTCCGTCTGGCAGAATGGCTGCATTCACCCAGCCCCTTTCACATACAGGGCCATCGTCCCCAGCGGGAAGCGGTAGGGGTAGGTGTCCAGTTCCCGGTCGACAACAAGGTTGTCGTACGGCACGGGCCGGGTGATGTACTCCTGGTCGATGAAAATCACGTTTATCCGCTCGTTGACCTTGCCCTTTATCCGTTCCGTGTGCTTCAGTAAGTGCTCGTTGTCGGTGCCCGTCTGGGTGCGCTCCTCATTCTCAAAATAGCGAAACGAGCAATACCAGTATTTGTAGTAATGATGGTAGTTGGAGAAACAGAACCGGTGACGGTCGGGCTGGTCATGTACTGACCTAACTACAAGCTGATAGTAGCTTTGCCAACTGGGTACTGTCGCGATCATCCGCCATCAGGCTGCTGGCTGAGGAGCCGCCCAATACTGATAGGGATACCTGCTAATGCCGACAGTGGTTCGACAGGATGTATGAGGATAAAACAGGATTGTTTTACTGTGCCGGGCGCACGTACAGGCGGCGCTGGGACATTTGGACCCGCACCACACAGGCATCGGGTTTAACCCACGCTGACCGCGACCAATCGAGTACACCGACTATCATTGAGTACTGATAACGAGTAGATTTTTTAGACTTAAAAACCGGGTGACACCCTCCGGAATTCGGAGGGTGTTCTTTTTACATCCTGTTTAATCCTGAAATCCTGTCAAAAATTAATTATGTCCCGACATATCGGGAACCGGAGGGGGTGTCGGCTCCCGCCCTCCCCCACCCGCCCACCCGATGCGCGGAGGCATGGCCTTATGAATTAGCGGAGGCCATATTCAACGTGCTGAAAAAATCATCCCGCAAAAAAGTCGACCCGGTTGAATCCGAAGGCGGCTTTTTGTGTGTAGGTTATTGTGCTGGAAAATCACCCTTTTTCGTTCATAAACTGAATTTGCCAACAGTATCCAGTTGGAAGAAGAACCCCACGTACTGGCTGGACTGATCAAGCAGTTACCTGATATAGTTAAAAACTATGCCGATTTATACCCGCGCAGGCCTGCCCTGAGCGTATGCATAAGTACGAGATCGCATATGCAGGTTCTTGGCTGGAGTATGTGGTACGCCTGGAAACGGAATATCATTAAGATGAGGTAGGCTCTATTCTGTTTATTCATGGGTTTGAAAAACTATCGGGTAAAGAATTTGAGCAATTCATATCGGCGGCTAAATCGATGCTGGGCCGGATTAACCTATCAAATATCTAACTCATTTTGACTCAGTCAAGAGGATATGCTCTTTATCGAACATTTCGTACTAATGTTGGATATCCTCTTTCTGAGAGTCATCGACACATACCTGACATCACATCAATCTGGCTGGTGAGTATGACTTTTGGATGACGCAATGCCGCCCTGAAAGGGTTACTGAATTTTCCGCTGGTTCGTATACGGAGCAGGAGAAGCATCCCCAAGTGACGGATTTTGTACGAAACTGCAAGATTACCTGAGTATTTGCCGGTGGTTTATCCGCAGTTCTTGATATATCAACTAGTATTTAATTTTCATGAAAAAACATCCTCGTCAAATTTTTCATCAAAAAATCATATTTGTTGTAAGGGGATGGCCCTAAAATTTTCTCTTATTAGTATAGTTTGGATTTATATTAAGTATAACCATGCACCCTTCGTCGGACAAGAGTATATTTAAACAGCCGATAACTCGTCTTTCTGATGAACGGAAGGATGGCTTAGTGTTACATGATGAAGTATTTATAAGAAAAGCATTCGACCAAGACCCCCGGTCTGGCTTCGAGCTTTTATTTCGCCGGTATCATCAGCCCCTGTTCAGTCATGCCTGCCGACTGGTGTATTCGCCCGATATTGCTGATGATATCGTGAGTGATGTTTTTCTGGCATTCTGGCAAAGAGAAGCTTATAAAAATGTTACCTCGTCTTTTAGGGCCTATCTATTTATGTCAGTAAGGTACGCAGCCTTCGCTTCCCTGAGAAAAGAATTAGCACACGAACCGCTGGATAGCACCGATGCGCTGAATATAGCCAACGCCCATGCCACAGCCGATAGTTTACTGAGTTACGATGAACTATATCTACGCATCGACAAGGCTATTCAGGCACTACCCCCCAAAAACCAGAAAGTATTCATACTCAGTCGATTTGAGGGAATGAGCCACGCAGAAATTGCCCGACAATTAGAAATAACCCCTAAAACGGTGGAAATGCACATTCATAAAACGCTGGGCATCTTACGTTCGCTCATTTTCTCTTCGTAGGCAATCCTGTTTAACTCTTTTGTCATGCAACAGGAAATCAATCGAGAACTGCTATTTCTCTACTGGTCGGGGGGAGCCACTCCGATGCAGCAACGACTAATCAGAGAATGGCTTCAGTTCCCTGAACATCAGGAATTATTTTTTGAATGGCTGGCCGAGTGGGAAAGTAAGCACCCACAGGCTATTAGTAATACGGCAAACCGTTGGTCAAAGCTAATCAAGCGGCTGGAACAGATACCTGAACCCAAAGCCGACCCTCTAACACCGCCTTCTTTCAACCGACCCTGGTTTGCGGTCCGTCGCTGGCTTGTGGCCGCATCGGTCGTAGTCCTGTTAGCCCTGGCTGGGGCTTTTCATACTGTGCTGTTTCAGAAAAGTTACCGCACTGCGTATGGCGAGATCAAAAAAATCAGCTTGCCAGACGGTAGTACAGCCACACTCAACGCTAATTCAACACTGCGGATTCCGCGGTTCTTCTTCCTGCACAACACACGCCAGGTCTGGCTACAGGGCGAGGCCGAATTTGACATAAGCCACCAGCTAACTCAGCCGAGGTTTATTGTCCATACTAGTAATCACCTCGACATCGTCGTTTTGGGCACTGAATTCGTCGTGTCGGCCCGCAATGAGCGGTTTCGCGTAGCCTTGCATTCGGGTCAAATACGCCTTCAGCCGGAGCAGGAACTTGTTGTTGCTCCAATTACACTCATTCCGGGCGATGTCGTAACGCTCGACCGGCGTGGCAACCTTCAAAAGACGGCTGAGCAGTTCACCCGTGACTTAAGTGCCTGGAAAGACCATGTTTTCGTGTTTGACCGGCACTCGCTACGTCAGGTACTGGATATGCTTTATGAACACTTCGGCGAGCGGGTCATTCTGGAAGACGAATCGCTCGCTTCTTTTCAGATTACAGGACGTTTTCGGGCAAAACGCGCCGACGAACTACTGAGCGTGATTACCGAGCTTACAGGTTATCGGCTCATCAGGCGCGGCCCGCAAACGTATTTAATTCGATAAACCTCCATTGGTATGGTAAATATACGGTTGCTCATGGGCCGCGCGACTCGTCTAGCCCTGTTAGGCGAACTTTGTCTGGCGGTGCAATGGTGTTCGGCTCAGGTACTGGCCTCGGCCCATCAACCCCCATCGTCAAAGCAACAAACAACAGAACAACGTTCGTTGCGAACGGTTTTGCTCACCCTAATGAGGCAGCGGCAGGTTGAGTTCATCTTCGATGAACGTATTTTGCCGGAAGGCGTGGTCAATACCCACCGGATTCAGGCCGACTGGTCCCTTGAGCGGATACTGAGCGAACTGTTGCAGGATACCGGGCTGCACTATCGGCGGGTGCGCGAAAATACGTATCTGATTCTGGCTACTGCCGAACGACGACTTGACCGGGTCAACAACGCGACCGCGAAACCAACCGACGCGCAGATAGTCAAAAACCAGGGTACATTGCCTTTACCAACCGCTCTACAGTCTTTGCCACTGGCTATAACGCCCACTGTCGAGCAGGAAAGAGCAATTAGCGGAACAGTAATAGATGCCCAAAATAATCAGCCGATTCCTGGGGTCAGCATTGTCATAAAAGGTACGCAGCGAGGCACCGTCACCGACACCGAGGGCCGTTACCGGCTAACCATTCCCGAAGGTAGTCAGACACTCGTATTCAGCTATGTAGGTTATATAAATCAGGAGATTGTAGTGACTGAACGCTCCGTCATTGATATAAGCCTGTCGGCTGATGATAAAACACTTAATGAAGTGGTTGTCGTTGGTTACGGCACACAATCCAGACGTAACGTGACAGGTGCGGTTTCCAAGATAGACATGAAGCAAACCGAAACGCTTCCCGCTACCAATGTAACCCAAGCTATCCGGGGCCGGGTGGCCGGCGTACAATTCACTGACAGCGGCCGACCCGGGCAGGGAGGTAATATTCTAGTGCGGGGAACTCGCTCCATCAATGCGGGCAACAACCCCCTGATTGTGGTGGATGGTATTTTTTTTAATGGCAACCTGGCCGACATTAACCCGAACGACATCGAAACGATGGAGGTGTTAAAAGATGCTTCCGCTGCCGCCATTTACGGGTCGCGGGCCGCCAACGGCGTGATTCTCATTACCTCCAAACGAGGCACTTCGGAAAAGCCATCCATTCGGGTCAATGCATTCTACGGCCTATCTGATTGGAGCAACCGGATACAGCTACTTACCCCCGAACGCTATATTCAGAAAACGCTCGATTGGCGTCGTCAGGCCGGGCTGGCATCCGATCCTGACAAAATCGACACGTACCTGCAGGCCCCGGAAGTAGAAAACTACCGGCAGGGCCGCACGATTGATCCCTGGCAGGAAGTTTCCCAGCGGGGGCGAATTCAGTCTTATGACCTGAGCGTGTCGGGTCGCTCTGAGCGAACCAACTATTACCTGTCCGGGGCTTTGGTCAACGAACAGGGTATCGTGTACAATGATCAGGCCAACCGGCTTTCGTTTCGAGCCAATCTGGAGACCACTATTGCCCCTTGGCTACAGGTTGGTCTCACCTCACAGTATGCCCGGCGCGATTTGTCCGGCGTGGAAGGAAATGTGGGGCTGGCTTATCGGATGAGCCCTTACGCCACGCTGTTTACTGACGCTGAACGGACGGACCCCATTCCGTATCCGGTCGATGATCAGTTGATGATCAACCCGCTGTTCAACGCAAAACGTAATCAGAACGAGGAAGTGTTTAACAACCTTTTTGCAAACTTCTACGCCAAAGTCGATATTCCGTTTCTGAAAGGGTTACAGTATCGCATCAACTTCTCGCCTAATCTAAGGTGGCAGCATAACTACACATTCGTCCCCATCTATGAGCGATACGGTATGCGGCTCACTGGCAACGCCAGCAAAGTAAATCGGCAGGATTATGATTGGGTCATGGAAAATATTGTAACCTACTCCCGTCAGTTTGGGACTAATCATGCCATTGATGCTACCCTGCTTTACGGCCGAAATCACTTCGGCTGGGAATCGACTACAGCCACGGCGACCAATTTCTTTAACGATGCCAACGGCTGGAATAATCTGGGCCTGGGTCAGGTTCAGCAGAGTGCGTCGAGTGCGTCCCGGCAGGACGGTATTTCATCAATGCTACGCATCAACTATCGCTTCCGGGACCGCTACCTCTTCACGGTAACGGGTCGGCGCGACGGTAGCTCGGTCTTTGGGCAGCAGCAGAAATTTGCCCTGTTTCCCTCGGCTGCTTTCGCCTGGATTGCCTCCGACGAAAAATTCCTCGCTGGAAACCGGTTCATCAACCTGCTGAAGTTGCGGCTCTCCTACGGCTCGGTCGGTAATCAGGCCATTAATCCGTATCAGTCGCTTAGCCGCTCGTCCACGGCGCAGTATGTTTTCGGCGACGGCAGCCCTACCTACACCGGTGTTTTCCCGGCTAACATGGCCAATCCCAATCTGACCTGGGAGACGACCGTTTCGGCCAATGCAGCCCTTGACTTTGAGTTGTTCAAAGGTCGGGTGTCAGGTACGATAGATGTTTACAACATGAACACACGCGACCTGCTACTGTTGCGAAGTCTGCCCTCCATGACTGGCTTTGCCTCGGTTTGGACCAACTTGGGTGCCACCAACAATCGGGGCATCGAGTTGTCATTGACAACGAACAATCTGCGACGGGGAAAATTTAGCTGGACCTCGACCGCCGTTTTTTCAACCAACCGAAACCGCATCACAAGTATTTACGGAAGCGACCTCAACGAAGATGGTATTGAAGACGACGATGTGGGCAATCGCTGGTTCATTGGACAGCCCGTGCTGGTTGCATTTGATTATGTCTTCGATGGCATATACCAGAACGGCGAAACGCTCCCCACTGGCTACCAGCCCGGCTTTATCCGCGTTCGGGACCTCAACGGGGATAATCAGATTACTCCCATCGCCGACCGTCGGGTCATCGGGCAGCTCGAACCCCGCTATCGCTGGGGACTGACCAACGAATTTCGCTACGGTAATCTATCTCTCTCGGTGTTTATCAACGCAATGCAGGGTTGGATCAGCCCGATGAACCTACTGAACATTCGGGAGAACTTTCCCGACCGGCCCGCAAACTTTATGGATGCGGACTGGTGGACAGCCGAGAATCAATCCAACACCCGACCTTCGCTGACCTTCAACAATCCGCTGGGTATTGGCTACTATGCCAGCCGCGATTTTGTGCGCCTTCAGGATGCGTCATTGGCATACACTGTGCCAGGTAGTTGGCTCAGTAAACGCAAACTTGGCACCTTACGGCTGTATGTGAGTGGCCGTAATCTGGTTACCTGGTCGGTCTGGCCGGGTTTTGACCCCGAAAACGGCAACAGTGGTCTAGGAAATCTGTTTCCGGCAGCCCGCACCGTCTCACTTGGTCTTAATCTTGGTTTTTAACCTCATTTCTGTTTTATGAAGAGTCTTTTTTCTCCTGCTGTTTGCCGATTACTACGCCCTCTGCCCAGTCTGGTGGGTTTGTGTGGGATACTAGCCGGGTGCCAAGAAGACATTCTGACAGAGCGGCCACAGGATTTTCTTAATTCAGACGTGGTACTGGTTGATAGGCGGGGCTTCGAGAGTGCTATCACCGCCCTGCACGATGCCGCCCGAAGCGAACTGGCCCCTTCGGATGTTATTAATCGGCAGTTCCATATGCAGATTGGCACTGACATTGCCACGACGGGCTTTGCGGGCAACCCCGACTTTGTGGATTACCGCACCACCCTGACCCCCACCCAAACCTCGGTCGATCATTATTGGGACTGGGCTTACCTGCGTATGCTGCCCCGAGCCAACGTAATCATCGAGTACGCCGAACGGCCAGCCGCTCGGTGGGCCAGCGAAGCCGAAAAGAACGCTATTGTAGCCGAAGCTCGATTCTTCCGGGCGTACACCTACAATGTCTTAGCCAATCTATACGGGGGCGTACCCATTGTTGATCGGGTCTATAACGAACCAAAGCTGGACTTTGTGCGGGCCACCCGGCAGCAGGTACTGGCTTTTGCCGAACGAGACCTAGTGTATGCCGCTCAGTGGTTACCGCTAACCACCCCGCTGGACGGCCGCATCGTCAGAGCAGCCGCACAGCACCTGCTCAGTGAAGTCTATTTGAGCCTGGAACAGTTTGACAAATCCATTGAAAGTGCTTCCGCAGTAATTAATTCAGGGCAGTACCAACTTATGACGAACCGCTTTGGCCGGTTTACCAACCAGCCCGGCGACGTTTTCTCTGATCTGTTCCGCGATGGTAATCTGAACCGGGCTTCGGGAAACCGGGAGATGATTTGGAACATTCAGTTTGAGTTTCAGACACCAGGCGGAGTGAGTGCCGAGGGGCAGGCCAACCGTTGGGTACGGGCTTGGAGTCCGCGCTACTGGGATTTACGAGACCCAGACAACCGCCTTGGGATGCAGGTAGTCGATAGCCTGGGGCGGGGCGTAAGCTGGGTTCGCCCAACCACTTTTTTTCTCCACGACCTCTGGCGTACGAGTGGCCCCAACGACCTGCGTAACTCCCCGTTTAATATCCGACGCACTTGGTTCTACAACAACCCCGCTTCGCGTTTCTTTCGGCAGCGCGTACTGCCACGTGCCAATATCGATACGATGGTCACTTTGTTTCCGATGATTCGCAAAATTGAAGGCGAATACCTCGCTGGGGCTACTGTAGGAATGACATTCAAGGAATATCCGATAATGCGCTTGGCAGAGACCTATCTGCTGCGAGCCGAGGCTCATTTGAAAAATGGAGATCGTCAGCGGGCCGCCGAAGATATAAACGTGGTACGTAACCGGGCCAGAGCTACGCCTATTACAGCGCAGGACGTAACGCTGGATTTTATTCTCGATGAACGCGCACGTGAACTCATTGTGGAAGAGCCAAGACGGCGTACGCTGGTCCGCACCGGGACGCTCGTCGACCGGGTCCGGCGCTTTAACATGCGGGCCAGTACCCGCAACAGCATCCAAGACATTCACCGCTGGTATCCGATTCCACAACGAGCTATCGACGCCAATATAGGTGCTACACTTGAACAAAACCCCGGTTATTGATGATTGACCAGCAACGCCATGATACGAATCGTCTGTCTACTGTTTATATATTTAGGTTTGGGAAACGAAAATGGCCTAAAGGCTGCGTATGCGCCGGGCGACACGTCTGTCGCCCGGCCCAACATTATCATTATTTATACCGATGACTTGGGGTATGGGGACCTGAGTTGTCAAGGTGGGGATATTCCGACCCCTCATATCGACCGTATTGGTGCTGCTGGCATTCGGTTCACCGATTTTTACGTAGCCGCGCCGGCCTGTACACCTTCACGTTATGGGCTACTGACGGGGGCGTTTCCCCAACGTTCTCATCATGGTCTTGAGCGGGTCATTTACGCGGGGCATGATGGTCATTTAGATTCGACAGAGGTCATTCTGCCCCAGTTTCTAAAACAAAGAGGCTATGCAACGGCCCTTATGGGCAAATGGCACCTCGGCGGGCACCCGCTTGATCATGGCTTCGACCAGTTTGTGGGCCTGACGCAGGGCTGCGTCGACTACTTTACACATGTAGCGGAATTCCCGTTTTCTAAATTCCCCACCGAACCCGACTGGTTCATCAACCGGGAAAAACGAAAAGAGACTGGCTATGTGACCGACCTCATTACCCAGCATACCCTTCAGTATCTGGACCAGCAAACCGCAGCCGGTCAGCCCTTCTTTTTATTTCTGTCTTACAATGCCCCACATTATGGAAAAAGCGAAGGGGCTACGGCCCCCCCGCAACTGACCGTCAGCCTGGAAGAGAAAGCACCCTCGCCCCACACGTTCGGCCCTGTGTTCAAATCGCTTCAGGCTCCGGAAGCCTATCTCAACCGGTTTAGGCACATCGCCAATATTCACCGCCGTTATTATGCCGCAATGGTGGCTAACTTAGACGATAACGTGGGGCGGGTACTAACGCATCTACAGCAGAGGGGACTGTACCGAAACACCATTATATGGTTCATCTCGGACAACGGTGGGTATGCCCGTACGCTGTTCGGCCACGCCAGCAATGGCCCGTTGCGGGGTCAGAAAACCGAACTCTACGAAGGCGGTATCAGGGTGCCCGGTCTGCTGTGCTGGCCGGCCCACGTTCGGGCTGGTCAGGTCATCCGGCAACCCGTTATCAATCTGGACGTATTACCGACGCTGGCGACCCTGACGGGCTTTCAGGCCGACCTGACGGATCGCCCGCTTGATGGCATTGACCTGTCGCAACTCCTGACGGAGGGTAAAGCCCCCCAGCGCACGCTATTCTGGAAATATAACAATAACCAAAAAGCCCTACGGCAAGGGGACTGGAAATGGATTAACGATCAGCTTTACCGCCTGAGCGACGACATCGGCGAAAAGCACAACAAAGCGGCTGAATTTCCACAGCAGGCCCAGGCCATGAAGCAGACGTGGCAACAAATCGATCAGTCACTCTCCCCATACCGTCGTCACTCGTTGAAAAAGCCATGAGATACCTGCTGGTTTTGTTGCTGATTGTATTAGGTTCGTCGGCGGGTCGGCCCAGCCAGCCATCGGCAAACCGTCGGCCAAATATCATTCTGTTATTGGCTGATGACTTGGGATACGGTGATCTGGGTTGTTATCGAAACACCTCGGGCGGCCGTTGCCTACAAAGAACCCCCCACTTAGATTCTATGGCAGCGGCTGGCCTTCGACTAACGCATTATTATGCAGGTAGTAGCGTTTGTTCCCCGTCGCGGGCGGCCCTACTGACGGGCTGTTATCCAATGCGCGTCGATGTCGCCGTGAATGAGCGTCCCGAAGCAGCAGCGGGCAGACAGGTCTTTTTTCCGGCTTCCACTAAAGGACTCAACCCCGCAGAGATTACCTTGGCTGAGGGATTGCGCGAGGCAGGGTATGCCACGGCCTGCATCGGCAAGTGGCACTTGGGCGATCAGCCCTTCTTTCTGCCAACCCGCCAGGGTTTCGATTACTGGTTTGGTACACCATATAGCAATGACATGAACACGGCAGACTGTCCGCTGCCGCTAATGCGGAACGAAACCCTGCTGGAACAAAATCCCGATCAGAGTCTACTGACCCGGCGCTATACCGAAGAGGCACTGCGTTTTATGACGGCGCACCGAAGCCAGCCCTTTTTTCTCTACCTACCCTACAACATGGTGCATCACCCCTTGCACGCCAGTGAGCCGTTCCGGGGACGGTCAGGTAATGGGGCATACGGCGATGCCGTCGAAGAAGTGGACTGGTCGGTCGGGCGCATCCGTTCATTTCTTCGTGAAAACAAAATTGACAACGAAACCCTGATTATTTTCACCTCTGACAATGGGGCAGCCCGCAAACACGGCGGCAGTAACCTGCCCTTACCGGGCTGGAAAGGCACGACGGCCGAGGGTGGCTTTCGGGTGCCGTGTCTCGTGTCGTGGCCGGGACATATCCAGAAAGGGCGGGTGAGTGCTGAGTTGATGACGGCTATGGACTGGTGGCCTACGTTGCTTAATATAGCCGGTGTCCGCCCTACTCGGTTACAAATTGATGGCGAAAATCTGTCCAATTGGTTATTATTAGGTAAATCGCCCAAGACGGAACGGTCCTTTTTCTATTACCAAAAAGATCAGTTACAGGCAATTAGGCGGGGCCGCTGGAAACTGTATCTGCCTTTAGACAGCATTTATCAGTCAACCCATTTACCGGGGTTGATGGCCGGACCGGTTCGTCCCCGGTTGTACGATCTGACTCATGACACCGGTGAGACGACGGATCTTGCTTCGGCACAACCCCTGTTAGTGAAACAGATGCTGAAGAAGGCCGACTCCGCCCGGCGAGAACTGGGCGACCGCCGACAGCGTGGCAAGGGGCTTCGGCCAGCATTGGTCCTGCCTGCTGCCACCTGTCTGAAGTAAGCAAAGATTAAGTATTCAGCGCAACGTAGCCCATGTTGCGGAATAAATATTAACTTCCGTTAGGCTATAAAAACGCTCAGTTTTATCAACGACTTTTCTATGTGAGCCTTCCTTATAGGTGTTGACCGTTGGCCCGCTGGTAGTTCGGCGAAAAATTAACTCATCAGCAGGCGGCAAATATACCCAATGCCAATCGTAATGTCGGCTGACGAACCACCGGCGTAAGAGTTACACAATTTGAAAAACGATTCGCATCAATAGCGTGATCTGATGACCAGCCGAACTATCGCCTGGTGAAAGTTATAGATCGACTTGTTCGCCAAGCGCAAACAGACCGCTGACCTAGGCTTGACCCGTCCCCTGATGTGTTAGACCTGTACTATTTATTTTCTGCAATGCGAAAAAGATACAGCATCAAAATCCTTGTCCTTACCGGACTTTTGTTAGTTTTTGTTGATTGGCGGTTTGTTTATGGGCAGACTCACCATCAGGCTGACACATTGCCGAATATTCTCTGGATTTCATGTGAAGATATGTCACCCCGTTTAGGCTGTTACGGAGATACGACCGTGCCTACGCCAAATATCGACCGGCTTGCCCATGAGGGAGTGCGTTATACTAACGCGTTCTGCACGGCGGGAGTGTGTGCGCCCAGCCGCAACGCCATCATTACGGGTCGTTACCAAACCAGCAATGGTGGTCACAATATGCGGACACTGGGCAACACCTACCCGGAAAAAACCGGCCTTCCCAAAACGTATTCGATTGTGCCACCGCCCGATGTGCGGGCCTTTCCTGAATACCTGCGGTCGTTTGGCTATTACACGCTTAATAATGTAAAAACCGATTACCAGTTTGAGGAGTCACCGACGGTTTGGGATTTAATCAGCAATAAAGCGCACTGGCGTGGTCGCCCGGCCGACAGACCTTTTTTCGCTGTTTTTAATAATACCGCCACGCACGAATCGCAGGTCTGGGCCAGAAGCACTCTTCCATTGCGAGTTGATCCGAAACGGATTCAGGTGCCGCCCTACTACCCCGATACGAAAACCGTCCGGCACGATATTGCCCGATTCTATAGTAACATCCGGGATTTAGACGACTGGGTTGGTGAACTGCTCCAGCAACTCGAGGAGGATCAACTTCTTGATAAAACCATTATTTTTTTCTGGTCCGACCACGGCGACGGATTGCCTTTTGTTAAGCGGGAGGTGTACGACCGGGGGATTCGTGTTCCCCTGATCATCCGGTATCCCGACGGGCAGCAAGCCGGCACGACCCACTCCGGGTTGATTTCGATGATTGACCTGGCCCCAACAGTATTATCACTAGCTGGCCGATCTGCACCCACCGCCATGCAGGGAAAGGCTTTCGCCGGAAAATTTGCCACTACCGAACCGCGCAGTTACGTTTATGCTGCCCGCGACCGGATCGACTCGGAGTTAGATCGGGTTCGGAGCACACATGACGGACGGTATCAATACATCCGCAATTTCTTTCCTGAGAAGCCCCTTTACATGGATATTGAGTTCCGAAAGCAGCAACCAATGATGACAGAACTGCTGCAGCTTCGCGATGCCGGAAAATTGAACCCGGTTCAGATGAATTGGTTCAGACCAACCAAACCGGTTGAAGAACTGTACGACTTACAGGCTGATCCACACCAGTTGAACAACTTGGTTGACCAACCGGAACGAGCTGCGGAGTTGCTTAGACTAAGAAACGCTATGGATACTTGGCTTAAAGAGAGCGGTGATTTGGGCAGTATTCCCGAAAAAGAACTGATCGCCCAATGGTGGAATTGTCAGGACGTTCCTCCGGTCACGCAAGCTCCGGTAATTCGCCGACGGGGTAAACAAATCGTTATCGAATGTACGACGCCGGGCGCGTCGATTGGCTATAAAATTGTTGGGAAGCATCAGAGCTGGCAAGTCTATACTGAGTCTTTCAAACTGAAACATAGCGAACAGGTAAAGGCCGTAGCAATGCGAATAGGTTATACTAAAAGCTCTGAAGTAAAATTTCCGAATTAAAGCGGGGCTGTAAACAACGACGGATTGACGATGCCCGGTAAGTGAGTACTTCGGAGTAAAGAGGTTCTTCGTCAGTTTTGATGATCGAGGTGTTTATCGGACATTTTCGCTCATTTCACTCCGCCTGTCTGCTCGCAGACTTGTCAAGCCGTTGACCAGCAGCCTAACCGTGTCGTTGCCCACATAACCAGTACGCCAGTTTCTGCCGACTGTCCGCTGTGCGGCCAAATCAGTACTCGTATTCATTCGCGGTATCACCGATGGCTCACCGACTTGGCTGTAGCTGGCCACCCCTTTATCTGGCAACTAAAAGTGTATAAGTTCTATTGTGATAACCCGGCTTGTGATCGGCGCATCTTTACTGAGCGCTTACATGAGCACATTCAGCCCTACGCCCATTGGCTAACTAACTGTCAGGGACAAATCAAGTGTTTTTTCCAGTACAGTCCTTCCTGCTCTGGTAACGTCAATGCCCGCCTGCCGATGTGCAGGCCGTGCGGCCCCGGTACTGACACAGGGTTATTCAGCAACCCTTCCCATCTCGTTCATCCGCTTTGACCCTACAGACGCCAGCCCCGAATCTCGTCCATCACACCCGCCCCGATGCCGCCGACTTTCTGCCCTTGACTTCATGAAACTCTACCGCGTTATCCTGCCCGTGTCCGACATCCGTAAGACAGCCCAGCCGATTTTTACTACCTGCTCTTCCAGCAGCCCGGCACCCGCGTCTCAACCGGCCGCCATTACTTCAACCTCGAAGGCACCATCCTCAACCTTTTATTTGCTTAGGAGCAGGACTTTAACAGTAGGAAAGTAATTGCGAAAACAGAGGTTTATTTTCAAGCAATCTCCGTGCAAAACCCGCTCACTTCCCTGGGCGATGATGTAGCGGCCGCTAAACGGGCGATTGCCCGGAAAATTAACGCCAAAACCCTGACGCTGAAGGCCAGTCATGTACCCATGCTCTCGCAGCCGACCCAGGTAGCGGCTTTGGCCCAGCAGTGGATTGCGTAACTCCCCGCACCCAGACACCCGCAGGCCGAGCAGCGGTTTCGGGCACAGGCCTGGACGCGGGGGCCGTTTCTGAACGAACTATACCGAATTCGGTAGATAGAATCGGTAGATGTAAGCGACTTACCTTCTTTTTCATGTATGGCGTCTCCGTCCGGCTCCGACGAACTCTTCTGGCAGGGTCTACGCAACGGTCAGGAGCAGGCTTTTGCCGAACGGATGCGGATGCCACATTCTGCGAGTGGGTACATCAGAGTGAACTGACCGAACGCTTTATGAATCAGACTTCCAGGCATATTGAACCCGCCGGGCAGGAACGTTAGCCCCGGCGGTGGGCCTGGCCTAAGGAAGCAAAGAATAGTCTCTGTGAGCTTTGCCCTCATGACGCGAAGCAAATAATTATAAGCAAACACCCTCCTTTGTATGAAAACGACTCTTCACCCGCCCATCCCGTGGCAACGCATCATGCAACGAACGGCCCTTCCGCTGCTCCTGACGTTTGTGGCCGCTACGTTCTCGCTGGCCGAACCGGGCCGGGTGCAGCAACTTTTGGACCGCGCCATAACGGGCCGCGTCACGGGCGAAACCGGCGAGGGTATGCCGGGCGTGTCGGTGGTGGTCAAAGGCACGGGCCGGGGCAGCACCACCGACAGCGAAGGCAGCTACCGGCTGAACGCACCCGATGGCCCCGCAACGCTGGTGTTTTCGTTTGTGGGCTATGTCTCGCAGGAGGTGGTACTTTCTGCCGGGCAAACAACCGCCAACGTCCAACTCCGCCCCGATGACAAATCGCTGAGCGAAGTGGTGGTGGTCGGCTATGGTACACAGCAACGGCGCGACGTGACCAGTTCGATTGCGTCCATCAGCACCCGCGACATCAAAGACCAGCCCGTGCCGAACGTCGTGGAAGGGCTGGCGGGCCGGATGCCGGGCGTACTGATTCAGCAGAACACGGGGGCACCGGGCAACAGCCCATCCATCAAAATTCGGGGGCTGGGGTCCATCAGCGCGGGCAATGGGCCGCTGGTGGTCATCGATGGGCAACCGGTAAACTCCGGCGACCTGACCAACGGCGGGGGCCTGAACCTGCTGAACCCCAACGATATCGAAAAAATCGACGTACTGAAAGACGCCAGCGCAACGGCCATTTTCGGTTCGCGCGGGGCCAACGGCGTGATTGTCGTCACCACCAAGCGCGGCAAGGCCGGGCAGATGCGCCTGAACGTCGATTATTTCACTGGCGCACAGGAAGTGACCCAGCAGATGGACATGCTCAACGCGCAGCAGTTTGCCGAGTTCTCCAAAGAAGCCGCCAACAACGCTTACCTCGAACGCGTGACCGGTGCCCGCATCGAAGACCCTAACCCAGCGCGTCCGGCGGGGCAGCGGTTTCGGTACCCGCGTGGCGAGTTTCCGGGCGTCGATTTCGACAATCCGGCGGCTTTGTCCAGCTTCAATTATCAGGACATGATTTTTCAGCGGGCACCCATCAGCAACTACCAGATTTCCGGCTCCGGCGGCACCGACAAACTGCAGTTCATGGTGTCGGGCAACTATCTCCGGCAGGACGGCATCGTCAAACGCTCCGGCATTCAGCGCTATACGTTCCGCTCCAACGTCGATGCGCAACTGAATCCCATCGTGCGCATGGGCCTGAGTTTCAGCCCCTCGGTTACGGTCGAAGACCGGCTGAACACCGACGGGCACTGGGCCAGCAACGGCATCATCAACTCGGCCCTGAACCTGCCGCCATTTATTCCCATTTTTCAGGCCGACGGCGTTACGTATAACTCCCAGGCGTTTTACGCGGCTCCCTATAACTGGCCGGGCATCACCAACCCCGTTGCCAACATCGTTGAAGTGGATAATCAGGCCCGTATCACCCGCCTGTTGGGTAATGCTTACCTCGAACTGAGCCTGCTGAAAGAACTGAACTACCGGGGCACCATCGGGGGCGACATTATTCACTCACGGCAGAATCAGTACCAGACCTCGGCTCTGCCCCTGAATCAGTTGCTGCCTCCCACGCCCAACTCGGCCTTTGCCGAAAACTCGCAGAACGTCAACTGGGTTACCAACCACACGCTGACCTACAACCGGCAAATCGGCAGCCAGCACCGCGTTGAAGCCCTGCTGGGTATGGAAGCCCAGAAGAACGATTTTGAACGCACCCGTATCGACGCCAACAATTTTCCAAATGACCTGGTACGTACCGTCAATGCCGGCACAATTTTGGGCAGCAATGCCACCCGGAACGTGCGCGATCAGTGGTCGCTGGCGTCGTATTTTGCGCGGGTAGCTTATTCGCTGGCCGACAAATACCTGTTCAATGCCTCGATTCGGCGCGACGGCAGCAGTCGCTTCGGGGAAAATAACCGCTGGGGTACCTTCCCGTCGGCGTCGGTAGGCTGGCGCGTGTCGGAGGAGGCTTTCCTGAAAAACAACCGCGCACTGTCGGAGCTTAAATTGAAAGTAAGTTACGGGATTGCGGGCAACAACGCCTTCACCTCCAACTACCCGGCCTTGGGGCTGGTCGGCATCGACAACTACGTACTGGGAAACAACCTGGCTAATGGACTGGCCGTCAGTTCCATATCGAACCCGGCGTTATCGTGGGAGCGCAGTCGGCAGTTGGACGTGGGGGCCGAGATTGGTTTGCTCAACAACCGGCTGTTTATCGTGGCCGATTACTACCGGCGTATCACCACCGACCTGCTGCTGGCCGTTCAGGTGCCCACGCTGACGGGTTTCAGTTCGGCGGTGCAGAACATTGGGCAAGTCGAAAATAAAGGGTTCGAGTTCGCCCTCAACACCCGCAATCTTACCGGGTCGCGCTCGACCGGGTCGCGCTCGACGGGTGCGCTCACCTGGACGACTGACCTGAACTTCTCGTTCAACCGCAACAACGTGCTGGCGCTCGGACCCACCGGCGACCCCATACGGAGCGGCACGGGCGTGGGGGAAACCAACATCACCCTCATTGGTCAACCCCTGGGCAACCTGTTCGGCTACCGGCAAATCGGGGTGTTCCGCGACCAGGCCGACATCGACGCTTCGCCCCGCTTCCCCGACGCCCGTCCCGGCGACGTGAAGTACGAGGACGTCAACGGCGATGGGCGCGTCGACGCCAACGACCGCACCAGCATCGGCAACAACCAGCCCGACTTCATCTACGGGGTGACCAATACGTTCACCTACAAAGGAATCGATCTCGGTATTGTGATTCAGGGCGTACAGGGGGGCGAAATCCTGAACCTGTCGCGCCGGTTTTACGAAAACCTCGAAGGCAACTCGAACCAAATCACGACGGTGCTCGACCGGTGGCGGTCGCCCCAGCAACCGGGCAACGGTATCGTGCCTCGTGCCAACGCCCGCACCACCGGCAACAACAACGCCATCTCGACGCGCTGGGTCGAAGACGCCAGCTTTTTCCGCATCCGTAACATCACACTGGGCTACAACCTGCCCAAGTCGCTGGTGAGCCGCGCCCGAATGCAGACGCTACGGGTATACGCGGGCATCCAGAACGCGCTGACTATCTCGAACTACCTCAGCTACAACCCCGAAGTGAGCGGCTACGAAGGCCCGCTGACCGGGGGCGTCGATTATGGCTCGTATCCCATCGCCCGAACCTACACCATCGGCCTGAACATTGGCTTATAATTCCTACAGACCATGAAACGCACCTGCATCCTTACACTCGGTCTGTGCCTTAGCCTGACCGCCTGCCGTGAATCCTTCATCGACCTGGCCCCTTTTTCGCAGGCCAGCACCGCTACGTTCTACCGCTCGGCATCCGACCTGCTCAACGCCCTCAACGGAGCCTACAGTGCCCTTCAGTTCAACGGACAGTATGGGCAGTACTACGTGGTAGCCGAACTCCCGTCCGACGATACGGTGCCCGTGCTGTCGGGGTCGGTAACCGATCAGGACGAATTCGACAAGTTTTATCTGCGTACCACCAACCCGTTTCTGAGTAGCCGCTGGAGCGATGGCTACCGGGGTATTTACCGAACCAACGCCGTCATCGACCGGAGCGCGGGCATCCCGATGGACGAGACGCTGAAAGCCCGCATGGTGGCCGAAGCCAAATTTCTGCGGGCACTGATGTATTTCAACCTCGTGCGCGTCTTCGGCGACGTGCCGCTGGTGACGAAAGAAATCATCGACCCACAGGAGGGTTACCAGTTTGGACGCAGTCCGGTCACGGAAGTATATGCCCAGATTGAAAAAGACCTGACCGAGGCCGAAGCCGTGCTGCCCGCTACGTATACGGGCGCGAACGTGGGCCGGGCCACGCGCGGAGCCGCCAGAGCGTTGCTGGGCAAGGTGTTGCTGACCCAGCGCAAATACGGGCCCGCAGCCGCCAGGCTGAAAGAAGTGATCGACGCCGGTACGTATGACCTGCTGACCAATTATGCCGACGTGTTTCGGCCCGCCAACAAAAACCACCGCGAGTCCATTTTCGATGTGCAGTACAAGAAAGGCAACCTGGGCGAGGGCAGCCCATTTGCCAACGCCTACGCGCCCGAAAACTCCGGTAACGCCGTGATTGCGTTCGGGGGCGACGGCAACAACCAGCCCGCTGCCGACCTCATCAACAGCTACGAAGCGGGCGATCCGCGCCGGGAGTTATCGCTGGCGACAAGTTTTGTCAACCCCTCAGGTGTGCGGATTGCCTACAATTTTATTCGCAAATACACCGACCCGCCGGTTGTCAAGTACGACTCAGAAGACAACTGGCCGGTACTGCGTTACGCCGACGTGCTGCTGATGTATGCCGAAACACTGAACGAACAGGGCCAAACCGCCGCCGCGCTGCCGCTGCTGAACCGCATCCGCCGACGGGTGGGGCTACCGGAAAAAGCTGTGACGTCGCAGGCCGACATGCGGCTGGCGCTGGAGAATGAACGACGCTGGGAACTGGCGTTTGAGGGGCACCGCTGGTTCGACCTGGTACGCACGGGCCGCGCCCTGCCCGTGTTGCAGGCTAAGGCGCAGGTCATCGGCATCCGGGGCACCGTATCGAACAATAACCTGGTGTTTGCCATTCCGCAAAGTCAGATTGACATCAACCGTGAGCGGATCCAGCAGAACCCGGGGTATTGACGCCCTTTTCTGTTTGTCGACTCCAACGTCCAATGGACTACGATAACCGTGCCTACACCGGGTAGGCACGGTTTGTTTTTTAGTTTCGACCCCGGTAGACGGACGTACTACCTCTTACTAAATCTTTGTGAAGACCCTGCAAATCTTCTTTGTAGCGTATTGAACTGCCCGTTATGGGCAGGCCTGACCCGATTGGAACTGGCCCCCAACCCGCAGGCTTTTGCCCCATCGACTTCCTTCCTTTCATCGACTGTGGTCTCTCATTCGCTCTGAAAGTGTTTCCACAAAGCGGTCGGCGATCCAGGGCCACTGGTAACCGGGTTGGTGAACCTGCTCACTGGCCTTTTGACCCAGTTCGGTTCGCAGCCGTTCGTTTGTGTACAGACATTCCAGCGCCCGGGCCACCTCCCCGGCATTCACATACTGCAGCGACAGGTTCAGCACCGGATAGGCCGTCGGCTTCTCCGGTTCCATCAGCAGCGCCTTCCCGGTCCATAACTCCTCACAGGCCGAATGACGAGGCACCACCTGAGCCGCCCCCGTGGCGGCATGCTCGAAGCTGACCAACCCCCAGCCCTCTCCACCCGACGTATTCAGGCCTACATCGCAGGCATTATAAATCAGATTCAGATGCTGGCTGTCGACGACGGGATGGCCCCAGTCGTAGCGGGTCAGAAGCAGCCGGTCGGTAATGCCCAGTCGTTTTGCCAGACCCAGGATATTGATACCTTCATCCCGCACCCCCGTATGCAGATAAAGCCGTACGTTGGCCGCTTTACCGGCGGCGAAGCGGGCAAAGCCTTCCAGGGTGACATCCAGACGCTTTCGCATCTGATTGCGGTTGGCATTCAGAACCAGGAACCCATCGGCCAGGGCAGAATTATCGCCGAAGAGCAGTTGCCGGGCTCTTTGGCGGCTGGCCGACGGGTCACCGGCCACCAGGGGATAAAACAGTTCCGGCTCCAGCCCGTGGGGAATCACCCCCACAGGCGGCGGATGAAAGAGGGTGTTCTGCTGCGACAGGCAGGCGAAAGCCCTCTCCATTTGCTGCCGGGCAAAGTGGGTAAACACAATCAGTTCCCGCAGATGAGCCAGCGGGGCCAGCCCCTCCGGTCGTAGAATCGGCCCGTCAACCGGGCAGTAAGCCACTACCGGTATCGACGAATCGACCCGGGCCAGCCAGTCGGCATACTGCACCGTTTCCCACCCGTCGACCAGCAACAGCACCCCATCGGGCTGAAGGTGGCGCAGAAAAGCGCGAAGTTCCTGCTGTCGAACGGCAGCGTCCCGGCTGGCATATTGCAGCACCGGCCAGTCGACAGCAGGCCGGGCGCTGGAAAGTTCGAGCTGCCACAGCGTAAAATGCGCCCTGAAGCCGATCAACAGGCTGTGTAGTACCCGGCCAAAGCCGTAGCCCGGACTGCCATAACCAATCACCAGTAGTTTTTTCATGAGCTGTCCTGTCTGACCCGGGCCATTTTCGTAGCGTACCTCATCAGACCGGGGTATACTGCAACTGACCCGCCACGAAGCCAGGCTGTAAAAACACCTGCATCTGCAGGCCGGGGAAGGGCTCTCCGGTCACATCCGTGGTTTTGATGAACGTCTCCACCCCCGCGCCAGGCGACATACCCGGTACCCCAACCAATGCGTAGGTACATACACAATAGGCCGCCGAGGTATTGTACTGGCCCCATTCCTCCAGTCCGCTGCCCGCGCCGCAGCCCTGCATGAATGCCAGCATATCGCCCGTGGGATAGCCCGTGATACTGAACTGACCCCAGAAATTCATCGCGATGAGAACGTTGGCATCATTACTGAATTCAGACAAATCATCATATACGTTGGTATAATCGTACTGACTCCCAATGGCAAACGGGTTGTTATCCGGATAGCAGCCCGTGAAAATCAGGGCCAGACTCGTGCGGTCGAAAACGGCCACCTGCACCCCGGTCGTGCTGAAGGTCGGGGGCTGTATCAGCGTTCCGTTCAGCACAATCTGTCCCCCGGAGCCGCTGGGGTCATCGGGGTTGGTACTGGGCGTGGTGCTCAGCAGCAGCATCTGCGTATTGTAGAGCTGAGCCGCCTGCTGAACCGCCGTGGCCTGGGTTCCCGAAAAAAGCTGATCCACGCCCATCAGGGAAAAATTCATGGGTCCCGGGTTGGCGGCAATGGTACCAATCCAGTTCGTCAGCGCATCGTTGTAGTTCTCTCCCGAAACCGGTGGACTCAGTACATTCAGAATCGAATCATCGCCGCCCAGGGCGCTGATGGTCACCGTGCGATTGGCGACCCACGACTGCGAAAGCTGATTCCATTCTACCTGCGCCTGTGCCTTGGCTCCCCAGACCGCTTTGTATTCGACCGATAGGTCGGCCTCGAATTCCGTGGACGAAAAGCCATATGACTTATCGATGGAGATACTGTAAAATAAACGTCCGCCCATACTGACGGAATTGACAAAGTGTGTTCCGTATTTGTAAAAGAACCGGAAGAAGGCCGCCACATTGGCGGAATCGTCGGCATTGAAGGTTTTGGGCAGGTCGAGATAGTCCGGGTCCTGAAGTACGGAGGGGTCAAGGTTAGCCGGCGTGGGGTCGGTGATTTCCAGCACATAGCCGTCCGTAGTGAAATAGTATAGCCCGAACTCATTTTCGCTTACCTGGTTGGTGATGCGTTGAAAGAGCGCGTTAAACTCCCCGGAAAAGGCGAAATACTTGCCGCTGACACCGATTTGTGCGCTGAAAAACTGGGACACGTCGGTCTTTTGGGTAAACGTCTGTGAGCCGCCCGTGCGGGCATTTACCGGCATGACGTCCGCATTCTGGGGAACATTGTAGCTGACATTGTTCAGCGAATAGGTATTGGCACCGGGTGTATTGAAGGAGAACAGGCGGAGTTTGTTGGTCAGGGCACTACCGTCCAGCCGACCGAAGCCGTCGAAGCCGTGCCCAATGATGCCTGAGCCAGGCAGCAACTGGGCCTGCGGATCGGTGAGCATTGCTGAGGGCAGCGGCCCACTGGCCGGGTCGGTGAAAATCACCAGATACTGTCCCCCCGCCGCCGCCTGCTTCGTCCGGTACCAAACCTGACTGTAGTATACCTGACCCGTGTTGGGGTTGCCCGTGAGGGAACCGGTTCCCCCGACCGAGCAGGCGTAGTCGGCGTCGAGCAGGCTGGCGTACACCGAAGGCATGGAAATGGAAAGTGCTACTGCCCCATAGCCCGCAAAGTGGGTCACCGTGCCGTATAAAATCGTACCGTTAGGCAATACGTTAGTTCCTCCAATAATAAGCTGGTCTACGCTCAGGGACGTGACAGTATAATTGTTCCCGGCATCTGCCGCCGGGGACGTTTGGTCAATCGAATATGGGTTCATCACGGAAATCATTATGTTGTTTAGAAAAAGTAGGTAGTCTTCAGGGGCTGAAAAGCCAACGTATCGCCGGGGCCGCTGGCATGGGCGACTACGGCGGTCGATTCGGATACCCGGAGCCGGAATGATATTCTGGCTCCGGTCGGAACCCGTTCCGGGATGAAGAAAGGCGACTCATGACCAGGATGAACAGAGTGGAACGATACGACCCATGCTTCAGTACCGAGGCCAAACGGATGATGTCTGCATCAGAATACGGGCATCATCTTTGGAAATAGGCGTTGGCCGTGAAACATGAAGCAAATGTAGTCCGGTAATACCACCCAAAACGGACATTCTACCCCCACAATTCTGCCATTTAGTCAAAAATCAGGCTATTTTTTGTTTATCTGTTAATAATTTTCTGTCTGTTAATTTAACCTGACCGTATTGACAGGCTGATTGTGAGACGGCGGCTGAAGGGCGGCTTCCGCACTAATCGAATGCATTCACCGGAATATCGAATAGGGGTTAGGAGCTCTGCTTCAGCCAGGTTCGCTCGGCAGCCGACGTCAGCACACACGGCATCCGCTTTCTGGTGTTGTGGCTAGCTGTCAGCCGTGAGTTCGTTCCGGTCGTCAGCACCGTGTAGACGGGAAAGGGAGGATACTCTTCGGCAAGCCTGGCGTCCCCCCTCCCTTCTTCAGGGCCGCCCATCTGCTGACACGCAGATGCCATATTCATCATCGACCAGGGAGTCAGATGATCACCCCCTATTAGCTGGATTGATAACTGATGCGACCCGACTGGCAGCCATTTACAACAGCGAACAGCCTGTCCGGTGATTTTTTAATGGTATCAGGCTTTGATGCCGGGGTGAGTGACGGGCGCACCAGCGGGTTGCCGAAGGGGCCGTAATGAACCGGGCGGCTGGCAGGACACCGGCCCATCCATCCCGGTTCGTTTTTGCCAAATGGCGACTGCCATGACGGGCGGGCACCCGACTTTTGTATCGTTCAACGAAAGAAAATCGGAACGAGATGAAATCAGTAATCACACTTCTTATTATCGCAGCCATGACAACGAAAGCTGCCGCACAAAACCAGATTCCCGACAACTGGGCTCAATATACCCTTGAAGATACCGTCAACGTACCCATCGACACGTACTGGCCGTTGTCCTTTGGGTTAAACCTCGAAGAAATTGGTAGTGTAGGCGAGTACAAAAACCTGCCCAGGATTGTGCGCACTACCCCGGTGAAGGGGGACTTTACCCACGTTGGCGACAGCCGACGGGTCCATTTCAACACGGGCCAAACGGTGCTGGAGACCATTATCGACCGGCAGAAGCCCGCCAGCTTTGCCTACGAGCTAACCGAGCTGGAAATCGACCTGAAACGGGTAGCCAGCCGGGCGAGAGGGCATTTCAGGCACGAGCCGCTTCCCGACGGCCGAACCCGGGTGGTCTGGACGTATGGGTTCGACCCAAAAAACGTTATCTTCAGGTGGTTCATTGGCCGATACATTCACTCCACCCATCGCTTCTGGATGCGGGATACGCTGACTGAAATGAAACGACAAGTCGAAGCGATGGCTAAACCCACAGCGCGATGACTAACGAGCCGTTCATCCACTATCTGCTGCAATTCGGCTCGCTGAACAGCCAACAGATTGAGCTCATCAATGCCAGCACGACCCTGAAGTCGTACCGGACAGGCGATTATTTCATTCAGGCGGGGAAAACGTCCACTGAAATTGGCTTTATTCTCAGCGGCATATTCAGGGTCTGTTACTACGACAGTGACGGCAATGAGATAACGCGGTATTTCATCGATGAACGAAATTTCATCGCCGACCTCAACAGCTTCAATACCGGCATACCGTCGACCGAGTACGTTCAGGCGGTGACCGACAGTGAGGTGCTGATTCTGACCAAACCGGCAATGGAGAATCTGTCGAAAACGATTATGATCTGGGATGCCCTGATGGGGAAAATAATCGTGAAGGCACTGGCTGAAAAAGTGGCGAAAGTAAGCCTGATGATTCCGCAGGATGCCTCCAGGCGGTATGCGTTTTTTCTGGAGAACTTTCCAGGGCTGGCTAACCGGGTTCCTTTGCAGTACATAGCCGCTTACATAGGCGTCACGAAATCATCGCTGAGCCGACTCAGGAGCAACAAGCCCAAAAAAACGGACCGGTGAGCTGAATGACCTGCTCACCCCTGAAACAGCGCTGTCTGACCCGCCAATTCCGGATACTCAACCGGCTGAAGCACCTCGGCCACATCGCTGTCTTCATCCCTCGCCGTGATGCGCCGACTGATGCTGTGGCTGCGCATCGACTCCGCCGGGTAAGGCTCGGCCAGCAACTGGGCCACCTCTTTCTCAGACAGATTCTCCTTCAGCCAGGCCTGCTCGGCTGTCGGCGTCAGCAGGCAGGGCATCCGCTTTTTGGTGTTGTGAATGGCTGCCAGCAATGTATTGGCTTCTGTGGTCAGCACCGTGTAGGTACGTTTGACCTCCCCCGTCTCCCGGTCGGTCCACTCCTCCCACAGACCGGCAATTGAGACCACCGGTTCTTTGCCCCGGATATAAAAGGGGTACTTCTTACCCCCTTTCGTGTACCACTCGAAGAAACCGGTCACCGGAATGACGCACCGCTGCCCGTTCTGGGCCGCCCTCCGGAAAGCGGGCTTCTCGAAGATGGTCTCCTGGCGGGCGTTCAACGTGCGGGCCTGCATCTCAGCCTCTTGTCCAGCTTTGGTCCACATCGGTAGCAGCCCCCACTGCATGGCCTCAAAGGCCTGCGGCTGCTGACGCGACAGGATCGGCCAGTGTGGCCGCATGAAGCCCGTGGCGTGGTAGACCGGCAGATGAACCGATTCGGGCACCAGGGCATTGTAAGACGCGGATAGTTCCTCCGCCGTCAGGGTTAAAGACTTGTGGTAACACATGATTTCCTGCTCATTTACTGGCTCCTGAAGGATAACAAATTCGTCCCTCCTCTTGTGCCGCATATAACAAATATATATCATAGCAGTTAGGAATATGTTTTACTTTTATTCTACTTCATGACGACACCCTTACAAACTGGTTTTTCCGGTATCCTGCGGGCGATTATCAACCGGAAACTGGAGTTGCCGCTCTTCGCCTGGCGGGTGCAGTGCGGCTTTCCCTCCCCCGCCGAAAACTACGTCGAGCGGGTCTGCGAACGCTCCGGCGTCCCGGTTGAATGATTTGTGCGTTCATCACCCCGAAGCCACCTATTTTGTGCGGGCGGCTTCCGACTCCATGACCGGCGACGCTATCTTTCCCGGCGACGTGCTGGTAGTCGACAGCGCCATCGAGCCGGGCGATGATAAAATCGTGGTGGTCTGGCTGGGCACCGACCACTGCGTGAAGCGGCTCAAACTGGCTGGCGAGATGCCGGTGCTGCTGTCGTCCAATCCCGCCTACGAGCCTATCTACCTGCATCCGGGCGATGACGTGCGCATTCTGGGCGTGGTGACCTTTGTGATTCATAAACTGCGTTGAGATGTACGGGCTGGTCGACTGCAATAATTTTTACGTTTCCTGTGAACGCAGCTTCAATCCCGCCCTGGAAGGCAGGCCCGTGGTGGTCCTGAGCAACAACGACGGGTGCGCTATTGCCCGCTCCAACGAGGCCAAAGAACTGGGCGTGAAGATGGGTACGCCCCACTTTCAGTTAACCGACCTGATTCAGCAGCACCACATCCGCGTGTTTTCCTCTAACTACACGCTTTACGGCGACATGTCGGCCCGGGTGATGAGCATTCTAAGCCGGTTTGTCGAGGAAGTGGAAGTGTACAGCATTGATGAGGCGTTTCTTAATCTGAAGGGCTACGAGCAGCTTTATGCCGATCCGGTCGACTTCGCCCGGCGTCTGCGGCAGACCATCCGGCAGTGGACCCGCATTCCGGTCAGTATCGGACTGGCACCCACCAAAACGCTCTGCAAAATCGCCAATTGGTATGCCAAACGACAGGCCGAACAGGAGGGTGTTCTGTTGCTGGATGATGAAGATAACATCCGGTCGGCACTGGAGGATTTCTCCGTTGATGACCTCTGGGGCATCGGCTGGCGTTACGCCGGAATGCTGCGGCGGAACGGCATCCGCACCGCCGCCCAGTTGGCCGCCCTGCCCGACGACTGGATTAACCAGAAACTGACCGTCAACGGCCTGCGGCTGGCGTATGAGTTGCGCGGAACGCCCGCCCGGCGGCCCGGCTGCAAACTGTTAGAAACCGAAGCCCCTGCCAAGAAAGCGATCTGTTCGGCTCCCTCCTTCGGGCGGCTCATTCCGGATCTGGACACGATGACCCAGGCCCTGACGACCCACCTGAGCCGGGCGGCGGAAAAGATGCGGCGGCAGGGTTCGGCAGCGGGCACCCTAACGGTATTTCTGCACACCAACCGCCATAAACGTTCTCCGAATGGAGAGTTAGCCAAACAGTATTACAACAGCCGTTCAGTGAATCTACCCCACCCCACGGCCAGCACTGCCGAACTGGTGGGCTACGCCCTGGCCGCTTTGAAAGAGATATACCGGTTCGGTTACGAGTATCAGAAGGTAGGCGTGATGCTGACGGGGCTTGTCCCCGCCGACCACTTACAGAAGCGCCTGTTCACCCACGACCCCGACGAGCGGCTGCGCACCCTGGCGCGGGTCGTGGACAGACTCAACTACCGGCATGGCCGCGACAGGGTGAGGTTGGCCGGGGCCGGTTTTGACTCCTCCTGGCACCACAAACGGCAGTGGATGTCACCTCAGTATACGACCAAATGGACTGATATTCTGCGGGTTAGATAAATAGTGGGCGCAAATAACTACATATGTACCAAGTTATCTTGGTGATGAATAGAACTTCTTTTGTTTTTATTTTCATCGAACCATTTACACCGAATCCTACCTTTAAACTCGCGATGGTAAGACTGACCGGGCCTTATGTGCTCTGGCTCCAAAACATATTCCTCTACTGTTATTATTACGACTCCGTCAATATGCCGGACTCCAGCTCCAATGAAAATTTTGGTATTACTGTCATAAAATCTAACCTTTAGCGCGTATACTGAATATAAAAAGGGTCACCCCTGACAGGGGTGACCACTTCGCTGCATTTACACTGACGCCATTGTCAGATCGACTGTGCCAGCCACAGGCGCATCCCTCTTGCAGGCGGCAATACCGTTCTCTCGGTTATACGTCGAGGAGTAGAGTTCACTGGTACCTATCACTTCATTGTTTGCCGCACGGAGTGTGAAGTACGGTTGACCATTGGAGGAGGTCAGTCTATTGTAGTAACGGTCAAACGGCGCGTGTGATTTCACCGACGCAATACCGCTTTGACAACCTTGCTTGGTAACGTACCGTTCACTGGTCAAAATGGTTTCACCGTTGGTCGACTTCAGGACAAAGTAGTATTGACCAGAAGATGACTTTATCTGATACTGCGGGTAATTCGCCATAATGTTTTTTGTTTTTGGCGTGAATCGGCCTTTGAGGCACCGATGTTTTCCCCCAGGTCGCTCTCCAATGCTTGATTTACTGGAGAGGGCTTTTTACCTTTGCTATAAGAAAAAGAGGTTCTGTATACCGAGATGAAGTAGTCTCGGCGGGGTACCCAAAGCGCTCCCGTGCTTTATGTCAGAATCCTCCTAAAAAGAAGCCTAATGAGCCCCTGACCTGGAAAATCAACGCTCATGGCTTCTTTTTTTATTTTATCATGTCCTTCCGTTTTATGTCTCTTCGGACGAATTTATACATCTTTTCCCCATCGAAATCGAAGTCCACGATATCGTAGATAACCTTGAGGTTACGATAATCAACCCCTAGCTTATCAAATAGTGGCTTCGTAGCAGCATAAAAGTATTCACCGCTCTTTGTGACCCGGAAGCAGTCCGGACTTTCTTTAGATCGGATTACAACATATAGCGTTTGATCCGTTTCGTCATCACCGTTCGTCGCTATTTGCAGAAACCGATTCTTCTCCAACCCCAGTTTCCTGATGGCATTTTCGGAAAAGCCCAGCTTGCCGGACCGATGCGCAGTCGCCTTTACGTTAGGGTCGAAATCGCTGGCTTTATGAAAGACAAGGTTAGGTTTCACTGGTCACTGCTATGTGTCTTATGGTAACTCTCCCAAAAGACGGGAAAATCTGTCATACAAACAAAAATTTACATCAAAATATTAGCCTATCAAAACAATGCCTTTTATACTGTATACCGTTTAAAAGTGTCTTTAACCGCATTTTAATTTAGTCATTTTTGAAAATATTTTTTACCGATTTTTGTTCAATTTTTATTAAAGCCTCTGAATCATGAGATTTTTCTAATGTTTTGCTGGATATGTTAATTTTTTATTAATACGTTTTTTGTACAACTTCCCTCATGTTATAGCTCGTTACAGCTTCTTGTCCTACTATACGGCTCATTCCGGCCGATAGTGAACCAGCCACATCCTATCTTCAGCAAGCATATAGGCTGCCTTTTTTGGAAAATTGTACTCAGAGTTTATACTAATGACGACTGACTGGCAACCGTAGGGGCAGGTCATCCGTCACACCTGCCGATAGATTACACGTTCCTTCTACCCTGATGCTTATAGGCGATTCCCCATAATATCCGCTTCGCTGACCCTCGAAACGCACCTTTGACACATTCCCGGTTAGCGTCAGTGAGAGCCGTAACAGATGCTCGACGATGCCGCTCATCTGTAGAAACCAGACGGCTACAAGTGGGGCTGCTTGTTCGAATGCCGCCTTTCGGCGTTTTCCTTGTTGAAACAGAGCGGGTAACGGGGATTTGTCAAACGGCAGCGTTCCGAGCGGAACAAACCCAAACGGGGAGCCGGTTTTAGGCAGGGGTTCATTGAGCAGCAATAGTCGGGCGTGGACCTCGGCCTGCATGGCCGGTGTTACGCCATTGTAGCTTACCCCCGCCCGGCGGTTGGGCTCCTGAACCTCCGCCTGAAGGTGCCAGGTCTGTTTTGTGCCTTCGGTTTTCTGATGAATTTCGACGTTGCTGCAGACGTAGGTTTGTAACCCTAATACCAGACCGGCCAACTCTCGTTTCGTCCGCACGGTGGACAAAAAAACCCGGACTGCCGGGTCCGTCGTACTCAGTTCCATCGACAGTTGCGAATGCACCGATGAGCTTCTGACAGTGACGACCGCCCATTCCCCGCTTTGCTTCACCAGTAAAGCAGCCTTGCCAGTGGCGACACTCCGGGCGGGTGTTTTTTTACCCCCAGCCGCTTTTCCTGTGTCGGCTTTAACTGGCCGGGTAAGCTTCATTTCACCAGACGAACGTACGGCCGAGCGGGATTTCGGCTTACTGGCGGGGGCCTGAAACAGCTCGTGTACCCGGTTGTGAACCTGCGAGAGAACCTCGTCCACCTGCCCTCGGCTCAATATATTGAGAGCCTGCTTAGGTTCATTGATAGCCTGAAAGGCACTGATAGGGCTTTGCCAGAAGCCGCCACTGCTACTCACGATGAGATTCAACAGCGTCAATCCCTCCTTCTCCGCCGCGTGAAGCAACGGCGGCAGTTCCTCGTTATGGATGAAATCAGAAGCCAGGAAATCAGGACTCACCAGCAGAATGGCAACTTTGGCTTTTGCCAGCGCCTTTTTTATTTCTACTTCCCAGCGGTCACCGCTTTTGATACGGGTATCCGCCCAGATGTTGATATCCCCCCCTCGCATCAGCGGTTTTAAATGAACCTGGAGCCGGTCCAGCCATTCTTTGTCGACATGACTATAGCTGATGAATACATCCGTCCGGGCGGGCTTATCCGTTTTGGGTCTGGCGTTCCTCGATACCGTTGTTTTCCTGGCCGCAGCCGGTTTCGGGGTATCGACTCTCGTTTTCCGGGTGGTTGGGGTTTTCTGCTTCCTGGCAGGCATGGTGTCAGTCGTTAATCGGTGAGAAGCAATGTCATGGCTGCTGCCGTTCCCTGAACTCATTGAGTGTAATTAGCAGCAGGGTCTTAAGCTCGAATCCGGTCATTTCCTGAACCCGTTTATCTAACAGACCACCCTGAATTATATCGGCTTCGATTTCTCGTTGATACGCTTTCAGGCCGTCTAAGTAGTAGTCTCCATATTTCAGAAAAAGCGTGTAGTCACTCACGCTTAGCGTACCATACAAGCTGTTTTCGACCTCGTAGAACGCATCAGGATGTCTTTTCTTTAAGTAAACATTCAGCCGGGAGGTGATATCGTTAATCTGCTCGATGCTTGGGTCCCAACTTTGAGAAAATCTACGGTTTAATCTACCGTCAAGTTGTTTGATTTCGTTGATTAGCCTCTTTAGGAGCGCCAGCTCCGTTTGTGTAATCTTCACCATAACAGTATAAATTTGTTAATTCCATTACGCCCAGTATCCGCGTCCCAACCGGGACAAATTGTAAAAATGCTGGTACACCTGCTGCCGTTTTGCCTGAAAGACATCCTTATTGTATGAATCCGGCAACTGCTCATTCAGTACCTGGTTCACCAGGTCAAACACCCGCTCCTGCAGGCTGGGGTCTTTGTACCAGTCCGGGGTCATCATGGTTTTGCGCGTGTCGACCGCCTGTAGTTTGTGCAGCAGTTCCTGAGCGGCGGCTTTCACTTTCTTCTTATCGGTGTCCGTCAGTTCGTCCTTGAACAAAAGGTCGAAAATCTCCAGTTCTTCCTCCGTCAGCCCTTCCGACACCGCCCGCTTCTCTTCCTGATGCAGCTTCTCAGCGTACTCTCTCAGCGCTTTGAAAAAGGCTTCGACATCGCTGCTGACGTAGTTATATTCGGTGATTATATCCAGTAAACGCTGGGCTAAATCAACGCGGGTGACGTTGCGACGCAGGAGTTGCTGGACCCGCTGCTGCAAAAAAATCTTCATGTCCGAAATAGCCAGGTGCTTATAGGTGGCCGCTTCGAACCGCTGCTGCAGCGCATCGAAATTAATCTGGCTCAGGTCAATCTCACCCAGGGAGGAAATGCTGTAGCCCGCCGAAACAATCGACTCGTCGATGAGCACGTCGGCCTTCTCACGGGCACCCTCAACGTTGCCGCTGTCGTCCCGCTGCCGGTTGATAATCTTGCGCAGGTATTCGAAGGCTTCTTTCGTCCGTCGGTATCTGCCCCGGTACGGCGATTCCGGCAGCAGTTCTTCCGTCAAGATATCGGGTTTGCAGGCTTCGTAAAAGGATGTTATGGCCGTCTGGTAGACGCCAAACTCTTTTTTGAGTTCCTCGGTCTGAGACAGATGATCGGCAAACGCTTTGAAATGCGCCAGTTGGTCGAAGGTCTGAGGGCTGTTCAGAATCTCCGCCATCGCCAGACCCTGGCTGTTCATGAAGGCCACGCCCTCCCCAATCGCCAGGTCCAGATAGCTCAGCAGGTCGCTGAACTTCTCCGCCGGGTATCCGCTCTTTCCTCCCTGGGGTTTGGCGTATTTGGCTAACGCTTTTTCCAGCCGCCTGAACACACCGATGTAATCGACCACTAAACCCGCTTTTTTGCCGTGCGGATTGGGGGTTGTCCCGGTCGCCACCTTACCCTCATCGGTCAGCGCCGGTGCCACCCGGTTGGCGCGGGCGATGGTCTGCATCAGCGTATGGTTCTGCATCGGCTTGTCCAGATACAGCGTCGAGACGGTAGGGGCATCGAAGCCCGTCAGCCATTTGGCGCAGACGAACACCAGCCGCAGCGGATCGTCGGGCTTGCGGAACAAATCCTCGATGGTCTCGTGCTCATCGCCCCAGGTTCGGTTCATCATCTCGCGGTGCGGACGAATGTCCAGCCCCGCTTTCTTGAATCTGAGGTCTTCGTCGGCCTCGTAACTGACAATGACGCACATTTTGGTGTCCCGCATCCACTGACGAATTTTCTCCAGCCGCACCCGCTCCGGTGAACCCGCAGACAGTCGGTTGTACTCCCCACGCAGCCCGGTAATGCGTTCTTCCCATAACCGCTTCACCTTGTCGTGCATCCGTACCGCCGTCATTTTGTCGATGGAAATAACCATGCCCTTGCCCAGATAGCCCCGGTCGGGAAAATGGCTGACGATGTCCTTTGCAATGGTTTCCAGCCGGTCATTGTCGGTAATAATGGTCGTTACGTTGGCGTACTGCTTCGTCAGCCGCTCCTGCTGCTCTTCGCTCAGGTTTTCGTCTTCCAGAATCTCGGCATATTCATCATTCAGGGTATCATTCTGAAGTTGTACTTTCGGCACCCGGTTCTGGTAGAAAATGGGCACCGTGGAGCCGTCGGCCACGCTGTCGGAAAAATCGTAGCGGCTGACATAATCACCGAACCATTCGCGGGTGGTTTCTACCGCATCCAGCAGGGGCGTACCGGTAAAGGCGATGTAGCTAGCGTGGGGCATCGCCCGGCGCATATTGGCTCCCAGGTCTTTGTACTGGCTGCGGTGGGCCTCGTCGACGATCACCACCACGTCGGCGCTGTCGGTGAGCGTCGGGTAGGGCTGGCCCCGCTGCTGCGTCTTGAATTTCTGAATCAGGGTAAAGACAAACGGCGATGAGTCCCGTAGCATCGCCATCAGGTGCGCCGAGTCCCGCGCCCGGCTGCCCGGCTCTCTTCGGCCAGTAGCGTTGCCCTGCGGCGCTTCGACCAGCCCCGCCCGCACGAAGGTTTTGTAAAGCTGATCTTCCAGGTCGTCGCGGTCGGTGACGAGTACAAATTTAAAGCTGCCCGGTATTTTCCGCTGAATCTTCCGGATGAAATACACCATCGAAAAGCTTTTCCCGCTGCCCTGCGTATGCCAGAACACGCCCAGCTTACCGGCTGCGCTGCCCCGCTCCTCAAACGAAGCAATGGCGTTGTTGACGCCGAGGTACTGGTGATTTTTGGCGACGATTTTTGCCCGGTTGGCGTAGAACAGCACGAAGTTTTCCAGCAGGTCGATAAGTACCGTTTTCTGAAACAGGCCCCGCAGCACCCGCAGCAGGTCAATTTCGCTGGCCGGAACGGGGGTCTCGCTTTCCTCCGAAATTTTCTCCCAATTGAAAAACTGCTCCCAGTCCGCCGTCAGGCTGCCTACTTTGGTGTCGGTGGAGTTGGACAGTACGGTCACTAAGTTGTAATGAAACAGTGTGGGAATGTCGCGCTTGTAGTCGCTGAGGTTTTTGTCGTAGGCCTGACGGGTTGCTTCGGTGGCGTTTTTTAGCTCCACAAACACCATTGGCAGGCCGTTGATGTAGATGACCAGGTCCGGGCGGCGGGTGGCTTTTCCCCGGATGGTGAGCTGCTGCACCACGCCGAAATGATTCGCCTCCGGACGGGTGAAGTCGATAAACCGGATTCGCTCGGTGACGTGCTCGCCCTGGCGGTTGGTCGTCGGCACGTCGCAGCCCTCCCGGAGCAGTTTCGTGACGGCCCGGTTAGCCTCAAACAGGCTCAGGTGATCGCGGGCCTGCACCAGTTCGCGCAGGGCCGTTTCGCGGACGGCTTCGGAGGCAGTAGGGTTAAGATTTTTCAGGCAGTTTCGCAGCGTCGCCAGGCGCACGACTTCGCGGGCGTCCGGGCGGCCAAAGGCGGCGTTACCGTCGTCGGGCAGTTGCCACAGGTTCAGGTGTTCGTCGTACCGGAGTTCGTTCATCAGTACCTCCACGCAGGAGGCCTCGATGTCATTTTCAGAAATGTAATTTGCCACGGGTTTAGTAAGGGTTCTTCAATAGTGTGTCTAGTAAAAATTAAGTCATCGGAGGCGTTCGCCACAGACGCGGGTCGATGGTGAAGGGTTTGGCGCTGACCACCGACACCTGTCGAAACAGCGGATGAGCCGGGTGCAGCAGGTAGTTTAAGGATTCGGCCACCACCGCCGAGGGTACGCCCACCGCCAGCACGTCGGGAGCCGCCAGCCAGGGAGCCATCCGTCGCCGATTGTCGCCAAAACGGGCTTCGTCCCGCCAGCCTTCGGGCAGTTCGTCCGGCGTCAGGATGCGCCGGTCGCACGGCACTTCGAGCGTGAGCAGCACCAGCCGGGGCAGGTCTTCGTAGGGAAGCTGCGGCAGGTGAACCAGTTGTTCCAGCAGCGCCAGTTCAGGACTGGAGGAGGTATACAGAATGCCCTGCCCGGCGGGATGCCAGCGGCCGCTGTGGATGCGGGCACCCTCGGTCGACAAAGGCGTTTCGGCAAAGCGTTCTTTAATTAGCCGGTAGAGCAGCAGCGTAGAGGATTCGTCTGTCATACGGTGGGTAAACAGGCGTCAGGCGTAGATGCCGTGTTCGATGCGGCCCAGAACGGTATGCACCATCGCAAAGCCGGTGGCCGTGTCCAGCAAATCGAGCGGGGCCTGTCGGCGCAGTTCGGGCAGGGGGATGCGCAGCCAGCGGCCCAGCACGGCAGCGCGTCCATCGAACACGTCCAGCCCATGATTCAATAGGTTTTCCAGCAACAGCAGCCGTTCGGAGGCGTTGGGGTCGAGCCGGGCGTCGGGCCGGAGCCGGTGCAGGGTACGTTCGGAGAGGTTGAGGATGCGGGCCATGTCGCGGTCAGTGAGCGAGACAGGACGGGCCAGTTCATCGACGCGGGCGCGGGCGACGCCTTGCCGGGCCTGATCCATGAGACCAAAGCCGCTGTCGGCGGGTTCATTGACGAGCAGTAATTCCATGTCACTAATATACATGCCATTTGGCAGAGATGCAAGAAGTAATGAACATGAGTTATACGAACGGGAAGATATTTAGAACTTAAATGATAGTTACATGAGGCATCACGATTAAAAAATTTAGCAGTTATTGTTTTATCCGTTTAACCTTCTTATTTTCAGACGATAAGGATGCTACCCACTTTCTTTCCATGTTATCTGAACCTGCTACTTATGGAACAGTTGCAGCGATTGCTTCGGCTATTGCTGCTTTTTGCTCGGCCTACATCACCTGGTTTAATGCCCGCGTACAAAGAGAAATCGAAAGACGCCGTTTCATTTCACAGATATGGGACAAACTCGCCGTTTCGGATATAAATGTCGAGAAAGGGCAACTTGTGCTGGTTGATTTAATCACCATGCTGAATGGATTGGAATTTGCGGCCATATGCTGGGATGCAGGACTGGTAAACAAAAGAATGGCCTATCTGGTCACTCATTCCACCTATCTTCACTTCTACGACCAGATTTCCTCTATAAATTATAAAATCGACATTGACCCGAACCATCGCACTTACCACAAGACCGGGAAGGAGCTATTAGACGAAAAGGCGGTAATCGGGAAAGTGCATAACGAAATGAAGCAGATGAGACAACGAGCCAATAGTATGTAATCAAATTAATATTTCAAACATGAAAAAGGGAACAACAGCCCAACAGTTACGTAAGATGATGGAAGACTTCAGGGACGCCATGAAAGCTGTCGAGGAGGATGATGCCCTTTGGCCGGTCAGCGATGCAGAGGATGAGAAAAGCGAAGATTCCCCCATCTCTCTATATGTAGAAGGCGTCGAATATAAATTAGTTATGTCTGAAGATGGGCGAATAACTTTCGAACCGTTAAATTCTGACCGAGAATCTTACGGCAGCAGGGTTTCCTGGATTCTCAAATTTGAGCCATACCCCTCTGGCATAATATGCCCAACCTGTCATGGAACTGGTAAGGTTAAAATTAATTAACGTCTGTTGAAAAATAGGGTTGTCTCACCCAACATTTACTGGCTCACGCATTATTTATATTCAGCGGAAGTTAGTAGGCGCTGAGTATGTAGCTCAGGGCAAAGGCCATGTGCAGGGTGCCGACGGCGTACATGAAGTAGAGGTACAGCAGCCCGCGTGTGTAGTCGTAGTTTACGCCTTCGTGACGAATTTTAAAGCCAAAGTAGATAACGGCGGTGTAGAAGAAGGCGAAGGCGAAGCGTTTCGAACCGTGTTCTTCGGGAACCTGAATGGAGGCCCGGGCTTTCCGAAACACCTTGCCCAATTCAGGGTCTTTGTACATTCGGTTCCAGAGTTGGGGGAGCCGGAAATAATTGTAGGTAAGGAAGCAGAGAAAAAAGAACGGCAGCCAGATGACCAAAATCCGCCAGCGGTCGTAGCCGAAGTTCCACCACCACTCATTAAAAAAGTTGATATACTCTCCGAATCTGCCGAATTTATAATCGTTTTGAAATGCGCGGTACTCGATGTCCCAGCCTTCCACGCTCTCGATCATCCCCGCCTCCTGGCACGTTTTGATGATAGTTTCGTACGTGCTCATCCGCTCGTCGTAGGTTGCCCATTCGCCAAACTCCAGATAAAACCGGTCATGAGGGAGCAGAAAGCGGCCTGCATCTGTCCCATCAATCATGATGCGGCATTTTTCCTTCCAATTAATGAGTGGAGCCCTCCGATTACGTAGCGAGTCGGTACGTGCCCTGCGAAAGTCAATTTTTGAACTAACGTCCGAAGTTAGAGGATATAAAAACCGTATACCGTTGAATGCAAGCCGGTCTGGAAGCTGGGCGTCTAAAAATACCGGTGGTTTTGTAAACGTCACTTCCCTAAAATCAAGAGCATCGCCAAAGCAAGCTCGGACAAATGATACTTCATCACCAAAATAGGTTCCTCTAAACTGTTGACGAGTTTCAAAGACTGCTCCAACGAAGTAAGCCTTGTTCGAAAAACGGGTGCGGGAAAAGACATCGTCTCCCTCAAAAATAGTGCTCGAAAATACCGCTTCATTATTGAATACGGCTTCGTCGAAGGTGCAGCTTGGATCGATTCTCGACCAGTTAAAGAGAACCGGTGCGTTGAACTGCTGATTGGTAAACAACGTATCGGTGATTCGACAGGCGAAGAACCGGCACGTATCCAGTGCATGGATGGACGCATTGCCGCGCAGACAGAGAAGTGCTTTTTGATACAAATAAAGATTGACTAGCGCCGTATCACTGCTCGATAGATACACGGAGGAAAACACTAAACCACCGGCTTTTTTCATCTGTCGAAGCGTTGAGAAGGAAATCGGCACGGCCTTGTCCGCTGAATTATTTTCTGTTAAAGCGTTAAGCCCCTGCCCCCATGCTCCCACCGACGCCACAAGTATATATAGCCCAGTAAACAATCGTTTCATGCCTTCAGCGCAGGTTCGGAGTACATTTATTCAAATAATCCTCAATAGCTTTGCGCGTCTGCTCATTAATGGGTCCGTAGTTACCCTCGAAGCGTTCGAAGGTGTAGTTGAGCGGATGGGCCTTATCAAACCAGCGCCCTAATTTGTCTTTCAGGGCCAACCAGTCGGGGCGGCTGTGGGGCGTATACGTTGCCTGCACCTGCCTGATGCCGCTACGCATCACGGCCTCGTTGCCTCGTTTGCTGGACGCATCGATGATTATCGAATAATACCCTTTGGTGTAGGGTTCGACACTCCGGACGACATACATTTTATCGCTCCAGTCTCTTGCATGGCCCGACTGCAAATAGGCTTCCTGAATCCTGGGCCGTGTCGCTTCTGCCGCCTCTTTCGTGGGATATTCCCCCAGAAAGATAACCCATTCGTCCAGCACCTGCCGTTCATTGTCATCAGGCTGCGGAGACTCCGTAAAGACGTATTCAGCCCATTTTTCATACCACTCCGGGCGCTTATCCAAGATGACATACAGCAGCATGAGGAAGGCCAGCAGCACCCAAACCAACCCGTGCAGGCGTCGGTTTTTAAACCAGTTATAGACCCTCAGCGCCGCTTTCCGAATATCCTGATAGATAACTTCAGGCAGGAAGCTCATAGCAGAATTTGATTTAAGGTACGATGTCCGGGGGTGTGGCTCATTCTACCGCCACCTGTCCGCTCAGCAACCGGGGCAGCAGCGCATCGCGGGTCTGGCGGAGAGTGGTTATCTGGGATTGCAGGTTAAATTTTTTGCGAAAAGTCGGCTCTACAATACTATCAAATCTTTCAAGGGAATTTATATCCGGCAAAATTACAGTGTTTGATAATGCCTGTTCTCTATTCAGGCCAGGTACTGCAGCATCTCCGCTAATGAAGTTCTGAGTTTGGAGATTGAAATAAAGAAAGTAATAACTTACCTGAGATTCAACATAATAAGCAGTATCAATTGGATAAAATGGTTTATCAATCCAAAATATACTGCCTACGTTGCCCTTTCGACCTACAACAATTCCAGGGCGTAATACTAATGCCTCATCGTGGTAGTCGATAATACCACTTGAGCCAACAACTGGACATATTCCTGTTCTTCGGTTTTCTTCAGTCAACGATTTACCATATTTCAAATCGATGATCTGACTTAATCGTATCTTCTCCCACCCCACCGGCAACTCTCCCTCTCCCCGGCTCCGAGCATACGGGCACCGGCCCCGGACGAACCACTCCCGGTACAGTTCCTGCGCCATTGCTTCGAGGGCCGTTATTTGCTGCTGATAGTTGTCAATGAGCGCATCGTATCGGCCTAACACGTCGGCAATCCGGCGCTGGATGGGGGGCGGCGGAAGAGGGATTTTAAAGTTTGGAAAATCTATTAGTGGTATTCTGTCAACCGTTGCTCCAGTAATTACACGCGTCTCAATCTTACTTCGCCAATACGAACTTATCAGAATATAATAGACAAATTTATAATCGGCTTTCTCTTCATTTATTCTTAGAAGTGCAAGTCTGCGCCCAAGACAGCACAGAAGATTTTCAGGTATAATAGCGTATCGATGTAACGTAGCCTCATACGAAAAAACAATATCTTTGCTTCGTGGTCTTACTCGTTTGGTCCAAATTGGAAAATCATCCATTGAGATATATTTTGGATTCGACAGGTCGATTCCTCCAGACGGTTTCAGATTATGAATACTTAGAAATATAGCACCTTCTTTAGCTTCTTTCGGTGTAGCATGTGGCCCATCGTAAAATCCAGATACAATATCCTTTATTGTGAATTCCTCCCACTTGTTCATATCACCTCCTCCACATTTACATCCAGAAACAACATCTTCACATCCTCCGCAATTTGCCGCTGCAAGGCGTCGGCTTCCGTGTGCAGGCCTGCCAGCGTCTGGCTCTGCTGCTGCATGAAGTTTCGGAACTCCTCCGCCGTCAGGCCGTCCTCGTCGAGAGCCACACCCACATACCGCCCCGGATTCAGCGAATATTGCTGCTGGCGGATGTCGGCCCGGTCGGCCACGCGGCACAGGCCCTCCACGTCGCGGTATTCTCCCCCCGGAAAATGGCTGTCGAGCCAGTCTAGCTGGGCCTCAAAATAGGCGATGCGTTCCATGACAAAGAGCAAATCATCGCGCTCGGCGGCCAGCGTCCGCAGCAGCCCCCGGATGTCGGTCCGGCCAAAGCTTTTGTCCTTTTCCGGTCGCAGGGTTTTATCCGCAAAATTCACGGCTTCCTCGGCCTGTTTATACAGCGCATCGATGGCGGCTTTGTCCGTGAGTCCGTCGACGTCGGCCTTCAACAGAGCGGCGAGGGCGGCGTCCCAGCCCCGGTTGTCGCCGAGGGCAGCGCGGGCCTCGTCGGTCAGCAGCAGCTTTACCGTGTTGAGCCAGATTTGCAGCCCGTCGCCCAGCCGTTTCCCGGCAGCGGCGGTACGATCCCGGTGGGCGGTCAGTCCGGCGTAGGTTTTCGCCGGTCGGCCATTTTCCTGCTGGGGGCTGGTCACGGTTTTGTCCCGCCACTGGTGCAGGGCCATCTGGTAGCGGCTCCGCAGGCCGATGAAGTTTTCGACTTCGCCCCGGTAGAGCCAGACAATGCTGGTGAGGTTCATCAGTTGCGCCTGAGTGAAGGCCCGCGTCGAGCGCGTCACCTGCTGATAGATGCGCCGGGCGTCGATAAACAGCGTTTTGTCGTGGCGTGGGTGGTCTTCCGCCGTTTTGGCCTTATCGAAAAACCAGAGCGTCACCGGCAGCGTCACCGTGTAGAAGAAATTGGAGGAGATAGTTATCATGACATCCACCAGGCCCGCCTCCACCAGATTTTTCCGGACGTTCGCCTCCCCTCCCCGTGCGTCCGAGGCCGAATTTGCCATTACAAATCCCGCCCGGCCATCGTCTTTCAGCGACGACGCAAACAGCGAAATCCACAGGTAATTGGCGTTGGAATAGGTTTCCGCTTTCTTACCCGATTTGGCCGTACTGGCCGGGGTACCGTAGGTAGTAAACAGGGGATGGTTCACCTCGTCGACGCCTACCCCATCGACATTGAACGGCGGGTTTGCCATCACAAAATCGAATTTCCCGGCGGTGTCGCCGTATTCCTCCGTATAGGCTCCCGCCGACAGCGACGAATCGATGTTGCGGATGTCACCTTTCAGTCCGTTGACAAACAGGTTGAGCCGGGCGAGATTGGCTGTCTCCTTCACTTTCTCCTGTCCGTAGATGGAAATGTGAGCCGTGCGGGCGTGGTTATGGATAAACTTGGCCGACTGGACGAACATACCGCCCGTGCCGCAGGCCGGGTCGAAGATGCGCCCGTCGTGCGGTTCCAGAATCTCCACAATCAGTTTGACGACTGACGTAGGCGTATAGAACTCCCCGCCCTTCTGCCCTTCCGACAGGGCGAATTTTCCCAGGAAGTACTCGTAAATCTTACCGAAGGCGTCCCCTTCCGCTACCCGGATTTCCCCAATTTTCTGGATGATGCCGCGCAGCAGCGCATCCGGAATTTTCTGGTAATCGTTTTTGGGCAGTTCGATACCCGCATTCGGATTAGCCGACTCGAACGCCTTCATCGCTTCGATTACTTTCTGCTGGGCATTGTCCTGTTCGCTCAGGTTCAGCAGCGTATTGTAGTGGGCCGCTTCGGGCACGAAGAATCCGCAAAGCTGGATGTAGATACGCTCGATGGGCAGGGAAGCCCGGCTGTCCTTCTGGGCTTCATATTTGGCCTTCGCCTGGGCGGTCAGGCTGTCGAAGCGGTTGGAGGCATAGCGCAGAAAGAAAAGTCCCAGTACGGGCGAGGCATATTCGCTGGATTTGAGCCGGGCTTTCGCCCGCAGGCCATCGGCGGCAGCCCAAAGGTTTTCTTCAAATACCTGTTTTCGAATGATTCGGTCGAAAAGCAGTTCCTGTAATTCAGTGTCCGTGGTGGATGACATGGGGTAAATTTGTAGAAGATTCAATCGTCAAGATACAAATATGTACGGTTGTCCCATGATTGGAAAGCCGATTTGCCAATGCAGCTATTCTATTTTTTAACTTTACATGTTGGCAAAATGAGTAAACCAATCAGTATCTACGCGTTCTTTTACCCCATTCATGCAAACCCACCGCCTCGAATTCCGGGCCGAAAACGGCTACCCCAGCGCCTGTCTGACAATTAGTCGCCTTGAAAAAAGGCTGTCTCGGATTCTGTAATTCCCTTGTAAACCCTTTGTAAGTCCTTGTAAGCGGGTTGTAAACATTTTGTAAGGTTTTTGTAAACCTCTTGTACGCAGCCCGTAAACGGCATGCACACTGTCTGTAAATTGCTGCATTGTAACCATTCCATTTTTAATTTACAAGCTGTTTACAGGCTGTTTACACGGTGCCTACAATCATCTATACAGCCTGTAACCCTCGTTAACTTCAGACTAAACGAATTTCATAACGCTATACGGTCCTCAGTGGTAAGCCAGCCTTACATTCGGCTGAAAACAGCTATCTTCCTGCTTGGGAAAAGCATCTTTTTTGCAACTATCTGTCAATCTGACTGTCTCAACGTTTATGACACCCGACCATAGAGCCGACATACACGCATACGAACTGCACATTGCCTCCATCAACGCCCAATACGCATCTGTTTACCAAAGCCTGTTCCACTCCGACCAGCAGGCAGAAGGCCTTCTGTACGCCAAACTTTCGGAAGCCGTTCAGTTCCTCTCCGATAAACAGGGTTTGTGGATTTCGTTACCTGATTTTCTGAGTCGATATCCTCAGGTGCAATACAGTCCCAATCAGCCTATGGCTATTTTTGACGGAGAACGCCACTGGGAATTGGTGCCCTGGCTATCAAAACAGGGCCACTTTATCGATTTTGGAAGTCAACGTTGTTATTCCTGGCTTATAGACGTGACTCTTACCCCGCAAGAGCCTTATTTTGACTTTTATCTCTACCTGCTTTTGCGCCGGGTCACCTCTTATCAGGTAAATGACGTTTTAGATTACCACCTGCTGCACAGTTTTCACAAAGATGTTACTGCCTGTAAAGCCGCCATTCAGGACGCTCTTCTCTGGCATAGGGAGTTGCTGGCCTTTCCGCCCGGCATTGTTCACCGGGTTGAGAGCTGGCTGCAACAGGAAAAGCATGAACTTAAACTAGCCGCCAGGCGGGGCCGTAAACTTAAACAGGAAGGTGGTGACCGCCAAAAATCACTAGCCATTCTGATGCGCCTCCTACTAGACGAAGGTAATTTTAAATGTACCCAGAGCCAGATGACCCAAGCTTTCGAGAGCATCACCGGCTACTCCGGCGCTGGACTTAATAATGTGATGAGTGCACTGGTCAGTAAGAGCGACCGAAGTTTTCAATTCCATCCAGAGGACTTCGATAAGACGCAGGATCTGCTGGAGGCGATGCTGAGTAATCTGGAAATGTTGAGAAAAAATAAATGTTAATTTTTTATAACTCTCTTTATCAGGCCATTACAAGAATCCTTCCATATTATTGCCAACAATAAAACGGGCAGTTTACCCCGAACTTTGCATAACCATTTAAACCTAATTGTTATGCAACCCACCAGTGTTATTGTTGTCAGCCCACCCGACCTCGAAAATATAGTCGAAGCCGTCGTTCGCAAGGTGCTCCGTGAACAAACCTCATTTTCCGCTCCTGCCGAAGCTTTCCTTACTTTGGAACAAGCCGCCACGTTTCTGCGGATGAGTAAGTCAGCGCTCTATGCTCACACCAGTCAGCGCAAAGTCCCCCACATCAAGCGGGGTCGCAAGCTCTTTTTCCGCCTTCCGGAGCTGGAAGCCTGGATACTGGAGGGTCGTAAGAAGACTCGCGAAGAAATAGCCCGCGACTCGGTTACAAGCCACAAAGCCCGTCGTTAAACTGACGTAATCTTTTGGTCCGGAAGTGACCAGGCATTTACGAAGGTAAAAGTAAGAGTGACCTGTTAGCCATTTTCGGGCGGGAGTTCTCGAAGGCTCAACGGGAGTCAATCCGGAAGCGGTTGGCCTATTTTAGCAAGTGGCACAACGGAAGGGGTGCCGCCCAGTCTCCAAATAGAGACAGAACGTGCTGTTAACTCGAATGACATTACATCATCACAGCGATGTTGAGCGAGTCATAAGTCAGAACGATGAAAGACTCCTGAACGCCCGCAACATCCAGAGACAGTACAATAAATTTAAGCAAGGTCTGTAGCGTTGAAGAAAATAAAGGCAGATGGAAGAGGTGCGCCCCTTGTTAATTTATTGTCTTCGCCATTAAACCATTTCGGCACAACGGATCGGCTCCCAACTGCAAGCCTCTTCAAGACCGATTATTAATCTTGCTTATATTCACTTATACTCAAGGCCCTTCTGACACTCCTTTATACTTTTACCCCTCCCCTACCAACACACATTTGTCCAACCCACCTCCAGTTAATTGTTTAAACCATGTTTAAACCAGAAGTGATCAGCAGTTTAAACAGCCAACAAAAAAGCCTGACAACTTAGCTGTTTGTCAGGCTTTTAACTCGGCTCCCGAAGCTGGGCTCGAACCAGCGACCCTCTGATTAACAGTCAGATGCTCTAACCGACTGAGCTATTCGGGAGTGTTGTCGATTGTGGGTGCAAAATTAAGCCCCCGGCACCATTCCCGCAAGCAGTTCGCGAAAAAAAAGTCGATTTCCGGCGTCCGCTGCGGCAACGGCATGACAATCAGGGCCGAAACGACAACGACTCGATCAGCGCGTGGGACTACCAAAGGCATCCGTCCGGTGATCAGGGACGTTCTGCAGAATCAGTTCCCGGATGCGGCGGGCGTCGCCCCGCGTGAAATTTTTGATGACAATCTCCGGCCTCGCCCTCGGAATAACCCGAATCGTCGAGAAAAACAGTCCGTTGTCAATCTCTACGCCCGAAATGTCCCCGTAGAACACAAAATTATCGGTGCCGCCGATGAGCTTCTTCACCCGGAACGTAACGCCCTTGTCGTTGAACTCGACCACGTCGCGGTTCAGCGGGTCTTTGAAACTGCTGGAATAAAACTTTTCGTTTGCCATATGCGTATGAGCATCGCCGGAAGGGTCCGGGACACTTATTTCTTTATATAAACCACTTTTTTTGTCTCAAAGAACGGTTCCTCAAAGTAATCCGACAAATCGTAGAGCCGGTATTTATCTTTTATTTCGGATAATTCCTCGTCCAGATCGCCCCCTTTCAGATACAAAACCCCGTTCGGAAGTTTGTTGTTGCCGTTTTTCAGGATTTTGTACCGCACCCAGCCCAGAAACGGCTTCAGCCGCGTCACGGCCCGACTTATGACAAAATCGTAGGTCGTGGTCAGATGCTCGACACGGGCCTGTTCCGCCTTTACATTGGTCAATCCCAGCGCCGAAGACACTTCCGTAACCACTTTGATTTTTTTGCCGATGCTGTCGACCAGATGAAAATCCGCCTGGGGAAACAGAATCGCCAGCGGAACGCCCGGAAATCCGCCGCCCGTCCCTACGTCCAGAATCTCGGTGCCGGGCACAAACTCCACAACCTTCGCAATACCCAGCGAGTGCAACACGTGTTTCTCGTACAGTGAATCGATGTCCTGCCGCGATATTACGTTAATCTGTGCGTTCCAGTGGCGATATAATTCATCCAGGGCAGCAAACTGCTCCAATTGACGGGTCGTCAGCCTGGGAAAATAATGTCGGATGCGGTCGACGTCGACGGGTTGGTTCATCGCCAGGTTGTTTTTTTGCGGCGCGTCAGCAGCGTGACGACGCCCATACTACTATAATATAGACTCAATGCAATATCCATGAGCGGGACGCCTGCCCAGTGAACCGTGTGGCCCAGCCGAAGGCTGATGCGGCCCACTACCAGCCAGAACAGCAGCCACCGCCCCAGCAGCACACCACCGGCTACCTGATACGGCAGATACAGGGGGTTACCCAAAGCCAGCAGACCAACGGCCAGGCCCAGCGTCCACGTCAGAATATGGGAGGCGGTCAGCAGGCCCAGAATCAGTTTGTTGGCGGGAGCGTAATGCCTGCCCACCGACAGATGGCGCCGTTTCTGATGCCGCCAGGCGGCAAAGGTTTCCTTCGGTTTCGACCACGTAAACGTCTCCGGATGCAGACTGACCGCCGCGTTGCGGGCCGTCCCGACTTCATTGATAAACAAATCATCGTCGCCGCCCAGCACGCGGATATGGCTGTAAAAGCCCCGGTTGCGCAGAAACAGTTCCCGCCGATAGAGCAGATTGCGGCCCACGCCCATATACGGACGGCCCGCCAGTGCCAGCGACAGGTACTGCACCGCCGTATACAGCGTTTCATAGCGGATCAGCCGGTTGAGCCAGCCGGACCGACGCTCATAGGGCGAGAAGCCCAGTACGATCTCTTTGTCCGCCTGAGCCATATGGGCCACCATTCCGGAAATCCAGTGTTCGGAAGCGGGTCGGCAATCGGCATCGGTGAGTAGAATCAACTCATGGGCGGCGCTTTTTATGCCAATGGTCAGCGCATATTTTTTGGGCGTGACGTGGTCGTATTCCTTATCGATCCGGATGGTCCGTACGCGCCCGAACGGAACCGACTCCAGCCATTCGCGGGTGCCGTCGGTGGATCGATCGTCCATGACAATCACTTCATAATTAGGATAAATCTGCCGGTCGAGAAACGGCAGCAGTTCGTCCAGATTCTCCCGCTCGTTCCAGGCACAGACAATGACCGTCACGCCCGGTGCGGTCACGCCGGAGATATCTGCCCAGCCATCCGGCGATCCGGCAGCCATCGGAACCAGCGATGCCGACGGTGCCGGTTCAGGCGAGCGGAAGGCCGTTCGCGTGAAAACGAACAGAATGTAAACAAGCTGGATGCCAGCCGCAACAAAGAACAGAGCCGGTAAAACGAAAATCACGGGGAAGTAAACGTCTGTATACGAAGCTGATTCGATGGTTTTCAGGCCGCAAATATACGGAAACTCCGCTCAGATTACGTACTGGCGCATTCCCTGACCACGATTTGAATCAGGCTTGCCATTTCGGACCAAACTCCCGATCTTTGCGACTTTTATAGACAAAAGAAGATAGACAGTACGACAAAAGACAGATTCTGTCAGACGTCTATCGTCGTTTGTCCAAACGTCCAACGTCTCCTTTATGCGCTTCACCGTACAGGCTACGGATCCCGGCTCACAGGCCCGCACGGGCGTACTGACCACCGACCACGGCCCCGTCGAAACACCCATATTCATGCCCGTCGGCACCGCTGGCACCGTCAAAGCCGTGCATCAGCGCGAACTGCGGGACGATATCAACGCCGAAATCATTCTCGGTAATACGTACCACCTGTATCTCCGCCCCGGTCTCGACGTGATCCAGCGGGCGGGCGGACTCCATGCCTTCAACGGCTGGCAGCGACCTATTCTGACCGACAGCGGCGGTTATCAGGTATATTCCCTGTCGGGCACCCGAAAAATTAAAGAAGAAGGTGTTACGTTCCGGTCGCATATCGACGGCAGCACCCATGTTTTTACGCCGGAAAGCGTCATGGATACCCAGCGCATTATCGGTGCCGACATCATCATGGCGTTTGACGAGTGTACGCCCTACCCCTGCGCCTATGATTACGCCCGCGAATCGATGGAAATGACCCACCGCTGGCTGCGCCGCTGCATCGACCGCTTTGACCAGACCGAAGGAATTTATGGTTACTCGCAAACCCTGTTCCCCATTGTGCAGGGTAGTGTCTATAAAGACCTGCGGGAGCAGTCGGCGGAGTTTATCGCCCGTCAGGATCGGGAGGGAAACGCCATCGGCGGCCTGGCCGTAGGCGAACCCGCCGACGAAATGTACGAAACCATCGGACTCGTAAATAAGATTTTGCCCCGCGACAAACCCCGTTACCTCATGGGTGTGGGCACCCCGGAGAACATTCTGGAAGCCATTGGTCTGGGCGTCGATATGTTCGACTGCGTGATGCCAACCCGCAACGCCCGGCACGGTATTCTCTTCACGACGCAGGGCATTATCAACATCAAAAATGAGAAGTGGAAAACCGACTTCAGCCCCCTCGATGAGACCCTGGGGGGCTACGCCAGCACGTCGTACTCAAAGGCTTATTTACGCCATCTGATAAAATCGGAGGAATTATTAGCCGCCCAGATCGCCAGTCTGCAAAATCTGGCATTCTACTTGTGGCTGATACGGCAGGCACGTGAACACATACGGGCCGGAACATTCGCAGCCTGGAAAAACAGCATGGTAAAAAAAGTCATGCAGCGGCTTTAATCGTTCGATAAATACGCTTTGTCCGGAAGATTTTTTGATAGAATGGCCCAAACATTGCAGAATCAATCTTGTTTGTAAACTAAATGAAATTCGATAGCTTTGCGGCCAAGCGTTTGAAAGAACGCCCTGCCGTACGAGCAGGCGACCCGTAGTCGTCTCGAATATTTGACAGTCGCTAAAAACTACGAAACAATAACCTGATAAGTATGAAAAAAGTATCCCTGTCCGTCACGGCACTGGGGTTGTGTTTACTGGCATCGCTGGGCGCAAACGCTCAGTACAACCCAAAAGCCTCCTATGAAGGCCCCGCGAAACTGAACACCTGGTCGGTATCGGTGATGGGCGGCCCCACTCAATTTTATGGCGATTTGAGGGAGTATGACTTCTATCCGGTAGGTGTAACCAACTCCGACAGCTACAGCGAGCGCAACTCGTTCTTCGTAGGCGCTGCTCTCGGCAAACAGCTCTCGCATCTGTTCGGTGCTCAGTTGGGTGTCAGCGCAGGTAATCTGGTAGGCATGAAGCGCCGGCAGTATTTTTCATACTTCGAAGCCAATTTCGTACAGACGGACCTGACCGGTAGCCTCAATCTTAAGAGCCTGTTCTTTGGCTATAACAAAATGAAGCGCTGGAAAATCGACGCTTACACGGGCGTCGGTGTAACGTTCTTCAAATCGACGGCCTACGAGCTCGGTACCGGTCGCGTACGTCGCTATACCAAAGTCAACGGCGGCGACGGCATCGTTCGGGAGGCCCGCTGGGAGAAAGACTGGACCATCCCCCTCGGTCTGGCCGTTCATTACGAACTTAGCCCGCGCTTCGACCTGGGCCTCGACTTCCGCGTCAACCACGTGAACACCGAACGTCTGGACGCAACCATCGGTGGCGACAACTCCAGCGTTTTCGACGGCGTGGGAACCCGGGGTGCGTTTGACAACACTCCCGTTCGCCGGGGTGCAACGGCCCGTGACAAATACGGCTACGGTGCCATCATGCTGACCTACAAACTCGGTCCACGGGCCATCCGCGTCGAGAAAGTGAACGGCAAGTATGAATATGATACCACCAAAGGCGTCTATCATCTCCGCTGGACCGATCCGCGCAGCCTCATCAAGCCGCCGGTCATCCTGACGCTGGAACAAATCGACTCCGTTGCCAAAGCCAATCGTCCGAAAGACATCGATCCGCGCCTGCTGACCGATACCGACAACGACGGCGTATCAGACTACTTCGACCGTCAGCCCAATACGCCTGCTGGCAGTATCGTGTCGGGTGCCGGTGAAGCCATCGACTTCGACAAGTATGTGAGCGCTGCCCTGCCGGGTGTTGCCTGCGCCGAAATCTTCGGTAATGTCCAGTTCGATACCGATAAGAATATCATCAAACCGCAGTACTACGACGTGCTTAATAAAGTGGTCGAACTGATGAACAAGACGCAGTGTCGCCTGCAACTGTCGGGTCACGCCGACCGTCGCGCTTCCGACCGTTACAACATCGCCCTGTCGCGCCGCCGCGTGGAGGCCGTTCGTAACTACCTGATCAAGGCGGGTCTGAACGATCCTAACCGTATCGTCACCGACTACTTCGGTTCATTCAAGCCTATCGGCGACAACTCTCGCCCAGGCCTGCAAAAGAACCGCCGTGTCGAGCTTCGGCTGGTGCCCTGATAAAAAAAGCAAAAAAGTTAAGCCCCGGAGAGTTACTCTCCGGGGCTTTTTTCGTCTAACTAATTAGCAAGTATGTCGATTTGATAACCTATTGACTTTATGCAGGGTATAGTTGTAATTTTATACCTTTGTGGTACTTGATACACTACCGTAGTCCGACTTTACCAGGTAACCAGTGAATCTGAATTTTACGTTTCGTAATAGCAATCCAGTGGCGTTCCGATTAATTGTGGGGTTATTGATGGGTTGTTTATTCGCTTCAACCCAGTCATACGCCCAAAAAGTAGAGGATTTAACAGACGCCCAGGTCGAACAATTTGTGAACCAGGCCAAAGCCAGCGGTCTTTCTGAGGAAGAAATCGAAGCCATGGCCCGCAGCCGGGGGTTCACTGCCGCCGACATCGCCAAGATGCGCCAGCGTATCAGCGGCCTCCAGACGACGACCCAGAAAGCCGACGCACCGGATTCACCCGTGGTTCGGACGCCCCCCCCGGATGTCAATTCGACAAAGGCTACGCCCCAGGCGGAATCATCCTCTCTACCCACGTTTGGCGCCTCCCTGTTTTCGGGCAGCAGTTCTACCTTTGAACCTAATCTGCGCATTGCCACACCCCGCAACTACCAGCTTGGCCCCGACGACGAACTCGTTATCGACGTATATGGAAATGCGCAACAATCCTATCGTCCGAAAATTAGCCCGGAAGGTACCATCCGGCTCGAAAACCTCAGCCCAATCTTCGTCAGCGGCCTGACCATCGAGCAGGCCGAACAACGCATCGTCGGACGCCTGCGGCAGCTCTACGCCGGTCTGAATTCGGCGTCTTCGGGCATTTACGCTCAGGTGACGCTGGGCAACATCCGCAGTATCAAGGTTACGCTCATCGGTCAGGTGGTCCGGCCCGGCACTTATACGCTATCCTCGCTGGCGACCGTCTTCAACGCGCTCTATTTATCCGGTGGCCCCGATCCTGCGCGGGGGTCGTTCCGCGACATTCGTGTCTACCGGGGCAATCGGTTGATCCGTACACTGGATATTTACGATTTTCTGCTCCGCGCCGACCAATCGGACAACGTGCGCCTTCAGGATCAGGACATTGTGTTTGTCAACCACTTCGACACCCGCGTTGAACTAACCGGTGAGGTGAAACAACCCGCCATCTTCGAGGTACGCAAAGGCGAGACGCTGCGAAATGTGCTCAACTTCGCCGGTGGTTATACCGATAAAGCCTATACGGCCTCGCTGACCCTACGGCGCAATACGCCTAAAGAGCTACAGATTGTCACCATTACCGCGAATGAAATTCCGACGCTCATACCGCAGCGGGGCGACCGCTACAGCGTTGGGGCCATCATTGGCCGCTACGAAAACCGGGTATCCATCAGCGGGGCCGTATTTCGACCGGGCGAATTTGCCCTTCAGAAAAACGCTACCCTGAGTCAGCTTATCCGCAATGCCGAAGGACTGCGTGAAGACGCTTTTCTGAACCGGGCCACCATCCGTCGCCTGCGGCCTAACCTCGACCCGGAGATTATTTCGGTCGACCTGGGAAAACTGCTGCGGGGCGAATCCGAAGATATTTTGCTTCAGCGCGAAGACGAAGTATCCGTTCAATCGGTCAATAATTTGCGTGAGAGCCGGACAGTTTCCATCGAGGGGGCCGTGAATCAGCCGGGTAATTTCACCTATGCCGACAGCATGACCGTAGCGAATCTGGTGGTGCTGGGGGGCGGCTTTACCGACGGAGCCACTGCCTCCCGCATCGAGATTGCCCGCCGCGTGAAAGAAGACACGGTGGGTCTTCCTGCCAGCCAGAACGTACGCATCATCTCGCTGGCTATCGATGATAACCTCAGGCTGAATGAAGTCGATGCCCGAATGGTGCTTAAACCCTTCGACCAGGTATATGTGCGCACTTCGCCCCGTTATGAACCCCAGAAAATGGTCTACATTGGCGGCGAGGTCTTTTATCCGGGTAACTACGCCATTCGGGACAAAAACGAACGTATCGCCGACCTGATTGCCCGCGCAGGAGGCATTCGGCCCGAAGCTTTTCTGAGAGCCGCCCGCTTTACCCGTCTGGGGGAGCTTATTTCGGTGGATATCGGACAGATTCTCAGCAATCCGCAGGTCACGGGTAATTTGCTCGTGCAGGTGGGTGACTCGATTCTGATACCGCGTAAAGTGGAAATCGTCCGCATCAACGGGCAGGTGCTAAATCCGGCCATAGTAGACTTCGACCCGTCGAAACGTTTCCGGAACTATATCGACGACTCCGGCGGATTTACCACCAAAGCCCAGCCACGAAAAACCTATGTTACGTATGCTAACGGGAGAATCAGGCCGACCAAGTCCTTCTTATTTTTCCGCAGCTACCCCAGACCAGAGCCGGGCATGACAGTGGTTGTGCCGACGAAGCCCCCGAAAGAAGACAACAAGCTGTCCCCCGCTGAGCGAGTTGCGGTGGCGACAGGCATCACATCGCTGGCGGCGGTAGTCCTAACAGTAACTCGTTTGATATTAGGTAGGTGATGGGACAGATATCTAATCATACGGATAACAAGGTTGTATCGGTGTCCTTAAAAGGAATGCTCAGTGCCATCATTGACAATTATAAACGAATTGCACTGATCACTACAGTCTTTATTATTGTGGGCGTATTGCTATCATTCATTATTCCAGTAGAATATAGCTCGGAAGTGAAGCTGATGCCAGAACTTCAAAGAAAAACAGCCGCTAGCCTACGCCGGTTCAGCGATTTAATTGATATGGCCGGTATCGATATGGGTTCAGCCAGCGGTTCCGTTGAAGCGATACGCCCTGACCTTTATCCAAATGTTATACATTCTACGCCGTTTATCATCTATTTGCTTTACAGACCAGTAGTCGATGTAAAGAATCGAAAATTTTCCCGATTATATGATTTTTTAATAGAAAAAGATAAAGGGCTATTTTCTACTAAAAAGAAAGAAAAAATTCCCGTTTTAAATAAAGAAAATGAGCCAATCGCGTTGACGAAAGGTCAGGAAGAATTTATTAAATCGGTTCAGGAGCGTATCAACGCAGGCCTTGATAAAAAATCAGGTATCATTTCCGTTTACGCTGAGATGCCTGACCCACGGGTTGCCGCTCTGGTTGTCAATGAAGCCGTAAACTATCTGAAGCAGTACGTAGAGGATTACAGAACGGGGAAGGCCCGTAAAGAAGCCGATTTCCTCTTCGACAGACTGGCAGAAGCCCGCAGGCGCTACCAGTCTGCAGAATATGCTTTATCCGTATACCGCGATCAGCATAAATATATCGTGACGCAGCTCGCAGATATAGAAGGGCGTCGCCTACAGGCTAATCTATCGTTCACAGAAAGCCTTTATAACGAGTTGAACCGGCAATATGAGCAGGCGAGATTAAGAGTACAGGAAGAAACGCCCGTCTATAAGGTGCTTGAGCCTGCACAAATACCTACAAAGCGCAGTCAGCCAAAACGAACATTGATTGTTTTAGGGTTTCTGATAGTAGGGTTTGTTTTAAGTATAGCCTTTGTATTATTTTCTAACAGACGCTCTTTTATAGTCAGCGAATAAATTACATGTAATGGAGTCTCCAAACATTACTATTGGCATAATTGGTTTAGGATACGTTGGTTTACCCTTAGCAATCGAATTTTGCAAAAAGCATTCCGTCATCGCTTTTGATATTAATAAGGAGCGAATAGAAGAGCTTAAGCAAGGAATAGATCGTACAAGAGAGGTATCTTCTGATGATCTACATCGAACAACTAATTTAAAGCTTTCTTTTGATGTAACCGATTTACAGGCGTGTCAGATATACATCATCACTGTGCCAACTCCCGTTGATGAGCACCATCAACCTGACCTTGGCCCACTGCTGAGCGCCAGCCGAACGGTAGGACGAGTGCTTAAAGCAGGGGATATCGTTATTTATGAGTCGACGGTTTATCCAGGCTGTACGGAGGAAGATTGTGTCCCGGTACTGGAAAAAGAATCAGGTCTTATCTTCAACAAAGATTTTTTCTGTGGTTACTCTCCCGAACGTATCAATCCTGGTGACAAGCAACACACCTTAACTAAAATTCGGAAAATTACGTCTGGTTCAACTCCCGAAACAGCCGAGAAAGTTGATCAATTATATTCCTCTATCATAGAAGCCGGAACCTATCGGGCTGCTTCGATTCGCGTTGCGGAAGCCGCTAAAGTGATAGAAAACTGCCAGCGAGACATTAACATTGCATTCGTCAATGAACTAGCGCTAATTTTCGACCGGCTAAATATCGACACCCTTTCCGTATTGGAAGCGGCGGGTACTAAATGGAATTTTCTGCCTTTCCGTCCAGGCCTTGTGGGCGGGCATTGTATAGGTGTCGATCCATACTACCTTACCCGTAAAGCCGAATCCGTAGGCTATCATCCCGAAGTAATTCTGTCCGGAAGACGCATCAACGATAATATGGGGGCGTTTATTGCCGGAAAAGTCGTTAAGCTTCTGATTCGCAACGACCATGTAGTCAATCAGGCTCGTGTGCTAGTTCTGGGCGTTACATTTAAGGAAAATTGCCCGGATATCCGTAATTCGCGGGTTGTAGATATTATCAGAGAGCTACAGGAATTCGGCCTGCAAACAGACGTGTATGACCCACAGGCAACGGCAGACGAGGTTTTTGAGGAGTATGATATTCATTTATTGAATGAACTGCCCTCTCTCGATACTTATGCGGCGGTAGTTTTGGCTGTCGCTCATCAGGAGTTTACGACATCCGCTTTTCAGGACGCTCTTCGGCAATCGAAAACTCTGGTTTACGACGTCAAAAGTTGCCTGCGTTCAGGCATCGCACACGAAAGACTGTAATACATGTACGACATTATCTATCACGATCAGCCGTTAGAGAAGCTTGCCGTGTTGGTTACGGGAGGTGCTGGCTTTATTGGCTCCAATCTTGTTGAATATCTATTAAAACATGGCGTTGGAAAGGTTCGGGTTTTTGACAACCTGGCTACTGGCTACCGTGAGAACCTTCAACCCTTTGAGAACCATCCAGCGTTTGAATTCTTTGAAGGAGATATTACCAATCCGAATGATTGTCGGAAAGCATGTGAAGGTATTACGCATATATCGCACCAGGCGGCATTAGGCTCTGTGCCCCGTTCCATCGCTGATCCTATGCGAAGTCATGAAGTAAACGTAACAGGGTTTCTCAATATGTTGCTGGCAGCACGCGATGCTGGCATCAAACGCTTCGTATATGCATCGTCAAGTTCGGTTTATGGCGATAGCGCAGAATTACCTAAAGTTGAAGAGCGTGTTGGATGGCCTTTATCTCCTTATGCGGTGACAAAAGCAGCCAATGAGCAGTATGCACGGGTCTTTGGGAAAGTGTATGGTATGGAAACCATAGGGTTGCGTTATTTCAATGTCTTCGGGCCAAATCAAAGCCCAAATGGTCCGTATGCCGCTGTTATTCCACTTTTTATAAAAGCAGTTCTGAATGAGCAGAGTCCGGTCATACACGGCGACGGAGAACAAACGCGCGACTTTACGTTTGTAGAAAATGCTGTGCAGGCAAACGTAAAAGCCCTCACAACCGAGACAAAAGAGTCGTTCAACACAACGTTTAACATTGCCATTGGTGAACGAATCTCGCTAAACACTCTCTGGCATTCAATAGGTGAACTAAATGGTGCTATAAAGAACCCTCTCTATACAGAAACGAGAAGCGGAGACGTAAGAGATAGTTTAGCTGACATACACAAAGCCAATCACCTTCTTGATTACCAACCAAAAATTTCTGTCCACGAGGGTTTACAGTTAACACTAGCATGGCACAAAAAGAGGCAACATTAAGCTCCTTTTTACAACGCTTTGTCTGGATGTTAAGCGGCAACCTTGGCTACGCAATCAGCCAATGGCTATTACTCAGCGTTATTGCAAAATTAGGAAACAGCCAGGACGTCGGGACGTTTTCTATTGCTTTGGGGGTAACAGCGCCTATCTACATGTTTACAAACATGCAGCTTCGGTATATATACAGCGCCGATTTTTCTGGAAGAAAATTTTCTGATTATTTATCCAGTCGTATTATTCAAACAGGGGTAGCTTTTTTTGCGGTAGTTATTATAGCACTACTTTTATTTAGTGATAGAAGATATTTGGCATTTGCTATAATAATCATAGGCTTGTCTAAAGCATTTGAATCGATTAATGATATCATATACGGATATTATCAACATAAAAGAAGAAATGATTTAGTTTCAAAGTCTTTACTTGTGAGAGGCTGGATAAGTTTATTTATTTTTTTTTTAGCGTTTTTAACAACTAAAAGCTTAAATACTTCTTTAATAGTCTATACTAGTTCATGGGCTGTGTGCTTACTGGCAGAATATTTCTCTTTTTTAAGTGTGCAGAAAGAGAGCAATGAAAGGTTCGTTTTTTTATTTAAAAGAGAGAACATAATTGAATTACTAAAGTTAGCGTTACCGCTTGGCGTCTTTTCAGGAATCAATTCATTAAATACCACACTTCCAAGATATTATATAGAGGCAAGTTTCGGACTAAGTTTAGTAGGGATTTTTTCTGCCATTTCGTATTTAAAAATAGCTTCAGGGTATGTAGTTGACGCATGTAGCAATGTTCTTTTACCTGAATTTGGGCAGTTATTTAAGGAAAGAGCAATGGATAAATTTTTCAAGTTACTTAACCATATAGTTCTGGCTTTTTTATGTTTAAGTTTTTTTATAATTCTGTTAGTAATAGTAATGGGAGAGAAAATATTAACTTTGATATATACTGCTGAATATGCGATGTATGTAGACTTTTTTGTACTCATCACTATAAGTATACTACTATCTTATCTTAATCGAATATACAATATGGTGTTGACGGCTTTAAAATTTTTTAACTTTCAACTTACTTTAGGTTTAATAGAGTTAGTGTCGCTAAATTTGTTTTTATTGATCTTTATTCATAAAGGCTTTATCTACTCTGCTTTTGCGCTTATTTTTGCAGAAAGCATGAGGCTTTTAGTATCTTTTTGGCATTTGAGAAAAATAAAAACAGATTTAAAATAAATATCATGGATACTACACTAATTAAAATAAAAGAAAAAGGCTTATCTTCCTGGACAAAGAATATGTTCGTCTTAGGTATAGTAACTGCAAGTTTTACAAAAATAAGAATACCAAACATGAGTATTGGTGTTAGTGAAGTTTTACTACTAATATCAATTATTCTTTCTTTTTTTAAAATTATTTTTACATCTAAATTGTATTATAATGACGCAAGATGGTTCATTTTATTGTGGTCATTAACTTTTCCATGCCTTCTGGCTGGCATTTTCACGCATATAACAATAGTTCACCCTGTTGATCCTGTAAGCTTAAGCCATGACGGTATTGCTTTCATTTTCTGTTTTTTCTCTATTGCTTTATTCTGGCTTGCAGAGATAGACTCTCGTGATACTTTGTTAAAAATTCTAAAATCTGTTTATCATTATAGTAGTCTAGTTTTTACTCTAATGCTGCTGTTAGTCTTATTAGGATTAGATATTCCTGTTTACTCTTTATATGACAGCTACAATATTCGATTCACAGGTTTATCCTTAAATCCTAATCAATTAGCATTATTTGTATTACCTTTATTTTTTTTTGGTGAGTATTTGTATAAAACAAAAAAATCAATTATATATTATTTATGGATGATTCCAATCGTTTCAATTGGTTTTTTGACATTAAGTGATTCTTTATATTTAGCGTGGGGAATATTTGCGGGAATTTATTACATGTTTTTCAAAAAATATAGCAATAACACTCAAAAGGATATATTTATCCGCATTTCGTTTATCCTGATTCTTATTTTATCATTGGTAGTAGTTGTTTCAGTTTTATACGATTATTATGAATCCATATCATCGGGTAGTAGCCAGGGCTCAGAAAGAATAAACCGTTGGAGTAATGCATTAAGAGCTATATTGATTTCGCCTTTATGGGGCTATGGACCTGGTTCTTTCTCAGGTACTACTGGAATTTGGCAATCCCAGGAAGCACATAATACGGTTATAGATTGGACATTATCTACTGGCATATTTGGTGTTATATTTTTACTTGGGTACTGGTTTTTAATTTTTGTAACATTACTAAAATACAAGCAAAATGCTTTATTAATGTCTTTTTTTGGATTATTCTTGTTTACAATGTTCCATTACGTTCTAAGGCAACCTGTATATTGGTTTTATACATTGATTTTATTAGGATTATCCAGAGATTTTAACTCCCGAACTATCTATTTAACTAAATTAAAGGGCTAATTTTCACGTAAAAACAGTAACCATGATGAAATCTGAACCACTAATAACAGTAGGCTTGCCCTATTATAACGATGCCTTATGGTTGAATGCAGCTATTAACTCAATTGTTAATCAGACATATAAAGACTGGGAACTTATTCTTATGGATGACGGCTCCAGCGATGGAAGCACTGCTATTGCAGAATCCTGGCTGAAAGATCCTCGCATCCGCCTGATCCGTGATGGTAAAAATCGTGGTTTAACAACCCGCCTGAATCAAATCGTACAATCAGCCAAAGGCAGGTTCATTGCCCGAATGGATGCCGATGATATTATGGTTCATAATCGATTAGAACGTCAGGTTAATTTTTTACTGGATAACCCTAATATAGATCTAATTGGCTCACAAATATACTCAATAGATATTGATAATCGGATTCATGGCTGGCGCGGAGACGACCTCATGCCTAAGACACGCAAGCAAGCAATTAAAGGCATTCCTATTGTACATCCCTCTGTAATGGCTCGTCGAGAGTGGTATCTCCTTAATCCTTATTATCCCGTTTTGTTGCGTTCTCAAGATTTTGAGTTATGGCTTCGCACGTTGTATACAACAAACTTCCATATAATGAATGAAAAACTTTTATTCTACAGAGAGGTTGGCATCCCCTACACTAAAAAATATGTGAACACTAACAGCGATCTGAGGCGAACTTTCTTAATATATATAAATGAAATAGGCTTATTTAATATTATTATTGAGAATATAAAGCTATCTATAAAAGAATACTCTTATAGAGTTTTTGATTTGTTCAAAAAGCAGCACATTTTAATTAAAAAACGAAATCATAAACTTACGAACGCAGAATTGATTGAGGCAGAAAGTATATTGAAATTGAGCCTTGAGAACGCAGGTTGACACAAAATAAAAGCTAATATGTGCGGAATATTCGGAACATTAAATCAAAGAGAGTTAGAGCCTTCTATTCTTCTGGCTTCTTTAGTCCATCGGGGGCCCGATGAACAGAATAGTTCTCGTATTGACAATCTGTATTTATTTCAGGCTCGTCTGGCTATTCAGGATTTGTCCCCTGCCGGACGTCAGCCAATGTCTTATAAACAGTTTACTATTATTTATAACGGAGAAATTTACAATCATCAGGAGCTTAGAAAGCGATATGCGTTAGATTGTCAGTCAGGTAGCGATACTGAAACATTACTTCACCTATACGAACAATTAGGCCCTCGTATGTTCAACGAACTCGACGGCATGTTCGCCCTTGCCATTTACAGTAACCGGACAAAACGTTTGATTTTGGCACGTGATCGGGCCGGAGAAAAGCCTTTATACATTTATTCTAAAAATGATACGTTTGCTTTTTCCTCTGAATTGAATTCAATTGCCAGACTTTTTCCTTTATCCATTGATCACTCTGCTCTGGCAAATTATCTACGGATCGGCTTTTTTCATCAACAAACTTCTCCCTACAAGGAGGTTACTGAATTACTTCCTGGCCATTATATGGAAGTTGATTGTCAGACCTTGTCTACAACAACTTCAGTCTGGTGGGATATTAAAACGTTTTATGCACAAAACTCCTTGTTGGACGAGTCACAAACGCTCGAAACATTTGACAAACTGATAAAGGACTCTGTTCAACGACGCATCGATAGTTCAGATCTGGAGGTTGGCGTATTTCTGAGCGGAGGCATCGACAGTGGTTTGGTTACTGCGTATGCCGCACAACTTAAACCGGGTATACGTTCATTTACTGTCTCGTTCAAAGGTGGTAGTTATGACGAAGCCCCGTTGGCTCGTCTTGTTGCTGACCGGTACCAAACATCCCACACGGAAGTTTTGATCGATTTCGATGATCTGCAGGATAGCATAGAGAGCATCATTACACGGTATGGTGAGCCTTTTATGGATAGCTCGGCCATTCCAAGTTATTATGTTTCCAGGACGGCCAAAGAATATCTCACCGTTATATTGAACGGTGATGGAGCCGATGAGCTTTTTGGCGGCTATCGGCGTTATGTGCCTTATGCGCGGTTTGATTTTGATCGTCTGCCCGGTATCGTTCGGCACAGCCTTGACATCACCCGTAGAACGCTTCCTCATCCTGCGGATAAGCAAAGTCGGTATAATTATCTGTTTCGACTAATCGATTTTGCCAGCAAGAATGGCCTGGACCGATATCTGTCATCCACCACCGATGTTTTTGAAAATTACCTGGATGACTTCAGCGCCCCCGCTTCCGTCGACTCCATTTCATCGCTTTTAGCCGATATCGGTGCATTGCCGATATCATCCCTCCAGCGTGTTCAACTTGCTGATTTTCTATTGATTCTTCCTGGCGATCTACTCGTAAAGATGGACATAGCTACAATGGCGAACTCACTGGAAGGCAGAAGTCCTTTTCTGTCAAAAGAACTACTTGAGTTAGCTCCCGGACTACCTGACCACTTTAAAATCAGGGGCACAACGACAAAATATTTATTGAGACAACTCGCCCTGCGTCATCTGCCAGCACAATTGGTCAATCAGCCTAAGCGGGGATTTGAAGTCCCACTGCGCAAATGGGTAGATGGCGAACTTAAAACCATCATTTATGACTACCTTTCCCGGCCACAGTTAGTTCAGACCTTCATCAAACCCGATTTTATACAAAAACTGTTATCCCAACCCAGGCTTTTTCCGGCAGAGAAACGCGCTAAGATGCTCTATTCCCTGTTTGCCGCCGAGGTCTGGTATCGTAAAGTAGTTCAACAACATGCCTAAGCTGCTTCGCATTACTACCGTACCCGTTTCCCTGCACTCCTTGATTCGCGGTCAGATGCGTTTTATGAAAGAGCAGGGATTTACGGTCTGGATGGCTAGTGCCGATGGAGAAGGTTTAGATAGTCTTCAGGAACGGGAGGGCTGCCCTCATTATGTTCTTCCGCTGACGCGAAAGATCACGCCTTTCAGAGATCTGCAGGCTCTTTGGTCGACTTACAGGTTAATCCGACGCTTAAGACCGGACATCGTGCATACGCACACTCCTAAAGCAGGCCTGATTGGAATGCTTGCTGCCTGGTTGGCGCGAATCCCCGTACGCCTGCATACGGTGGCTGGTCTGCCCCTCATGGAGCGGCAGGGACAGATGCAGAAACTGCTCATCTGGATCGAGCGCCTGACATATGGCTGCTCGACGGGCGTTTATCCAAATTCTGAAGCACTCCGCCGATACATTACCGCCCATATTTCCGATTCGCCTAAACTGCGCGTCATCGGACGGGGCAGCAGCAACGGCATCGATAGTGCATACTACTGCCTCACACCCGCCCTGCGCGAACAGGCTCTGGAACTGCGGCTCCAGTTCGGGATCGAAGCCCATGCCTTTGTCTGGGTATTCGTCGGGCGGATGGTCCGGCAAAAAGGCGTAGAAGAGCTTATTATGGCTTATTCCCGCCTGAGTCAGTCTCATAAGAACATGCGCCTGCTGCTGGTCGGACCTTTTGAAGACGATCTGGATCCGATCTCGTCCGAGACGCGAGCCATAATCAGCAGTCGCCCAGACATCATTCATGTCGGTTTTCAGCGAGACGTCCGTCCGTACCTGGCTTTAGCCAACGCGCTGGTTTTCCCAAGCTATCGGGAGGGCTTTCCGAATGTTCCGATGCAGGCAGCCTGCCTCGAACTTCCCATGATTCTTTCCAACATCAACGGGTGTAATGAACTGGTCGAAGATGGGGAGAGTGGCCTGCTCGTGCCGGTTAAAGATACGAATGCCTTGTATCAGGCTATGCTCCGTTTGATTGACGATAATGCTCTACAACAGCAGTTCAGGCAACGTGGCCGTGAACTGATTATGGCGGGGTATGATCAAACGTGGGTTTGGAAACAAATTCTGGCTGAATACGAACGCTGCTTAACCGAGAAGAAAATTGCCATTGACGATGAACATCCTGCTGATACACCAGTTTTTCCTGCCGCCTGACGAGGCCGGGGGAATGCGCTGGAATGAGATGAGCCGGATCTGGGCCGAACAGGGGCATTCGGTTACAGTCATCGCCGGGATGGTGCATTATGGGCGTGGACGCAAATATGCCCATTGCCGGGGTCGATGGGTGGTCGAGGAACAACCCTTCCCCAATGTACGCATCATCCGGACCCACGTCTCAGAATGGTATAATGTCAACTGGGCCGGGCGGTTGTGGGGCTATTTCACATTTCTGGTTTCGGGACTGTGGGCAGCGCTGTTTCGGGCCAGAGGCTCCTACGACGTGCTTATCGTCACTTCCCCGCCGCTGCTTTTAGGCCTGCTGGGGGTGGCCGTGGCCCGCTGGAAACGTCTGCCGCTCGTAACCGAGGTACGGGATTTGTGGCCCGACGTGCCGGTGCAGATGGGCATACTGAAAAACCGCTGGCTCATTCGTCTGGCTTTTGCTTTGGAAAAGTGGCTGTATAAACATTCCCGTCAGGTGGTGGTCTTAACGCCATTTTTCCGGTCAGAACTCATCGAACAGAAAAAGCTACCCCCTAACCGGGTGGTAGTAATGCCGAATGCGGCGGATTTTCAGATAACCGACCCTCTGCTCAACACCTTCGACCCGGCGGCCTTCCGGCAGCAGCAGCACATGAATGATGACTTCTGGATAGTTTACACCGGTGCGCATGGCGTGGCAAACCGGCTCGAACAGGTCATTGAAGCGGCTTCTCTCCTGCGCAGCGACCCGGTGAAGTTTCTACTGATAGGCGACGGCATGGACAAGCCCAACCTGCTTCGAAAAACGCAGGAAAGTCAAATCGAAAATATTCGGTTCCTGGGTTCATTACCCCGTGAAGAAGCCTTCCGGTATGTACTGGCGGCCAATGCAGGTGTTGTTACGATGCAGCAGCGGGAGATTTTCAAGACCATGTATACCAACAAGATGTTTGAATACATGGCGGCCCGTAAACCCATACTCATGGCAATCGACGGCGCTTCCCGGCAGCTTGTCGAAGAAGCGAATGCCGGGCTGTTTGTCGAAGCGGAGAATCCGACGGATATGGCCGAAAAGATCCGATATTATGTGACCAATCCTGAGTTTGCCGTCCAACAGGGAATGAATGGGTACACGTATGTCAAACGGCATTTCGACCGGGAAACGATTGCCAGGGCGTACCTGAAATTAATAGAGCATGTATCGGGCATTCGGTAAACGGTGTATAGACGTAACGGCAGCTACGCTGGGCTTATTAATCGCCTCGCCCGTTCTGTTGCTGCTGACGGGTGTGCTGGCTATCGCCAATGACGGAAGACCGTTTTTCGTGCAGCCCCGACCAGGCCGCCGCGAACGGATTTTCCGGCTCGTCAAGTTTAAAACGATGAACGACCGCCGCAACCCACAGGGCGAGCTGCTGCCGGATGCCGAACGGCTGACGGGTGTCGGGCGCTTCGTCCGGAAGACATCGCTGGATGAACTCCCTCAACTCTGGAATGTGTTGCGGGGCGATATGAGCCTGATTGGCCCCCGTCCGCTGCTGGTCGAATATCTGCCCCTGTATAATCAGCGACAGCGCCGCCGCCATGATGTCCGGCCCGGTATCACGGGCTGGGCGCAGGTCAACGGACGCAACGCCATCTCGTGGGAACAGAAATTTGACTACGACGTCTGGTATGTCGATAACCTGTCGCTGGCAACGGATGTAAAAATCCTTTTCCTCACCGTCTACAAAGTGTTTCGGTCGGAGGGTATCTCGTCGGCCACGGCGGCTACTATGGAAAAATTCAGAGGAACGGTTTAATTCAGATTCATGCTGCTATACGGTGCCAGTGGACACGCTAAAGTCATTATCAGTTGCCTCGAAGCAAATCATATTTCGGTTGAGGCAATCTTTGACGATGACGAAACAAAAACATCCCTTTGGACGATTCCGGTCGTGGGTTCCTACAAACCCGACTATCTGTCCGACAACCGGTTGATAATCTCAGTTGGCTATAACCGGATTCGGAAGCAGATCAGCCACCGGATTGCTCACCCGTTCGGGCAGGTAATTCATCCGCAGGCTATCGTAGACCGGACGGCTATCGTTGGCGCAGGAAGCGTAATTTTTCACCGGGCCGTGGTTCAGGCCGACACCCGGATCGGACGTCACGTTATCCTTAATACCGGCGCCTCCGTCGACCATGACTGCGTTCTGGAAGACTTCGTACACGTGGCCCCGCAGGCAACTCTGTGCGGAGGCATCTGCGTAGGCGAGGGAACGCTGGTCGGGGCCGGAGCGGTGGTTCTGCCAAATTTAACGATAGGCCGCTGGGCCACCATTGCCGCCGGGGCAGTTGTCACCCGGTCGGTGCCAGATTTTGCCGTCGTGCGCGGCAATCCGGGGCGAGTCATTAAAATCGAACAAGTAAATGAGCATTAACATCTGGCTTTCGTCGCCGCACATGAGCGGGCGCGAACGGCATTACGTACAGGAAGCATTCGATACCAACTGGGTAGCTCCGCTGGGGCCCAACGTCGACGGGTTTGAGCAGGAACTCGGACTGACAACGGGTGCCGGGCACGTGGCCGCCCTCTCTTCCGGAACGGCGGCGTTGCATCTGGCGCTGGTGCTGCTGGGCGTCGGGCCGGGCGATGAGGTGCTGTGTCAGTCATTCACGTTTGCGGCTAGCGCCAATCCGATTCTGTACCAGCGGGCCACACCTGTTTTCGTCGACAGCGAACCCGATAGCTGGAATATGTGTCCCGACGCTCTCGAAGCCGCCCTCCGCGACCGCCTGGCGCGGGGCCGACGCCCGAAGGCAGTCGTCGCCGTAGACCTCTACGGAATGCCCGCCCAGTGGGACCGGCTCACGGCTATATGTGAAACGTATGAAGTGCCGCTTATCGAAGACGCCGCCGAAGCGCTGGGTTCCACCTACGGGGGAAGGGCCTGCGGCTCGTTCGGGCAGATGAGTGTTCTGTCGTTCAACGGAAATAAAATCATCACAACTTCGGGCGGCGGAGCGCTGCTTTCCGACAACGAAGGCTGGATCCGCAAAGCCCGTTTTCTGGCAACTCAGGCCCGCGACCCGGCCCCGCATTACCAGCATTCAGAAACGGGTTATAATTACCGCATGAGCAATATCTGCGCTGGCATCGGGCGGGGCCAACTGGAGGTGTTGCAGGAGCGTGTGACACAGCGGCGGGCCAATTTTGACTTTTATCAGCGGGAGCTCGGTACGCTGCCGGGTTTCTCATTTCTGACCGAACCAGAAGGGTATTTTTCCAATCGCTGGCTCTCCTGCGTCACCATCGACCCTGCCCAGGCGGGTTTCAGCCGCGAGGACGTCCGGCTGACGCTGGCGGCTCAGGGCATCGAGTCGCGCCCCCTCTGGAAACCCATGCACCAGCAGCCGGTCTTTGCCCAAGCACCCTACACCGGCTCAGGTGTTTCAGACCGGCTGTTCGACACGGGTTTATGTCTGCCGTCGGGCTCCAATCTGAACGAAGACCAGCGCTGGCAGGTAGTCGAACATATCCGAAAAACAGTTCACAAATAGATATAAATCAAAAAAGCGGCCACGAGGCCGCTTTTTTGATTTATTGACTTTGGGTTACAGTACAGGCTTCCGGACAGACTTGCCGATGGACAGCAGCGCCTCTGGTGTCTGATAGCCAATTACTTTCCGAAGAACCCGACCGTTGCCGTCGATGAAGAACAGCGTCGGGTAGGCTTCGAGCGGGTAACGCTGGGCCAATGCTGGCCCCTCCCCTTTTTCCATGTCCATCTTTACGTTGATGAACTGTTTATTATACAACTCACCAATGTCCTGACGCGTGAACACATTCTTCTGGAGCAGCTTGCACGGCCCGCACCAACTCGCGTATGCATCCAGAAAGATGACTTTATTCTCGGCTTTCGCCTTTTTCAATATCTCCGCCCAGGAAGCATTCGTGAACTGAATACCTGCGCCTTTTTTCGACGGGTCATTATCCGCCATCGACAGATTCAGGCTACAAAACAGCCCTGTTAGCAACAGCCACACGGTCTTTTTCATATAAAGTATACTGGTTTCGCAGTACATAACGTCCGAGCTGCGGTTTTCGTTTGTCCGGCTCTGCATTTTTACGGTAAGGTACTCCATCAGGACAAGCTACTCAAGCCGTTTTTCAATTTTTCAAACAATTTATTTTTCTGTTTGAAAAATTGATTTTACCTTTGGGGCATCGATCAGGCAATCAGATATGGCAAAGCGGGAAGATAAGCGGGAAAACATCATGAAAGCGGCGGCTGACGCCTTTACGCGTTACGGATACGACAAAACGACGCTCGACGACATCGGGCGGATTGTTGGTCTCAATAAAGCATCCCTCTATTACTACTACAAAAACAAGGAGGACCTTTTTCTGGCGGTCGTGCTGGAAGAAAGCCGCCGGATGATTGGTCACATTCAGGAGAATGTGCAGTCGATTCTGGATCCGGAGTCGAAAATTCTGACTTACATGACCGAGCGGCTGGCGTATTACCGCCATGTGCTGAGCCTCAACAGCGTATCGACCGAAAGCCTGACCACGCTGCAGCCTGCATTCAACACACTTTATAATGAAATCGAACAGGGCGAAATCCAGTATGTAGCCGGGAGCCTGGCTAAACTGAACCTGCAGCCGGGCATTCTGCCGGAACAGGCGGCCACGCTGCTGTTCAAAACGGCCAACGCGCTCAAACACGAAGCCGTGCTGCAATCGGGGCGCCTGCTGTCTGCCGAGGCCGATTATTCACAGATTGAAGCCGATATTAAAACAATCACCGGATGGATGCTCAAGGGCATCCAGCATAAATCAGAATCATGAAAAAGACCGTGTTGATCACCGGGGCGTCTTCCGGCATTGGTAAAGCCACCGCCCGCTATTTTGCCCAACAGGGATGGAACGTCGCCGCCACCATGCGCACCCCCGCTAAAGAAACCGAACTGGCGGCGCTGCCCAATGTCCAGCTTTTTCGCCTCGACGTGATGGATTCCGACAGCATCCGGCAGGCCATTGCCGACACCCGAACGGCCTTCGGCGGCATCGACGTCATTGTCAACAACGCGGGCTACGGCGCCGTCGGCGTGTTCGAGGCGGCTACCAAAGAGCAGATTCAGCGGCAATTCGACACCAACGTGTTCGGTGTCATGAACGTCATCCGCGAGATTCTGCCCTATTTCCGCGAAAAACGCGACGGCACCATCATCAACGTGACCTCGATGGGCGGTCTCATCACCTTTCCTATCTACAGCATCTATCACGGTACCAAATGGGCCGTCGAAGGGTTTGCCGAGGCGCTGTCCTTCGAACTGCGGCCTTTCAACATTCGGGTGAAAAACGTGGAGCCGGGCGCCATCAAAACCGATTTCTACGACCGTTCGCAGGACGTTCTGACGAAAGAAGGCCTGACGGCTTATGACGACTATGTGCGGATTACCCACGCCAACTCCCAGCAGGCCGGGGCCGACGCTCCCGGTCCGGAGGTGGTCGCCAGAACGATTTTCAAAGCGGCCAGCGACCGTTCGTTCCGACTGCGCTACGTATCGGGCAGCGCCCAGACGCCCGCCCTGCTGTTTCTGCGCCGCATTCTCCCGCTGAACTGGTTCCACGGCATCGTCAAGGGTGTGGTGGAAAAGGGCTATAAACCACAGACAGCCTGAGTCCGCTTACGACTTCAGTTCGGCCAGCAGGCTGTTCAAATCCAGCGCTACGGTATACATGTCGATGGAGCCATCGGGTTTGCGGGGCCACTGTTCCTGTGGTCGGTCCCAGTAGAGTTCGACGCCGTTGCGGTCGGGGTCGTTGAGATAGAGAGCTTCCGAAACGCCGTGGTCGGAAGCGCCCGTGAGCGGATAATCAGCGTCGATAAGCCGTTTGAACGCCACGGCCAGGTCCGACCGGGTCGGATACAGAATGGCTGTATGAAAAAGCCCGGCGCTGCGCTGGGGAGCGGGCGGCGCATCTTTGCTGTACCAGGTGTTCAGTCCGATATGATGGTGATAGCCGCCTGCCGATATGAAGGCGGCATCGTTTCCGTAGGTCGTGACGAGCGAGAAGCCCAGCAAACCGCAGTAAAAATCGAGAGCGCGGTCGAGATTGGCGACTTTCAGATGAATGTGCCCAATGCGGGTCTGAGCGGGTATCGTGTAAGTTGAGTCCATGACCGGAGAAGTTTAGTTAGATAACGAATCTCCCAGCAAAAAAAGTAGTGGAACGGCCAGTCGCCGCCGCCAGGCCTGCTCCGTGTGCGGCTCGCCGGGAAACTCACGGCTCATGGCATGGGCCGGACCGTATCCCTTCTTTTTCAGAATCGCGTCAGCCTGCTGCTGATAGGGTTTATAAAGCGAATCGAGCGTACCTGTTCCGTAATCAAAGTAAATTTTGTGCGTTTTGGGCGAAGGGAGACGGGCTTCGAGGTATCGCAGGAAACTAACCGGAACGGGATTGTTTTCCGTCGTAAACAAACCAGGCCAATGGGTCGACAGACAGGCCGCCCCACCAAATACATCCGGATATTCGCAGAGGGCATACATCGAAATCAGGCCACCCATGCTCGACCCGGCCACAAAGGTGTCGGACCTTCCGGGGCGGGTCGAGAACGTTCGGTCGATAAACGGCTTCAGCTCATTTACCAGAAACTTCAGGTAATTATCCGACTGGATGTCGGCTTCGAAAAGCATCCGGTCGGGCGACCGCCGCAGATTTCGGATGGAGTCCCGCTGATTTTGTGGCAGTGATTCGAAAGGTTTCTGAGGAAAATACTCCGAATGGCGCTTCGGGCCATTGTTCCAGATACCCACGACGATGCATTCCCGAATTTTACGTTCGTGTAGTAAACGTCCGACCGTTTCATCGACGCCCCACTCCTGCCGGTTCCAGGTAGTTGTCGAATCAAAAAGCATCTGTCCGTCGTGCATATACAGCACGGCGTATTGTTTGCGGGCGTCGTAGCCCTGCGGCAGCCAGACGTCGACCGTTCGCGGATCGATAAAGTTTGACTTCACATCGGCGAACCGTTTGATCGTGCCCGAAGCGGGCCGGGGCGTCTGGGCCGTTAACAGGAAACTATTTAGAATTAGCCAGACGGCCAGACCTGCCTGAATGAATCGTTTCATAATCCAGAGTACGACGAGTCGGGAAGTTAACGAAAAGCGTATTCTTTCCCGAAACACCCGGCAGCGATTACCAGTAACGAAGATTTGACAACCCCGGCGGCAAACAGAAGGTTTTGTCAAAAAACGCCTGTCCTATGAAAAGTCACTCCATCCTTGCCAGCGGTCTACGTTTCCCCGAAGGCCCCGCCTTCCAGTCCGACGGTACGCTCTGGTGCGTCGAACAGGAAGGTGAGGGTCTTTTCTGCCTCCGCCCCGATGGGTCGCAGGAGCGCGTACACACCGGTCGGGGCAGCCGACCCAATGGGCTCTGCATCGATAGTCTGAACCGGCTCTGGTTTTGTGATTCGGGCCGAAACGCCATCTGCTGCATCAACGCAGCGGGTCAGGAACCCGAAGTTATCGTCGACCGCGTAAACGGAGAACCCCTCTCCATGCCCAACGACCTCATTTTCGATTCGGCGGGCAACCTGATCTTCACCTGCCCCGGTCCCCCGGAACAGGGCGGCGAGGGCCTGGGGTATGTATGCGTCTGCACACCCGTAGGCGAAGTTCATAAAATTGCCCAAAGGCTGTCGTATCCGAACGGACTGGCGCTCCTGCCCGACCGCAATACGCTGCTGATTGCCGAGACCGTACGTAAACGCATCTGGTATGGTTACTGGAACGCCAACGCCTCCGACCTGGCCTGGGAGCATCCCGACGTGTGGGCCGAAACTGGTGATGAAGGGCACGGCCCCGACGGAATGAAAGTCGGCCCTGACTGCGAGACGGTGTATACGGCGGTTTACGGCTCGTCAAAAATTAAACTATATACCCTTCAGGGCCGCCATCTGCGGGATATCCGGCTCCCCGGCGAAAACCCAACCAACTGTGCCTTCGACCCCACGGGGCGGCTGGGCATGGTGGTTACGGAATCCCAGACCGGACAAATCATCAGTTTTCGCATGAATTCCCAGGGCGAGTGCGAGGATTTTTAGAGTCTTCTTTGCAACCTTTTTCACTTTTCGCTGCACTATGGTATGGAACCTCCTTACCAACCATGTTCCGCGTGTCAGCAGTACCTGAATTAACCGAAATAGAACTCATTGCGCGTTGTCGTTCGTCTGATCGCACGGATCGGCGGCAGGCGCAGCGTCTGCTGTACGAACGATACAAGCGGGCGATGTATACGACGGCATTTCGCATTCTGAACGATGCTGACCATGCCCACGACGCTCTGCAGGACGCTTTTGTGGAAGTATTCAGAAACCTGACGTCTTTTCGTTCAGAATCATCGATAGGGCGGTGGATTAAGACCATCGTCATCCGGCAGGCGCTGCGGAAACAACGCCTCGAAAGCCGTTTTCTGCCCCTGGACGAAACCTCCCACGACCAGCCGCTTCAGGTGCCCGATACGCTCACGGGTCAACAGCTCGATGCGGCCATCCGGGCCTTACCAGCCGGGGCACGGGCCGTTTTTCTGCTAATCGAAGTAGAGGGATTTTCGCATAAAGAAGTGGCCGAATTGACGCAGATTTCGGAGGGTACGTCGAAGTCTCAGCTTCATTACGCCAAAAAATTACTGCGCCGGTCGCTGGCCGAACTACAACCTGATTAATGAACCATGAATCTCAACGATATCCTTCATAGATTACCGGAATATGCCCCCCGGCCCGACCTCTGGGACCGCATCGAGGCCGAACTGCGGTTTGACGAACACCTGCAACAAGTTCTCCCGCTCCTCCCCGACCATGAACCGACGGCGGACAACTGGAGCCGGATTGAGAACCGTCTGGACGAAGCCGTTGCTGCATTGCCCCCGGCGAATCCGTTCCGCCGGGGACGGATGGGCTGGGCGGCGGCGGCAGCCGTAGCCGGACTGGTGGGCGGATGGTTCTGGCTGACCCAATCCCGAACGACCGATTCCATCATAACGTATTCTGAAGAGCTAGTGCAGGCAGCGCCCGAAGTGCCCGAACCCCAGCCCGACCAGACCCATGACCTTATTCGCCGGGTCTGTGCCGAAAAGGTGGTGCTCTGCGAAAAACCAGAAGTCAAGGAACTTCGTAATGAACTGGCAGACCTCCAGACACGTCAGGCCGAATTGAACGAACAACTGGCGGTCTTTGGCAATGATCCGGCCCTTCTGGAGGCCCGTCTCCGCCTCGAATCGCAGCAGGCCGAACTAACCCAGCAACTGACGACGATACTGGCGATATGAGAAAAGCAGCTCTGCATATTGCCCTTTCCCTCACCGGCCTGATCGGGTTGCTGGTGCCGCCGGACGCCCCGGCCCAGACCCGGCTTCAGGTCGTTACCAAAACCATCGAGCGCGACTGGTCCGGCATCGACAACGTGGTGGTTCAGGGCAAAAAAGCAGACGTAAGCGTACGCGGCTGGAATAAACCAACCGTGTCGCTGCGACTCCGGCTCGTGGCCCGTCATGCCGACCGGGCCGTGGCCGAACACGAACTTGGCTACCTGGCTTACGACGCCCGCACCGACCGCTCCACGCTCGTTCTGTCGAATCGGTTTGTCATTCCGCAGCGGACCGGGAGTGTGCGGAGCCAACTGTCGGCAGTGTTCGAGGTCTGGATGCCGCATGAGGCAATTCTGCAAATCGACGACAGTTTCGGTGAAGTCAGTCTGGCTGACCTTCGTGGGCAGGTGACGGTTACGCACGAATACGGCAAACTGCTGCTGCATGACCTGCGGGGCAAATTAAAGCTATCCGTGGCCTACGGCGACGTGGACGGGCTGGATCTGGGCGGTCAATGGACACTGCAAACCGAAAAAGCCAATGTCTTTTTACGCGATCTGAGCGGTACGGGTCAGATTCAGAGCCGCTACGGACGTCTGACGCTGGAGCCGCAGCCTACGCTCGGAAGCCTCACCGTCCGGGCCGCCCGCACCGACGTCGCAGTGAGCGTTCGAAGGCTGGAGGATTTCGCTTTTGATCTGGAAACGAGTTTCGAGCCGGTGCGTGTCCCCGACCGCTACGGCGAATATCTGGGCCAGTATATGAACCGGCGGACGTTCGATTTTCAAACCGCCAGCCGCCGTCCGCTCATCCGGATAGAAAATTCATACAGCAGCATTCAAATTCGATTGACGGTAGACGCCGCCGCCCGGAAGTAGACGCACAGGAAATGAAACTACGGCTATTGCTTTTATTTCAGCTTGTCCCGGCAGCGCTGTGGGCGCAGGAGTGGTCATTTGGGCCGAAGGTTAGCCTGGGACTTAACGGGCAAACCCCCTACCGCGAAACCACCATCGATGGCAACCGGATAGGTTCCGACATGCCGGGTGAGGCTCCGGGCAGTTCGTTCGGTCTGTTCATCCGCTACGACCGTCCACGCTGGTACACGCAGGCGGAGGTTAACCGGGGACGCTATCGGCTCGATGGTTTCCGGGTAGACGGTACCGGAAATGACGCCTGGGCCAGCACCAGCAGCACCTTACAGCACGACGTTCGGCTGCTGGGTGGCTATAAACCTCTGCCCTGGCTGCGGCTCCACGCGGGCGTGGGAGCCATCCGGGGCCGCTACGAACCCGACGCCTATTTTACCGACCGGCTAAACTCGGTACAGCAGCGCCTTTCCACGGTTCAGAGCCCCGCCGAGCGGAGGGAACTGGAGAGTCAGCTATCGGCGCTGACCGTCAATGAGGCGGTTCGGAAAAGCTACCGGAATCTGCATCTGGAAGGACAGGCGGGCCTTGGGGTCGATATTGGCGGCCTGACGCTCGACCTGACCTACCACCGGACCCTGACGCCGACCATCGATGGGGTGACGTACGGCGGACAGACTTATCCGCTTCAGCAGCATTACAGCTATTACGCACTGCACCTGGGTTACCGGATTTTACCCGTCAGAAAATACCTGCTGGCCCCGCGCAAAAATCGGGCGTATGAGCGGATGAAGCAGGACATTCCATTTTACCGAAATGAATTTCACGTTTCGGGCGGACTGCTCGGCGAAGACATCGGGAGTGCTTTCATCTACGAGAATCGCTACACCCGCTATCTGAAACGGCGACTGGGCCTGACTGTTGGTCTGAACCTGATGCAGTTGTTTGAAGACAGTGAAACAGGTTTTATTCCGAAAGCCACTACCACGTTTCGGGTGGTGACGGGCCTGCGGGTGCTTCCGCTCTACACCCGCCGCAGCACCGTTGGCCTGACTACCGGCCCAATGCTGACTCTCGAACGGGGGCTGCGCCCAACGTCCAGGCGGGGAACGCAGACCATCGACGGGATCGAATACACCGTGACAGCCCTGGGCTCCGGGTCGCGGGTGATGGAGACGTCGCTGGGCTGGCAGACGTCGCTGGATTATCATTTTGCCGCCACGGACCGCCTGCTGGTGGGACCGTGGCTGCGTTTCATCGGTAGAGACTTCGTGCCCGACTACGTAACGGGCGGCGTTCAGATCGGTTATCGGTTTTAAGCCATGAAAAACAGACTATTACACACCCATCTACTGATTTTTTCGCTTCTATTGGCGTCCGGTAAAGGCTGGGCGCAAGCGTACCGATTTGAGGCGGAGACGGGCAGCGGAATGCTGCGTTTGCCCGACCCCTACCGACCGGGCTGGTACGTCCGGCAGCAGGTCACGGGTTATCTGCACCCCCGCATTGGCGTAGCGCTGGGCTTCGCACGTGGCGGATCGAGCCACACGGCTGCGCTCCTCACCCGCGATCCGGCCCGACCGCTCAGCGACCCGTTTCCCCAGCCAGACCCTGCCCGCCTTCGCGGCACCTATGCCCGTCAGGAAACCCTGTCGGACCTGTCGCTGGTGCTGCTGCCCGTGCTGACGCGTCGGCACCAGGTGAAAGTGCAGGTCGGGCTATCGGCATACAAACGGCGGGAAATTCGCGTCGATTCTATTGTTTACCCAACGCCGGGAATACCCTACTACGAACAACTGAGCCGCGTTTTGACCGAGCACCGGGCTGTACCGATGCTCTCGGCGGGCTACGACTTCCGGCCTTCGGCCCGCTGGTCGGTGGGTGTGGTGGCCTCGTTCTGGTTCACGGGTGACAGGCAGCCTACATCGACGCTGGGTTTGCGGACCGCTTACCGGTTCAACCTGCCGGGCGACTCGCTCGGCATTCCGCCGCTGCGCTGGAACGAATTACGCTACGGCCTGCGGGGAGGCGGCAACCTGACAGCCGTCAACAATCGCGGACCGGGCGGGCTCTACCGCCTTCGGTTCACGGCGGGTCTCTGGGCCGACATACCGCTGTCGCTGTCGTGGTCACTGCGGGGCGAAATCAACTACAGCCAGCGGGGCTACCGCAGCCGGGAAACCCAATTGAGTCTCTCCAGCCGGTCGGGGGACGCGTGGGGCAACCTGAACTATCTGGAACTGCCGCTGCTGTTTCGGCACGAAGTGGCTCCCCGCTGGCACCTCTACGGCGGGCCGATGCTCAGTATCTTCCTGAATGGGCAAACGGAGGCACAAGGCCAGCCAACGGAGACCGTGCGGCCCCATACGGTCAGCGGCGTGGCGCTGGGCACGACCTGCCGCCTCTCGGACCGGCTGTTTGCCGACCTGCGCTACCAACGTGATCTGCTGCGGCTGTCGAGCCAGCCCTACGGCGGTCTGCACGCCATTCAGCTAACGGCGGGTTACACACTGCATTAACCAAAACGTTCTATTATTCATGAAAACCTGCCTGCCATTCACGCTGCTTTTACTTTGCTTTCCGATTATACTCCACGCCCAAACCCGCGATTCCGTCCGGGTGTCTTATTCAGAAGAAGTCGTCGATACGACAAAAGTCAAATTTCGGGAAGCCTTCCGGTACATCACCCGCGCCACGGTGGAAGAACGAACGCTGGTGAAGGCGGGGGGCTCTTTACCGCTGCCAGCCTGGGGCGGGTATATAGGTCTCATGGGCGGCGTAGGTCTGGAAGCGGGTGTAGAGCATAAATTGACGCCCAGCTTTTCCGTTCAGGCTCTGCTTATGAGCCGATATTATCGAAACGGTCATTTCCAACGAAATTACTCACTGGAAATACCCGTCTCTGTACGCTATTATTATTCGCAGGCCCGACGCATTCGGAGAGGATTGAGCGCCAACAATTTTTCGAATAATTATTTTGGCCTACAGGTAGAAAACGTTGTTTACGGCGTCAGACGTATCGCCAGGCCCTACGGGGGTGGCGGCTTCTATAAGCCTGAACCTACTGAATTTTATACGTTAAGAGGGACTGACATGTTGTCCGCCCTTACACTCCAGTGGGGTATTCAGCGGCGGGTCGGGCAACGCGGCTATTTTGATTTTTCGCTATCGTTTCCGGTTCTTCCAATACTTAATCGACAGCGCTCGCCGAGTATGATGCCTTCCTGGGGCGTTAACTTCAAATTCGGTTTAGGCTGGTAAGCAGGCTCTCAGACTCGTTTCGTTGTCTGCCGGTCGGGGCGGGGAATGCTGTGCTGCCGCAGAATGCGCTCCCCCTCCTGCCGGGCCAGTTCGCCCCGCCGCTGCCGGTGTAGTTTTAGCTGCGCCTCCCGGCCCGTGAGCGAGATATCCACAATCGGCGGCGGATAGTCTATGCCGATGTGAAAATCGTACAGATCCTGTTCCAGCGGGGTCATCGTCCACGGTTCGTGGATGCAGGCCATCGGAACATTCTGTAACTCCGGCACCCATTGTTTAATGAAAATGCCTTCCGGATCGTGGTCCCGCGACTGCTTGACGGGATTGTAGACCCGGACCGTGTTGGTGCCCGTCATGCCCGCCTGCATCTGAATCTGAGCGTAGTGAATTCCCGGCTCGAAGTCTGTGTACGTTTGGGCCAGGTGGAGCGCCCCCTCCTTCCAGTGCTGAAACAGGTGATGCGTCAGGAACGACGTCAGCATGGCCCGCATCCGGAAATTAACGTAGCCCGTCTGGATCAGGCAGCGCATGCAGGCGTCGACCAGCGGATAGCCCGTGCGCCCCTCCGCCCACGCCCGGTAGTGGTCGGCATCGGCGCTTTTTTCGAGCGCATCGAACCCCCGGTTTACATTCCCGAACTCGATGCGGTCTTCGGACTCGAACTTCTGGATGAAATGGCAGTGCCAGCGCAGCCTGGAGGCAAACGCCGACCAGCCCTTCGGTGCCGGGTCGGGCCGCGACTGAAACACCTGCCGGATGGACAGGCAACCCCAGGCAATGTAGGGCGACAGCCGACTGCACCCCCGTCGGCTTTCGAGTGGCTTCGAGATGCTTCTGCCGTACAGGGCGATGCGCTCGTTCAGAAAACTGTGCAGATACCGATGGGCGTAGATTTCACCACCGGGCTGAAACTGCGGATTGGGTGCATAAAATTCGGGCGGCAGCGACTCGCCCCGGTGCTGTTTGTGCCACTCCGCCGAAAGTTGGGCAAACTTGGCCTTCGCTAAGTTCGGGTGTTGCTGCGGCGACCGCATCGTGCGGTTCCAGTCGGCGGTCCAGGTTTCGCGGTGGCGCAGGGGCCGGATGACGCCGTTCGACGGAAATTCCTGCCAGCGGACGCCCGCTTCCCGGCAGAAAGCCGCCACGGCTTTATCGCGGTCGTAGGTCACTTTCAGGCCGGTTTCTTCGTGCGAAAACAGGGTGTCGATGCCGTATTTTTCCTGAATAAGCTGAAGTACGTCGATCACTTCCCGATGCATCATCCACACGTGACCACCATACGGCTTCAACTGCTCATTCAGATTTTGCAGGCATTCCGTGACGAACCGCCAGTGGCGCACATCATAATTGGGGTCGGCCATCACCGACGGTTCAAAACAGTACAGCAGCAGCAGCGGTCGCCCCGCTTCGATGGCTGCTTTCAGCGGAGCGTGATCCCGCAGGCGCAGATCGCGCTTAAACCAGACGACGTTAACAGGAGAAATCAGTTCCAATGAGCGTTTGGGCTTAATTAATAAAGCGCCTGTTCAGCCTCATTGTTTCTGGGCCGTTTTCTCTATATTGTTTAAAAATAAAACCCTATGACCCCCGACGCCGTTTTCCAGTTTGCTAACACGCTGGTATTGCCCCACTGGCTTTTGATGGTGGTGGCCCCCCGCTGGCGACCGACTCAATGGCTGGCGAAATATCTGCCTATTCCGGTCGTTTTAGCTTTACTGTACATTTATTACCTCTTTTTCGGCGGAGAGAGCAGCCTTGACTTTCAATCATTTAACAGTTTACAGGGCGTAAAAAGCCTGTTTAAAGCCGATACGGCGGTGCTGGCGGGCTGGATTCATTATCTGGCCTTCGACCTGGTGGTGGGTAGCTGGATCCTGCGCAGCAGCCAGAAACGAAAAATTAATCACTGGCTGATCATCCCCTGCCTGTTTTTTTGTTTCATGCTGGGACCGGTGGGTTTTCTGTTATACTGGATTATCCGGCAAATTTCCACTCAACCTTCGTCCCGCGAGACGGATCTGGACGATTAAAGACATGAAAAAGCTTTGTTTTATTTTTCTGCTTGGGCTGACTGCCTCCACGGTGTCGGCCCAGTCGCTGCTCTGGAAAGTTTCGGGCAACGGCCTGCATGAACCCTCCTACCTGTTTGGCACCTATCACGTTCTGAAAGACAGCTACCTCAGCGGCTCTCCGAAAGTGAAGGCCGCTTATGAAGGCGCAAAGGGCGTTGTCGTTGAAACGACCATCGATTCATCAGCCATGCTGGTGATGGGCATGCGGGGCATCATGCTCAACAACAGCCTCAATCGCCTTTTGTCGGAAGCGGATTACAAGCTGGTTGCCGATGAGTTTCGGGCGACGACAGGCTACGATCTGATGATGTTCAACCAGATGAAGCCCGTCGTGACGGCTACCATGATGAGCATGGCGCAACTGGAGAAAGATTCCGACACGCTCCAGACGTTTACGGGACTGCCCATCGATCTGTTTTTCGCCTCCGACGGCAGAAAACGTCACAAGACCGTCACTTCACTCGAAACGATGGAGGAACAAATGACGTATCTGTTCGACCATGACCCGGTCGAGAAGCAGGCGGAGCAGCTTGTGGCAATGGTTCGGGAAAAGAACGGTTTTCAAAAGGCCTCCAAAGCCGTTACGCAACTGTACATGAAACAGGACCTGAACGGCATGTGGGAACTGAGCCAGAAAATGAGCGAACAGTATGGCGACATGACGCACCTGCTCGACGACCGGAATCGAAACTGGATGAAAAAACTGCCGACGCTGATGGCCGCCCGGCCCACCTTCGTGGCCGTGGGAGCGCTGCACCTGCCCGGACCGAATGGACTCATAACGCTGCTGCGGAAAGAGGGCTACACGGTCGAACCGCAGTAACAGGAGCTAAATCAGGCCATGCCGGATGGCAAAATGAATGAGGCCCGCGATGGTTTTGACCCGTAGTTTCTGAATCGCATTGCGGCGATGCGTGTCGACGGTAGCTTCGCTGATGAATAATTTTTCGGCGATCTCGGCGGTGGTATACTCCTGGGCGATGAGTTTGATAACCTCTATTTCGCGGGGCGTGAGCTGACGCAGCTCTTCAGGCATCGTTTGTCTATACTGACCTGCGAAAGCCTGCAGCACGTCCTGCGTGTAGTAGGGCCGGTTGTCGCGCATGACGCCGTGTATGGCCTGACGCACGTCGTTCAGATCCTGATTTTTCAGAATATAGCCCGCTACGCCCAGCAGAATGGCGGCACTGATATCGTCGGGGTCGTCGGACATGCTGAGGATCAACACTTTCGTCTGGGGTGAAATTTTCCGTAGTCTCAATGAAAACTCCAGACCACCCATGCTGTTGCGGATACGCAGATCGACCAGCGCCACGTCGACGGGCACGTCACGCCGGATGCTTTCCCGTACAAAATCCAGCGCCTCTTCCCCATTGAAGAATTCGCCGATAATTCGAATATCGGTGTCCCATTGCAGCAGGCCCGCCAGCCCGTTAACGAAAATTTTGTGGTCGTCGAGTAATAAAACGTTAATCACCTGACCCATGAGTTCGGCATGGACTATCTGAGAACAACCCACGCGCTGTCTCATTTATACTGACAATATACAATTCACTCTATAAAAAGTGTAAGCCGGGCAATGAAACATCACCCGGCTTTGGCTACTATGCTGTGGATATAGAACAATTGTATCTGAAATCAGAAAGGCTCCGGTTAAGTACAGCACTGCTTTATTCCTAGGAAAAGCGTCTGCTGTACTGTTTGAACGTATAAAATTAATAGGCTGAATATGGGCGTCCAATACTAACTTTCCGGTATTTGAACTACCGGAAAACCGGAGAGCGAACACCCGACGATACGAAAAAAAACGGCGAATGCTTACTCCAGAAGAACCAGAATGTCCTCTTTAGTCAGCGATTTGACGAAATTTTCCTCGCTGGTAATCAGGTCACTGGCTAACTTCTGTTTGGATCGCTGCAGAGCCAGAATCTTCTCTTCCACCGTATTACGGGTGATGAATTTATAAGAGAAGACCGTCCGCTGCTGTCCGATACGATGCGCACGGTCGACAGCCTGCGCTTCGATGGCGGGATTCCACCAGGGGTCGAGAATGAACACATAGTCGGCGGCGGTGAGGTTATGGCCCAGTCCGCCCGCCTTAAGCGAAATCAGAAACAGCTTGACCGAATCATTATTCTGAAACAACTGCACCTGCGACTGCCGGTCCTGGGTGGAGCCGTCGAGGTAGGCATAGCGAATCTGACGCTCTTTCAGGTGCCGCTGCACCACATTTAGATGCTTAATGAACTGACTAAAAATCAAAACTTTATGATTATCCGCCATCGCCCCGTCCAGACGCATGATCACATCCTCTAATTTTCCCGAATCGCCCTGATAATTTTCATCGATGAGTCGCGGGTGATTGGCAATCTGACGGAGTTTGGTCAGGCCCTGCAGCACCACCATCTGCGATTTAGCCATGCCATCCTCCTCGATGCGCTCCAGAATCAGGTTCCGGTAATAGGATTTGGCTTCTTCATACTGCTTTTCCTGCTCAGGCGTCATGTCGCAATAATGAACGTTTTCCACCTTTTCGGGAAGATCGAGGGCAACCTGCGATTTATGACGACGCAGCAGAAAGGGTTTGATAATGCCATAGAGTCGCTGGGTTTTCTGTTCGTCGTTCCGCTTTTCGATTGGAATCTGAAATTCGTTCCGGAAAAACGTGTGGCTGCCCAGCAGACCCGGATTGATGAAGGTCATCTGCGACCACAAGTCCATCGTGCTGTTTTCCAGCGGCGTTCCGGTCAGAATGAGCCGATTGGCGGCGTTGAGGTGCATTACTGCCCGCGTAATGTTGGACGAAGGGTTTTTGATGGCCTGCGACTCATCCAGAATCACGTAGTTGAAGCGATAGTTCTGAATCAGATCGATATCGATCCGGACAATGCCGTACGAAGTCAGAATGAGATCATACTGGTCGAACTGCTCCGTGTTTTTGTCGCGGTAGGTGCCCGTATAGACCAGAATGCGCAGATCCGGCGTAAAGCGGCGGGCTTCCAGTTCCCAGTTGTAAAGCAGTGAGGTAGGCATTACCAGCAGCGAGGGCCGGGCAGCATCCACACACCGATGCGCCTCTTCTTTCTGCGACTGCAGCAGCGCCAGCGTCATTACGGTTTTGCCCAGACCCATATCGTCGGCCAGACACCCGCCGAAGCGATACTGTTTCAGAAACTGCATCCAGTCGTAACCCGCTTTCTGGTAGGGTCGCAGCGTCCCGCGAAATCCGGTCGGCAGCGGATACGATCCCACCTCCTCGAAGCTGCGCAGCCGTTCGAGCTTCCGGCTCATGACGGCAGAAGCCAGGCTCTCCTGTTCCAGTTCCTGCACCAGCGCTACGTGGTGACGGCGTAAAATCAGGGCGTCTCGATCCATACCGGACCGATCCAGACTGGGATCAGGCTCGGCAAACGCAAACAGTTCGGAATATTTGGTGAACCAGGTTTCCGGAATAACGGCAATCTCGCCGTTGGGCAGCGTAAACTCCCGTTTTCTGTTCAGAATCAGGGAGCGCAGGCGAATGAACGGAATCTCGAAATCGCCAAACCGCACTTTGGCGTAGACATCGAACCAGTCGCGGCCTTCGTTTTCGTTGATGGATACCGTGATGGACGAATAGCCCAGAAAGTAGCGTTTGGCATCGTCGGCATTCTGTTTCACCTGAAATCCGGCCTCGGTCAGCCCCGACAGATGCTGCTGCAGCCACTCGAAGGCTTCCGCTTTGCCAATCAGCCGCCGTCCCTGCTTCAGATCGAGCCCTTTTACTTTGAGCCAGAGCAGCGAATTTTTCTCCGTACGCTGGTCCCGGCGAATTTTATGGAAAACGTACTGACCGTCCCGTTTTTCGAGACTGACGTTGGCATTGGCCGAAAAACTGTCGAAGCGAAAGGTAAACGGACCATAGCGAAACGACAGATCGAATGCGACAATGCCGTCGTCGGGCAGGGCTGGTTCCGCTTCGTGACTGTCGGGTTGTTCCAACTGCACCAGCAATGGTGTTCGGGCGCGGGTAGTCGACTGCTCCGATAAGGTAAGAACCGGGGCGGGCACCAGCGTCTGGTTCGTGATTTCAAACCCCCGGGCATACACGTCATAGGAGGCGATCAGGGGGGCCACAAACCGCTGATAATATTGGTCCTCGATGTTTTTGGGAATGACGATGTTCCGTTTGTTCAGGAAAGGACGCAGTTTCCGGCCATCCACGTTCCTGTCGAAGTGGTAAATTCGATTATTGACCAGCAGCCAGGCGGGTTCGTCGCAAAGCAGCAGCCCGCCTTTAAACTGAAAATCAATGCGTTCCTGACCGTATTTAATGGTGGGGAAGTATTCGGTAGCCTCGTCTGTCCGAACAAAATTGAAGAACACGCGGGCCTTTTCGGGCATCCACTGTACGGGCATCCAGGCGGGGTTGCCGTCATTGCCCATAATATAAATCCGGCGGCTTCCCAGCCGTTCCAGAATGCCCGCCCGACGGGCTTCGAGGTATTCGCTGATGAACTCCTGCGTCTGCTTATCGCCTTTCTGCGGGTCGTATATTTTCAGAAAAAAGTCGACGGCGGGCAGTTTCCGGGTGTTGAACCGCTTCAGAATGGCGTCCTGCTGGATTTCATCGATCAGGCGAACCAGTTCGAAATCCACCTCGTCCAGACCAAGAGCAAACTCGCCGACGTTTTTCGAGGACAGGGTCTGGTTCAGGAGCGTGGTTTCGCCTCTGGCGTTCAACTGTACGACAAAAGCCTCGAACAAATAGCCCATGAACTCGTGCTCCAGCAACGAGTAGACTATCTGAAAAGGCTCTACAGGCGATACTTTCATAAGGTTGGTGGTTTACCGGGTGATTCTCTATCCGCACCAGCCCGTCAACCACATACAACTAGCAAGGTAGAGTTTACCGCATGGATTCGCGTTTAGGATTCCATCAGATACTGACAGACGATTTCTGCCGTACCTATATACGTCGAAACCTCAAATATAACAACCTCTTATAATAAGACAAGTGAAACTGAGCAAGTGACGCTTTTTTTAATGAACCCCTTCGGTTCGTTTTCCATATATTCCGAAAATAAAAAATCGCCCCAACGCAGAATGGGGGCGATTTTCATCCGGAAAAGCAGGCGTATCGTCAGGCGTAGGTGTTGAGCATCACCGGCATGACCAGCATCAGTATGTCTTCATTCTCCTCCTTGTCTGCCGGAACGATAATGCCCGCCCGGTTGGGGGCCGATAGTTCAAAAGAGAGCATTTTGGCGCTCAGGTTGCTGAGCATTTCGGCCAGGAATTTCGCGTTGAAACCGATTTCCATGTCGTCGCCGTCGTAGTCGCACATCAGTTTTTCGTTGGCCTCATTGCTGTAATCGAGGTCTTCCGCCGAAATGGTCAACTGGTTGGACCGCAGCGTCAGTCGGATCTGGTGCGTGGTACGGTTGGCGTAAATCATAATCCGCTTCAGCGAAGCCAGCAGATCAGCTCGGCCAATGGTCATCACGTTCGGGTTGTTGACCGGAATGGCATTCTCGTAATCCGGAAAGCGCTCATCGATCAGGCGGCAGATCATCTGCGTGTTCGCAAAGGCAAACGAGGCGTTCGACTGGCTGAACTCCGCCCGCACCGGAACCGCCTCCGGCAGCGAGGCTTTCAGCAGGGTCAGCGCTTTGCGCGGGATAATCATCGACGATTCGATGGACGAGTTGATGTCGGTGCGGCGATACCGGATGAGCCGGTGTCCGTCGGTGGCGACAAACGTAGCACTTTCGGGGTTCAGTTGCAGGAAAGCGCCCGTCATGGCCGGACGCAAATCGTCGGTGCTGGTAGCAAACACCGTGTTGTTGATGGCGCTCAGCAGCGCATCCGACGAAAGCTCGACCGACAGGCTGCGGTTGACGGTCGGGATTTTGGGGAAGTCAATCGGGTTCTCGCCCGAAAGTTTATAGCGACCATTGTCGGTCAGAATTTCGGTGCCGAATGTTTCCGTATCGATATTGAAGGTCACCGGCTGTTCGGGCAGGCCCCGCAGGGTGTCGAGCAGCAGTTTGGCCGGAATGGCGATGCCGCCGGTCGAAGAACCCGCGTTTTCCACGGCAATCTCGGTGATCATCGTGGTCTGTAGGTCCGAAGCCGTTACAACGAGTTTGCCCCCGGATGCGTCCGGTCCGACTTCCATGCGAAAGAGAAAATTCTCCAGAATCGGGACGATGGGGTTCGTTGCCACGACGCCGTTGATGGCCGACAACTGCTTGAGCAGAAGAGAGGAGGAAACGATGAATTTCATATCGATACGCAGTCATTTCGTGAGTGTCTAAAGTAGACAAAAGTAAAAAATTTCGGGGGATAGTTGGAAGAAGAAGAAAAGAATTGTTTCGCAGAGTTGGGCGGAGCTAAAGGAGCGGTCCGCCGCCGCGGTTAAGCGGAGAAGAAATAAACCTCTGCGTAACTCCGCGAAACAGCCCTTTATGTAGCGAACCGCCGCCGATTCCACTGCCACACGAAGCCCGCCGCCCCCAGCAGCGCCAGCGGTCCGAGCAGGTTCAGCAACTGCCACGAGGTGCGCTCTTCCTTCACCCGGATTTTATCGAGCGGACGGAGTGTTATCTGCCGGTTTCGGGCGGCAATCACGCCATTGTCGTCCAGCAGATAATCCACGGCGTTGACCACAAAGTCCTTGTTGGCGAACGTGTTGCGTGAGAACCGGTCGTAGCCCAGCGGGTAAGGCGCATTGGTTCGGTAATTGACGTCGTTGACCAGCAGATCACCATCGGCGCAGACCACGATCCGGGAGGGCTGGTTTTCGGTTTTGAACGAAGCCGCCCGTGGGTCGCCGGGCAGAATCCGGTTGGCATACAACGACCGGAAGCGCCCTTCGAGCAGGCAGGCAATCATCTGAGAACCGGCCTTGTAGGTTTGCGGATCGGGCTGCCGCCGGGCCTCGTTGTATGAGACCAGCACGGGCGCATTGAGCAGTTGCGTATACGGCGAGGTCAGCAGCAGCGGCGTTTTGGCGATTCCGGGTGTCCGGGCGGTGTCGAGCGTGCTGGCGAAGCGGGCATATACGGCATCCAGATTGCGCACGATGGGGCTTTTACCCCCAAAATTGTTGATCAGCGGAAAAAACCGCCACGGCAGCATCTGAATGTTGGGTTTGTCGCCGAGCGTACCCACATTCAGGGGAATCAGCGCACTGTTGAGGTCTTTGACCAGATTTTTCTGTAATCGGATACCCCATCGAAAAAACAAATCATCCAGATTCAGCGCCATCGGCTGGGCGTAGGTGCCTTCCAGTCCGATGCTGTCGATCCGGACGCCATCGACAAAAAACAGAGCCCGTCCGCCATTGACCACAAACTGGTCGATTTTGTATTTATCCTCTTCCGAAAAGGGCCGGTCGGGTTTGGCAACCATCAGCCCGTCGAGACCAGTGAGGTCGCGGGAGGCGGGCAGGTCGATGAGTTTTATTTCGTAGTTCTGCTGTAAGGTAGCCAGCAAATCCGACAGCCGGATGGGGTCGATGCTGGTGTAAGTCACGGTAACGCCGAGCAGTTTTTTCTGCTTTACCGTCAGCCGACGAATGGCCGAAGCCAGTTCATATTCGATGCCTTCAATCGACTGGTTGAGCTGCTCTTCCCGGGAGCCGGAGCGGTTGCCCTTCAGCAGCAATACGGGCAGCTCACGGCCTTTATAGGAGACTACCGCCCAGGGATAAACGAGCTGTTCGGTGGTTTGTCCGTTCTCGCTGGCAACGAGATTGGCGGGCATCAGCCCCTTCTGAATCAGTTCTTTCTGAAACGCGACGCGTTTCTCTTCGCCGGGAATGCCTGCCGGGTCGATAAAGCGATATGTGACGTCCTGCCCCGCCCGGGCACCAAATTCCTCCAGCGTCTCGCGAACGCTGTTTTCCAGTCGTTTGAAGGCCGGGGGCAGACTGCCCGTCAGATACACGTTGACGTGAATGTCATCATCCAGGTTCGCCAGCAGATTCTTTGTGGCATCGGAGAGGGTGTATCGCTTTTCTTCGGTGAGATCCAGTCGAAAAAACAGGAACGACGACAGCAGGTTGACGACGGCGAGGAGGGCAATGACAACAAAAAAACGAGACAGCGCTGACTTCATATGGTCTGACGACGCACAACTTGAAACGTAGTGCGAAAGTAGAACAAAAAAGTCAACGCTGTTGCAGGCAGGGCTATTGCTGTCGGTCGAAACTATTCTGAAGTATCTATGCCGCAGGCGGATCTACGGCCATAGGTCCTCGTCGATATCGTCCCAGGTAATATCCAGATCGGGGTCTTCAAAATCGAGGTAATCCATTCGGAATGAGCCGGTCAGCACCACCGCGGCCAGCAGGCTCATCAGGGAAATCAACAGGGTTTTCATAGGCAATGTGATTTGTTGTTTACTGAATGGGACATTCCGGCCCATCGAGGCGGAACGTGACGGGCAGATTGACCAGCCGGCTGACAGCGTGGCCCTCCCGATGCGCCGGATACCAGCGGGGCATGGCCGCCACCAGATGCAGGGCAGCCCCGTCCAGCGGCGAACCGTGGGGTCGCAGGAGCCGGACATCGGTCAGCATGCCGTTGCGCTGTACCCGAAACTGCACCCAGACCGTGCCCTCGATGCCATTCTGGCGGGCAGAGGCCGGATAGAGCTCCGGCTGTTTCAGGTAAGTTTGCAGAGCCGATTGGCCTCCGGGAAAAAAGGGGTCGTTGGCAAGCGGAGCGAAATCAGAAATCGAAGACGAAATCGGCCAGGCGGCCGGTATTCGGGCGTTCGGCAACTGAGCCAAAGCAAGCCCGGCCGCTACCGTTAAGTAAGCGGTCAGATAAGTAAGTCGTTTCATGTGGGATAGGTGTTACCTTTCGTTAAAAAAGAGGTACATTGTAGACGCAAATGTCGATTTTCCCCTAACCGGAAAAAACACCGTATTCCGTGATTTTCTGTCCCTGAATTCGGTGATTTTTAAGTAAATACAAATGTGAGTGTGCAGACAGGCCAGGCTTAACCGTTACTCTGGATGCCATGAAATTGATTCTTCCTCTTTTGATACTGACCGGCTGGCTGAGTCTGTACGGTTCGGTCAGCGCCCAGACGTACGATACACCGCCGTTCAACTTCGACCGGCGGATGGACAATGCCTATGTCGATAGTCTGCTGCGGTCCACCCGCACCCGTCTGCTGGCGCTCGACCGCCTTCGCCCCGGCCCCGCTGTCGACACGGCCCGCATGGAATTCATGCACTTTATCGCCTACGTTCATTACAGCGGCATGGCCCACCGCGACAGTGCGCTCCTGCTGTCGAACCAGTTGGTGCGGCTGGCCGAGCGGAAACGCAACGTCAAGTACCAGATCAAAGGCCTGCTGCAGATCGAGCGCTACTACCGGGCCATCCGGACCGACTACCCCAAAGCCATAGAGGTGAACTACAGGATTTTGTCGCTTATCGACCTCAATCCCCGTCTGTATGACCTTTATTTATGGCGTGTCTACCGGAATCTGGGCAACATCAGCACCAATATCGGTTCCTACGAAGAGGCGGTGACGTATTTGCAGAAAAGCATCGTCTGGTTCGATAAAGACAAAAAAATTGAGCGGACGCACCTGGCCGACCTCCACCAGTATCTGGCCGATTGCTACAAGCAGCAGCAGCGTCTGGACGAGGCCGAAACGCACTACCTCCTCTCGTGGAAGCTGCTGAACGAAAATGGCGCCCAATTGTCCAACAAGGCGTATCTGACCAACGACATCGGGCGGCTTTACAACAGCCAGCAGAAACCGGCGCAGGCCGTACCTTATCTGAAGCAGGCCATTGCCTACTGGGAACAGCTTAAAGCGCCGCTGCCCCAGGCCGATGCGCTGGCTGATTTGGCCGAATCCTATCTGGCGATGGGGCAGTATGCCAATGCCATTGCTACCGCCGAAGAAGCGCTCGCCAAAAATCAGAAGGTTCACGTACCCGTTCTGACTTCCTACGCCGTGCTCATCAGTGCGTACGAAAAACTGCACGACTGGCAGAACGCCTTTCTGTATCAGCAGCGTTACAATGACCGAAAAGAAGAGCAGCAGCAGGCCATGCGGCAGTCGGAGGCTATGCGGCTGAAGGCGAAATATGACAACGAACGGCTCGAAACGGCGTATCGACAGGAGCGACTGCTACAGAATCAGCGATACCAGACACTGCTGAAACAGGCCGAAATCGACCGCCTGAACAGTGTCTTCAAAACGAACGAACTGCGACGCCAGGCACAAACCAACGACCTGCGCCACCAGCTCGAAAGCCAGCAGCTCCGGTCGGCGGCCAACCAGAATCAGGCCACCATCAACCAGTTGAAAATAGCCCAGTTGCGTTCGGGCCTGACGGCCCAGAAGAAATTGCAGAACCAGTTATTCGGGGGTCTGGCCGTCATCAGCCTGCTGGGTTTGCTGCTGCTGTATTACAGCCTGCGGCTCCGGCGGGCCAACGGGGCGCTTCGGGCCAAAAACCGGGAGATTGAACTGGCGCTCATCAAAGGCCAGACGATGGAGCGTAAACGCGTGGCGACCGAACTTCACGACCGCGTGAGCAGCCTGCTGGGAGCCACCAAAATGACCTTTCAGACCATCGACGCCGAAACGCTGCCGCCCCGCGAGAAAAAACTCTACGAAAACAGCCTCAATCTGCTCAACGACGCCGCCACCCAGGTCCGGCAGCTATCCCACAACCTGATTCCGGAACAGTTGCTTCAGCAGGATCTGACGGTTTCGCTCCGAAATCTGGTTCGGAAACTGAATCTGGTCGGGAAAACGGTGTTCTCGCTGTCCTGCGATCCCAATGGCCGACTACCGCTGTCGCAGGAGGCCACCTTCAACCTGTACATCATCTGTCTGGAACTCTGTACCAACGTGCTCCACCATGCCCGGGCCCGGCAGGCACACCTCCGGCTGGTATGGCACGACAACTGGCTGGCCGTACAGTTGAACGACGACGGCATCGGCCTGGACGCTTCGGCTCAGGCGGGCATGGGGCTGCATAACATTCAGGAGAGAGCGCGTTCCATCGGGGCTCAGTTCCGGCTGGAGTCAGGCGGCCATCAGGGGACTCAGGCCAGCATCCTGCTGCCGCTCAACGCCGCATGAGCCCCCGGCGCAGCGAATATTTCATCAGGCCCAGAGAGGTCGTTACACCCAGTTTCTGATAAATCCGTTTGCGGTGCGTTTCCACGGTATTGAATGAAATAAACAACCGCTCGGCGATCTGCGTACTCGACAGTTCGTCCAGAATCAGACTGGCGATTTCGGTCTCCCGATCGGTCAGGGGGGAAGCGTCTGCCGATGCAGGCTCGTCCATCATCGAGAAAATGCGGCTGTCGACATACCGGCGTCCGGCGGCAACGGCCAGGATCGCCTGAAACAGCTCGGCCTTGTCCGCCGTCTTGGTTACAAACCCGTCGGCACCCGCCTGTATGACCTGCCAGATGAGGGCCGCATCCTCTGTTCCGGATAACACAAGAATCGCCAGATTCGGGTAAAGTTTTTTTATAAAAGGAATCAGTTCAGTTCCGTTCAGCGTGGGCATCAGCAAATCCGTCACCAGTATGTCGACGGGGTCATGCTGGTCGAGAAGAGCCAGCAGCGCAGGTCTGGTAGAGGCTTTCCCCACCACCCGAAACTGGTCGGAAGTAGCGAGCAGATTTCCCAGGCTTTCCAGTACGACCTGGTGGTCATCGAGAAGAACAATGTTGTACATCAAAGTAGGGTTGTGATAGGAAGGATTCACGGGCAATATCCGAAATTTACCTAAAAATGTAACCTTAGTTTGACTAAACGGCACAAATGGTATTTCTCTGACCATGAAACGGTAAAATCCCCCGATGAAACGGACATCGGTCAGCGCCGCTTAGGTCTCATCGGGGGATTTTACGGATAACAAACTCAGGGCTTCAGCACCACTTTCACGCAATCATCTTCCTTGTCGCGGAACATCTTGTAAGCCCCCGACGCTTCCGTCAGCGGCAGGGTGTGCGTGATGATGTCGTCGAGCACGACGCGTCCATTCTGCACCAATGACAGCAGTTCATCGATATAGGCGTGTACCGGGGCCTGTCCGCCCCGGATGGTAAGGCCCTTGTCGAAAAAGCGGTGAACGGGAAAATTGTCATACGGACTTCCGTAGGCTCCCACCACCGTGACGATGCCGCCCCGCTTGACGGCCTGCATACACAGGTCGATGACCTTGGCCGTGCCCGGCTGCAGTTTCACCACCGACCGGACTTTCTCCAGGAATGAGCGTTCGGCCTCGGCCCCCACCGCATCGACGCAGACGTCGGCTCCCAGCCCGCCCGTCATGGCGTAAATCGCCTCCATCAGATTCACCTCGTGCGGGTTGAGCGTTTCGACGTTATTCACCTGCCGGGCTTTTGCCAGCCGGTAGTTGAGCGGATCGACGGCAATGACCCGCCCCGCTCCTTTCACCCAGGCGGCCTTCTGGGCCATCAGTCCCACCGGGCCGGCCCCAAAAATAACTACCGTTTCGCCGCCCTGCAGGTTTGCCCAGTCGATAGACGACCAGCCCGTCGGAAAAATATCCGTCAGAAACAGTACCTGCTCATCCGTCAGATTGTCGGGCACGACGCGGGGGCCAAAATCGGCATATGGCACCCGAACATATTCCGCCTGCCCGCCCTGGTAAGCTCCGTAAAGGTCGGTGTAGCCAAACAGCGCCCCGCCTTTTCCAGCGAGCAGGTTGCCTTCCGGACCGTAGTTTTCGATGTTGGAATTTTCACAGTGGGGTGCCAGACCATGCGTACAATAATGGCAGCCGCCGCAGGCAATCGGGAAAGGCACCACCACGCGGTCGCCCACTTTCAGATTGGTGACGTTGGAACCGACTTCCTCTACAACACCCATGAACTCATGGCCCAGCGTCATGCTCCGCAACTGCGGGAAGACACCGTCGTAGATGTGCAGATCTGAGCCGCAAATGGCCGTGGACGTCACCCGCAGTACGATGTCACGGGGTTGTTCGATTTTTGGGTCATCGACAGTCTCGACGCGAATGTCTCCGGGTTTGTGAAAAACGGCTGCTTTCATGAATAGCCTAATCGTTGAGTAGAACAAATAGGTAAACTGATGAAACGGCAGGCGGTTCAGGAAGTTGAGGAAACGGTTTGGTCGATTCGGGTGAGTAAGGCCCGTTTTGGCCCGTCTTTTTGGGAATAATTAGCCGGACATACTCCCTTCACTCCATGATACGCTTCGCTCCGCTGCTTCTGCTCTTGTTCTGGATGGGTTCCGGGCGAATTCTTCCCCTCATCCGTCCATCTCTGAAAAGTGCCCCAACCGAGCTACAACTGGTTCAGGATGAGCAGGCCGGAACCATTGCCGTGTTTCGGGCGGGCGGCAAAGAGGCCATCGTGGTTCAGAACGCCAAAGCGGATTTTCGGCCCTATCTGCACCCCATTCAGGCCCCTGATGGTAAGGGCGTCCTGACCGAATATAGTCCGGGACACCACAAGCATCAGACCGGTCTCTACTGGGGCTTCACCCGCGTCAATGGCCGCGACTATTTTCACCATCCCGAAGGCACTTACTGGCGGCGGGTGTCGGCCAGAATTCTGGAGGCTTCCGGCCCCGAGGTGCGGTGGCGCACCGTCTACGACCTGCTCGACGAACAGGGGCAGGCCGTGCTGACCGAGACTCAGACCTGGGCCATGCGCGAACAGGAAGGCAAATATTTTCTGGAACTGGAATGGGCAGGTGAGGCGAAGACGGACGTCACCATCGGTAAATATGACTATGGCGGGCTGTTTCTTCGTATGCCCTGGCGGGAAGGCATCCGGGGCGAGGTGGTCAATGCCGCCCGGCAGCGCAACGAAAAAGCCGAAGGCCAGCGGGCTATGTGGGTCGACGTCGGAATGCAGGTTGACGGGCGCGACGACCTGGCGCATATCGCCATTTTCGACCATCCCGACAACAAGGGTTTCCCGCAGACGTGGCGCGTCGACGGACAACTCGGCGTGGGTCCGGCCCGGGCCCGCTCCGGCGACTGGAGCATTCCCAAAGGCAGCACGGAAGTCATTCGTCATCAGCTTGTCGTATACACCGGGCCGCTCAGCGACGTGGAAATGAACGCAACCTGGAGTCAGTTCAGCGGGCAGGGAACCTACGCCCTGTGGGGACTGGCGCAGCGGGAGGCGCTGGAAGCCAAATTTCTGACGCCCGACGAAGCCGTAGCGGCCATGACGCCGATGAAGGATTTCGCCGTGAACGTCTGGGCCGCCGAACCCATGATGACCCAGCCGATGGCCTTTTGTTGGGACGACCGGGGCCGCCTGTGGATTGCCGAAAATAAAGACTACGAATCGCGGGGGCAGGGTTTTTCCAATGCCGGAAACAGCCGCATTCTGATTCTGGAAGATACCGACCACGATGGTAAAGCCGACAGCCGGAAGGTATTTCTGGAAGGTATCGCCTTTCCAGCGGCAATGGCCGTCGGGCACGGGGGGCTTTTTCTGGGCGCTCCGCCGAACCTGCTGTTCGTCCCCGACCGCAATGGCGACGACCTGGCCGACATGAATGATATCGAAGTCCGGCTGACAGGTTGGGGCATCCGCGACCGCCACGAAACACTCAACAGCCTGCACTGGGGACCCGACGGCTGGCTCTACGGCTGTCAGGGCTTTGCAACGCCTTCTAAAGTCCGCAAGCCGGAACGGTCCGACGGGTCGGGGAAAGGCAAACTCTATCGTCACAAAGACCCGTTTCCGGAAGACATTCTCAAAGGCGAGGGCGTCGACATCAACGGCGGAGTGTGGCGTTATCATCCCATCAAAGACCGGTTCGAGGTGGTGGCGCACGGCTTCAGTAATCCCTGGGGCATCGATTATGACGCTAAAGGACAGATATTTATCAGTGCCTGCGTAATTCCGCACATGTGGCACGTCATTCCGGGCGGCATTTACCACCGGCAGGGCGGGCAGCATTTCAATCCCTACGTCTACAGTGATATTCGAACCATTGCCGACCACAGCCATCGCTCGGCCCACGGCGGGGCACGGATCTACCAGTCCGACGCCTTCCCCGCCGAGCATCAGGGGCGGATTTTTATGGCAAATATTCACGAACACGCCGTACTGTCGGATGTGCTCGAACGGAAAGGCTCCGGCTTCCTGGCCCGACATGGCGATGATTTTTTACTGGCAAATAATGCGCAGTGGGTGGGTTTTAGTCTCGAAATCGGGCCGGACGGCGGCCTGTACGTGCTTGACTGGCATGATGCCGACATCTGTGGTTCCAAAGTACTGAATACCGAAACCGGGCGTATTTTCCGGATAACTCCCAAACAGTCGGGGGCCGAAAACTGGAAGGGCCGCTACGCCGACCTGAACCGGTTTACCGATAAACAACTGGTCGATTTGCAGACCAGCCCCAGCGACTGGCACGCCCGTCGGGCGCGGGTTATTTTGCAGCATCGGGCGGCGAAAGGGCTTTTGAGTAAAAAGACACACAATCAACTCCGGACGCTTTATCAGGCAGAGAAAAACCCCGACCATCGGCTGCGGGCAATGTGGGCGCTGCACGTTACCAACGGCTTCAAACCCACCGAACTCGTTGCCGCCCTCAGCGACCGCGATGAACACATTCGGGCGTGGGCCATTCAGTTGCTTTGTGAAGATAAAAACCCACCGGCAGAGGCCCTGACGGCTTTTGAGCGAATGGCGCGGGAAGATGCATCGCCCGTTGTTCGGCTGTATCTGGCTTCAGCCATGCAGCGGGTCGGCGCAGAAACGGGCTGGAAACTGGCCGAGAATCTGGCCCGACACGGCGAAGATGCCGCTGACCATAATCTCCCGAAACTAATCTGGTTTGGACTGGAACCTCTCGTGAAGACAAATCCTCAGAAGGCCCTTGCGCTGGCCGGACAGTCGAACATTCCGATGCTGGCTCAGTATGTCGCCAGGCGGCTGGTGGACGCAGAACAGCTTGAGGTCGTCGTAGAGGCAATCGGTCAGAAAAAGGCGAATCACACGCTCCTGCTGGAAGGTCTCCGCGACGGTCTGGAGGGTCGTTTCGATCAGAAAGCCCCGGCGAACTGGAACGCCGTTTATGCTGGTCTGCGCCAGTCCGAACCCCGCACCGCAGCGCTCGCGGCCCAGATTGCCCAGCAGTTAGGCGACAGCGAAGCGGCTCAGGCGTCGATGCTGACCCTGAAGAATAAAAGCGTCGCCCTACAGCAACGTCAGCAGGCTCTGCAAACGCTCACCCGCCGCAAGCACCCGGAACTGGTGGCCGAATTTCCAAACCTGCTGAACGAGCCGGGTCTGCGGCTGGAGGCCATCCGGGCCATTGCCGACTATAATGACAATAGCCTGGGCAAACTGCTTCTCGAACGCTATCCAGCCTTTGACGCCGCCGAAAAGCTACAGGCCGTACAGACGTTATCGTCACGGTCGGGTTACGGCTGGCTGCTGACGCAGGCGCTGAAGGCCGAAAAAGTACCCCGCCGCGACGTGCCGCCCTACGTCGCCCGGCAGTTGCTGCGGGTGGTGGGCAGCGGCTTTATCGAAGTCTGGGGGCCTATCGAGCAGGAACCGTCACTGGAAAAAGCCTACGCCAAATATCAGCGGCTGCTGAACGACAAAGCCGTTGCCCGCGCCGATGCCAAAAAAGGCGAGGTTGTTTTTGAGCGCACCTGCGGCAGTTGCCACCGGATGTACGGCAAAGGAGGCAGCATCGGCCCCGACCTGACCGGCTCCAACCGGGGCAATCTGGATTATTTGCTATTTAACGTTCTGAATCCCAGCGGTGAAATACAGGACGATTACAAACTGGTGGTCATCACGACCCGCGACGGGCGGACGTATTCGGGGAACATTGCCTCGGAAAACGAGCGGCAAATCCGGCTTCGGGTCGTTGGGCAGGACGACGTTGTGTTGACTAAAGCGTCGATTCAGTCGCGGGAAGTGATGCCGACCTCGCTGATGCCCATTGGCCTGTTCGACTCGCTAACCGAAAATGAAGTGCTGGATTTGGTGAGGTACCTGCGGACAACGGAGGATGTTACGCAGGTAAAGCGGTAGGGGTCGATTTGTTGGGCTAAAGCCCTCTGGAAAATGAGCGATCTCTGGCTACCCCCGGGCTAAAGCGCCGGGGCAATATAATAATAGACTCTCTGATAAAACTATATTGCCCCGGCGCTTTAGCCCGGGGATTGCGAGTCGATTTGTTTGATTTTATGGGCTTTAGCCCAAATTTCAATTAGTAATCTTACTTTATGCCCTCTCCCAAGTACTTACACGTTCTCCGGATAATCAAACTACGCATCCGCCTGGGTACTTTCGGCATTCTGAAAATCAGGAGTTTCGCGCTAAAATAGCCCCCTCACCCTGCTCAATTTTGTGATAGAAAAACGAACCGGCTACTGACGGTTCCTAAACCCTATCACAACCACCATGAGCTATTTTTTCCGGGGAAACCTGCGTGGCTTCCTCTGCAGTGACTGTTACGATTATCTGAGCGGCGTTAACGTCCGGCTATATCGACCACTCACCGATAATGACCTGACGCTCCGGGCAACGCTGGCCGAAAAAGAGACGTTTCATCGCCTGGATGAAGACGAACTCCGGAGCCGGGAGGGCCGTTTGCTGGCCGAAGCCGTTACGGATGAAAAAGGCAACTTCTCATTTGAACTAAACGAGAAGGAGTATCAGGGCGGCGCTTTCGACATTGATTTTGAGTGCGGAACGCCCCCCGTCAAACTCCCCTTACCGCCCCGACCCACGCCGCCGGTGCAGTTTCACATCACGACGCTGCAGCCCGCCTGGCGGCGCTCCGAAAACGGATTTATTGCTGGCTGGCAATACGCCGTCCCGTCCCGGTTCTGGTGCTACATTCTCTCACTCTTCGATATCTGGACGATCTGCGGACGCGTGGTCGACTGTGAAACCAAAAAGCCGGTTCCGGGCGTATTGGTGCGGGCTTTCGACTCCGATTTGTTCAGCGACGACACGCTCGGCTCCGATCTGACCGATTCGGCGGGCCACTTCCGGATTGCCTTCACCGGCGATACCTTCCGGGCCACGACCATTCCGGGCTTCAATCTGGAATTTCCGTCGGGGCCGGATCTGTATTTCCACGTCGAACTGCCAGGAACATCACCGACGGTTTATCTGCTGAAAGAACCGGGCAACGCCGCCAACACGATTCCGGGACGCAAAAACGTGGGTGCCTGCACCTGCGTCGAACTATGCGTCAACCTGAAGTACATTCCGACCAACAACACGGTAGCGCCGCTGTTTACGCACGTGGGCAATTATGCGCTGGGATCTGGCTTCGACACCGATGGTTTCGCCATTCCGGGTAAATATGCGTTCACGTCACACATCAGTTTGCTGGGCGATTTGCCGGGGGGCACCAACAGCAACTCCATCGAATACCGCTTTCGGGTGCGGAATCTGAACACGGCAACCGAAATCCCGTGGGGTACGTTGAAAACGTTTTTTCTGCCGTTTACCATCGGCGAACTACAGCGGCTGGATACGGTTGGAGTACCGATCACCTCACCCATTTATCCGTACGAAAAGATTCCCGTCAGTATCAATCCAGCCGTCGACGCCGACGCCGATGGATGGATCAAAGTACCGCGTCAGAATGATTTGTCGGACGGTGGCGTGGGCGTATTTCTGCACACAGATGGCCTGGGCGTACTCAACACCCATGAATTGGTCAGCCAATTTTTCGACCTGACGGCTCCCACGGTGTATCTGGCCGGCGACCCGTATCCGGCGGCGGATGCCTTTGCTGGTCCTGACCATCTTTATCAGATTATTTTCGAGGCTCGTGAAGTGGGTACTGTTGCCCCGGTGACGAACAACACACTGGCAAAAATCGTGTTCTGGAACGGAAACCTGTCGGAAGCCGCCTTCCGGGTGAACCGTCACTCCTATTGGCTGGGCAGCACAGGCGGCACAAAGGAACTCCGGGGCGTTTGTATGCTGGATATCGTCGAATTGATGAGTGGGGGAGGCGGTTCGGCCTGCAACCAGATTCAGGATTCGATGCAGATAAAAGCGACGTTTTATCATCCCTATCTGGAGTCGGTGAGCCTATCGCTGGACGGGCCGCTGGGCACCATTTCGCTCCCGGCTACCCTGCCGCCGCTTGTGCCGCCTGCCACGCGCAACGATGCTGTGTTGATCAACCAGACGCATACCTTCGCCCCCGCCGACCCCGACTGCGCCTACATTCTGAAGGCCAGTTGTGGCTACCGACTGACGAACGGATTCGCCGCCGGTGGCGGATATTATTTCAATACGGACGAAATCGCTTTCTGCAAAGATTGATTTTCGTGGAATTTCCGGCGTCAGATCGATGTATGCCATGTCTGCGAGATATGGCATACATCGATCTGACGCCGGAGCTTTTTCATTAACTTGTCGGCAGAAAATCATTCCATCTGACCATGATTGCTTCAACCGACAAATTAACGACGCTCAACGGCGTGATGAACGGCCTGATGCGCCGCTACAGCGAACGCGTCCCCGACGTGAAGGGCATTATTCAGGCGCTCATCGAGGAAGGCGTCATTCAGTCTGCCGAAGACATTGAAAATGACCACGTTGCCTTCCGGACAATGGGCGTTCCGAACCTCGGCCTCCAGTCGTTCGAGAAGATTTTTCAGCACTACGGCTACCGAAAAATGGAGCCGTACAATTTTGAGGAGAAAAAGCTGAATGCGTTCTGGTATGCACCGCCGCAGCCGGAGTATCCACGTATTTTCGTCAGCGAACTCCGGGTGAATGAATTGTCGGAAGAAGCACAGCGCATTATCCGCAGCTACACCGACGAGGTAATCAGCGACCCCGCCGACAGTCTGAATCTGGATGACGCTGAAGCCGTCGACGCCTTTCTGCACCAGCCGCTCTGGCGCACCCCGACGCTGACCGATTATCTGACGCTGCTTCAGGAGAGCGAATATGCCGCCTGGGTGATTTATAACCGGTATTACCTGAATCACTATACCATCAGCGTCCACAACCTGAAGCCGGGCTATAATACCATCGAGGAGTTTGTGGCCTTCCTGGAACGCCGGGGCTTCAAGCTCAACAATGCGGGCGGAAAAATCAAAATCAGCCCCGACAAGGGATTGTTGCAGGCATCGACGGTCGCCCAGATGATTGACGCCGAATTTGCCAGCGGCCAAACGCACCGCATCGCCGGGTCATACGTGGAGTTTGCCGAACGCCGGGTGCTGCCTCAGTTTGCGCACCTTCCTGCCGATCAGGTCGGTCGTGAACACCGCCGGGATGGTTTCGAAGCCGGTAATGCCGACAAAATCTTCGAGAGTACGTTCACCTCGCAGACGGGTATGTAACCCGGAATGATTTTCCGGGTCTGCCGTAGGCAGAACTATCATGTGCTTCGCACAACCCGGAAAATCTTTCCGGGTTACACCTGAATCACGCCGACATTATACGCCCGCGTCAGGGGGGCATGATTAGCGGCTTCGATACCCATCGACACCCAGCGGCGGGTGTCGAGCGGGTCGATAACACCGTCGATCCAGAGCCGGGCCGCTGCGTAGTAGGGCGATAGCTGCTCGTTATATTGGGCCGTAATTTTCTGTAAAAGAGCCTGTTCCTCATCCGGGGACAGGCTTTTGCCTTTGCTCTTCATGGCTGCCACCTGAATCTGCAGCAGCGTTTTAGCTGCCGAAGCGCCGCTCATCACGGCCATCTGCGCCGTGGGCCAGGCGGCAATCAGACGCGGGTCGTAGGCCTTGCCGCACATGGCGTAATTGCCCGCCCCGTAGGAGTTGCCGACCACAATCGTGAACTTCGGCACCACCGAATTTGCCATCGCATTCACCATCTTGGCCCCATCTTTGATAATGCCGCCCTGCTCCGACCGGCTCCCGACCATGAAGCCCGTTACGTCCTGCAAAAACAGCAGCGGTATCTTCTTCTGATTGCAGTTCATGATAAACCGGGCGGCTTTATCAGCCGAATCCGAATAAATCACGCCGCCCATCTGCATTTCGGGGGGTTGGCCGGTTCTGCCTTTCGCCTTCACCACTTTGCGCTGATTGGCGACAACACCCACCGCCCAGCCGTCGATGCGGGCGTATCCGCAAAGAATCGTTTGTCCGTAGCTTTCCTTGTACTCCTGAAAATCGGACTTATCCACCAGTCGTTCGATAATTTCCCGCATGTCGTAGGGTTTCACCCGGTCGGTAGGCAGCAGGCGGTAGATTTCTTCGGGATTTTTGGCAGGAGGAGCGGGCGTTATCCGGTCAAAACCCGCTTTTTCGGAATGGCCGATTTTATCGAATATGTTACGGATGGCGTCCAGACAGCTTTTATCGTCGGGGTATTTGTTATCCGTCACACCCGAAATTTCGCAGTGCGTACTGGCTCCGCCGAGCGTTTCGGCGTCGACGTCTTCGCCAATCGACGCTTTGACCAGATAGGGTCCGGCCAGAAAAATGGAGCCGGTGCCTTCCACAATCAGCGCCTCATCGGACATGATGGGCAGATAGGCTCCGCCCGCAACGCAGCTTCCCATGATGGCCGAGACCTGCACAATGCCCATCGCCGACATCTGCGCATTGTTGCGAAAGATGCGCCCAAAGTGTTCTTTGTCCGGAAAAACCTCGTCCTGCATGGGCAGATAGACGCCCGCACTATCGACCAGATAGATGATCGGCAGGCGGTTTTCCATCGCGATTTCCTGCGCCCGGAGGTTCTTTTTGGCCGTTATCGGAAACCAGGCTCCGGCCTTCACAGTAGCATCGTTGGCGACAATGACGCACTGCCGCCCCGACACATACCCGATGCCGACCACCACCCCGCCCGACGGACAGCCGCCGTGTTCAGGATACAGGCCTTCGCCGACAAACAAACCAATTTCCAGAAACCCGGAATCTTTATCGATAAGATAATCGATGCGTTCGCGGGCGGTAAGCTTGCCTTTACGGTGCTGGTCTTCAATTTTTTTGGGACCGCCGCCCAGCCGGGTTTGTTCGGTGCGCTGGCGCAGATCGTTGAGAAGAGGCTCTAAGGGGTGTTCGGTCGTTGGGGTCATGAATGTGTTTGTCGATGAAGTAAATAACGCACAAAAATAAAAAAGCCCGCCGTATGACGTGCTTTTTACAACTTTCGTTTGCCGCCTGCTACTGCACCGAGTCCGATTTCACCGCCGCCGTGCTCGAAGCGGCGGGCGTTGTCGCTGCGGGTGTGGCGGGCTGGTCTTTCTTCTTCTCTTTTCGGCCAAACAGCGAGAAATGGACGTATCGCTTCGGGTTTTCCCGCAAATCAGTCAGCAACAGATCGAGGCTCTGGGTGGTGCTGTTGATGCTGCGATACAGCGCCTCATCGCTTTTCAGCTTGCCCAATGTGCCCTGCCCGCTGTTGATGTCGGCCAGCATCCGCTGCAGGGTCGCCACCGTGCGGTTAGCATTGTCGAGCGTCTGCCGCAGTTGCAGGGCGTTCAGCGAATCGGCGAACGTATTGGCTTTCCCCAGAATGGGCTTGAGTTCTTTTTCGGTCTGGATGAGCGAAGCCGACAGCCGACTGACGTTGCCCAGCACCTCCCGCAGGTTGGCACGGTTCTCACTGACGGCCAGTTCGAGGGTTCCGGTCGCCACTTCGGCGCTCTTCAGCGTCCGGTTCAGTACCACGCCTGTCTGGTCAAATTGCCGGACAATGGTATTTAGATTATGAGTCAGCGAGTCGACGTTGTTGAGTACCGGCAGCGTTTTCTCCCGAATCAGCGCCGTGATGCCCGCTTCTTTCAGACCAATCAGCGTATCGCCTTTGGTCAGTTCGGGCCCCCGCTGCTGGATCTGTAAAATAATGACTTTGCCGCCCAGCAGACCGCCGTCGGCCAGAACCGCCTTCGACCCCCGCCCGACCCGAATTTTCTTATCGACGTCGACAGTGACCAGCAGTTGGTTGTTTTTCTCCTGAATAATATCGATTCGCTCGACCCGACCTACGGACAAACCGTTAAGTAACACCGGGTTGGATACCGTCAGGCCGTCGATATTGTCATATAGAATGACATATTTCTTCGAACTGGAAAAAATATCGGAACCTTTCAGAAAATTAAAACCGAAATACAGCATCGTCAGCGCAACGATAGCCAGCAGGCCCACTTTAGCTTCTTTGGATAAATTCATAATAGAGAATCATAAACAGCAATCACGGTCACTTCAGCAGCGGCCGTGTTTCCCTATAACCCGCTTTTGCTTCGGATTGTGCGACGAAATTAGAATTAAGCCGTCAGAAACGGATGAATGCTGGGCCGAATTACCTGAAAAATGGCTTGAAGCTCTAGTCAACCGACTCAATTTCGTGCTTGTAGGCCCGGAACGCCTGTACGATGGAATCGGAGATTTCATCCTGTCCCTGGGCCGAAGCCAGATAGCGTTCTTCGGCAGGGTTGGTCAGATACCCCGTTTCAATCAGAACGCTGGGCATCGTCGTGCGCCAGAGCACCAGAAATCCCGCCTGCCGGACGCCCCGGCTGGATCGGTCGGCGTATTTCTTGAAACAGTATTCTACTTTCTGGGCAAAATCGATGCTGCTGCTCATAAACGCGTGCTGGTAGTTTGCCAGCATAATGTGCGCCAGCGGCGAATTGGGGTCGAAACCCCGGTAAGTCTCCTGATAGTTTTCTTCTTTCAGAATAACGGCGTTTTCGCGCTTGGCGACCTCCAGGTTGCCCTCCGTTTTGTGCAGGCCCATCGTATACGTTTCCGTGCCGTACACCCGGCCCGAACTGGGACTGGCATTGCAGTGGATGGAGATAAACAGATCGGCCTTGTTGCGGTTGGCGATGGCAGACCGCTCACTCAATTCGATAAACGTATCGGTATTACGCGTATAAATGACCCGTACCTGCGGCATGTCGGCCTTTATTTTCCGACCCACGGCCAGCGCAATTTTCAGGGCGATGTTTTTTTCGCGGGCAATGCGGCCAATGCAGCCGGGGTCTTTGCCCCCGTGTCCGGCATCGATAACGACGGTGCGCAGCCGACTGGGGACGCTGGTCTCTTCGGTTGTCTGTCCGGGAACGTCCTGCGGCATCCACGTTCTCATGCCGGGCAGCAGCAGCAGGCAGAGCAGCGGCATCAGAAAGGCCGACGAAACGCCCCGGAGCAGCACGCTCCGCAGCGACGCAGTCGCCGGAGATTTAATAATTTTTAACAGCGGAAACCGTTCCAAAGCAGTGTAGGGATAACCGTTAGATGCTAACTTTGTCGACCCGGTCGACTCACCGCCACCGGGGGTACTCTCCACAACGGACAAATGTCTTTTTTTTGATAAAACTGAAAAACACATACTTTATTATACGGCTTGTGGTAACCGCTTTCTGGGCGGTTATCTATTCTTTGTGTGCTGATGCTCAGCAGGCTCCGGTCCGGTCGGCCCGTCCGTCGCCGCCGTCTGTCCGGCCGCTTCCCCGACCTATCCGACCCGACACGCTTACCGCAGCCGATTCGAGCCGCCGTGACAGTGTGCAAACTGACGACAATTTTGAGACCACCGTGGTTGCTACGGCCAAAGATTCGTCCCGTTTCGATGCCACGGGCAAAATCTATGAGCTTTTCGGCGATGCCGAGGTGACCTACGGCGACATCAACCTCAAGGCCGACTACATCCGTCTCAATTACGACCTGAACGAAGTCTTCGCCCGGGGCCGCTACGACTCGACTACCAAAAAATGGATCGGTCAGCCCGTTTTTCAGGATGGTACCGACAATTATAATACCAAAGAAATACGCTACAATTTTAAGACCAGAAAAGGACTGATCCAGAGCGTCATCACGGCTCAGGGCGAAGGAAACATCCGGGGGCCCCGCGTGAAAAAAGACAACGACGGCAACGTATACATCGGGCGGTATATGGGACAGTCGCCCATCTACACGACCTGTAATCTGGCTACGCCGCACTTCCATATCGCTGCCAGCAAAATTAAGGTTATTCCCAATAAACAGGTGGTGGCCGGGCCGTTCAATCTGGTTATCAACGAGGTACCACTGCCCATCGGGCTTCCTTTCGGTTTTTTCCCCATTCCTAAACAAAAGGAAATCGGTACGGCAGGCATCATTTTTCCCAGCTATGGCGAAGAACCCAATGGCCGGGGCTTTTTCCTGCGGGACGGCGGTTACTACTGGCCGGTAAATCAGAATATCGGCCTACAGTTCAAAGGATCGATTTATTCGAATGGAAGCTGGGGCGCCGGTATTCAGTCGCAGTATGTCAAGCGCTACCGCTACGGCGGAAACTTCAATCTGGCCTACGCCCGCAACCGGACTACCGTTGTGGTCGATACGACCCAGGGGCCCAAAAATGACTTCGCTATTCAGTGGTCGCACGCTCCGCAGTCGAACGGAAATTCCAATTTCTCGGCCAACGTCAACATCAGCAGCAACAGCTACAACCAACTCAACTCCTCGCGGGTGCAGAGCTACATTTCCAACGCAGCCTCCTCGTCGGTGCAGTACAGCCGCCAGTTGAGTCAGTATCTGCGGGCGGGGGCCAACCTCCGGGTGAATCAGAACTTCGGGCGCATCAACCCCAATACCGGCCTGCGTGAATTGGGCCAGACCGACGTTTCCTCGGATTTCAACATCGGCATGTCGCAGGTAGCGCCGTTTGCGCTCAAGGGCGGTACGGGCCGCTGGTATGAAAGCTTCCGGGTCGGTCTGGATTTCAGCGGTCAGGCGCTGGTCAACAACGTCCGCCGCACGATCGACACCACGGGTCTGGGCTTTCCGATTATTACAAACCTGACGATTCGGGGCGACACGCTTCAGGCCCGCCGGGACAGCCTGGCCCGGATCGCACGGGGTGAATTCGGCGCACTGACGACGAATCTGCTGCCGTTCGATTTCAATACGCTGCCTACGCTGCTGCGGCAGGCGCAGGTCGGCGGGCGGTTCTCGATTCCCATTTCGCTGCCTAACTTCAAACTGGCCCGCTATATCAACCTGACGCCGGGCATGTCGCTCCAGGGCGACCTGTATACCCGACAGTTGCAGTTCAATTATAACCCGGTGTTCAACGCCGTGCAGGTGGATACGCTCAATAGAATATCGGCGGTGTATAGCATGAATTTCTCGGCCAGTCTCAACACTCGCGCCTATGGTACCTACTTTTTCCGCTGGAAACGACTGGAAGCCATCCGGCATACCATAGCCCCCTCCGTCTCGTTCACCTACACGCCCGATTTGTCGGACGCCTACGCCGTTACGCTTTCGGAGTATACGGGCCGCGATGGAAGACCGCTCCGGGTGTCGAAATACCGCAATCTGGGCGGAAGCGCCGGGGGAATCAACGCCATCGGCAATCAGGCCTCTATAAGCTATAGTATTGTCAATCAGATTGAAATGAAGGTGCGCTCACGCAGCGATTCGGCCAAGAGCGAGTTTGAAAAGATTTCGCTGTTCGACAACATCAGCCTGTCGGGTTCCTACAATCCGTATGCGCCCATCTTCCGGTTCTCGCCTATCAATCTGAGCGCCAACACGCAGCTTCTGAAGACGATTAACTTCAACTTCAACGCCACCTTCGACCCATATGCCTACGAACTTGCCAGACGGCCAACCGGCGTATACTTCGTTCCGGACGCCAGCGATTTACTTCAGGTCGGCGACATCAGCCGAAGCAGTCAGCTTGTCCGGGTCGATAAACTGGCTATTTCGTCGAAACAGGGGCTGGCGCACCTGCAGAATCTGAGCTTTTTTGTCAGTACCCGATTTGCGCCAAAGGGTGCCAATCGGCCCAAACAGACGCCTAACCCGGGCAGCACCACGCCTGCCGAACAGGCCCAACTCCGGCAGATTAACATGAATCCGGATGAATACGTGGATTTCACTATTCCGTGGAGCATCAACGTCAATTACAATTTCACCCTAACGAAGTTTACACCGATTGAAAGCCAGATTATTCAGACGCTGCAGATTACGGGCGATTTAAGCCTGACGCCGAAGTGGAAAATCAACGTTTCGTCGGGATATGATTTTTCGGCCAAAGCGCCGTCGCTGACTACTATCGGCGTCAACCGCGACCTGCACTGCTGGGAGATGGCCTTCAACTGGACGCCATTTGCGGGCAACCGGTTCCGGTCTAACTTCTTCACGTTCGATCTGCGGGCGCGGTCGGCCATTCTGCGTGACCTGAAGCTAACCCGCCGCAGCCGGGGTGGATTTATGCCGGGTGCGTTTTAGCGGGGCCAGTGGAAGTGCTGAAAGTCAGTGAATCCGGGTTCGTATGGGCTGCGGGGCTGGCCCAAAAAGCCCCTAAATCCCCTGAAGGGGACTTGGCGCAGCGAGGCTGTCGGACTGTGGGCCAGCGCTTTAGCCCCTAAATCCCCTGAAGGGGACTTAGCTCCGCTAATTCTGGATTGAGGCAGCGCCAAGTCCCCTTCAGGGGATTTAGGGGATAAACCTCGCCCCCTCAGAGAACTGGAGAGCCTTTAGCCGACCCTAACACAAAAGAAGCCCCGGAGCGCAGCGCTCCGGGGCTTCTTCGTATTCAGTAAACCGACAAACAGTATTACCGGGAAGTTTTTGCTTTCCTCTTTGATTTTTCGACTGCCGGGGCAGGAGCCGTAGCGGCGGTGCTCTGTTCGGTTTTCGGAGCGAGCACTTCGCCCGTCAGCGTCAGTTGGATGCTGGAACGTTCGGCGTTGCTTACGACCGTCACCACCTTGTTGAAACCACCCACCGAAGCGGCGTTGAACGTTGCCTTCACGTAGCCTTTCTGACCGGGGAGAACGGGCGTACGGGTCCAGTCGGGGGCCGTGCAGCCGCAGGAGGGCGAGGCATTGGAGATAATGACCGGATCGGCACCCGTGTTCGTGAACTCGAAGGTAAATGTCACCGGTTTGCCCTGCTCGATTTTACCAAAATCGTGCGCCTCTTTCGCAAATTTAATAACGCCTTTCTGGGCAAACGCAACCGTAGTTATTGCAAAAAAAACTACGATAAGTGAAAAAACTTTTTTCATCGCTTTCGGAAAATTAAGTTATGAACTAATGGGTTTTGTGCTCAACAATGACGAACTACCGTAAAACTTTCGCCAAATAAACTACGGGTGGCTCATCGGTCAACAAAGAACGCGAAAAAAACGTTTCTTTGAAAGCTGCCCAACTTAATGTTATTTTTAGTGGTTTTTAGAGTACCCACGGACGCTCGAACGCCGTACGCACATTCATCAACGAACGATACATTCACGTAAAATTCAGGCAGTTCTGTGATTTCAAACGAATCAGTCAGCACAACCGATACACTCACTCGCGAAAAAATCCTGCGCGACTACCGACTGGCCTGCGAAAGCCGTCAGGTGAGTCTGCTGGGCCGACGGGAGGTTATGGGTGGTCGGGCCAAATTCGGCATTTTTGGGGATGGCAAAGAAGTGGCGCAACTGGCGGCGGCAACGGCCTTTCGCCGGGGTGATTTCCGGTCAGGTTATTACCGCGATCAGACGTTTGTGGCCGCTCTCGGCGAATTAAGCTGGACGGAATTTTTCGCTCAGCTATACGCCCATACGGATGTAACCGCCGATCCGAACTCCGGCGGTCGGCAGATGAACGCCCATTATGCCACCCGCTGGCTCGATGAAAACGGCCAGTGGCGCAATCAGACCGATTTCTTCAACTCCGTCAGCGATATGGCCCCGACCGCCGGACAGATGCCCCGCGCCCTCGGCCTGGCCTATGCCTCCAAAGTATACCGGCAGAATCCGAATCTGCACCACCTGACGCAGTTTTCGCGGCAGGGCAGCGAAGTGGTGTTCGGCACCATCGGCGACGCCTCCACCTCGCAGGGCATGTTCTGGGAGGCCATGAATGCTGCCGGTGTACTGCAGGTGCCGCTGCTGATGTCGGTCTGGGACGATGGCTACGGCATTTCGGTGCCCATCGTATATCAGACGACGAAAGCCAGCATTTCCAAAGCTCTGGCCGGTTTTCAGCGCCACGGAGAAGACAAAGGCTTTGAGATAGTTACGGTGAAGGGCTGGGATTACGCCGCTCTGGTGGATACTTACCAGCGGGCGGCCCAAACCTGCCGGGACGAACACGTTCCCGTTCTCGTCCACGTACAGGAGGTCACCCAGCCGCAGGGCCACTCGACCTCCGGTTCACATGAGCGCTACAAGTCGAAGGAACGTCTCGACTGGGAACGCGCTCACGACTGCAATCGTCAGTTTCGTCAGTGGATTCTGGAGAACGGTTTCGCCTCCGCCGACGATCTGGACGCTATTGAAAAGCAGGCTGCTCAAACCGCTAAAGTTGCCCGTCAGGAAGCCTGGGGGGCCTACATCGCCTCGATGAAGGGCGATTATGATGAGGCTCTGATGCTCATCCAGCAGGCCATCGAGTCGTCGGCGCAGGCGGGCCCGATTGCCAGCATTCGTGAACAACTCCGCCAGACGCACACGCCGCTGCGCCGCGACGTGATGGCCGCCGTGCGGCGGGTGCTGCGCCACCTCAGAGGCGAAAACTCTGAAGCCCGGCAGAAACTGCTGGCCTGGCTGGAACGCAGCCGCATGGAAAACGAAGAGCGGTTTAGCTCCCACCTTTACAGCCAGTCGGCGGAGTCTCCGCTGCTGGTTCAGGCCGTTCCGGCCCGCTACACCGACGATAGTCCGCTGGTCGATGGCTATCTGCTCATGCAGCATTATTTCGACGGTCTGTTTGGCCGCGAACCGCGTGTGCTGGCAATGGGTGAAGACGTGGGCCATATCGGCGACGTCAATCAGGGGTTTGCCGGTTTACAGGAAAAATACGGCGAGCTGCGGGTGACCGACACGGGCATTCGCGAAACCACTATTGTCGGACAGGGCATCGGCCTGGCAATGCGCGGTCTGCGCCCCATTGTCGAGATTCAGTATTTCGATTATATTTTCTACGCCCTGGCGACGCTGACCGACGATCTGGCAACGCTGCACTACCGCACCAAAGGCGGTCAGAAAGCGCCGGTCATTATCCGGACGCGGGGTCACCGGCTGGAAGGCATCTGGCACTCCGGTTCGCCGCTCGGAGCCATGCTCAACAGCCTGCGGGGCATGCACGTACTCGTCCCACGCAACATGACGCAGGCGGCGGGCTTCTATAACACGCTCATGCAGAGCGACGATCCGGCGCTGGTGATCGAATGCCTGAACGGCTACCGGCTGAAAGAGCGTCTGCCGGTCAATCTCGATGAATACTGTACGCCGCTGGGCGTACCGGAAATTCTGCGGGAAGGCACCGACGTTACCGTAGTGACCTATGGCTCCATGTGCCGCATCGTGCTGGAAGCCGCCGAACAGTTGCAGCAGGCGGGCATCAGCGTGGAGGTTATCGACGTGCAGTCGCTGCTGCCGTTCGACATCCATCACCGGATTGTGGAGTCTGTCAAGAAAACCAATCGGGTGCTTTTTGCCGACGAAGATTTCCCCGGCGGTGCCTCAGCGTATATGATGCAGCAGGTTGTGGAAGGCCAGAATGCCTATCGCTGGCTGGATTCGCCTCCCCGTACACTGGCGGCCAAAGCGCACCGCCCGGCCTACGGCTCCGATGGTGACTATTTCTCCAAACCGAGCACCGAAGACGTCTTCGACGCCGTGTATGCACTCATGCACGAAGCCGAACCCGCCCGCTTCCCGGAATTATATTAAACGGGCATTGGTTTTTTAACTACAGAGACCACAGAGGACTTCACGAAGCAAACAGAGAATTTTTCTTCGTTTCCTTTGTGTAAACCTCCGTGATCTCTGTGGTTAAAACTACCTTTGCACCCGAATGAATCAGTACTTCAACGATATACGCGAAGGCATCCGCACGACCCTCACCGGCTTGAAACTCACGCTTCGGCATTTCTGGCAGGCACGGGACCGCCGCCGCCCCATTAACGTTCAGGACGATCGGTATTTTGAGCAGCAGACGGGTATGATTACACTTCAGTACCCATTCGAAACGCTCCCTATCCCCGACAATGGTCGTTACCGGCTTCATAACGAGATCGACGACTGCATCGTTTGCGATAAATGCGCCAAGGTCTGTCCGGTCGACTGCATCACCATCGATACGGTGAAAGCTACGGAGGAAGTCGGCAGGGCGTCCGACGGCTCCCCCATCCGGCTGTATGCGGCCACCTTCGACATCGACATGGCGAAATGCTGCTACTGCGGCCTCTGCACCACCGTTTGCCCGACGGAATGCCTGACGATGACCAAAACGTACGACTTCAGTGAATATGAACTGGGCAATATGACCTACCACTTCACGAACCTTACGCCCGAACAGGCCGAGGAGAAACGGCGGTTGTATGAGCAGTTCGTTCGTGAAAAAGAAGAGCTGAAGGCCCAGCAGGCCGCTGCGAAAGCCGCCGAAGCTGCAAAAGCCGCTCCCCGCGTGGACTCGCCCGCCGACGCTACCGCCGTAGCCAGAAAGCCGGTGTTTCGGCCCGGCATGAAACCAGCGGCCAAACCAGAAAACCCGGCAACGGAAGAAGTAAAGGCAGAAAACCCGGTGCCGATACCCGAAACGCCGCCAGCGGACACGCCCGCCGCCAAACCCCGGCCTGTGTTTCGACCCAGCGCTCCTAAGCCGACAGAACCAACTGCCAACCAGGAGTCGGCAGCTTCTGTCGAACCTTCTGCTGAAAAACCTCGTCCGGCATTTCGGCCAACGATGAAGCCCGCCGCCCCCAAACCGGAAGCACCGCCGGAAGAAGAGCCGAAGTCAGATGGTCCGGCAGCCGATGTAGATGCGGCAAAACCCCGGCCAGCATTCCGGCCAACGATGAAGCCCAAAACCCCGCCCCCTGCGGAGTCTTAACCCCTGCAACCGTGATTGAGTTTGTATTTGCCTGTTTCGTTCTGCTCACCCTCGGTTCAGCCCTCGCCGTGCTGCTTACGCGTAACGTGCTGTACGCCGCCTTCTACCTCCTGCTGACCCTGCTGGGGACGGCAGGGCTGTTTGTGCTGGCCGGGGCCGATTTTCTGGCCGTTTCGCAACTCATGATTTACGTCGGCGGGGTGCTCATTCTGATTATTTTCGGCGTGATGCTGACGCACGGGAGCCAGCCCATCGCTGCGTCTGCCACACGCCCCAACCGCATTCTGACCCGGCATCGAAGCTGGTTCTGGCCGCTGAGCGTTGCCGTGGGGCTGTTCGCCGTTTTGTACAGCATTCTCATCCGCGCCAATTTTATATTGCTACAGCGGGAGGCTACCGGGCCATTGACCGGAGCCCGACCGGATTTTATCGGCCGACAACTCATGACCGAGTTCAGCATTCCGTTCGAACTGGCCGGCATTCTGCTGCTGGTGGCTCTCATCGGAGCGGCGACCATTGCCGGCATGGCTCCAAAGGCTAACGTACGCTCAAACCCTACGAATGATGGAAATTAATCCGGGTTATTATCTGCTGACCAGCGCCGCCCTGTTCAGCATCGGGCTGGCAATCGTCGTGCTGAAGCGTCACGCCATTCTGGTCCTGATGGGTATCGAGCTGATGCTGAACGCCGTCAACCTGAATCTGGTGGCTTTCAGTCAGTATGACCCCGACCGGATTCAGGGGCAGATGCTGGCCTTGTTTGTCATGATTGTTGCCGCCGCTGAAGCCGCCGTAGCTCTGGCTATCATCATTCAGGTTTACCGCCATTTCCAGACAGTTCAGTTGGATGAAATCAGCGAAATGAAGAAATGATGGAAGAGAAGTTTGAGCAGTTGGTCGACGGGATTCTCGCCTACGGTTACGGTGTTGTCGACAATTTTCTGGCCCCACTGGAGATAAAAGCGCTGTCGGCGAGTTTGTATGAACACCTGGAGGGGGGTGAATTCAAAGCCGCCAGTATCGGCAATCAGCAGGTGACGATCCAGACGGCTGTTCGGGGCGACCAGATTCGCTGGCTCGATGCGGCCACCGCCCGACCTGAAGAGGCGCTCTATCTCGACCGGGTGCAGCAATTCATCGACTACCTGAACCGGACCTGCTATCTGGGCTTACAGGATAGTGAGATTCACTACGCCCTCTACCCCGCCGGAACGTTCTACAAACGCCACCTCGACCGTTTCCGAACCGATTCCCGCCGCAAGCTGTCGCTGATTTGTTACCTGAACGAAGCCTGGCAGGAAACCGACGGAGGCCACCTGGCTATCTATCTGCCCGGCGCTGATGGCATTGAACGGGAACAGCGCATTCTGCCGACTGGCGGGCGACTGGTCTGTTTTGAAAGCGAAAAACTGGAGCACGAAGTGCTGCCTGCCACCCGTGACCGCCTGAGCCTGACGGGCTGGCTGCGAACACGGTAACAGATTATGTCCGGAGTAGCTTTTTAATTGATCCGGGGATAAAGCGTTTGAATTTAAGTAAAGATGCCGGAATGTTTAGGCGCTTGGGATATCCTTCATCATTCTGCTTCAGCGATTGCTGAAAATATTTGTTCTGGACGGCCTCCCCTGTAGCAATATTGGTGATTTGCCGTATATACATTCTATCGATAGCACTGTCCGATAATAAAGGGGTATAATACACGCAATTCTCAAAGAAATAGTGTGTTACCTGACTATGGCGAGTGGCGCCTGGGCGGGTAATCTTCTCTCCGCCATGCAACAGGTTAGCCGCCCAAACAATTGCCTGCCCTTTGTTTATGTTCAAAATTGCCTTTTTCAAATGACGGGCCTTTGTCATTTCTTCAATAAAGTTCTCGTAATTGGCGTAAATACGACCGTAGGTGTCTTGCACAGATTTAGCCGCTGATCCCATCAAGCCTATATCGACTAAATCGTAGCAAGGCAGTTTGTGGCTTTCGGGGTAATAATGAAGTGGACCATTATCGTCGCGAACGTCTTCCAACGCTACCCAGACGCCGCACATGAATCGCTGTGGAACCGAGTTGAAATGAATTGAGTCGCTGTGTGTTTTCTGCTGAGTGCCTACATTAAAATTAAGCGTCTGGAAAGGAATTGGCTCACGTCGGTAGAGTACTCGCAACAACTCCATTATTTTCGGAGCGGCGGCGATTTTTTGTGAAGCTGGGCTATACTTCCAGGCATCCTGTATGCGGTTAATTTCATCTGCTTCAAATCGAGGCAGCAAATTACTGACTGCTTCGTCGAGAATTGATTTATCAATTTCTGGGTCGAAAATAACAAACCCCTGTTCTGCATACTGTTTTACAAGTTCTTTCAGATGTGGATTGAGACGAGCTTCTGTTAGCTCTTTTTCAAAAAAGGGCGACTCTGTCCAGGGTAGATTGATATGGCGTTCGGTAGAAGTTTGCATGATTAGTAGAAGTTTTTTGTATAATCTCCAGTGTAGAATAAATACCAGCCTAACGCCATAATCCAATTTCACACCAGACATCGGCGTAATCAATCGGCCATAGTTAAGATGAATGAAGTTGCAAACTTAAAAGTCAACGCTTTCACCTGTCAATACCAAAAAATGGTAGTAAACACAAGTTTTTCACCCATTTTAAGTGAGATTATCATCGATTCTGCTATTTGTTGACAAACAATTCACACCGGAAATTGCCGGGCGGCAAACAATAATAAGTGCCGGGTAGAGCTTAGCCCCAGCTTCTGCTGTAAGGTCTTGAAGTAACTGGGAACGGTGCCCGGTTGGATAGCCATCCGAATAGCGATGTCCTCATTTTCCAGGCCTTCGGCCAGCAGGCGAAGCACCTGTGTTTCGCGGGCGCTCAGACGAGACAGTAGCGGACTCTGGGGCGACGGTCTCAGCCACTTTAGCAAGGAAGGGCTGATATAACGCTCGCCTCGCTGAATGGTTTGCAGACATTCTTCCAGTTCACCCATGCCCCCCGTCGGATCGAGATAGCCGCTCAGATCGGCTTTCAGAGCCTCTTGCCAGCAATCCTGCTCTTTATTGATCCAAATGACACAGGCGGTTTTCACGGTGCGCCTTAATTGTCGGACGGCCTCATAGCCACTTTCCTCCAGCAGGTGGGTTTCGGTAATGAAGAACCGGGGCGACTGGTGCCGGGCTGTGTGAATAGCTTTGGCGGAGGAAGAAAAACAGCCGAGCGATATCAAACCTCTTTGCCGTAGATAATAGTCGGTGGCTTCGGCCAAATGTGTGTTGGGACTGAGGATGAGAAAGGTTTTCGGCATTATGAATGGGTGGTTAGTAGCCCGCATACTACAAAAAAGCCCTCGCTGCCGCAAAAGAAAGAAGGCATTTCTATGGAGGTTTTTTTATTGAATGCCGATTTAAAAATTTAGTTTACAATAAGCTTCCACATCACAAAAAGTGGTAACAATTTCACCATAACCATCCTTAAGTGCCTCCGAAACAGGATTGCACTATGTTTTACTGAATGGTCTGATGCTTCGCGTTTGATTCTCTTCATATAATCAGGATATTTGCGGCCACGACCCCAACCATCCATTCATGCTTGACGAGAACATGCTTCGTACCCTTCTGTGGCTGATTCTGCTGCTCCCGCTTGTTTCCGGCGCAGCGTGGCTGCTGACCGGACGACAGGCGAACGGATGGGCTGGATGGGCTTCGGCGGGCCTGACCGTAATCGGTCTCCTGCTGACGGGCTGGGCCTTTTCTTTGACTGGAGGGCAATCATTTACCCTGCAAACCGACTGGATTCAGGTTTCGGAAGTGCTTGTTTCACTGTCCTTTCAGCTCGACGCCCTCACCTGGCTGATGCTGGGTCTGGTGCATTTCATCGCGCTGTGCGTACAGGTTTATTCCATTTCCTACCTGCACGACGAACCGGGCCGCTACCGTTATTTTGGCTATTTAAGCCTGTTTGTGGGCGCCATGCTCGGCGTGGTTCTGGCCGGTAACCTGATTGTTCTGTATGTATTCTGGGAACTGGTCGGTCTGACGTCCTATCTGCTGATTGGCTTCTGGCACCGCCGCACCGAAGCGGCATTGGCAGCCCGCAAGGCATTTCTGATGAATCGGGTCGGCGATGCGGGCCTGCTGCTGGGTATTTTTCTGGTGCTGTACCAGACTGGCACTACTGATCTGGCCGAACTTGCCGCCCGCTTCGACCTGACTTCGCCGCTGGCAACCACGGCGGGTCTGCTGTTGTTTTGCGGATGCATTGCCAAATCAGCCCAGTTTCCGCTGATGACCTGGCTACCAGACGCTATGGAAGGTCCCACGCCTGCTTCGGCGCTCATCCATGCCGCCACGATGGTGGCAGCGGGCATTTTTCTTCTGGCCCGCATCCATTTTATGCTCACCCCCGACGCCCTGACCGTTATAGTTGCCGTTGGCCTCATAACCCTGCTGATGTCGGCCTATGCGGCCCTGTTTCAGACGGATATAAAAAAAGTACTGGCCTTTTCAACGGTTTCGCAGTTGGGGCTGATGGTCGTCGGCATGGGGACGGGAAATGTGGCCGGGGCAATGTTTCACCTGACAACGCACGCCTTTTTCAAGGCCGGTCTGTTTCTGGCTGCCGGGTCGGTCATTCACGGGGCCGGAACGCAGGACATGCGGCAGATGGGCGGACTACGGCGAAAAATGCCGCTGACGTTTACCGGCTATATGCTTTGTGCGGCGGCGCTGGCCGGTATTCCGCTGTTTTCGGGTTTCCTGTCTAAAGAAGCCATTCTCACGGGCATCTTCGACTGGGCTGCTGGCAGGGGGCCGCTGGCCTACGGCACTGCGCTGCTCACCCTGCTCTCCTCCGGTCTCACGGCGCTCTATCTGGCCCGCCAGGTCAGACTAATTTTTTTTGGCGACTATCGAAATACGAATATACCTGCCGGACAGGTTCACGAATCCGGCCTGCTGCTGACGGTTCCCGTTCTCGTTCTGGCGCTGTTTTCATTGGCCTTCCCCTTCTCGTGGAATCCTTTTTCACCGGAATCGGGCTGGTTTTACAAACTGATTCCATCTCCGGAAGCAGCGTCCGTGCCCGTCTCGCACGGCCTGCTGGCCGGGTTTTCCATCGCCATCGTCGCTATGGGCGTCTGGCTGGGCTTTCGATTGCAGGAACCCGCTGCCGCAGACCAGGAAACGCTTGCCGTTCGCCTGTCGCGGCAAAACTGGTATCTGGACGACTTCTACGACCGTTGGGTTATTTCACCTTCCCGATGGTTTGCCGAAACCCTGGCTCTTTTCGACCGTAGGGCCATCGATGGGGCCGTCGACGGAACCGGCATGGGTACGGTGGTGCTGGCTCACGTCGTCGGCTGGGTGGACCGCCGTCTGGTCGACGGCATCGTTAATGGCATGGCCTGGCTGGCAGGTCGACTGGGACGGCTGACGCGGCTGATACAGAGCGGACGGGTGCAATCGTACATCGTGGCGGCGGTAGCAGGTCTGCTGGTGCTGATTTGGCTTATGGTTTAATTCTTACTATATAGACGAAAGCGAAAAGACAGGCAGCGACACCCGTTTAGCGATTATCTCTCCGCTTTCGTCTCCATAATCATGACTCAATATATTCTTACCTTACTGATTTTCTGGCCGCTGGTGGGTGCGCTGCTGATTACGGCACTTCCGGCTACCCAGGCGGCCAGATACCGGTGGATTACCCTGGCCTGCTGCCTCGGCGAACTGGCCCTGGCGGCGGCAGCCTATTTCCTGTTCGACCCGACCCTTCCTGCGTATCAGCTTCTGGAACGAAGAGACTGGATTACGCTGCCGCTGGGCGGTCTGGGCATTGTGTCGATTGATTATCTGCTGGGCATCGACGGCATCAGTCTGCCTCTGGTGCTGCTGTCGGCGGTGGTGATGCTGTTTGGCGCCATTTCGTCCTGGACAATCCGGCACCGGCCCCGGGCCTACCACGCCCTCTACCTGCTGCTGACGGCCAGCATCATGGGATGCTTTGTCGCCCTGGACTTCTTTTTGTTTTTCCTGTTTTTCGAGTTTATGCTCCTGCCGATGTATTTTCTGATCGGACTGTGGGGCGGACCACGGCGGGAGTATGCCTCCATCAAATTTTTTCTGTATACTCTGGCGGGGTCACTGCTGATTCTGCTGGTCATGATTGGCCTCTATCTGTCGGTGATCGACCCGGTCGAGACGGCGCTGGCACTGGGTCTGATTGGCGACCGGTCCGAAGTGACGAATGAACTTATCCGCCAGGTTCAGCAGAGCCTGGCCGACGGACGCATCGACCCGCTGCGACTGGTTCATACCTTCGATTTACGGTATATGGCCGACGGCAGCAATTATATTCCCAGCTCATTTTTAAGTGGTCTGGGCGAGGTCATGGTGCTGGGTCTGCCGTCCCGAATGCTGGCTTTTCTGTGCGTATTCATCGGGTTTGCCATTAAATTGCCCATCGTTCCCCTGCACACCTGGCTGCCCGATGCGCACGTGGAGGCCCCCACGCCCGTGTCGGTGGTGCTGGCGGGCGTACTATTGAAAATTGGCGGTTACGGGTTTCTCCGCATTGGCTGGGGCCTGTTTCCCGACGGAGCCGCCGAGTATGCTCTCTGGCTGGCGGGGCTGGGTGTCCTGTCTATTATTTATGGTGGTTTCAACGCGCTGGCGCAGAGCGATCTGAAGAAGCTGATCGCCTATTCGTCCGTGTCGCACATGGGCTTCGTGCTGCTGGGTATTGCTTCACTGACGCCGGAAGGCATCAACGGAGCCGTGTACCAGATGACGAGCCACGGCGTACTGTCAGCCATGCTGTTCCTGCTGACGGGTGTTCTCTACGATCGCACTCACGACCGCCGCATCGACCATTACCGGGGGCTGGCGACGGCCATGCCCGGTTACACCGCCCTGACGGCCATCGCTTTTTTTGCCTCATTAGGTCTGCCCGGCTTTTCGGGGTTTATCGGCGAATTATTTACGCTGATGGGCAGTTTTCAGTCGCTCTGGCTGCCGGGGTGGATGACGGCCCTGGCAACACTCGGTATCATTCTGGCAGCAGGTTATTTTCTCTGGACGCTGCAACGCATGTTTTTCGGCCCCTATTGGAACGCACAGCAAATTGTGCTGCCTGATCTGGACGCCCGTGAGCGGCTGCTGCTGATTCCGCTGGGCGGGCTGGCTCTGATTTTGGGCATTTTTCCCAACCTGGTGTTCAATCTGAGCGGCGCAACCGTAACTAACTGGCTGTTAAAGTTTACGATAGAGCAGTAATATTTTCCGTTTAATAAATGACCGCAGGTTTTCGGGGCCGAAGGCTTGCAGAGTCAGCAAAGAAATATGTACATTTAGCCTGGTCATCGACCACATTCACTTTTTCTCAGGGATATAGTATGAAATCATCACTACTGGCCGGAGCGCTGCTCTTTTCCGCATCGCTGGTATTTGCGCAGGGCAACGACGCCGCACTTTATCAGGAAGGCAACAACAACGCTGCCGAAATCTCCCAGTTAACGGCTTTCACATCCTCAGCCAGCATCTCGCAGGTGGGCAATCGCAACGAAGCCGGCGTCTATCAGGAAGAGGACACCGGTCCGGTCGAAGCATCCATCTTGCAGGTGGGCAACAACAATACGGCGGGCATCGACCAGTCGGACTTCTTCACTATCAGTTCCTCGGCCAGCATCACGCAGGTCGGCAACCGCAATGCGGCAGAGATTACCCAGTACGGTGCCATTGCCGCTTCTGCCAACATTCTTCAGGTGGGCAACCGCAACGAAGCGTACATCAATCAGGGCAGCGGCATTGGCATGTCGGCGGATATTACGGTTGTCGGCAATCGCAACCGGACGGCCATCAACCAGACCGGCAACGATCTGGAAGCTGACATTGTCGTTGTCGGTAATAACAATGACGCCGAGATCAACCAGGATGCCGATGGAGCCGACGACAGCATCACCATCATTGGCAATGGCAACACTCAGGTTATCAACCAGTTCGGCAGTAATTCACTGGACATTACGCAGATTGGCGATGCCGCCAGCCTGAACGTGACGCAGACCGGTCAGGGCAATACGATCAGCGTCACGACGGTTATCAACCCCTGACAAACAACACTTCATTGACAGCCCGGACGGTTATTCCTCCGGGCTTTTTTTGTTGCCGCATGGCCCGAACTAACTCCGCTGATCCGTTCCGGCATCCCTCCCTGTAACTCATGTGGATATGAGCCGTTTGTTTCGTAAATTAGAGAACATTTCTTAACAAACAGGACCACGATGATACCCCCGCCCGCCGCTTCGCAGGCTCACCGGATTTTGGTCTCCGGTTCATTCTGAACCGGATGCGCTGTTTGGTTTCCGTTCACTTTTTTCAGCAAAACCATGTTTTTCATTCTCCTCGGCATTCTGGCGCTGATCGCTGGTTTTGCCATCAACACCCCCTCGCTGGTGTTCTCACGGTATGCCCGTCCGCTGAAAGTTACGGGCGCTATTTTACTGCTCGTAGGCGTTCTGACCGCTTCCATCCGGCAAATCGACGCCGGAACCGTGGGCGTTCAGAGCCTCTTTGGCCGGGTGCAGGACCGCGTTCTGGAGGGTGGTCTCAATCTGGTCAATCCGCTGGTGACCGTCACTGAGTTCGACGTTAAAACGCAGAATTACACCATGTCGGCGGTTCATTCCGAAGGCGATCAGGAAGGCGACGACGCCATCCGGGTGCTGACCGCCGACGGTCTGGAGGTCATTATCGACCTGACGGTGCTTTACCGCGTCAATCCGGAGTCGGCCCCAGTTATTTACCGGGAAATTGGCCGCGATTATACCTATAAGGTCGTCCGGCCCGTCACGCGTACCCGCATCCGCGACAACGCCGTTTACTACGACGCGGTGGCGCTGTATTCGTCGAAACGCGATGAATTTCAGAACCGGATTTATAAATCGATCGAGACCGATTTCCGCAAGCGCGGTCTGCTGCTGGAGCAACTGCTGATTCGTAACATCAACCTGCCCGCCTCGGTCAAGAAGACCATCGAGTCGAAAATCAATGCCGAACAGGAGGCTCAGAAAATGCAGTTCGTCCTGCAGAAAGAGCGCCAGGAAGCCGAACGTAAGCGCGTGGAAGCGCAGGGTATTGCTGATTATCAGCGAATTTTGTCGACCGGCCTCAGCGACCGACAGTTGCAGTACGAACAAATCAAGGCGCAGAAAGAACTCGCCGCCTCACCGAATACGAAGATTGTGATTATGGGTGGGCGGGGCAACACGCCGCTGATTCTGGGAGAGAAGTAACCCATCTAATTCATAAGGGCCATTCATGCGTTCGTGTGTTCGTCCGCGATTGCATCGCGAGACGGGCGAGGCGTGCGTTTCAAACGCACCATTAATGCGTCACAGACGCACTTCACGCCCGTCTCGCGATGCAATCGCGGACGAACGCTCACTGCTTCTCCAGTTTCTTCAGCTCACTTTGAATGTACTCTTTCGACAGCCACTGCTCACCCATCATCACGCCTTCGATGTTGCGCGTCTGACCAATGTCGGTCAGCGGATTGCCGCCCAGCAGCACCAGGTCTGAAACATTGCCCGTTTTGATGGTGCCCGAATCCGATTTGCCCAGATACGCCGCCACGTTGACCGTTCCCGTGCGCAAAGCCTCGTAGGGCGTCAGGCCAGCACCGACCATGTAGTTCAGCTCGTGATGAATGGCAAAACCGGGAACATTGAACACCTGCGGCGCATCCGAACCCAGCAGCAGTTCGACGCCGTTCTGCTGGCAGGCTTTGATGAGCTGCCGCCGGACACGGAGAAATGCCGCCGCCCGCTCTTTCGAGAAATTGGGGTTGGTGTTATAATTGTTTTTCGCGTTTACCCAGTTCTGCACTTCGTTCGGTTTCATGTATTTCATTTCCGGGGCACGGGCAAAAACCTCCGCCCCTTCCGGCGACAGCCAGCGGTCGGCCAGCGCCTGCGTGGGCACCACCCGGATATTTTTTGCCCGTAACGCCTTCATCAGAGCCGGAATTTTAGTCGTATCGGCCCGGTAGGCAATCCAGGCTCCGAAAAGGCCCGTCTCCTGCTCCACCAGCGTGTCCATGCCCGGCGTAATGGCCTCCACGAACCCGTCGAGGTGATCGATAGACGAATAGCCCGCCTCAATGGCCCGCCACACGCCTACGTTGAACGACACGTGGCCGACAAACGGAATACCGACCTCTTTGGCCGTCCGGGCGATGGCCGGAAAGGTTTCGTTGGTCAGGCCCGGATGCAGTTTCAGATAATCGTAGCCCGCCGCTTTCTGCTGACGCACCATCTCGGCACCCCGTTCGGCGGTCTTCACCGTCTGACCGCTGAAAGAGGGGCCGGTGGTGTAAAAATGCGGTCCCAGCACCTGTCCGCTGTTGACCATCTGCCGCAATTCGAGGTGTTTCGAATGACCGAGCATCCCCCGGATGGTCGTTATGCCGTTGAATACGTAGAGCTTCAGCACATCCTTCATCGGCTCCAGATCATCGACGGGCGGAACATGGGCGTGCATTTCCGCCCAGCCCGGCACCAGATATTTTCCCCTGGCATCGACCACCAGCGCGTTTCGGCCATATTTCACTTTCCCGGCACCGCCGAGAGCCGTAATCCGTCCATTACGAACCACGACGGTCTGATTGTCCAGCACCTGCGGTCCCGTCATGGGAATAACCGAGACCGACTGAAACACGATTTCCCGGTCGCGATTGCTGACGGGTGTCTGGGCAAAACCGGACCAAACAGATACGATAGAGATGAGCAATGGAAGCAAACGTTTCATGAGCGAGCGGTTTTAGGAAGGCATTCTGCTCATAAAAGCAGGTTTATAGTCGTTTCTACGCCCGGTTAACAAAACAGGGTCCGACCACCTGCCGGGACAAATTTTTGTCCGTTAAATAAATGGCATGAAATTCTTAAGTCCCTGATTAGCAACAAAAAGCAGTTTCAAAACAAATTAAATGCACATTTTTACGATAATAGATTAATATATTAAGTTTTATAAATGTCTGATAATACATATCTTTCCGAGCAGTATCAATTTTTCATTCAACGTATGCACTTTATTCTCTATGAAAAAAATCGTTATGACGGGAGCCTTTCTCCTCTCGCTGACAGTCGCTTACGCCCAGGACAACCAGGCGGCGATTGCGCAGGATGGTGAAGGGCTGTTTGGAACCATCGATCAGACGGGAGCCAGTCTGGCTGCCGCCATCAATCAGTCAGGTGAGGGCAGCATTGCCGGTATCATCCAGTTAGGCGGCAATGGCGGCGGCGGAGAAGAATCAGCCGATGCGGGTGCCTCGCTGCAGGCTCTTATTACGCAGTCGGGTCTGGAAAATTACGCCGACATTTATCAGGAAGGCGCTTCGCAGTATGCGGCCATTTCGCAGGACGGCGAAGGCAACGGAGCCGAAATTTCGCAAATCAGCGTGTTTGGGCTGGAAGCCGTCATCACCCAGTCGGGGTCGGGCAACGGAGCCTTTATCTATCAGGAAGCATTTACGGGCCCGGCTACAGCCAGCATCACGCAGGTTGGTACCGACAACGTGGCTTCCATCGATCAGTCGGATTTCCTGACCATCAACGCGTCGGCGACCATCTACCAGGAAGGCAGCAACAATCTGGCAACTATCAGCCAGTTGAACGTCTTCGACGTCACAGCCTCCATTTCGCAGACGGGCAACAACAACGAGGCGCATATTTCACAGTCGCAGGGCGTTTCGGGCATCTACGGCAACATAGAGCAGACCGGCGACGATAATTACGCCGACATTTCGCAGGACGGTGACAACAACAATTACGAAATCATCCAGAACGGCAACGGTTTTCTGGAACTGGGCGGCAACCGTTCCAACGTGTTCGTGGAAGGCGACTTCAATACGGTCTCAGTGACGCAGTTGGGCGGACTGAATTTTATCGATATTCAGCAGTTTGGTACGGGCAACGTCGTCACGGCGGTGCAGGGCCAGTAGTAGTCGTCAATCGGCAAATTCCGGGAATAAATAATGGATGCCATCTCTCCAAGGGATGGCATCCATTATTTATTCCGACAGCAGCTTCATACTTTTCAGCCACGCCTTACAGGCTTCGGGCCAGTTTTCGACGCTGCCCTTGCCTTTCGTTCGGAGGGCGTAGCCATGTCCGCCCGTCGGGTACAGGTGCAGTTCGGCGGGGACGCCCGCGTTTTTCAACGCCAGAAAATAATTAATGCTGTTTTCGGCAGGAACGCCCTTATCGTCCTGTGAATGAACCAGAAACGTCGGGGGCGTCTGGGCGGTTACCTGCAGTTCATTGGAGAAATAATCGATTTGCTCTTTCGCCGCGTTCGGTCCCAGCAGTTTATCCCGCGAGCCGGTATGCGCCTTATCGCCAAACGTAACGACAGGATACAGCAGCAGGGCAAAATTGGGTTTGGCAATCTCGCCCATCCCATTGACCGGATCGGCATAGTGAGTCGAGAGAGTCGAGGCCAGGTGACCGCCCGCCGAGAAACCCATCACGCCGATGCGGGCCGGATCGATGCCCCAGCGGCTGGCGTTCTGCCGGAGCAGTTTTATGCCCTGCATGGCATCCGTGAGCGGAACCAGGTGTTTATTGGACGCAATTTTATCGTCGGGAAGCCGGTATTTCAGTACGGCAGCCACCATGCCGAGTTCATTGAACCAGCGGGCCATTTCCTCGCCTTCGTGTCCCGAAGCCAGAATCCAGTAGCCGCCGCCGGGACAAATCATCACCGCCGACGTGCTGGCCGTTCTCTTTTTGGGCAGATACACCGTCAGTGTCGGTTCCGTGACCCCGCTGATGCGCACGATGCCATCGGTACCCGTTTCGGTTTTTTCCTGCACTGAATGGCCGGTGAGCGCGTGGGGGATCTGACCGGCGGGCCAGAGCGGCAGGGTTTCGGGTTGCTGGGCCATCAGAGCGGCGGAAATAAGCAGAAGCACGGGCAGAAAGGAGAACTTCATGAGTTTGGGCAGCATTTTCTAACAAAGCGACCCGCTCTACACATCTACCTCTCCCGTTTCCGGTTCTGCCTGGGACGGATGCCCATGCAGGATTTCGAGCAGTTCTTTTATCTGATAAACACCCTTGTTGTAGCGGTTGCCAAGAAGGATAATGACGAAATCATCTTTCGGGCTAAACCAGAAAATGGAATTATAGCCCTTCCACCAGCCCGTGTGGTAAATGTATTCGGGCTGATTCTGGTTGTTGACGTGCATCCGGAATCCGTACCCATAATTTCGCGTCCCCTTCCGTTCGAAACTTCGGGGCAGAAACGCCTCGGCCAGCAACGTCTTTCGCAGCAGACAGTCGCCGTTGAGCGCCCGATACCATTTAAACAAATCGCCAACGGTCGAGTAAATGCCTTTGTCGCCCACCACGTCGTCGTAATAATCTTTAGGCAATCGGCGATTCCACTGGTAACCGGCGGTGCGGTTCATATTGATGGAATCGTTGCGGGTGGAGGCCACCCAGGTATCGTGCATACCCAGCGGGTCGAAAATGTTGCGGCGCAGAAACTGTTCGTAGGTCATGCCGCTGGCCCGCTCGATGATGGCCGCCAGCACCATATAGTTCGTGTTGCTGTAGCTGAAATGACGACCCGGAACGTTGTAGGGCCTGATTCTGGGGTTTACGGTCGCAAACCAGCGCAGGATGGTGGCATTGTCGGGGTAGGGCTTTTCCCGCTTGTAGAAATTCACCTTCATGCTGTCGTCGAAGGCGTAAGCGTAGTTGGGCAGGCCGCTGCGGTGCGAGAGCAAATCCGAGACCATGATGCCGTGATACGGAAAATCCGGAATGAACCGCTGCACACTGTCGGTGAGTTTCACTTTGCCGGCCTCGATGAGTTTGAGCGTTGCCACCGCCGTGAAGGTCTTCGATAGCGAGGCCAACTGAAATTTGGAGTTTTCGCGAAGTGAGTCTTTTTTCTCGAAGTGGGCGTACCCGAACGCTTTTTTGTAGAGGACGACGCCCCGCTGCGCAACCAGGACGTTGCCATTAAAGCCCGCCCGGACTTTTGCCCGGATGAGCGCATCGATTTTCTGAATTTTTTCGTCGGCGTCGATTTCCTGACGAAGCGCCGTTTCCTGCTGCGGCGACAGAACCTGTTCCTGCGCACAGTTGCGCATGGCATTGGCCGAACGATCTAACTTTTTCTGTGCGGTCGACTCACAACCCAGCACCACGACTATGGCAACAACGCCTGCCCAGAACTCTGAAATCTTCATGCGCTACTCGAAAAACGCTTTCTCCTCTACTCCTCTTAACGGGAGGTTGTCCACAAAAATATACAAAGAGGGTGCTTCTTCGGGGCCAGTCGATAAAAATAGGGTCATAAATTCTTCCTTACGGGGGTTGACCTCGGAAGCGCCTCATCCTGTGAACGACCTATTTCCTGACAACGCCTATGCTGGCTGATAAGTCAACAAATCCTGTTTTTCCATTTGTCAGACAGCAACTTCCGTCCAGAAAGTATATCTTCTGATTTACCGTTAACTAAAATGTTACGTTAATGTTAATTAATAATTCAGTTATAATACACTGAAAATCAAACACATAAGTACAACCAATGTTAAATTTTCACTATGTATCCTTCAATTAATAACAATTACATAACATTCTGTTAACATTTGCGTAATATTACCATAACATAGCTGCTGGCATCCGGCGGCAGTGTTTACGCATGTTTCACACTTTACCCTCTTACGAACATGAAAAAGTCGGCTCTGTTTCTGGTCCTGATGGGTCTGGCGGTCTGGGGTGCGACCCTCCGACCGGCGTTTGCCAAACCCCGAACTGTCAAATCAAACGCACCTGCCCTCCCGCAATGGGAGAGACAGTTGCTTTCCCATATAAAGTATCCTGAGGTCTTACAACAGGGCAATCACGAAGGCGTGGTTGTGGTCCGGTTTCGGGTCGATGAAGAGAGTCGACTGGCAAAACTGGAAGTATTCACCAATAATCAGGAACTGAATCAGGACCTGACCCGCCAGCTTACCGGCAAAAAAGTGCTGGTAACCGACGGCTACGTTCCGGAAACCCATACCGTCCGGCTGCGGTTTCGCCTGACGGATTAACCAGAGTAACTACTTGTCTCCAGCAAAATGCCGCTCCCGACGGGGCGGCATTTTTTATCGGCACACCCGCCGGTAAAGCCGCTTAATCCGGCAAATGACCCGCCTTTCACGAAAAACAGGGCACATGGCAATTATTCCCTATCCTCCGGTGTTACTAAACTGACCGTAAACCACTAATTTTGCGGATGTTTTTTCCAAGACTGAGATAGATGATTAACCTAATTACCAAAGGGATTACCAAGCTTTTCGGTACGAAATCGCAGCGCGACATTCGGGAATTACTGCCGTACGTAGAGAAGGTAAATACCGAATTTGCCCAACTGCAATCCCTTTCCAACGACGAACTGCGCAACGTAACGACCCGGCTGAAACAAGTCATCGCCGAGCGTTTACAGCCCATCGATACCCAACTGGCCGATCTGAATCAGCAGATTGCCAACCAGCCCGACCTCGACGTAGACGCCAAGCAGCGCATCTTCGCCCAGATTGATAAACTGGAAGCCGACCGTAATAAAGAACTGGAGGTCGTTCTGCTCGACATTCTGCCGCAGGCGTTCGCCGTCGTCAAGGAAACCGCCCGTCGCTACACCGAAAACGAACGGCTGGAAGTAACGGCAACCGATTTCGACCGCGAACTGGCCGCCCGCAAACGGAACGTGACCATCGAGGGCGACAAAGCCTACTGGGCCAATACCTGGGACGCCGCCGGAACGCCCATTCAGTGGAACATGGTGCATTACGACGTGCAGATTATCGGCGGAACGGTGCTGCATCAGGGTAAAATATCGGAAATGGCAACGGGCGAAGGTAAAACGCTCGTGGCAACCTTTCCGGCCTTCCTGAATGCCCTGGCCGGTCGGGGTGTCCATATCGTAACGGTGAACGACTACCTCGCTAAGCGTGACTCCGAGTGGATGGGCCCCCTGTTCGAGTTTCACGGCCTGCGCGTCGACTGTATCGACAAACATCAGCCGAACTCGTTCCAGCGGAAACAGGCATACCTGGCCGACATCACCTACGGCACCAACAATGAATTCGGCTTCGATTACCTGCGTGACAACATGGCCCGCAGCACCGACGAACTCGTGCAGCGCAAGCACCATTACGCAATGGTCGATGAAGTAGACTCCGTGCTGGTCGACGACGCCCGGACGCCGCTGATTATTTCCGGCCCTGTGCCGCGTGGCGACGAGCAGGATTTTATGGAACTGAAGCCCCGCATCGCCCGCGTGGTGGAAGTGCAGCGCAAGCTGGTAATGGACCTGCTCAACGAAGCGAAGAAGAAAATTGCGGCAGGCGACGAGAAGGAAGGCGGTCTGGCGCTGTTCCGTGCCCACCGGGGTTTTCCGAAATATAAGCCGCTCATCAAGTTTCTGAGCGAGACGGGCATGAAGCAGATCCTCCAGAAAACGGAGGCGATTTATCTGGCCGAAAACCAGAAACTCATGCCCGAAGCCGATGCGCCGCTGTTTTTCACCATCGATGAACGGCACAACAGCATCGAACTGACCGAAAAAGGCATCGATTTCATCACCGGCTCCGGCGAAGATCCTAATTTTTTCATTCTCCCCGACCTGTCGGTGGACCTGACGACGGCGGAGAAAAGTGCGACCTCGGAGCAGGAAAAGATTCTGAAGAAAGAGGCCATCATTCGTGACTATGCCGTCAAGACGCAGCGCATCAACACCGTCAATCAGTTGCTGAAAGCCTTTTCGCTGTTTGAGCGTGACGTCGATTACGTTATCATGGACGGCAAGGTGAAGATTGTCGACGAGCAGACGGGCCGGATTATGGAAGGTCGCCGCTGGTCGGATGGTCTGCACCAGGCCGTGGAGGCCAAAGAGGGCGTGAAGGTGGAAGATGCTACCCAGACCTACGCTACCGTTACCTTGCAGAACTACTTCCGGATGTATCACAAGCTGGCCGGTATGACCGGCACCGCCGAAACGGAAGCCGGTGAATTCTGGCAGATTTACAAGCTCGACGTGGTTGTAATCCCCACCAACCGGTCGATTGTCCGCAAAGACCAGGAAGACAAAGTCTATCGTTCGGTTCGGGAGAAATACAATGCCGTGGTCGATGAAATCGTGAGTCTGGTTGAAGGAGGCCGTCCGGTGCTGGTCGGTACGACGTCGGTCGAGAACTCCGAGATTCTGAGCCGGATGCTGACGCTGCGGAAGATTCAGCACCAGGTTCTGAACGCCAAATACCACCAGAAAGAAGCCGAAATCGTGGCCGAAGCCGGTAAGCCGGGTACGGTGACGATTGCCACCAACATGGCCGGTCGCGGTACGGACATCAAGCTGACGCCCGAATCGCGGGCGGCGGGCGGTCTGGCGATCATCGGTACCGAACGCCACGAATCCCGACGCGTCGACCGTCAGTTGCGCGGTCGTTCGGGCCGTCAGGGCGACCCCGGCACCTCGCAGTTCTTTGTTTCGCTGGAAGACAGCCTGATGCGTCTGTTCGGCTCCGACCGCATTGCCAAAGTCATGGACCGCATGGGTCTGGAAGAAGGCGAAGTCATTCAGCACTCGATGATTACGAAGTCCATCGAACGGGCGCAGAAGAAAGTGGAGGAGAACAACTTCGGCGTTCGGAAGCGGCTGCTGGAATACGACGACGTGATGAACTACCAGCGGGAGGCCATCTACAAACGCCGCCGCAACGCCCTCTTCGGGGACCGCCTGTCGCTCGACATCGCCAACACGACATATGACGTCTGCGAAGACATCGTCAATAATACGGAAGGCAGCTACGACGAAATGTCGCTGCAGGTTCTGACGGCGCTGGGCTTCCAGCCGCAATTGAGCCGGGAGGAGTTTGTCAAACTCAAAAAGCCCGACGCGGCCAACCGGCTGTATCAGGAGGCCGAAGCGCATTATAATGAAAAAAATAACGCCATCCGGCACAAAGCCCTGCCCGTACTACAGCAGGTTCTGGCCGAACGGGGGGCAACGGTGCAGGACATCGTAGTGCCGTTCACGGATGGTCTGCACGAACTGATGGTAGTCAGCAACCTCCGCCAGACGGTCGAAGATGAAGGCCGGTCGCTGGTGAAGGAAATGGAAAAGGCTGTAACGCTGTCGGTCATCGATCAGGAATGGAAGGAGCACCTCCGTGAGATGGACGACCTGAAGCAGTCGGTGCAGAATGCCGTTTTCGAGCAGAAAGACCCGCTGCTAGTCTACAAGTTCGAATCAGTCGAGCTGTTCAAACGCTTCCTGGCAAAAGTGAACTTCGATACTATCAGTTTCCTGACAAAAGCCGATATTCCGGGCCAGGAGGCCCAGGAAGTGCAGCAGGAGGTGTTGCAGGCCCCGGCCCAGCGCCGCCCGGAACCTCAGCCCGAACTGCATACGAATAAAGAAGAGACGCCAGCGACGCCGCACGGCAGAGGCCAGCGCGGCCCGGTCGGGCCACAGTACCATGACGACATGGACGGCGGACCGCAGGAATACGCCCGCCGCATGGCTGCCGAACGGCCCGTTGAGAAGCAGGCCCCTACGCGGGTGGTGAAGGTTGCCAACCGTAACGACCGGGTCAACGTGCAGTATGCCGACGGTACCGTGAAGCGGGACGTGAAATACAAAACCGTTGAAAACGACGTGCTGACGGGCCGCGCCGTCCTGATTGAGTAATATAATATAGCGCCGCTTCGGTGTATTTTCCATAAAACGTCAACCAGGCGATGCTCGGTTGTGCGGTGCCTCCGTAAGGTGTATCTTTACGGAGGTTTTTTCTTTTTATCATGTCAGCACTGCCGAGAGTCTATTACAGCCAGCAGGATTATCTGGAATACGAGCGGAAGGCAACTTACAAGAGCGAGTATTTTCAGGGAGAAATTTTTGCGATGGCGGGCGCTTCGCGCAACCACAACCGAATTACGGAGAATTTGTCTATTTCCATTGGCGGATATCTGCGCGGCAAACGTTGCCAGACGTTCTCTTCGGATATGCGTGTTCATATTCCGGCCAACACACTTTATACATACCCTGACGTCGTTATTGTTTGTGGAGAGCCTCAGTTCATTGAAGACGAGGCGCTGGACACACTGCTGAACCCGGTCGTGATTATCGAGGTGCTGTCGCCCAGCACCGGCGGTTACGACAAAGACAGCAAGTTTTCGCTTTATCGTAGTATTCCGACATTTCGGGAGTATATCATGGTCGACTCGAGCCGGATCCATGCCGAAGTGTGGTTCAAACCTGAGAATGGATTCTGGACGCTTCGGCAGGAAACGGAAGAAATAAAGGTGAGTCTGTATGTACACACCATTGATTTCACGCTGCCGCTGACGGATGTTTACGCATTGACGCAGGATTTAACTCCGGCTTCGTGAGTGACATGCCGCCAATTCGTCCGTCAACATATTGTAGTAACCTTTCTCTGTGTGACGGAATGATTGTTCATGACTGAGGCTGCTTCTGCACATAAATCTCCCCGGCTGCGGGTTCTGCATGTCAGTCCGGCCCACCCTTTTACCGATCCCCGCATTGTCTACAAACAGACCGTGAGCCTCTCGGAACGCTATGAGGTCTGGTGTGCCCTGCCCGGCGCTAATCCCAGCCAGACGGGCCGTGTTCGTTTTCTGCGCCTTCCGTTTTTTCGTGCTCTCTGGAAACGACTGGTATTCTGCCATCCGGTCATTCTGCTACGGATCATCCGTGTCCGGCCCGACATTCTTCATCTCTATATGCCTGAACTTCTGCCCATTGGTTTTCTCTGCCATTGGTTCGGCATACGGGTAGTTTATGAGGTGCAGGAGAATCTGTACCAGAAAATGAACACCAAGAAAACAAACAACAACTGGCTGTTTCAGAAGCTCTTCGCGTGGTTCGACCAGCGTGCCCGGCGTCATTTTTATTTGGTTTTTACGGAAGACAGCTACCTTCCCGAATACGATACGCTGTCGAAGCCATACGCACTCGTTCATAATTTTCCGGACACCGACGCTCTGGCTGCCTTTCGAAAACCTTACCTGTCGGCTTCGGAAGGGCCGCCGGAATTTCTTTATGTCGGCTTAATCAGTCTGGAGCGGGCCCTGGACACCCTCGTTCAGGCGGTGGCGCTGCTGAAACCTCTGTTTCCGGCCATACGGATTCACATGTTCGGGCGGTGTACGGTTCCGGAAGCAGTCCTGCGGCAGTTGCCCGGCTTTGGGCAGGTTCAGGAGAACCTTGTATTCTACGGGCAGTCGGATCATGCCGTTGCCATGCCGTTTGCCGCCCGCTGCGTGGCGGGGCTGGCCGTACTGAAACCCGTGGGTGACTACCCTGGCTCCTACCCCACCAAACTCTTCGAATACATGGCGCTGGGCTTACCGGTTATCACGTCTGATTTTGCGCTGTACCGGGACGTGGTGGATAGCAACGCGTGCGGTTTCTGCATCGACCCTTACGACGCCCGGATACTGGCCGACCGGATGCAGTTTCTGATTGAGCATCCCCAACAGGCAGAATCGATGGGCCGGAACGGATGGGCTGCCGTTCAGCGGCTATACAACTGGAAGAGTGAGCAGGACCAGTTGCTCACTCTGTACCGTAAAGTAGAACAAAACCAGTAGGTTTTAGTATCATTTCAATGCGTAGTACCACGCCATCTGGGAAACACTTAATTTTGCGTCAGATTGCTGAATACAGCGCAATCTGACACTCTTTCAGTATGATGTATATTCATTCCGTGAGCCATTATCTTCCCGAACAGGTGGTTGGTAATGAACACTTTACACGTCTCAACGGACTATCAAGCGAGTGGATTATCGAACGCACCGGCATTCAGGAACGCCGGAAAGCCGCACCAGAAGAAAATACGAATACCATGTCGGTGGAAGTGGTCCGCCGCCTGTTCAATGGATCGTCGGTTCAGCCCTCCGACATCGACCTGATCGTTGGGGCCACCTATACGCCCCACGACACGATTGTGACGCTGGCGCACGTGGTTCAGAATGCACTCGACGTAGCCGATATTCCGGTTGTGTCTGTCTCGACGGCCTGCTCGTCGCTGCTGAATGCCATCGAGGTCGTGGAAGGATATTTTGCCATGAACAAGGCCACCAAAGCGGTGGTTGTCGTGTCCGAACATAACACTGCCTATAACAACGACCACGACAAGGTTTCGGGTCATTTATGGGGTGATGGTGCTGCGGCCCTGCTGATTACGAAAGAACGCATCCACGAATCCGACATGACCATTCACGGTCTGATCACGGGTGGAGCGGCCACCAGCGGCAAAGCAACCACGAGCGTAGTACTGAAACCTCTGGACAACGGCGTAATCATGCCCAATGGTCGGGACGTGTTCATCAACGCCTGTCAGTACATGCCCAAAGTCAGCCAGCAGATTCTAGAGAAATGCGGCCTGGGCATCGATGATGTCGACTACCTGATTCCGCATCAGGCCAATCTGCGCATCAGCCTCAACGTGATTAACACGCTCGATATTCCCGAATCCAAACTTATCTCCAATATTCAGCGGCTGGGCAACACCGGCTGCGCCGGTTGCGCCATTGCCCTCTCGGAGAATCGGGATCTGTTCCGGAAAGGGCAGAACATCGTCGTCACCGTTTTCGGCGGCGGGTACTCGTTCGGAGCAATGGTGATAGAAATATAAGGAGGAAAGGAGTAGAGGAGGAAAGGAACAAAGGGAATACTAATCTGTCTTCCTCCCTTCCTCCTCTACTCCTTTCCTCCTTTCCTCCTTTTCATTGCGCTTCACTGCGCCAGGTGTTGTTGCGGGGGTTAATGTCGGGCACCTGTTTGTCGGGGTCGACCGTGACCGAGCGCAGGGCCGACGTCGTATTGGCCCGGAAGGTCCAGTTGCCGCCCCGCTGCCAGATTTCGACCGGCAGGGTCACGCGGGTTTTCTTCCCATCCACTTCGATTAGTTCGACCGTAGCGGGCATCGCCATTTTCTCCAGGTTCTCGATCGTAATCTGTGCGCCTTTCTTCGGGTCCTGATCGACGTATTTCACCTCTTTTACCGACTGATCGAGTTTCCAGGTTTCGTAGAAATAGCCTCTCCAGAACCAGCCCAGATCCTCGCCGGTAGCATTTTCCATCGTCCGGAAGAAGTCATAGGGCGTCGGGTGTTTGAAGGCCCACCGCTGAACATACGTTTTGAAGGCGTAATCGAATCGATCTTTTCCAAGAACTACATCCCGCAGCAGTTTCAACCCCATGCCGGGTTTATAGTAAGCCAGGATACCCAGCCCCATCGGCTGAATCACGTCGGGCGTCGTCATAATCGGCTCGTTGGGCCTGAACAGGGCCGGGGCAATATCGTGCATGGTGGCCCGGTCGTTGTTGTACTCCCCGTTATTGAAGTTTTCGGTCGACAGGATATTGATGAACGTATTGAAGCCTTCGTCCATCCAGGCAAACTTGCGTTCATTGTTGCCGACGATCATCGGGAACCAGTTATGGCCGAATTCATGATCGGTGACACCCCAGAGGCCATCTTTGCGGGCGCGATGGTGGCAAAATACGATACCCGGATACTCCATTCCGCCGACGATGCCCGCCACATTGGTCGCTACCGGATAACTGTATTCATAGATGTAGTTCGAATAAAATTCGATACAGCCCTTTACGTATTCGGTCGAGCGGCCCCAGCCATCGCGTCCATCGCTTTCCACCGGATAGACCGACATCGCCAGCGCCTTTTTTCCGCTGGGAAGGTTAATGCGGGCAGCATCCCAGATAAACGCTTTCGACGTGGCCCAGGCCGCATCGCGGGTGTTCTGTACCCGGAAACGCCACGTCAGCGTACCCGACTGTTTGGGGCGGCTTTGTGGATTGCCGACTTCATCAGCGCCCCGCAGAATCACCGTCTTATCCGAACTACGGGCCTGCGCCAGACGCTGCTGCTGCTGGGTGGTCAGCACTTCCTGCGGATTGAGCAGTTCGCCCGAACCAACGACGATATGGTTCCAGGGAACCGTAATGGCATAATCGATATCGCCATAGTCGAGGTAAAACTCACCGGCACCCAGATAGGGCAGTGCATTCCATCCCTGGATATCGTCGTAGACGGCCATACGCGGATACCACTGCGCAATTTCGTAGATGTTACCGTTTTTGGTCGGCTGGATACCCATGCGGTCGGAGCCATAGGGCGGTATTTTGAAGGAATACGCGATTTTCAGGCGCACGTCGCCGCCGCCGGGTTTCATCGGTTCAGCCAGTCGGACCTGCATCCGCGTGTCAGTGACGATGAAGCTGGCCGGAACGAATTTTTTACCCTGTTCGATCTGCACGGACTGAACGCTGTAACCTCCGGCAAAATCAAGATTACCGAACCGTCCACCCGTTACCGGCGTCGTTTTTGCCGCCCGTGAGGTGTCGGCAAATGCGTTCTGGTCTAGCTGCAGCCAAAGAAACGGCAGCTCGTCCGGGCTGTTGTTTTTGTAGGCGATTTCGACCTCGCCAGCAACCGTATTTTGCTGTTCGTCGAGTGATACGCTGACGCGGTAGTCCGCCCGGTTCTGCCAGTAGCGGGGTCCGGGTGCACCGCCGCCAGTGCGGTAGTCGTTGCCGGGCTGCATATTGAACAGCGGATGAAAAAGCTCGTGGGCGTCGTATTTAGATGTTGACGAAGGGGCTGTCGGCTGAGCCATCAGGGGCGTGGACAGCAGACAGGCAGCAATCAGGGTTCGCAGTTGCATGAAGTTTTCGCTGAATAACGTTCTGGAAAAATAACAAATTTTATCGGAGTTCCGTCGGCTTGTGTATAAATCGCAAAACGTCGTTCGTGGCAACAAGTGAAAGTTTGCACCCGGACGGCAGCCACATAGTCTGGCTGCCGTCCGGATGATATAGCCAGTTAGCTTATTATTTCGCCGATAATGGCTCGCCAGCTTTCCAGTTCGGGTTTTCCGGGTTTGCGCTCACCGAACACCAGGGCCAGGTTTTGCCCGTTGCGGTCAAAGAGTTCAAGGCCCGTTACTATACCGTCGGCGGTAGGCTTTCTGGTCATCCAGACCTGGTCCACCAGCGTCTCGTTGAGATGTAAGTTGAACTGAGGGTCAAGTACGTTGTACCACGGTCCCATCTGCACTAATTTCCTGACCGGGCCACTATGAATCTGGATGCAGCCGGGGTTCGACACAAACACCATGATTGGCACCTGCCGCTCGGCGGCTGTGGCAAAAACCTGTTTTAGAATGTCCATAGACACCAACTGCGCGTGGCCGTTCGGGGCCAGCCTCAGCCCCTGTTGCCGCCCCACGCCGTACTGCCGCAGCAGCCCGAAAAACTCGTGCGTGTCCTGCATGGCTAGCCAACCCGCCTGAAATCCCGCTACGTCGATGGCCTCATCGGGCTGATCGGCAGAGAGGGCGGGACTTGGCGTAACGGCCAGCCCGCCCGATTGTTCGGCATCGCGGAAGCGGGCCACCAGGGCATCGTAGGCCACCCGGTCGGAGCGGTCGGTGAGGTAGATTTTGTGGACGGCCTCGCCGTGGGCATCGAAGAATTGTAGACTGTGGCGATCGGCTTCGCTCACGGCAAAGCCCCACTGCCAGCGGTGCATAAACAGCCGCAGGTCAATGTCGGGACCCAGTACCAAGCCCACGTGCCCGTTGAACGATACGTCTTCGTAGATGCCTTTGCGCTCGTGAACCAGCGCATCGTTGCGTGTCAGGGCCATCACGTAGCCCAGCTTGGTTACTTCTTTCAGCAGTTCCTGAAAATCTCCCCCCAGGCGGGTGGCCGTTTCGCCTACGCCCGTGGCTACTAGCTCGGCTTCCGAAACGCCCATCTGCCGGGCAGCATCGCGAATGCGGGTGGTAGCGTGTTCGGCGCGAAACTGCGCCCAGCGGTCTTTTAGGCTTATGTTAATAGTGGTCATTGTGTAAAGGGGCTATGAGGTGAGTAATGAATGAGTTTGGGGCAGGGGTATAATCAGCGGACACTGATGGCAGGGGTTTTCCATCAACTGCACGGGCAGGCCAAATACCCGTTCGATGAGCGGAGCCGTCAGCACCTGCCGGGGAGAGCCGACCGCTTCCACCCGCCCCCCGCGTAGCAGCAGTAGCTGGTGGGCATACTGGGCGGCCATGTTCAAATCGTGCAGCACGGCCACTACGGCCAGGCCCCGTGCGGCCATCTGCCGGGCAATACTCAGCAGGTGGTGCTGGTGGAGCAGGTCTAAGCCAGTGGTTGGTTCGTCGAGCAGCAGCAGCCCCTGGGTGGCATCGCCCAGTTGGGCCAGCACCCGCGCCAAATGTACCCGCTGCTGTTCGCCCCCCGACAGGCTCGTGACCACCCGGTTGGCGAAAGCCGCCATGCCTACCCGGTGCAGGGCCGTTTCAGCCTGCCGGTAATCGTCCGGGGTGGGGTAGTCCACGTAGTGCGGGTAGCGGCCCAGCAGCACCAGTTCATCTACGCGGAAGGGAAACGAGAGGGCGTTTTGCTGGTGGAGCATCGCCCGCAACCGGGCCAGGGGCCGGTTGGCATACGCCCCCAGCGGCTGACCTTTCAGCCGAACCGTGCCGTTTTGGGGCGTCAACTCGCCCGCGCAGCATTTGAGCAGAGTCGATTTGCCCGCTCCGTTGGGGCCTACAATAGCCAGCAGTTCGCCCGGTTCTACCCTGAGCGATACGTCGTGTAATAATGGTTTGGTGCCAGCCCGGTAATGAAGGTGTTCGGCGTGAAGCATGGTTAACCGGCGTTACGTTCGCGAATCAATAGCCACAGGAATACGGGTGTCCCCAGCAGGGCCGTCAGGATGCCGATGGGCAGTTCGGCGGGAGCCACCACGGTGCGGGCCAGGGCATCGGCTCCCGTCAGCACGGTAGCTCCGCCCAGGGCCGATCCCAGCAGCACGCGCCGGTGGTCGGCCCCGGCCACCAGCCGGATCAGGTGAGGAATCACCAGCCCCACAAAACCAATCAGGCCCGCCACAGCCACCGAACTGCCCACAGCCAGCGTTGTCAGCACGATTACGCTGCGTTTTAAGCCTGCCAGGTTCACGCCCAGCATCTGCGCCTGACTTTCGCCCAGGCTCAGCCCGTTGAGTGCCCCCGCCAGCCGGGGCAGGCCCAGCAGCACCACGCCCATGAACGGCAGCAACGTCAGCACCATTGTCCAGGAGGCCCCGCCCAGACTGCCCAGCGACCAGAACGTAATGGTGCGAAGCTGCTCGTCGGTGGCTAAATACGTCATCAGGCCCGTTAAGGCACCGGCCAGCGCGTTGATGGCGATGCCCGCCAGCAGCATCGTCGTGACCACCGAACGGCCTGCCCTCCGGGCCAGCCGGTACACCAGCAGCGTAGTCAGACAGGCCCCACCAAAGGCCACCACCGACAGGGTGTAATAGCCCAGCAGGCCCGTCAGTTTGGTAAACAGGGTAATTTCCAGCACAATCGTCAGGACAGCGGCCAGCATCGCCCCCGCCGAAATACCGATCAGGCCGGGATCAGCCAGCGGGTTACGGAACAACCCCTGCATGGCCGCACCCGCCACCGCCAGCCCTGAACCAATCAGCAGGGCCAGACACACGCGGGGCAGGCGAATGGTGGTCAGAATCGCCATCTTCGTAGGGTCCGCACCCGTAGTGAGGCCCAATGCCTGCCCAAGCATGGTGCTCAGGTCGGTGGGCGAAATCCAGACCGCTCCCACCCCCACCGACAGCAGCGTGATCAGCACCAGCGCTCCCGCCAGGGCGGGCAGCAGCCAGCCGTACCGCGTCTGGCCGAACGCAGCCGCAACGGTCGGGGCCGACAGGGGCCTGGGGGGCGGGGTCAGGGTTTCGCTGGTCATAACGTAGAGCCGCTTGTACTGATTTTGCGGACCAGTTCGCCAAGTGCCTTGCCCAGCCGGGGCGAAAAACCCGTCAGCAACTGACCATCCATGCTGACGAACCGTTTGGCTTTGCCCGCGTTGGTCTGCGCCACGCCAGGTACGTTCAGCAAACCTCTGGCCCCACCTAAGCTTTCCAGACCGCTATCGAAGAGTAGCAGCACGTCGGGGTTGGCAGCTACCAGAGCCTCGGTGGTGAGGGGCTTGAAATCCGAAAAGCCTGTGGCGGCATTCTGACCACCCGCCAGTTGAATCATCGTCTCGACGGGCGTACCGCTGCCAGCCACCATCATCGTGCCCGTTCCCCGGGCGTAGATAAACAGCACTTTCGGGGTACCGGTCGCCTTTTTGACTTTGGCGAGGTCTGCATCCAACTGTCGCAGCAGAGCTTTGGCTTTGCCCGCTACGCGGCAGGTAGTCGCTACGTCCTGAATCAGCTTGCGGGTACCTGCTACCGAAAATTCCTGTTTGAAGCTGACAACTTCCACGCCCGCCTGCCGAATCTGGTCGAGTACGGCGGTTTTCGCACCCGCCTTCTCCGTCGTCAGTACCAAAGTTGGCCGTTGGGCCAGCACACCCTCGGCCCCGATGGTACGGTTATGGCCCACTTTGGGTAATTTTTGCAGGCTGGCGGGGTACGTACTCGTTACGTCCACGCCCACCAGTTGGGAACCCAGGCCCAAATCGCAGAGGATTTCGCTCACCGTGCCGTCGAGTGAGACGATGCGGGGCGGGGTCTGGGCCGACGCGGACAGCGTCAGTATCAGCCCAAGGCCGGTTAGGCCAAGTTTGAAAGACCGATGTACCATAATTATTTGTTGGTTAGGTTTACGTGATTAGTGGTCAGCTATGGCGAAGGGGCACATTGTCAGATAGCCCCGGTTGAGGGTATAGTCACGCAGCGTGCCTGGCCCGGCTACCACCCGCCCGTCGTTGAACCTTTGCACCTGCAAGCCCTGCCCGTGGTCGTTGACCAAGGCCAGCCCCGTCTGTTCGCGCAGAATGTCACCCAGCCGCAAACTACCCGACTGCTGAATCTGCTGCTTGCTAACCAGCGTCACGGGCATGGGCAGTGCGCCCACCTGCCGCTCGGTGCGGGAGGCCGTTACAACGACCTCCTCCAGTTTCCTCACCTTGAGCATATCGGGCGAAAGAGGAACTTGACAAGTCAACAGAATAAATACAGTGCAAAACATGAGCCCACCGAATGAGTACGCAAACGTAATTTTTATTTAGAATGATTCAAAATAACTAGCTAAATTATTTTGAATCATTCTAAATAAAGTTGGTAAAGCCTGCGTACAATACGTCCGATGCAGAGTTGTAGCCTAAGCCCGTGAACACGTGGCTGGCTATGGATACGTTGGCGGCAATAGTCCCGTCAATGATACTGAAACGATCCAGCTCACCTTTCTGACGAAAATTATCAGCCGCATCGAAGTCGGTGCGGGTAGTTCGGACTTTCGAGTGACCATTCCAATTCCGGTCGAAGAAGTTATCATCGAAGCAAAGCAGATCGCGCTGGGCGTTGAAGGGGTTGGTCTGAAACGCCTGCGCGTTTGCCCAAAAACGGGTCGAGCGAAAGACCGAAGAGGTCGTTTGGTTTTTTCGCGCCCACCATCCACCACAACTCCGTGGCCCGCAATCGCCCATCGCTGCCCACGTAGTTCGGGCGCAACGTCCGGTACTGCGCCAGTACCGCCGTAGCCCGCCGGTAGAGCGTCGAATCAGTTTCGGTGGGTTTGGCTCCTTTTGGCAAAGCGTAGGTGAAATGTCCAGCCTTGCCTGAAGCCACCGGAATCTGGAAGAAATCGCGCTTTACAAACTGCTTCGTTCTGGCCTGGCTCTGGCCGGCTTCCACGAAAAAATCGACGGCGTGGCGGGGGTAGCCAAACAGATAGCCGTAGCCCCGCCAGCGGTCGGCGGCATTTTCGTACTCGATGGTGTGAATCACGAGTTCCGGTTCAGAAGTCGGCACAAAGCCCCACTGCCCGAAAAACGCCTGATTGTCCCGAATTATCTGCCCAATCCGGCTACGCCGATACGCGCTCACCTGCATGATGCGCTTGCCGTCGTAGTCCTGCCGGAAAGGGTGGATGATAAAACCCACGTCGGGCGTTTCGAGCGCGTCGAGTACGGCCTGCCAGCGGGTGAGTTTGTCCAAATGCACTCGTTTCTGGTCGGGGTCGATGGCCGCGTGAACCCCCGCCGAATCGGTACGGGCCAGGGGCAGGCTGATGTCGCAGAGCGTACTCATGGGTTTAAGGTCGGCCATGAGCGTGTAAAGAGCCTCGTTCTCAAAACCCAGCGTCAGCAGCGAATCGGCTAAAGCACGGTCGAAGGTCACAGGGCGGGCGGGGTACGTGGTCGTGGTGGCCGGGCGGGTACAGGCCGTCAGAAGAAGAAGCAGGACAACGACGGAATCAAATAGTTTCATAGATACAACAAGCTGTAAGTTAGGTATATATGGCTGCGCTGTCCGGCTTTGGCAGTGAATTGCCCGTCGGCACGGACCTCTAAGCGGTGCAGCAGTTTAGGAAAATTGTTCAGGCGAAAATCACGCCCGATGCTACCGCCCAGCAGCCCGGCACTCGTGGTCTGAATAACATAATCGGGGCGGGTGAGCAGGGTGGTCAGGCGGGTGGGGCGCAGGGCCACGAAGGAGCGCGTGGGTACGTAGCGAACGCCCAGACCCAGCCGCCCGAACCAGCCCGTACCGTTGCCCGCCGTTCCCCACCGCCGAAGCACTTCGACCCCCAGCATGAGCCGCAGGGCTGACCAGTCGGTTCGCACGATGGGGTCGCTGTACTGCATAGTTTCGGCCATCAGGTACGTTGTTTCGTGCCGAAATCGTTCGTTGGTGAGCCGCCAGTGATCGTAGTCGAGCCGAGTGGTTGTGAGCAGGTACGTTGGGCCAATGCTAGATAGAATCGGGTCGGTGCCGCGCCCCTGCCGGAGGTCGGTTTGGGCGGCCAGTCGCCAGCCCCCACCGGGCCGGGGCTGCACCCGCGACAGCCGGGCGTGGGCGGCTGCTTCCCGAAAAACGCCCCCGGCCTGCGGGGCGGCAATGCCCTCGCGGATGGTTTCGTGCCGCAACCGCCCGCCCACCTGCGCTCCCCACGAGGCTGCGCCGGTTTTCCACTCGGTTTGAGCCGTTGCCAGCCAGGTGGTGCCCCGCACCAAGCGTTCAGCCGACACAATAGGCGACTGACTGAACGAGCCGTAGCCCCGCATCCGGTAAAGCAGCGGGTTGTCGGTGCGGACGGTGAAAAAGCCCACTTCGTTTTCTTCCTGCGTGAACTGCCCGCCCAGCACCAGCCCCCAGCCCCACCGCGCCGACACCTGCCGCCAGACCGAGGGCAAAACCCCCACGTCGCGGAAACGGTAAAACGGTTTGGGATCAAGCAGGCGGCTCCCCTGCCCCACGTGGTAGGGCAGCGCCAGGCCCAGCCGCCACCGACCCCGCACGGGTGTGGTCAGGGCCACCCGCGCCCGGATGTGGTCGCGGGTCCAGTCGCCGGTCAGCGTGTCGGCCCAGAGGTACGGGTTGCCGTTGAACGGGTCGTAGCCGTGCGAAAAGGCAAGCTGCGTATCGGCGGTTTTCCGGTAGTCGAACTCACCAAAGACCCACCAGCCGCCCACGGGTCGCATGCCTTCGGTGTGCAGCCCCACGCTTTGGTGGCGGACCGGCTCCTGCGGTCGACGCAACGGACCCGCCGTTTGGTAGCCGGTCAGGCGCGTCAGCCCGTAGCCCCGCGACTGCCAGTGCGGTAGTGCTGCCGCATTCTGCCCCGTGAGCCAGGCGGCATTACCCAGCCCAGCCAATCCCAGCCGAAGCGTATCGGCCACCCCAACTGGAGCCGGTTGCGATTGGGCTTCGGTTGGAGTGGCAAAGACCGTGGTGATAGCCAGCAGCATCAGCAGCAAAAAGGGCCAGCCACGCATTAGTTAAAGGAACGAGGGGTGGGCCGGGCTATTTTCTCAAAGTCGCCCGTCGAGTTGTTGCTGTCCTGCAACACCCGGCGTGTGCCGATGGTCGAAGTTGTTTTGCGCCGGAAACTCTGCGTGTTATACGTGTCGTCGGCGAAGACAAACCCGGCATCGAGCGCTGTCGGGATGCGTTTGAAATCGCGGCTGTTGCCGTTCTGAAGGGCCTCGAAGGCGTCGATGACCAGGTTGTTCGGCACCCGAATCCGGGGTTGTACCGTAGCAGCCGCGCCGGGAATGGCGACCCGCTCCAGCCCATCGAAGTTATCAGTTCGGAAGAGAATCAGCCCCGGCCCGAACACTGGCAACAGCCAGTCGAAACCGCCTGTAAAATAGAGCCGCTCCAGGTTGGGTACGCCCGGCGCGTCGGCATCGCGACCATCCGGCCGTTCGTTGAAGGTTTCCCAATCGGCCCCGGAGAGGTCAACCGGGCTGTTGGGGTTGAGGTCGGCGGCCCGATGATTCACCCCATCCTGGGCAATCAGGATGCTGCGTCCCGGAGCCAGCGGACGCTGCCGACCCGTGCCCGGAATCCGCCATACGCTGCTCACGAATACGTTCTGCTGAAAGATACCCGCCGTTGCCGTCCCCGAACTGAACTCGGTGGGTCGGTTGGTGGGGTTAATCAGGCCCGAAACGCCGTAGGCATCGGCAATGCACAGCCCATCCAGAAACAGCGTATCGGTCGAGTTGTTGTAAATCTCCACAAACTGGTCGGAGAAATACGTACCGCCCGCCGGGGTACGCGACCCCGTATAATACACCTCCTTTATGACTAAACTACCCAGCGTACTGCCCGACAGGCGGAGGTCAATCACGCGGGGGTTGGGCGTTTCCATAATTACCACGGCATTCTGGCTCGCGTTGAGTTCCAGCCGCTGAGCAATGCCTGTAAGAGCCTGAGCCTCCGCATCGGTGATCGAGCGCGTGGCGGCTACGTTGTACGTACCCGGCAGCATATCGGCAAACGTGGCCCGGCCCGATGCGTCAGTTACGGCGGTGGTGCTGCTGGCATCGGCGGTGTTGGTGAGCGTAACCCGCGCCCCCGCAGCACCGGGCTGGTTATAGGTGGCCGGATAGGTGACGTTGACCTGCACCGTCACGGCCGGTACGGGGTCTTTGGAGTTGCAGCCGATGAGCCAATAAACGGTCAGAAACAGGGTAAACAGCGAAGATGCGTATTTCATAAACTTGATTGATTAAAAACTGACATTGATTTCGGCCCCGAAAAACAGGGGTTCGTTGCGCCGGATAAATACCCCCGACTGTGGGTTTTGGGTCAGCGGGCGGTGGCCCACGACGTTATTGGCAAAAAACGAGAAGCCGTAACCCCGCACCCACTCTTTGGTCACGCGCAGGTTAAAAAGGTGCAGCGGGGGTGGCTCGAAGGGTATCTCAAGCTGCACGTTGATGGCCCGGCGCAGATCGGCAAACTCGGCAGACTGGCTTTGTTCCGGGGTCAGGTAGGTGGCGATGCCCCGCCGGTCGAGGTAGCCGATGGCGTAGGGGTTGAGCGGCTCGCTTCGGCTGGTGTTGGTCCAGATGGTTTGCCACAGCCCCGAAATCACCAGACCCAGCGCAGGTACGCGGTGAATCAGGCGCAGGCTGGTGTTCAGGCGGGCCGCCGAGCGGTTGGCCGCACTCTGATAAATGGCGACGCGCCGGGGTACGGTCTGCCCCGTGTAGGCCCGGTCGGCATCCACGAAAATACCATCGTCGAACGCGTTGGACTGAATCCAGGCCCCGTTGAGCTGAAAGGCCGTGCGGATGGCTTTCCAGTCAGGTGTGAGCAGCGAGAACTCCACGCCCCGGTTGGTGAATCGTCGGTTGGCAACGGGCAAATCGTAGCCCACGAACACCGTATCGACGCGGATGGGCTGGGGTGTCAGCACGGGCGGCTGGCCGACGGGCGTAGCCGCAATGCCGTAGCGGGCCAGCGGGTAAGGCTGCACGAGCCGGTTGGTGCCAAACGCGCCGGTGGTTTCTTCGTGAAACAACGATACGGCCCCGCTAAAGCCCCGATAATCGCCATCCAGCCCCACCTCCCACTTCCGGCTCTGAAACGGGCGCAACCGCGTGTTGCCAGGGTCGATGACCCGCGTGGTCATCAGCAGCAGCCGCTCGGCGGGATTGTTGGCGAAGTAATTGACGTTGACCAGATCGAAAAAGCGCGGACCGGGAAACAGCACGTCGAGCGTGGGGGCCTTGACAGTGAGGCCGTAGCCCGCCCGCAGAAACACCCCCGGCAGGGTTTCGAAGGCTACGTTGAGCCGGGGCGCGGGCACCAGTCCGAGCGACGGGCGAAACGGGGCGACCGGCCCAACGCGGCCCGGCTGCACATTGTCGAGCCGAACCCCGGCCTGCACTACGTACGTACGTCCGGCAAGTTGGCCGGTGAGTTTGTTTTCGAGGTAATAGCCCAGTTGCACCAGCGCGGGAATGCTGCGGAAAGCACGGGACCGTTCGCCCACGCCGTAGTTCTGGCGGGGTGGGCGCGTAGGGTCGAACTGCCGCCCGTCGCCGAGGTTGACATCGTAGCGCAGTTCTACGCCCGCGCTGATGCGCTGAGTCAGGCCACTACCGCTACGAATCAGCCAGTTGGCTTCGGTGTTGGCGTATCCGTTCAGGGGGCGGCCCTCCACCGTCAGGCGGCTGAGATATTCGGCCTCACCGTACCGACCGAGCAGGGTAGTATCGCGCAGGGCCGTCGAAAGAGGAAATATATCGCGGGTAATCAGTTCCTGAGTGTAGGCCTGCTGGTGGCTATAGGTCAGCGACGCGATATAGCGAAATGCGTTTAACCAGGGTTTCCCCGGTCGCCAGCGGCCTTCGGTACTGGCTTTCAGACCCCACTCGCGGGCAAAATTTAGCCGTTGGGTGCGGGTATCGCTGGGGTCGATTCTGCGCTCGTCGAGGGTGCGGTAGCCGTTGAGGATGGTGGTAGCCGTAAAGGTGCGGGTTTTGGCTTGCCAGGCCAGTTGCCCGTTCAGGCGGGTGTAGGTGTTGACGCGGTCGCGGGGATCATCGCGGGCGCGGAGGATATCTATGCTCACATTCAGCGTGTTACGTTCGCCCACCGCAAACCCGCTCACAAACGCAGCCTGGGCGAGCGTGGGGTTGAGCCGAACGCGCAACTCAGGCCGGAGTTTGCCAATCCGCGACTGCACGATAACCAGCCCGGAGGTCAGGTCGCCGAAGCGGGCCGAGGGAATGCCCCGCACCACCTCGACGGATTCAATGTTGTCGGCCCCCACCTGCCGGAGGTCGATGCCCCGCCCGGCCACGCTCGAGAACACCGGCCCGCTGCCCGGTGCAGCGTTCAGAATGGTCTGGCTGGTCTGCAGGTTGGCGTTGTTGGAGATGGGTACGCCGTCCTGCACGATGGCCGTGCCGAGGGCGTTGTTGCGGAGCGCGTCGGCGGCTGGCCCAGTGATAGTCGTGTTGTTGTTGAGTGTAACGGTCGGTATCTGCCGGAGCGTGACCTGCTGGGCGATGCCGAGGTTAGGATTCTGGGCCAACTGCCCCGGCACGAGTTGCAGCACATCGGCCAGGCTCGTAGGCTGCACGTGAATCAGGGCTGACTTGTCAATTACCGACGACGAGCCAACGCGCTGCTCTTTGGCTACGACGATCACTTCGTTCAATCCGAACGAACGGTCTTCCAGCACTACCGTCAGGGAGGTATCACGGGCAGGGCGCAGGGTAAGGGTCAGCGGTTGTTTACCCAGCAGCGAGAAGGTCAGCGTGTGGGTTTGGCGGACCGTAAGCTGAAACGAAAACCGGCCCTGTTCATCGGTATAGGTAGTTTCGTCGGTGGGTTGCCGTTGCACCAATGCCGCTGCCAGCGGTCGCCCGCTACCGGCATCGCGCACGGTGCCCGATACCGTAACCCGCTGCCCAAACGCGTAGGATAAACCGGCCAGCCATACCGCCACGAACCATACCAGGTACGAGTTGTTCATTCAATTGAGAAATGTGCCGACAAATATAAGCCGCTTATGCAACGTTGTTGCAAAAACGACGGTATATTTGTGCAAGGCACCCGGCATTTCGGGAAATAGCCCATTTCTCTACGGACATGAGACGGTTTTGCTTACCCTTATTGCTACTCATGCTGGTTTCTTCTGATGTCTGCTGGCTCTAAGCGAAGCCGGGCTGATTCACAAGCATTTCGATGCGAAGGGTGCCTACTATTATCTCCATCGCCCGGCGGCAGGGGCCGACGAAACCCCTGGTTTCACGGGTTATCCCCACTTTATAGGTTCGCACTGCGAAACGGTGGCTCCCCTGCCAAAACTCCCCCGGAGTATTTGGCCTTAGTGCGGCAGTATCAACTCGATAACCTGCGCCTGTTGGCCGAAGGCACCTGCGATGACTGTCGGCAACGTCCCGAATACTTAACCAGGGGCTGAACAACTCCGTTAATGCGAAGCAGGAACCAGACGGGTAAAGCTGTATCAGGGCAAGGATATCTACCGGGTCAAAGGCATCATTGCCGATGGCCGGCGGAGCGAGCGAAGGATTCGCAAGGGCAGATTACAAACGCAGCCACCCTGAGTATGATCAGCCGCGTCCCAGCCGCCACCAGCCCAGCCCGAACACCAATCCCGTCAGCAACAGCAGTTTCAATAACCCCGCGCCAATGGAAAAATCGGGTGCGGTGGACTGAAACCGCCAGGCCGGAAACCGGGCGTAGTCGGCGGGAGTCAGCAACTCATTTTTGAAAACTTTGGGCAGAAAAAAGCCATTCCACCGCCCGTGAAAGTTCCGAACCTGCCGGATGTAATCGCGGTGGGCCGCTGCCGACGTACCGGCCAGTCCGTTGAATAACTCCAGCGCGTTGACGGCGGGCAGCAACCCGTTCCAGCGCGATACGGTCGCTTCGCGGGCCGTCACAGCGGCTTCATACTGGTCAACCAGCGGAGCCAGTGTCAGGTCAACCTGTTCGTTACGGGCGTAGTAGACCCGAAGATCCGGGTCTCTTTTAGCCGTGTCCTTCGGAAAATAATAGGCCGGGTGGCGGGCGTAGTAGGGCTTCAGCACCACCGAATCGGGCTGTTCCTGGCCGTACTCGTCGCGGACGAGATTCTCAAACGTCGTGCGGTCGATGGGTTGGCTGATGGTGAGGAGTTGCTGCAACAGTGTGGGCAGGGCCACCACCAGTACTAACCAACACCCCAGCAACGTCAGCGCGTTGAACGCAGAGGTTTTTTCAAACGACACCACCGCGAAAATCACCGCGCCCCAGAACAGGCTGTATACCACCGAAACGAGCAGAAAACGGGCCAGTAGTCCGCCGTCTTCGGCCAGGTCAATACCCAGCACCGGCACGGCCAGCCCGGTGATGACCACCAGAAACCCTACGACCAACAGCAGCCGGAGCGCGAGTTTAGCCCCCACAATTTGCTGGATCGTCACGGGTTGCGACCGCAGCAGCGCATACGTACCCAATTCGTTCTCCGCCGATAACAGGTTATATGACAACGCAATCAGCAGAAGCGGCAGGAGAAAAATGACCACAAAGGCCCAGTCGAAATGCCCAACCGAGAGCTTTTGCGGGTTGCTGATTTCCTGTTGAAACACCTGCCGGAAAATAGCCCGGCCCCACACGTCCTGATAATATGGAAACAAATCGCGCATACCGAGTGAGAGCGGGGTCAGGGCCGAGGGGTCGTGCACGGCAAAGCGATAGCCTTCAGGTACGTTCACCTCATAGGCACTCGTTGCTTTAGCCCATTTCTCCCGACGGTCGGCGGTCCGATTAGCGGCCACGCTCGTATCGAGCCGCGCCCAGGTTGCCAGTGAATCGAGCCGGGCCTGTTCGTCCCGTTTGAGTTCGGCGATGGTGGCCCGTTGCCGACGCACGTAGGTCTGGCCGTAAAGTAGGGCATACAATCCCGACAGCAGGGCCATGCCCGCCAGAATTTTCAAGGCCCGCCCTCGCGTGAGCCGGAGCCAGTCGTTTTTCAGAATCAACAGAAATCCGTTCATAGTGAGTATGGGTCAGGCAGCCGGAAGTAAAGTGGAATTGGAAAGGCTCCGCCCGATGCCCCACAGCAGCACCCCGCCAAACAGCAGCAGAGCCAGCCCCGACAGCGCGTGCTGGCGCAAGGCCCAGCCCACCGAGGGCAGTTGGTAGGCGAAATCCGGCGTTTTGGCCCAGAACTCGCGGCTCACTTTCTTTTCCCAATCGCCGGTTTTGGAGAAGGTTTTCATCTGGTTGTTCAACCTCTCCACCAGCCCGAAGCGGTATTGCTCGGCTTTGCCTTTGAAATCCAGAAAATGGGCATAGTCGGAGCCAGAAAGCCCCATCGACAGGTTCCGAACGGCCAGATACGGATTGACGAAACCGACCACCGTAGCGAGGCTATTCTGCCTCTGAAACTGCTCCTGCAAGGCCCTGAAATGCTTCTGATAAACCATGCTGGTGTATTTTTCGCCTTCCTGCATCACAATCCCATCGAAGTTGACGGGCAGTTGCGAAACCGAATCCACGCCGTACTGCGCCAGCACTTTCTTCTCTAATTCCTTCGCCCGGGCGTTCGAGGGGTTGTGTCCGTCGATGCCTTTTTCCTCGTCTTCGTGAATGAGCCGTTTGAAGGCGTAGTTCGAAGGAACGCTGAACAGGCTTTCGCCGAGGTTGGCCGTCGCTTTGGGCAGCACCACACAGGCTACAATCCAGATACTCAGCAGGGTGAGCAGACTACTCCGTGAGCTTTCGCTCCGCGCCGAGACAAATACACTCCCGGCGATAAACAGAAAGAAATACAGGGCGTAAATCAGGACGAACAGCCCCAGCCGTAGCAGCGTATCGGCAGTAGCCGAAAAACCGGTTTGGGCAAACAGCAGCCCACCCGCCAGCAGTAGGGCCGGGCCAACCACCAGTGCCACCAATTGGCTCATTCCCCGCACTTTTCCCCAGTACAAATCAGCCACCGACACCCCCTGACTGAGCACTAATTTCAGCGTATTTTCTTCGCGCTCGCGGGTGAACGTACTGAAACACAGGAAAATAATGAGCAATGGGATGAGCAGTTGCAGCACAAACGCCACGGTCATTTCGCCGAACCGAATCAGCACCGTTGCGTCTTCGGCGGCACTGAATTTGGCATCGTTCTGGCGGTGGCCTTCCAGATACACGCTGACCCCGGTGTAGGTATCGAGACCGAAATCCAGAAAACTCAGGTCCGATTTGGGCCGGAAGGCAAACGTGCCGTAGTGAGCCGCCGAATGCGGATTTTTTTCGGGCTGGCCCAGCCACGCGGCCCGTGCCGTTTGGTTGGCTTGTGCGCGTTTGTCGGCCAGTGACTGGTAGTTGCGAAATCCCGTCCAGGTCGCCACCAGCAGCAACAGCAGGACAACGCCACCAGCCACCACAAACCGGCGGTCGCGCCGGGTTTGGGTAAATTCGTTTTGGGCAATCAATCGTCGAATCATGGCTCAGACAGTTTGCAGATAAATCGCTTCAAGTTCGTTGGCGGTCAGTTCGTCAGCCGCTAAGGTTTCGACTAGTTTTCCCTCGCGCATAATCCCGATACGGGTTCCAATTTCTTTGGCCCGGAATATGTCGTGCGTGGTCATCAGAATCGCGGCCCCATCTGCACTCAGGGTGCGGAGAATGTCCGAAAATTCGTTGGCCGCTTTGGGGTCCAGGCCGCTGGTGGGTTCGTCCAAGAGCAGGGCTTTGGCCTGTTTAGCCAGCGCAATGGCGATACCCACTTTTTGCCGCATCCCTTTCGAGTAGGTGCTGACGCGCCCCATGTGTGCTTCCGATTGCAGTCCGGCGCGGGTCAGTAGAGTGTGCAGTTGGTCGGCTGAATGGCGAAACCCGGCCAGTTGCGCGAAGAAATCGAGGTTTTCCAGTCCGCTCAGGTTGGGGTAGAGCATGACCGTTTCGGGTAGGTAAGCCAGAAACTTCTTGCTTTCCTGCGGGTATTCGGCCACGTTCAGCCCGCCCACCAGGGCCTGCCCCGCCGTTGGCTTCAGGAAACCCAGAAACAGGTTGATGGTAGTGGTTTTACCCGCGCCGTTTTGTCCAAGCAGGCAAAAGATTTCGCCGGGCTGTACCGTCAGGGTCAGCTTGTCGAGGGCGGGTTCCGCGTTGGCGGTCCGGCGTTCCGGCGTGTAGCGTTTGGTCAGGTCAATGGCTTGCAGCATAGTTGTCGGGCGTTTATATGTGAACCAGGCCAATTGGGTACTGACTTCGGCCCGGCGTTGCAGTTTTTGTCTTAGTTGGTGGCTTTCGCACCTACCTCCTTTAAATTTTTCTCCCATTGCTTGAAAGCTGTCCTCAGACTGTCGAACGTGGTAATTTTTCCTGGTTACCAGGCATTTTGGCGGAAGCTGATGCCGTTTTGAGCGAATCGATCTGCTCAATTTTTGGATCAACGGCTTCCTGAATTCGGGTTGCTTCGTTGTGGTAACGGGGGACTCCTTCGAGCAGGGGGTCTTTTTTGTCAGTTGACGGAGAGCAAGCCCAGGTCATTGGTAATCAGTTCCCGATTCATCCAGGCTCCGGCCTTCGTACCGCTGGCTACCGCGATGGCTACCTGCCGAAACAGGGTCGTAGCATCACCCGCTGCAAACACGCCCGACACCGTTGTTTCGCCGAACTCAGTCGTTTCGATCAACCCATTTTCCGTCATCCGGCAACCCAATTGCGTGGCGATGTCAGATGATTGCCGGAAAGGGACACGGGCAAACACTGCTTTGGGGTGTGTCCGGCTTCCATCGGTCAGCCGCAGGGCAGTCAGCATACCCCCCTGGTGTTCAATAGCGAGCAACGGCGTTTCGACAATTGGAATGGCTAATTGAGTCAGGGTTTTTTGCTGGGCCTGAGTCAGGGTTGCAGGCCCATCGGTAAACAGGGTAAGTGGCCCACTCCAATGCTGAATGAGCGTGGACATTTCGTAGCCGGTATCCCCGTTGGCTAGTATGCCCAGTGGCTCGCCATGTATTTCGTAGCCGTGACAATACGGACAATGCAGCACCGACCGCCCCCAGCACTCGGCAAAGCCCGGCAGATCGGGCATTATGTCGTACACACCCGTAGCCAGCAGCACGTTCCGCCCCCAAAACTGTAGTCCGTTCTTCGTTATTACGTTAAATCCATCCGCCGTCTTTGCCGCCGTTAGCACGGTCTCTGACCAGAATTGAACCGTCGGATAGTAACTTACCTGCTGCCGGGCAATGGCTGACAGTTCGGCGGGAGTGGCCCCGTCGCGGGTCAGAAACCCGTGTGCGTGAGGCGTTTGCCGGTTGGCAGGCTGGCCCGCGTCGATGACCAGCACCCGGCGCAGCGACCGGCCCAGCACCAGGGCGGCACTGAGACCGGCGTAGCTGCCGCCGATAATAATGACATCGTATTTCTGCCTGACGTTCATGACTTTTTTACATTGAGCAACTCTTTATTCCCAAACTGGAAAGGGGTCTTCGAAAACTCCTTTATTCTCCATGTGCTTTAGCTCCGCCTCCGTACAGAGGCAGTCCTGCAATTCGGCAATGATCTGTTCGGGCTTCAAATCCTGCCCGATGATGACCAGTTCGTTTTGCCGGTCGCCGAAGCGTTTGTGCCAGCGGGCCTCGATGCTCTTTTGATTTTCCAGAAAGGCACCGTATTGGCTGCGTTTGGCAAACGGCATCGAGGCCCACCAGACCCCGGCGTTCTCGGCCCGCAGACTGCCCCCGGCCTGGCTGAAATTGAGTGCGTCGCTAGGCCGTGAAGCCAGCCAGAACAGACCTTTCGAGCGGATGATACCCGCCGGAAAATTCTCGCTCAGGTATGTCCAGAACCGTTCCGGATGAAACGGACGACGGTCGCGGAAGACAAACGAGGAAATACCGTATTCTTCGGTCTCAGGTCTGTGCGCGATGCCGTTTTTGTGATTCTGTAATTCCTGAATCCAGCCCGCCGACTGCGAAGCCTCGTCAAAATCGAACAGACCCGTGTTGAGAATATGGGCCGGATCGACCTTCGAGAACTGCGATTCAATCAGCCGGGCTTTGGGATTCAATTTGTGCAGAATAGCTTTCAGCTCACGCACCTGGTGGCGGCTTAACAAGTCGGTTTTGTTGAGCAGAATGACGTTGGCAAATTCAATCTGGTCGGTCAGGAGATTGACGATAGTGCGGGTGTCGGCAGGATCGTCATTAAGTTCACGCTGATAGACGTTATCGACCGAGCCGAAATCACGGGGAAAATTAAAGGCATCCACCACCGTCACCAGCGTATCGAGCCGGGCGAAGCGCGAGAGATCGATGCCATTCTGCTCGTCCACCGAACCGTCGGACCGAAAGCTGAACGTCTGCGCCACCGGTAGCGGCTCCGAAATCCCCGACGACTCGATGAGCAGGTAGTCGAAGCGGTTTTCGCGGGCCAATTTTTCCACCTCCAGCATCAAATCTTCGCGCAGCGTACAGCAGATGCAGCCGTTGCTCATCTCAACCAGTTTCTCTTCAGTACGTGAGAGCGTGTTCTGGCCTTTTACAAGCTGGGCATCCACGTTGACTTCGCTCATATCGTTGACAATGACGGCTACTTTTAGCCCGGCTTTGTTATACAGCACATGGTTGAGGAGCGTTGTTTTTCCAGCTCCCAGAAAGCCGCTGAGGACAGTTACGGGTAATTTTTTGACGGATTTGATCATAGAAACTTTTTGTTAATGAGCGTGGTGGGCACGGCAGTACCGGATATTGGCAAGATGCGTGATGACGAGTCCCAGCGAGGCTGCATAAGCCAGATACCTGAATCCTCCATGTAGGTCTTCGAGTCACGACCCGGTGGTAAACAGGGACAGAAAACCCTGGAGCGCGATGCCAATTGGCCAGAATGTATGCCGCGAGGCCGACCAGACGGCTACAATGTTGACAGCAATAAACAGATAGTCGGGACCCCAAAAGCCTACCCGAAGCGTGTCATGGTTAAGTAGCGTGGATGTCATCACCAGCACGGGTGTGATAAGACCGTGAATGATCAAAGGACCGACCCAGTGATGCCGATGTAACCGGCCTATTATCTTATTAGAGCCGTTTTCATAAATACGAAACGGTTCGCCGACTTAGCGGATAAACCCGTGATAAGAATTGTAAATGCAACAACGTTGCAAATAGAAGAAAAAATTTATCGTCAACCAAGTACAAATCGTTATTTTTGCAACAACGTTGCACATTACTCCGTTCTAGCTCTGATGTTATCTCTTTTTATTTAAAATCAATACGTATTTAAGTTTCTCATAGAGTTCCTTCACCATCCGGTAAGTCAGCTCGCGCCGTCGATACGGCTCACTGTAAAACAGTTGCAGGGCCGCGATTTCGTCTTTATGCGCTGCCAGATACTGGCGAAACTGCTTCAGCACGGTCGCGGGTTTCTTTGGTGCTGATGCAAGCCTGCGCCGAGGGGTCGACGAAGGAGGACCGCAGGCGCTGCACCGTGTAGAGTTTCCGGAAGCCGCGCCGGTCGTCGTTGGGAACGTAGGCCTGAAATTCCTGTTCGGCCTGTTCGCCAGGATTCTTCGTATCGACCAGAAAAAGAATCCGTTTTGCCCTGGCAAATTTCAGCAGTCGATACACCGCCGTAAACGTCTTGCCTGCGCCCGTCGCCATCTGAATCAGCGCCCGTGGCCGGTTTTGCGCAAATGACTGCTCCAGATTGCGCACGGCCCGGATCTGGCAATCCCGCAGGCCGCGTTCATCCAGCTTCGGCAGGGTCGTTAGCCGGGTGCGGAGCGTGTCGGGCTGATGCAGCCAGTCACGAAGCTGTTCGGGCCGGTGAAAGTGGAAAAGGTCGCGGGCGCGGGGGATTGGGTCGCGGGTGTCGGTGAAATGGGTTTCGACACCCGTACTTTCGTAGAGAAACGGTAAGGTTTGCCTTTCCTTTTGCCAGCGCAGCCTGCTGCTGGCGTACTTGCTAGTCTGCTCCTCGACCGGCGTTAGAATAACTTCTTCTTTTTTGGCTTCGATGACCCCGGCTAGCTTATGGTCGACAAACAGGACGTAATCAGCCGGCCCAAAATAAAATCAGCCAGTCAACGTTGCTGTTAACTGGCTGAAAATCAGGCGTCGGGATGGCGGGATTCGAACCCACGACCTCTTGCACCCCATGCAAGCACGCTACCAGGCTGCGCTACATCCCGAAATCGTGGACGCAAAAATAATGAATAATGTATAATGAACAATGAATAATCAGTTCCTATCAGCTAAATTATCCATTATTCATTATCAATGGATTACTGTTTCCTGGCCCCGCCCTGCGTTGCCGGGGGCTGCGGCTGCTCGCTGCGCTGCTGCTGCATGGGGTTCTGTGGACGCTGAGCCTGCTGCTTGAATAACTGGAAGCGCGTGGGCTGCTGCGCCTTGCGGGGGAAACTGTTGTTTTCCCCATCGATGTCGGCAATCTCCTGATAAGGGTCCAGCGTCCACTGCACCACCCGCTTGCTGGTCGTTATCACCTTCTTTATCTGCTGGTCGTTGAAGCGCCAGATCTCCGCCGGAAAACGGGCCAGCGAGTCGCTGCCGTCCTCGAACTCCATGCGCACAATCACCGGCATGGGCAAGCCACCCTTGTTCTTCAGACTCAGCGTGTAGTAGTGCTGACTCTGGGCCGACTCCACCAGTTTCCGCTCTTCGGGGCTGAGCGTTGCCAGATAGTCCTGGTAGCGCTTTTTGTCAGCCTCGGTGACGCGGTAGGGGTCGTAGCGGTTGTAGAAGTCCTTCATGGTGGTGTCCTGCTCGACGACCGTCTGGGCACGGGTGGCCGCATCGCGCTGTTTGCTGATGGTGTTCTGACGGCGGGCGGCTTCGGCTCTGGCTTCGGCCTTGACCGCTTCGGGGTTCTGGCTGTTAAGCTGGAACCACTCGACCTCCACCAGGTCCTGGTCGACGGCTTCGGTGCCGTAGAACCAGCCTTTCCAGAACCAGTCCAGGTCGACGCCTGAAGCGTCCTCCATCGTCCGGAAGAAGTCGGCAGGCGTGGGATTTTTGAATTTCCAGCGGTTAGCGTATTCTTTGAAGGCATAATCGAACAACTCGCGGCCCATGACCGTCTCCCGCAGAATATTGAGGGCCGTGGCCGGTTTGGCGTAGGCGTTCGGCCCCAGCAGAATCACGTTCTCGCCCGACGTCATGATGGGCACCAGCATGTTCCTGTCCATCTTCATGTAATCGACAATCTGGTACGGTTCGCCCCGGCGCGTTGGAAAATTGTAATCCCACTCCTTCTCGGCCAGATATTGACAGAAGGTGTTCAGGCCTTCGTCCATCCAGGTCCACTGCCGCTCGTCGGAGTTGACAATCATCGGAAAGAAGTTATGCCCTACTTCGTGAATAATGACGCCAATCATGCCCGCCTTTGTCTGCTCCGAATACGTTCCGTCAGGTTCAGGCCGACCGCCGTTGAACGAAATCATGGGATATTCCATGCCGCCGCCCGCCGTGGCATGGCAGGAGATAGCCACCGGATAGGGATATTCGAACGTCCGGTTGCCGTATGACCGCAGCGTGTGCTCGACGGCCCGCGTCGAATACTGCCCCCAGAGCGGATTTCCTTCTTTGGAGTAATACGACATGCTCCAGATTTTACGGCCATTACCGTAAACGTCGGTCTGCATGGCATCCCAGATGAACTTGCGGCTGCTGGCAAAGGCGAAATCCCGCACGTTGTCGGCCTTGAAAATCCAGGTTTTCTTTCCGGTCGGCTTCGCTTTTTCGGCGGCTTCGGCCTCGGCCTGCGTCACGATGACGACAGGCGTTTTGGAATTGGCCGCCTGCTGCATCCGCCGCTGCTGCGTAGCCGACAGCACCTGTTTGTAATTCTGACATTCGCCGGTAGCAGCCACGACGTGGTCGTTGGGTGCCGTAATCGCTACCCGATAGTTGCCGAAAATAAGCGTAAACTCCGATCCGCCCAGAAACTGCTTGTTCTGCCAGCCGTTGACGTCGTCGTAGGCCGCCAGACGTGGGAACCAGTGGGCGATGAAGTAGTTGTAGTTGCCGTCTTTCGGAAAAAATTCGTAGCCCGACCGGCCATAGTATTCCGTAACCTTATAGTTCCAGTCGACGCCGAAGCTCACATTCTGGCCGGACCGCAGGGGTGCAGGCAGTTCGATGCGCATCATGGTCTGGTTGATGGTATAGCGCATGGGTTTGCCCGCCTTGTCGCGCACGGCGGTGATGTTGTAGCCGTAGCCGCCGCCCGCCTGGTTGTTGCTGCGCTCACGCACGGAGTTCAGGTTATTAAGTGCCCCGGCGCTCATGCCGTTCTCGCTGATGCCGCCCGTACGGGTCAGACTGGCCGGCGAGCCTTTCTGAAACAGGTTCTGTTCGAGCTGCAGCCAGATGTATTTCAGCTCGTCGGGCGAATTGTTGAAATACGTCACAGTCTCGGTACCGATAATGCGCTGAGCCGCATCGTCGAGTTCGACTTTGATGTCGTAATCGGCCCGGTTCTGGAAATAATCCCGACCGGGTGCGCCGGAGGCCGTACGGAAGGTGTTGGGCGTGGGCAGGGCCGGACCCAGTTGCTCGAAGCGGTCGTTGGCACTGTACTGGGAGGTCGATGGAGCCTGCGCCCACAGGCTGAAGGCCGGGAGCATCAGACCCGCTTTCAAAATAAGAATGCTGAGTCGCATAAATGGGGTCAGAAGGATATGTTACTGCTTATTGCGTAAAGTTACAAAAATGAGGCGTTTGTTCCATTAGTTGCCCAATCCAGCCAAAAACTCGTTGTTGAGAATAAGCGAAAGCGCCATTCCGGCCACGATGCCGGAGATGACGAGCGTCCAGTTCGTCCGACGGGCTTTTAGTATGTCGACGGCCACGAAAGCTAAGGCGAGCACCATGATGACGATGAATAACTGACCGATTTCAAGACCGATGTTGAAGGCCAGCAGCGGTTTGACGATGCTGGCTTCTTTCCCCAGCAGACTACGCAGGTAGCTGGAAAATCCCAGGCCGTGAATCAAGCCAAACAGCAGCGCCATGACGTACCGGAAACGTCCCTGTGATGCCGCTTCCTCAAAGCGGCTGACGGGCATCCGGTGAAAAAAATTGGTGGCGGCGGTAATCAGAATCGTAATCGGAATCAACAGCTCGATCACATCGCTGTTAAACTGAACCAGTTGAAGCGTAGCCAGCGCCAGTGTGATAGAATGACCGACCGTGAATGCCGTCACCAGAATCAGCACCTGTTTCCACTGGCTGTTGGTGTAAATGGCGCAGAGAGCGATGACAAACAGAATGTGATCGTAGCCGCCGGGGTCGGTTATGTGCTCAAAGCCAAGCTGCAGATATGCCCAGAATTCACTCATGCGTTTTTGGGATAGGTTATTCCGTGAAAACGGTCCTAAAAATAGGAAGATTGTCCGGCATCCCTGGCAAGGACGTGATTTTGTTGCCGGAATATCCTTATTTTGAATCGAATCTGACATCTATTGCTCATCGACCCAGCATCCGTCTTCATGCAGACCATCTCATTCACCGAAACCGGCAAACCTACCGACGTTCTTCAACTCACCGAAGCTTCCCTGCCCGAACCCGGCCCCGGCGAGGTCAGGATTCGGGTCATTGCCAGCCCTATCAACCCCTCGGACCTGATGTTTGTGCAGAATCTGTACGGCATCCGTCCCCAGCTACCTTCCGGAGCGGGTTTCGAGGGCGTAGGCACCATCGATGCGCTGGGCGAAGGCGTACAGATGCGCACGGGAATGCGGGTGAGTTTCACAACGGTCGGTGCCTGGTCGGAGTACGCCATTGCCAATGAGCGGGCGCTGATTCCGGTGCCCGATGCCATTTCCGACGAAGTGGCGGCCCAGTTGTTTGTCAATCCGTTTACGGCCTACGCCATGGTCCAGCAGTCGGGCGTGAAGTCCGGCGAGTGGCTGATGCTGACGGCCTGCGGTTCCGCCTTCGGCAAAATGGTGATTCAACTGTGTCGGCAGCGGGGCATCAAAACCATCGGCACCGTTCGGCGTGACAACCTGAACGACGAACTGAAGGCGCTGGGTCTTGACGAAATCATCAATACGGAAACAGAAAACATGGCCGCCCGCGTCAAAGAGATCACCGATAATAAGGGGGTCCGCTGCGTGCTGGAAGCGGTGGGCGGCCACACGGCGAGCGAGGCTCTGAAATGCCTGGGTCGGGGCGGAACGATGCTGGTATACGGTCTGCTGAGCCTGCAGGACCCGGCCTTCAACACCGGACTGATGATTTTCCGGGAACTGACCATCCGGGGCTTCTGGCTGACCGACTGGATGCGCCGCGTCGACAGCCATACCCGGCAGGATGTGGCCCAGAACGTCATCAACCTGCTGGCGGGCGGACAGATACAGTTACCCGTCGAGGCGACCTATTCACTCCATCAGATTCAGGAGGCCGTTGCCCATGCCGACCGACACGGGCGGCACGGCAAGGTGTTGATAAAGGTGAATGAATAACTACCCATGTCACCGCTCAAAAAACTCGGTTTTCTCTGGTCGTACAGCCTGCTGGCCGTGCTGGTGGGCGGTTTTTACCTGCATGATGCGTTGGGCGTTTTTTCGACCTGGGTAGCCCTGCCATTTATTTATCTGGTTATTCCGATAATGGATGCACTCTTTGGCAAAGACCCGGAAAACGTGCGCCGGGAAGCTTATGAAACCGTTCTCAACGACCGCTATTTCGATGTTCTGGTGTATTCATTCGTGTATCTCCAGATCGGATTACTCCTCTGGGCGGGCTGGCAACTGCTCTACGCCCCGCTGACGGGCTGGCAGCAGGCCGGTCTGATGCTGAGCGTAGGCATGTTCTCCGGCACCATCATCAACGTGGCGCACGAACTGGGTCACCGCAGCAGCGCCTTCGCCCGCTTCCACGCAAAGATGGCGCTGATGACGGTCAGCTACATGCATTTTTACATCGAACATAATCGGGGACACCACGTCCACGTAGCCACGCCGCAGGACCCGGCCACGGCCCAGCGCAACCAGTCGCTGTATGCATTCTGGTGGCAGTCGGTGACGGGTAGTTTCCGCAGCGCCTGGACCATTCAGAAACGACTTCTGCGAAAAGAAAACCGGGCCGTGTGGTCGCTGCGTAACCCGATGGTCCAGGCGGTCCTGCTGCCGGTTCTGTTTTGTATCATGTTGACGATAATTTTATGGATGCCATCGCTCGGAGCGATGGCATCCATAAAATCCGTAGCTATCCTTCCCGTTTTTTTTATCGTTCAGAGCCTGGTCGGTATTCTGCTGCTGGAGTCGGTCAATTACATTGAACATTACGGCATTCTGCGGCGGGAAACAGTCCCTGGGCGCTACGAGCGCGTCAATCCGCTGCACTCCTGGAACGCCAGTCATCTCATCAGCAATCTGGTTCTGTTTCAGTTGCAGCGCCATTCCGACCACCACGCCTACGCCGCCCGTCCGTATCAGGTGCTGCGGCATTTCGACGAAAGTCCGCAATTGCCGTTTGGCTATCCGCTGATGATTCTGATTGCCCTGGTGCCGCCACTCTGGTTCCGGCTGATGAATCCCCGTCTCGACCGCTGGAAATCCCGCGCCTGCAGCCCCGAAGAAATCAGCCGGGTGGTGCGGCAATTTGCCTGACTGGAGTATTTACGATAGATAAGCGCAAATTTCCGGTGAGAGAACTATCCGATTCGCTATATTTGGCTACTAAACAGACATACTAAGTAACCCGGCGGCAGCGTTTCCATGCAAAGCCGCTCTCTTTTTCAATACGAACCAATTCAGGACATCTGTTTAATCCGGGCTTACATGCTTCTTTTACAAGTTCCGACTGCCGCCGACACCACGACCGCCGCATCGACCACGGCAGCCGCTGCACAAACGCAAAGTATTCAACTCTTCGATCTGGTAGCCAAAGGGGGCTGGGTGATGCTGCCCATCGGCCTGCTGTTTTTTCTGACGCTCTATCTGATCATCGAGCGCTTTCTGTTCATTCGCAACAACACCCGCGTCGACGATAACTTTATCGACAATGTGAAAGACATGGTGTTGCAGGGGAACATCAAATCGGCAGAGTCGTTCTGCAAAAACCAGCGCAACTCCATCGGACGCATTTTCGAGAAAGGCGTTGGCCGCATCGGAACGCCCGTCAAAGAGATTGAAGGAACGCTGGAGACGGTCGGGCAAATCGAAATTGCCCGGATGGAGCGTACCGTGGGTTATCTGGGCATTATTGCCGGTATTGCGCCCATGCTTGGTTTTATCGGAACAATTTCGGGGATTATCCGGATTTTCTACGATATCTCGCTGTCCGACAATATCAGCGTCGGCATCATCGCCGGGGGGTTATACGAAAAAATGATTACGTCCGGGGCCGGTCTGATCGTGGGTGTTATCGCCTACACGGGCTATCACCTGCTGAATATGATGATAGAAAAATTCACGCTGAAACTGGAAATCAGCGCGTTCGAATTCATGGAAATCCTGCAAAAGCCCACCGAATCGGTGCGGGTACGGTGAGGTAAACAATAGAGATAAAACATGAAATTCCGCCGCCGCAATCGATTCACTGCCGAAGTTGCTACCTCGTCCCTGAACGACATCATGTTCTTTCTGCTGTTGTTCTTCCTGATTATCTCGACAGTGGCGAACCCGAACGTTATCAAACTGCTGCTTCCCAAAGCGTCCTCTTCGCAGCAGGTTGCCAAAAAGCAGGTTACCCTGTCGGTCGACCCCAACAAAAATTACTTCATCGACAAACGACCCATCGACAAGGCGGCCCTGGAAGCCGAATTGAAGAGTGTCATGGAAGGAATTCCCGACCCGACGATTGTAGTGCGGGTCGACAAGTCCCTTTCCGTACAGGATTTGGTCGACGTGCTGCAGACCGGTGCCCGGCTGAACATCAAAATGGTTATGGCGACCTCCAAGTAACCCGGAAAGCCTTTCCGGGTGTGCGAAGCACAAATTGATTCTGCTCGTTCAGACTATTTGAACGTACCCGGTCATTTTACGCCTGATGGCGTACCCGGAAAGCCTTTCCGGGTTACAGAACCTCAACGCCCGGAAAGCGTTTCAACAACCGCTTCCTTTTTCGTTCCCCCGCTATGGCAAACACCTTCGTCAGTGCATCGGCCCGCACGCCATCGGGTGCCAGTACGGTGGTCTGAACGTGATGACGCAGCCCGATTCCCGTGCGTGGGTTGAGCAGGTGCGAGTAGCGTTTACCCCGGTGCTCCAGATACCGGTAGGTGGCTCCTGAAGTAGTGATAGCCCTGTTTTTGAGATACATCGTCAGCGTATCGGCTCCTGTCCCCACCAGTACCCGCCAGCCCGTCTGGCCAGCGGGAGCCTCGCCCGCCAGAATGTCGCCCCCAATGTCGAGCAGCGCCGACCGGATGCCCAGACTCTGCAACACCGCCAGCCCCTTGTCGATGGCAAAGCCCTGCCCGATGCCACCCAGGTCGAGCCGCATGCCAGACCGTTTCAGTCGGGCAGTCCGATTGGTCGGGTCCAGTTTCAGCCAGCGATAATTGACAAACTGGTGCGCCTTCCGAACCTCTTTTCGGGATGGAAACTGCTTTCGGCGCACGGCCCGCCGCCACATCACCGAAAGCGGACCTATCGTGGGGTCGAACCGACCATCTGAAAGCCGGGCAATGGTCAGTGACTTCTCAAGCACTTCGTATAAATCCGGCGAAACCGGAATCCAGCGCCCCGACCCCGCCGTAGCCGACAGCCGATTGATTTCCGACCCGTCGAGGTAGTCGCTCATCACGACATTGAGTGAATCCATGCGGGCATAAACGGCATCCCGCGCCCGCAAGGCCGTCAGATTGTCGGGGGCGTAGAAAGTCAGGTTGAACTGAGTGCCAAACAGCCCCCGGCTAAACTGAAACCGCTGCAACGGCTGAGCCAGCGCCAGGTTGTGGATGAGGAGAATGAAGAAAAAACTTCGCAGCAAATCGAATGTACGAGTTAAAGAGACATCGGGTTCAACTGCTCCATTACGTATTTTTTGTAAGTTCTTCCCACTTTAAGTTGATCCGACCCAATCAGGACGTTGTCTGGGCCCGTCTGGTTGAGCCGCAACCGGTTAACGATATGAAACTTACTTATACGAATGAAAAGAGACTTCGGCAACCGTTGCTCCGCTTCTTTCATGGTTGAACGAATGATAAACGACTGAGAAACCGTGTTGATTTTCAAGTAGTTTTGCAGGCTTTCGATATACAGAATATCGCTATACGGAACCTGTCGGGTCATTCCATCCAACTGATAAACGAACGTTCCGGCTGCCGTTGGTGCGGCCACTGCCGTCTCCGGGCGTTCGTTGGGGCGCTGCCGGAGATACAGAAAAATAACGTAAACGCCCAGTCCCACGATGGTATACAGCCAGTAATTGACGATGTAAGGGAGCGTGCGGCTGACGTCAAACTCAGTTTTCAGCACAAAATTCAGGTTGAACGAACCAATCGCCATTAGTAGCAACGTCCAGACAGTGTAGGTCATTCGTTGGCCTTTCAGAAAAAACTGCCCGAACAAGACCCGGTTATGAAAAACGAGCCAGGCATAGAGCAAAACCAGAAAAAAATACGGCGAAACCACTCCCAGTCCGGATCGCCGGGTCAGGTGCGGCCAGTCGAGCAGCAGATGCACCCCCACCAAAGCCAGCAGGCCCAGTAGGTTTCTGAGCAAAATTGGGGAGAAGAACCGGGGGATTACCATGCTTCAAATTAAACTATTTCGGGCATTTTTCAGCATCGCCCCGTGACGAGAGGCGTTCATCACAGATTCTTGGTCTTCGTCAACGAAACTTTGCCGGGTATTACTCCCCGAGGCAATTTCGGCTCCAGTCGCCGACAATCAACGGCGGAGTCTTTATGGAAGAACTGCATCAATTCAATATTCTGCTCCACGTCGCGGCCGGTACGGTCGCCCTGGTACTGGGCCTGACGGCCCTGTTAGCTGCCAAACGGGCCGGGCTGCACACCCGAACAGGCCGGTATTTTCTGATGGCGCTGACCCTGGTGGTGGCAACAGCGCTCACCGGGAGTCTGCTGTTTCGCAGCAGTCCGTTTTTGTTTTTCCTTACACTTCTCAGCGGTTATGTTGGTTATTCGGGTTTCCGGGCCGTACGCCTGCGGGAGCGCCAAAGTCGGCCAGGCGACGCCCTGATTGCCGGTGCTGTACTGGCTGTCGCACTCTGGTATACGCTGCTCATCCGACAGGGCTTCAGCAACTGGTCGCCCGTCATCATCTATTCTACGGTAGGAGCCATCATACTCGTAACAACGTATGATTTGGTTAAATACTTCTTTCTACACCAGATCCTGAAATCGTGGTGGATTTACGAACATATTTATAAGCTCATTTCGGCCTTCAGCGCCATTGTGTCGGCGTTTGCGGGTACGGTTCTACCCAACTGGCAACCCTACAGCCAGCTTACGCCTTCGGTCATCGGCATTCTGCTGATTTTCTGGCACTGGTACTGGTGGATAGGCAAAAAACCTGGGAGGGCCGGTATTGACGCCCCGGTTTAGTGAAGCCGACCGGCCTTATCCCGCAAATAAAAATCAGCCAGCACCAGCGCCGCCATCGCTTCGACGATAGGTACGGCCCTCGGCACCACGCAGGGGTCATGGCGACCCTTGCCCGATACGGTCACTGGCTGGCCGTGTACGTCCACGCTCGGCTGATCCTGCATGATGGTCGCCACGGGTTTGAACGCTACCCGGAAATAGATGTCTTCTCCATTGGAAATGCCGCCCTGAATGCCCCCCGAATGATTGGTGCGGGTCCGGACATTTCCTGATTCGTCGGTGTAAAACTCGTCGTTGTGTTCGGAACCATACTGCTCCACGCCCGCAAAGCCGCTGCCATATTCGAATCCTTTGACGGCGTTGATGCTCAGCATGGCTTTACCCAGTTCGGCATGGAGCTTGTCGAAAACTGGCTCACCCCAGCCCGCCGGAACACCCTGCGCCACGCACGACACGACCCCCCCGATGGAGTCGCCCCGTTTGCGGGTTTCGTCGATATACTGAAACATACGTTCGGCCATAGCGGGGTCGGGGCAGCGCACGGCGTTTTCTTCCGCCTGAGCTAAATCAAGTTGCTGATAAGGCGTTTCGAGCTTCATGGTCCCCACCTGCGAGACGTACGCCTGCACACGGACGCCCAGCCCGTGCAGCAGCAGTTTCGCCAGCGCCCCCGCCGCAACGCGGGCCGCCGTCTCGCGGGCCGACGAACGTCCGCCGCCCCGATAGTCCCGGATGCTATATTTCTGCTGATACGTATAATCCGCATGAGAGGGTCGGAACTGCTCCGAAATGTGCGAATAGTCTTTGCTGCGCTGGTCTTCGTTCCGAATCAGGAGAGCAACGGGGGTCCCGGTCGTTTTTCCTTCAAAAACGCCCGACAAGACCTCGAATTCGTCGTTTTCCCGACGCTGGGTCGTAATGCGCGACTGACCGGGTTTGCGTCGGTCCAGTTCGCTCTGAATGAATGCGGTATCGAAAGGCAAACCCGCCGGACAGCCGTCTATGACCACGCCAATGGCCGCTCCATGCGATTCGCCGAACGTAGAAATCCTGAATAAAGTCCCGTATGTACTGCTCATAACTTATTTTCTCCAAAATAAATACATCATTCCCAGAATCATGACGATCAGCACCACATTCGCCATCATCCGGATAAGATCGTAGACATTCAGCGGCTGAACGGCACTGTTCATTTGTTCGATTCCGGTGTAAATAGAACCGGGCAGGCCTACCTTCACGGTGTCTTCCGACATCAGGTTGAGACCGCCCACCCGCAGCGTCACCGCAGACTGAAGGGTGTCGTACTGCTGGCGCCGGGGGTCGAAATAAATAAATCGAAAGAGTGAATCGAGACCGACATTTCCGTTCAGTCGGGGCACCATCAGATAGCGAAATGTTTTTGAACCGGTGACGGCTCCGCTGCCGCGCTGAATGGTCTGTTTCGCTTCGGGCGGAAAAATGTCGAGTGCGGGCACCACCGCCACCGGAGGCATGGTCAGTGAGGCAATGTTACCCTCCCCTTCCAGCCGAACCGTGTAGGCAACGCTTTGACCAATGGCCGGATTCGGGCGCGAAATCCGCTCACTGAACCGATACTGCCCCACCGGCACGCGGTCGCGCAGAGGGTGAGGCGGCAACGGCCTGATCGCCACCGACAGCGTTCGGGAAATGAAGGACACGTAATCCTGACGGGCGGGAGCGCCGGGCGTGGCGCCGGGCCGAATCCGGCTCATGCGCAGACTGACCGACGGCAGTCGGATTGGCTGACGGTTCAGTGGAAAGTAAAACGCTTCATAGATTTTGTACTCCGTAAATCGTCGGCCACCGACGGTAACCGGTATGGGCCTGAGTTCGGTGATACCCGTATTCTCCTCCCAGCAGTTGGCAGGCCTGAGCCGTTTCAGAATCTGCTGTAACTGCTTCTCGACTTCATAAAAATTTAACTGGAAAGGATAGGCTTCCGCCACAAAAAAAGACAATTTTACATTAAAGCCTTCCCCAACGAACACATCTTCCCGACTGGCGCTCAATGACAGGAAAGCATCGTTCGGTCGGGGTGGTTTAGGAGCAGCAGGCACCGGAGTGGATGCGGATGCCGACCCCCGGACGACGAGCGTTGCCCCGCCCGATTGTAGCGTCTGGTTGTTAACTCGAATAGTGAAGGGTTCCAGCCAGTACTGACCCGGCGCTGTTGCCATATAGTTTTGGGTAACTATTTGTGAGCTAACAGGTTTGCCATCAATTGTATTGGTCGTAACGCTGGTGGACGTACCTCGTTTTATCATCCCTTTGATCGTTGGGAAGGCAATCTGAGGGCGTGAGTCAGCATTTGGAATGATCACTGAAATGGTGAAAGGCCGTTCGATAACAAAAGAGGTTTCGCCCAGTTCGATAGTCGCCTGGGGCTCCTGAGCTAACGTTTTGGTAACCAACAGGAACAAAAAAAATATTACAACTAAATACTGGAATATTGAAAATCTCATCGTTACCTTTGAACAACAAAAAAATTAAAATTCCGTTAACGAAATAATGGTTGCCCCCTACTAGTCAGGTGGCGGAACCAATGGTCAACTTCCCAGGTATAAACCAAAAACGTAGTATGAGGTATGACAACGATGCTGGAGTACATTAAGACGATTCTACAGAAAGTGAGCTTCGACAAAAAGTTGTTCGAAAAAGAGTTGAAGAAGGCAATTAAGATGCTCATTCCTGAAGAGGTCAAACAGCTCAGGTCCTGGTGTTACGAACGATTTAACAGCTACTTATCCATTTTGAACCGGTGTTTTGCCCGGGTTCGGTTCAGTTAACCGACGTACATAATGATTTTTAAAAAGACCGCTTTGAGCGGTCTTTTCGTTTATCGGTTAAATAGTAACCGCTCGCCCCGAACGGTCTCGTTGAATGCTCCGTTCGTATAGGCCAGTTTTCCCGAAACAATCGTGTGCGTCACCATGCCAGGCAGCGACGTTCCTTCCAGCGGCGACCAGCCACACTGATAGAGAATGTTGTCTTTGGCAACGATGGTTGGCCGGCTGGCGGCCAGCAGCACCAGATCGGCCCAGTAGCCCTCCCGGACATAACCCCGCCGGTCGATACAGAAGCAGTCTGCCGGGGCATGGCACATCTTCTGCACCACGCGTTCCAGCGAAATCTTCCCATCATGCACAGCCTGCATCATCATCAGAAGTGCGTGCTGCACCAGCGGTAGTCCAGCGGGCGCTTTCCAGTATGGCTGCTGTTTTTCGTTCCAGGTGTGGGGCGCATGGTCGGTGGCGATGATGTCCAGCCGGTCGTCGAGGAGGGCTTCCCAAAGCGCAGCGCGGTTGGGTGACGCCTTGATGGCCGGATTACATTTGATCTGATTGCCGAGCCGGTCATAATCATCCGCCGAAAACCAGAGGTGATGGACGCAGACCTCCGACGTGATCCGTTTGTCGCTCAGCGAAATATCGTTTTGAAACAGATGCAGTTCATCCGCCGTTGTCAGGTGCAGAATATGCAGGCGGGTGTTGTAGCGTTTCGCCAGTTCGACGGCCAACGATGATGATTTCAGGCAGGCCTCTTCATTTCGGATCAACGGATGAATAAACGCCTGGGCATCATCACCATATTGCTGCCGGAACAGTTCGGTTCGCGCCCGGACGGTGGCCTCATCCTCACAGTGAGTGGCAATCAGCATCGGACTTTCCCGGAAAAGCGCCTCCAGTATGTGAACGTCGTCCACCAGCATGCTGCCGGTCGATGACCCCATAAATATTTTGATGCCGCAGACCGTCCGGGGGTCGGTTTTCAGAACCTCGTCCCGGTTATCGTTCGACACGCCCATGAAGAAAGAGTAATTTGCCGGTGAAGTCCGGGCGGCGATGGCGTATTTGTCGGCCAGCAACTCCTGCGTCAGCGTGTTTGGAACTGTGTTAGGCATCTCCATGAACGAGGTGGTTCCCCCGGCGATGGCGGCCCTGGCTTCGGAGCCGATGGTGGCCTTGTGGGTCAGGCCCGGCTCGCGGAAATGCACCTGATCATCGATAACGCCGGGTATCAGATATTGCCCTCCGGCGTCGATAACGGTGTCAGCGGTTTTGCCACTGAGGCCAGTTCCAATCCGGGCGATAAAGCCATCTTCGACATACACGTCGGCATCGCAAATCTGACCTTCGTTAACAAGGCGGGCGTTGAGGATCAATAATGTGTTACTCATGTGAAAAAAGGTCGTAAAAAATCTTTCAGTGGATCGAGATGCGGGCTGTCGAGATTCCAGTAAGTGGCATTGGTATAATCTCTTTTCTCCTCTTTAGTCTCTTGATTATGTATTTCCAAATATTCAAAAACACATGCCTTTCTGGGTGGAAGACTCAACTCTTTCTTGTATTTTTCTTCATACTTATCACTGTAAACCTGAAGGCAATTAATATATTCATCAAAGCATCGAAAAAAAGCTTCATGCTTTTCTTTATTGGCAATAGATAATAAAAGGCTCTCTAAATCACCTGAAGAAATATTATCAGGAAACAAAAATAGCTCAATATTCAATAAGTTTTCCTTTACTTCACTTAAAAGATTATTTCGTCTCGATATGAGAGATTTATCTGCATCAAAAATAACCAGACTTACTCCGTCTTCATCTTGAACGCGTTGTAATTCAATAATGTTCTTACGCTCGAAAAGCCTCGTCCATCCTCCAGTGATTACAAAATATTCTTCGGGAAAGTTGTACCCAAATTCGCAATAAATTAAATCAGAGAGGAACTTTCTATCCGATTTACCCTCTACAAATAATCTAATATACTGCTGCATATTCAATTTCTAATCTCTGTTTCCATTTCCAATGCACTCTCAAAATCTTTATATGTATATTTATATGCTTTAAATCCTGCTTTCTTTGTACGCGCAATATTATAGCACCTCACTTTCGGCTGAAATTCAACATCGTCTTCAAGAACTTCCTGCAAATATTTTAACGTTTCAATATTATGTGTGGTGACAAATACTTGCGCTCTTGTTCTGCTAATTATGGTTATTATATCCTTCCACAACTCTTTATGGACAGAATAATGCAGACCATTCTCAATTTCGTCAATTATTACAATCGTTGACGAGTCTGTTCCGATTATAGTAGCCATTATAGACATTGCTTTTTTCAGACCATCGCCCAATAGCCCTAAAGGCATTAATTTCGCAGTTCCTTTAACATCTACCAATAATCGCTCGTTAATGACTTCTATACCGACTATGCGGCTATCTATTTTTTGAAGTAATTCTAATAATGGGCCTTCTAACCTATTTTCTTTCAGATAAGCCACTCGCCGCAGTGTTGGTTCTTGAGTAGTAGTTGAAGGTAAGAAGACAATAGCCTCCGATAATTTTGTCTCCCCTTTTACACTTACAGCTCCGCCACCGCTACTAGAAAATTGAACCCTGACTATGGTCTCATCATTTTCTTTTCTTTTTGTTATGAGATCGAATTGATTAACCCGTACATCTGTCGGTGTCGCAATTAACACATTCGCTTTAGATCTTCCTGTATCTATTTCTTCCACTGGAAAAACATTACTTTCTACAGCTACCAGATGGGTTTCTCTCAAACTGGTTTCCCCACTTTCTGCCAACCATTCGCTTTTGATAAAAGGTTGATTCTGAAAATCAAGGTTATAAAAAAAGCCTCTGATTGCATCAACATCTAACTTAAATATTTCTCTGACTTTGTTCAACGATAGAAACACTTCTGGCTCGACGCCGCCAGCAGCCAGCATTAATGCTTCTAATAAAGCAGTTTTACCAACATTGTTCTTCCCTACAATAAGGTTCAACCGCCCAAAGCCATCCACTTCGAGTGAGTCGAAACCTCGAAAATTCTGAATATATATATTGTTGATATACATGATTGCATCAAAGTAGTTGCGCCACTTCCTTCGCAAAATACGTCAGAATCACCTTCGCCCCGGCCCGCTTCATGGCCGTGAGCGATTCGAGCATGGCCCGCTGACCGTCGAGCCAGCCATTCTGGGCGGCGGCTTTGATCATGGCGTATTCGCCGCTGACGTTATAGGCCGCAATGGGCAGGTCGAAATGATCCCTGAGGAGTTTGATGACGTCCAGATAGGCCAGCGCGGGCTTGACCATCAGAAAATCAGCGCCTTCGGCATAGTCGAGTTCAGCTTCGATGAGAGCCTCGCGGCTGTTGGCGGGGTTCATCTGATAGGTTTTCTTGTCGCCGAAGCGCGGGGCCGAATCGAGCGCATCGCGGAACGGGCCGTAAAACGCCGAAGCGTATTTAGCGGAATAGGCCATAATCGACACGTTCTTAAAACCCTGCGCATCGAGCGTCTGGCGCAGGTAGCCCACGCGGCCATCCATCATGTCCGACGGGCCAATCATGTCGGCCCCGGCCCGGGCCTGGGCAATTGCCATTTTTCCCAGAATTTCGAGCGTTTCGTCGTTCAGAATCTCGCCGTCTTTCACCAGCCCGTCGTGTCCGTCCGAACTGTAGGGGTCCATTGCCACGTCGGTCATCAGCACCACGTCCGGAAAGCGGGACTTGATGGCTTCAACGGTTTTCAGATAAAGTCCTTCAGCATTATAGCTTTCGGTGGCGTAGTGATCCTTTTTGGCCTCCGGCAAATTTGGAAACAGCGCAAACGCCTTCAGGCCCAGATCGACGCATTCGCTCACGTCTTCGAGCAGTTGATCAAGTGAAAAACGATGAATGCCCGGCATGGAGACCACTTCCGAGCGGATACCGGAGCCTTCCATGACAAACATCGGGTATATCAAATCCGAAACCGACAGGCGGTTTTCCTGTACCATCTCACGAATGGCGGCGGATTTCCGGTTCCGGCGGGGACGACGAAGCAGATTCATTTTGTATGGTAGTTGAATGAAGAGACGAAGCTACGGACAAACGACGAACTATCGAAGCGGGTTGCACAATAGACTTGCAGACATAAGACAACAGTCTTTCGTCTCTTCAGACAAGCAGCTTGAAGCCTTCCCCGTGGAGATTGACAATCTGCACTGACTGGTCGTCTTTGAGGTATTTACGGAGTTTGGTGATGTAAACGTCCATGCTGCGGGCGTTGAAATACGAATCGTCGCCCCAGATTATCTTAAGGGCAAAACTGCGGCTGAGGGGCTGGTTAGGATTCTGGGCAAACAACCGCAGCAGTTCCGACTCTTTACTGGTTAGTTTCTGCGTGGTGGGCGGGCCGTCGTGGCCGTTGTGCGCGAGCGTCTGATGGTGGTAGTCAAAGACATAATCGCCCAGTTGGAATACGGATGCTGGAACCGTCGTTTCATCCGTTTTTTTATACCGCCGCAGAATAGCCTGGATGCGCAGCAGAAGCTCTTCCCGCTCGAAGGGCTTGGTCATGTAGTCATCTCCCCCGATACGGAAACCCTGAATCGTATCTTCTTTCATCGACCGGGCCGTCAGGAAGATAATGGGTACGTCACGCCCCGACATCCGGACCTCTTTCGCCAGCGAAAAGCCGTCTTTTTTGGGCAGCATCACGTCGAAGATGCAGAGATCGTACGCGTTTGCAACAAAGCGCTCCCAGCCTGCACTGCCGTCGGTAGCCAGATCGGTGTCATAGCCTTTGGCGATCAGAAATTCCTGCAACAACAGTCCCAGGTTCGGGTCGTCTTCAACGAGTAAGAGCTTTGGCATAATGAATAATGAAGAATGTATAATGAAGAATGAATAATGAGAAACAGAGTGCCGTTCATATTTACATTATTCATTTTCCCGCAGCGGCGGACCACATTATACATTCAATTTATAGGGTATAACGACTTCAAACTCACTGCCTTCGCCGGGCTGGCTGCGGACCTGAATGGTTCCGTGATGTTCTTCTACCATTTTTTTCACGTAGCTAAGTCCCAGTCCAAAGCCTTTGACATCGTGGAGATTACCCGTCGGAACGCGGTAAAATTTCTCGAAAATCCGGTTTAACTGCTCTTTGGTCATGCCAATGCCCCGGTCGGCAATGGTCATGCTGACGCCATTGTCCAGGCTACGCGTCCGGACGGTAATCTGCGGCGTTTCGGGCGAATATTTAATGGCGTTGTCCAGTAGATTATACAGAATGTTGCTCAGATGCACTTCATCGGCTTCTACCACTTCATCCACGGCGTCAAACTCCAGATGCACCTGTCCCTGTTTCTGCTCAATCTGTAACCCGATGGTATTGAGGACGCGACCGATGGTGTCGTGTACGTTTACCGGCTTCAGTTTCAGTTTCACCGCCCCCCGGTCCAGGAGTGCCACCTGAAGCACTTTCTCGACATGGGTGCCGAGCCGCTTCGTTTCTTCCCGGATGATGCCCATGTAGCGCGTCAGTCGGGCCGGTTCGGGGGCAGACGAAAGCTGCTCCTGCGCCATTTCCACAGCCAGCGAGATGGTCGAAATCGGCGTTTTGAACTCGTGGGTCATATTATTGATGAAATCATTCTTGATGTCAGCCAGTTTCTTCTGACGCAGAATCGTGCTGATGGCGACATAGAAACAGGCAACGATGACCAGGATCAGTACGGCTGATCCGGCGAAGGTGGCCGTCATTTTTCGCAGGATAAACTGCTGCTGATTCGGGAAGAACACGTAAAGCTGATTACCCGCCGGGCGAATATCGTTAGGGAACAGAATTGTCTGATAGAACGTGTTGGCACCGGGTTTCTGCTGCACGGAATGCGAGGCAAAGAGCATTTGCGGCTGCTCGACGCCCACGCCAACTTTCGTCCGGACGCCGTATTCAAACGGAATGGTGATACCCCGGTCGGTCATAGCCTGCCGAAGCAGCGAATCCAGCACTACCCGGCTCACCCGGCTCTCGATAGACCGGTTGGCAAACAGCAGATCCTTGACGACGCCCTTCATCATTTCGGCCTGCCGTTCGGCTTTATGCTGCCCCGTCAGCCGTTCCCCGGTTTCTGCCCGGCCTGGCACGGCGGGCTTTTTCCGAATCTTTTGGGTAAATCGGGGTGAACGCTCCAATGATGGGGTGACCCGCCGGACGCTGTCGATAACAGGCGGCTCGTTCATCATCTGAATCTGCCGCTGAAACATCTCATCGACCAGCCGGTTAAAGTGCCGCTGCTGATTCAGTTGCAGGTTCCAGAACTCTTCGGGGCCGAGCGCATCCTGATACCGAATCAGGTCTTCGAGATGCTGCTGCTGCACTGCCGAAAGTTTCTGAAAATCAGCATGAAGCACATCCGAGGGCGATACGGGCGTTCTGGGCCACGGCTGAACCACGGCCGTCGACGGTTCCGCACCGGATAGAGGCCGGGCTTCTTTTCTGGCGGAACGCGACCGGGCTGCCGTCAGGCGTTCCGGACGTTTTGTCCGCTCATTGACCGTCGGCGCCGAGGGTCGGCTGATAGCCATCAGTCGGCGCTGCTGTTCCTGCTGACTCAGGCGCTGCCGGGTCAGGTAAAGAATTTCCTGCCGTTCGAGCGTTCGGACGACCTCCTGCAGCGCATCGGTCACTTTATAATCAAACTGTTCTTTCTGGAGCGAAAGCGCATTCTGTATCCAGTAAAGCTGCAGGGTAATCAGGCCCAGCAGCCCCACCGTCATCAGAGCAGCGATCCAGCGTATGCGATTCCTTGTCATTTTTTTCCTCCCGAATGCAACGTTCCGGCTACGGCAAACATCTATTACTGCAGAACGACCGGAGCATCGCCGGTTTCGTACGGCCAGACGGCGCATTTACAAAATTACGATGCACCTGCCGGGGCGTTTACGCCCTTCACGTTATTTAACAAAGTTTAACACCAGGTCAATTCCCGGTTCCGTAGGTTTGTGGCGTGAACCGCTGAAAAACAGAATCCAGTTATGTATTCAACAGCAACTTTCCGCAACTCACTCGTACTGACCACCCTGCTGGTCGTTGGTCTGTCGGTCTCGGCCCTGGCGCAAAGTGACCGAAAATCGTCGGACAAGAAAAAGGACGCAACTTCTCAGGTTCGCGTCAAAGTTATCGAGCGCACCGATGCGGGTGGCGTCCGGGAAATTGAACGCACCTACCGGGCCGACGGCATGAAGGATGAAGAACGTGATGCCCTGGTCAACCGGCTGGTGGATTCGCTGCGGGCCAAACGATCCGGCGAAAGAGGACAACTGACCATTATCGTAGAAGATGACGGCGACGGACGGGTGGAAATCCATCAGGACAACAATGGCAACCGGGCCAGCATACGGCAGGGCCGAACGCCGCAGGGGTACGTGCGTCGACCCGACATCCGCCGCGAAGGACCGTATGAATTCCGTTACTACCGCGACGGTCGATTGCAGAACCGCTGGAATTTTAACCCCGATTCGCTGGCCGACCGGATGCGACGTTTCGAGTTCAGCTTTCCCCGCGACTGGTCACGCCGCATGGACGATGCCTTTCGTGACTGGAACCTGACTACCGATAACCCCAAAGCGTCTACCATTCGGGGGCTGCAGGCTTATCCCAACAATCCGGACAGCAACGAACTGAATATCCGTTTTACGGCTCCCGAAAAGGGCGATGTTTCTATCCGGGTCACAACTCCCGAAGGCAAAGAAGTTGCCCGTAAGGAAGTGAAAAATTTCTCAGGCGATTACGTTGGGCAGGTCGACATCGGCAAAAAAGCCAAAGGCGTCTATTTTGTTCAGGTGACTCAGAAGGAAGATGGAGCCGTCAGGCGCGTCGTAGTAGAATAAAACGCAATCGGGATGAACCCCGTCTGTTGAGGGTTCATCCCGATTTTTCCGCACTTCGTCCCGTTTTTCCGAAGGTCTGACCGATAAACATTGGCTGCCCTCATCAGCAGTGGTAATTTTCAGCGAAAATCCGGACAGGCCGATATGAATCCGATGCCATACCGTCTATCCTCCCATAGTACCGTTTATCCGTTTTTTGGAAAAAATTTAGTACTATGTATTGCAAGGTACAATCTAAAGCATATATCTTTGTATAGAAATTAAACGGCAACGTCCACTATCTACAATGAAAGCGGTAGCAATAACACTGATGATGATGGCAGCAAGTCTGTCGGCCTCGGCAATGGGTCATCCGCACAATATGTTTGCGGCCCACCGGAAAGCCGTCAAGAGCGTAGGGCAGAAAGCTGAAGCCTGCCGCAATGCGAGCACGCTGACCAAACGGGCCGCAACAGCCACGGTTCGGGCCGTTGCGCCGGGGGCAGTGTCGTTTGGCTGGGCCATTCTGCGGAAGAAATTTCTTTAATCCAGCCAGGTTCGGGCCATACCTTCGCAACCAGATTTACTTGTACACTTTCTCTCCTTTAGTCAGCCAGACGCCCCAGGGGCGCGAATACGCGTGAACCTTCGGGGTTTGGCGGCCTGTCTCGTCGACCACGGGATTTCCCTGGTTTACCCACTCGAACAGACTGCCGTATAAATTACGGACGTTCTGATACCCGGCGGCCAGCAGTTTCTCCCCAATCCGCTCACTGCGGTAACCTACCGAACAATATACGACGATGGGCGAATGCTTTGGCAGATCGCTCACGCGGCTGAGGCTGAATTCATCGTAGCCAACCCAGCGGGCACCCGGCAGATGACTCACTTCATATTCCCGGCGGGCGCGGGTGTCGAGCAGCACCGTTCCGGATTGTTTTTTCAACTCAGCGCAGCTAATCGTCGGTACGGTTCCTTTATAGAGCCCCTTCAGAACCAGGCCGTAGCTTCTACTTTCCGTCTGGGCAAATGCGGTCCGTATCAGGGTCATAGAGCAAAAAATCAGCAATAAGATGCGCATACCAGATAAACCATGTCTATTCGTACAACTCTAACTAAAAAAGTTCGCTCCCTGATAGCCTGTGGCCCGGAAAATGCGACTAATACGGCATTAAATAACGCTAAAAATACCGCTAAAAACCTGTATCAGCACACAGACTATTAGGCAGTTTTTCGTTAGTTAGTTAACTTTATCGCTTCATTTGACCGTAACAGTTGTTATTATCCCCTAAGTTTTAAAACGGAAGATGCGGATCAGAGTTGCTTTTTTGGTGTCGGTTTTGTTGGTTGCTGGTTTGCTGACTGCTTTTGGATGGACGAACCGTTTTTTATCGACAGGGCTGCTTACCTCGTTTGCTGTTAAAAAACCGGTCAAGAAGGCCGGAACCACCACCCGGCGCACCAACCCCATCCGGATGCGTCCCGTCGAGGTATTTTCGCTTGCCCCCCGCGAGCAGAAGTGGGTCGACAGTGTGTTTCAGACCATGACGCCCGAACAGAAAATCGGGCAGTTGTTCATGGTGGCAACCTTCTCCAACCGCGATGAGGCGCACTACCAATACATTGAAACGCTGGTTCGGGTGTATCATATCGGCGGGCTGATTTTCTTCCAGGGCGGTCCCTACCGTCAGGCCATGCTGACCAACCGTTACCAGTCGGCGGCGCAGGTGCCGCTCTTCATCGGCATCGATGGTGAATGGGGTCTGGGCATGCGCCTCGACAGCACGATGGATTTTCCGAAACAGATGACGCTGGGCGCCATCCGGGACGAGCAGATCATCTACCGCATGGGCGTTGAAATTGCCCGTCAGTGCCGCCGGATGGGCATCCACATCAATTTTGCGCCGGTTTCCGATATTAACAGCAACCCTTCGAACCCCGTTATTGGCAACCGCTCATTCGGCGAGTCGAAAGAAAACGTAGCCAGCAAAGCATCGGCCTACATGAAGGGAATGCAGCATACCCGCGTGATTGCCACGGCCAAACATTTCCCCGGACACGGCGACACCAATGTGGATTCGCACGTATCGCTGCCGGTCATCAGCCGTTCAGCCGAGCAGATTAGGGAGGTCGACCTGTATCCCTTCCGTAAATTGATTGCCGACAGTCTGATGGGCATCGTGACGGGCCACCTGCATGTGCCGATGGTGGACAATACGCCCCGGCTGGCGGCGACGCTTTCCGGCAAAATCGTCACGGAATTGCTGAAAAATGAACTGGGCTTTCGGGGTCTGGTGTTCACCGATGCGCTCAACATGGGTGGTATCAACCGGACACTGAACTCCGACGAGGTGAACCTGCGGGCGCTGATTGCCGGTAACGACATTCTCCTTTATCCCGAAAATGTACCCGATGCGGTTCGCCGCATTTCCGAAGCTGTCGAAAAGGGTGAAGTTTCCCAAAGTCTGATTGATGAGAAGGTAAAAAAAGTGCTCCGGGCCAAATACTGGGCCGGTCTCTACCGGACCGAACCCGTTCGTCTGGAAAATCTGGAGCGCGATCTGACCTCGCCCGAAGCCCGTCTGCTGAGGCAGGAACTCTGCGAGCAGGCCGTTACGCTGGTTCGTAATCAGAATAACCTGCTGCCGTTATCCAATCTGGATACGGTTCGACTGGCCTCTGTATCCATTGGTGCGGAGTTCGGCGCTCCCTACCAGAAAATGCTGAGCCACTATGCCCCCGTCCGGCAGTTTACGTACGGTGAAAAGCCGAACAGCGATGCCGACGTGGAGGAAATCATGAATCAGGTGGGCGACGCTAACGTGGTAGTCATGGACTTCCACCGGTTGAGTCCCTCGGCCCGCTGGAACTACGGCGTCACCAAAGCCTCTCTCGACCTCATTACCCGGCTAAAACAGCGGGGCGTACGGGTCATTGCCTGTGCCTTCGGGCCAGCTTACGGCCTGCGTCCCTTCATCGGTTCTGGTGCCGACGCCGTCGTGTGCGCCTACGAGGAGAGCGAGGAGATGCAGAATGTGGTACCTCAGATGCTCTTTGGAGCCATTCCGGCCAAGGGCGTCATGCCCGTATCGGTGGGCGACTGGCGCATCGGCTACGGTTTGCTGACGGCCCCCAGCGGTCGTCTGGCCTACAGTCTGCCCGAGAGCGTTGGAATGCGTTCAGGAAACCTGCGGGTTATCGACGACATCGTTCAGAAAGCACTGCGCGACCGGGCTTTCCCCGGCTGTCAGGTGCTGGTCGCCCGCAAAGGGAAGGTAGTGTTCAATAAAAATTACGGTTCACTCTCCTACAATGGTCAGGAGCGGGTTACGGACGAGACCGTGTATGACCTTGCCTCGCTGACAAAGGTGCTGGGTACGCTGCAGGCGGTGATGATGCTCAACGAACGGGGCGCCATCGACCTCAACCAGAAAGTATCGGACTATCTGCCCGAACTGCAGAATACCAACAAGCGAAACATGACCGTCACCGACGTGCTGCTGCACCAGGCCGGACTCCAGGCCGGGCTGATGCGGGCCATCGAACGGACAAAATCTGCTGCCGGGCGCAGCTACTTCAGTTCCGTCCGCGACAGTCTGCACACGCTTCAGGTTGCGCCGTCACTCTATATCATTCCATCCGCACGCGACTCAATCTGGAAATGGATTATTCAGTCGCCGCTGACGGGCCGGGCCGATGAAGACGGCCGTTACGGTTTTCTGTACAGCGATCTGAGTTTTGTGACGCTCCAGAAATTGGTGGAACGGGTGACGGCCCAGCCGCTCGACATTTTTCTGGAAGAGACCGTTTACAAACCCCTTGGTGCGGGTTCGCTGCTGTTTACGCCGCTGGAGAAGCGCCCGGGGCTGAAAATTGCGCCGACCGAGCAGGATAACTGGTTCCGGAACGCCCTCCTTCAGGGGACCGTTCACGACCAGTTGGCCGCCCTGCAGGGGGGCGTGTCGGGCCATGCCGGCCTGTTCGGTAATGCCCGGGATGTGGCAAAAGTTCTGCAGATGAATTTGCAGAAAGGCCAGTATGGCGGTCGTCGGTTCCTGCAATCCGCTACGGTTCCGATGTTTACCCGACCCGCCAGTGAGCGCAGTCACCGGTCGCTGGGCTGGGACAAACCCAATCCGGATGGCAATAGTTCCTATCTGGCCGGGCAGGCGTCCATCCGTTCCTTCGGGCATACGGGCTTCACGGGTAATGTGGTCTGGGTGGATCCAGACTATGATCTGGTATTTGTTTTTCTCTCGAACCGCGTTCATCCGAGCGCAGCCAACAATCTCATTAACAGCCAGAAAGTGCGGCGTCAGATTCACGAAGCAATTTACAAATCGCTTTAAGTAGAAAAGCAAAATTAGATTCTGTAGATGCTGTTGAGGCTAATAACCTGATTTACTGTTGGCAAATAACAATAACGTCTATAGCACCCATAGAATCTCATGCCAAGCAGGTACTTAAGTTGATTAAGCAGTAATATCCTGCTTAAGTTGTTAACTTCGCGCTATATCCATGACCGTCCAACAAAACCTTCTCTTTTTATGAAAATAGCTTTACGTCTGACAGGCTTCATATGGATGCTGATTTCGGGCCTGTTCATTAACTCACAGGCCCAGACCATTACGACGGGTGCCGTATCACCCGCAGCGGTCTGCGAAGGCAGCGCGATCTCCGTAGCATATACGACCACCGGCTCCGTAACGGGCTTTACGTTTAAAGTCCAGATTGCCCCCACGGCCACACCAACTGCGTTCACGGATCTACCGACGACCGGATCCGCCAGCCCGCTGACCGCCACTGTTTCCAATGGCACGGCCGCCGGTACGTATAGAGTGCGCGTCACGGGCACGTCGTCTACAACCACCATCACGGGCTCTCCCAGTTCCACCACGCTGACTGTAAACGACGTCCCGGCCCCGCCTGCGGTCAGCAATCCGCCCCCCTACTGCCAGAACACGACGGCAGCGCCGCTGTCGGCCACGGCTTCGGCGGGTAACACGCTGCAGTGGTATGGCACCAGCGCGACCGGCGGTACGGCTTCGACCACCGCCCCCACGCCACCCACCAGTACACCCGGAACCACTAAATATTACGTATCGCAGAAAAACAATTCGAGCGGCTGCGAGAGCCCACGGGCCGAGATCACCGTAACCATCACCCAAACACCACCGTTGCCCGGCGTAACCACGCCGGTGAATTTATGTCAGGGGGATGCTTCGTCTCCGCTGTCGGCCACGCCAACGACAGGCGGCACCCTGAACTGGTATGGAACCAGCGCCTCCGGAGGCACCGCCTCAGCCACTGCCCCGACGCCACCGACCAGTGCCACGGGCACCACCACCTATTATGTCAGCCAGACAGCGGGTAGCTGCGAAAGCGCCCGGGCAGCCATCACCGTGACCGTCAGTGCAAAACCCGCTCCCCCGACAGTTGCCAATCCAGCCCCCTACTGCGAAGGCGTTACGGCCCCGGCTCTTTCGGCAACGGCCAGCGCTGGCGGAACCCTGCGCTGGTACGGTACCAATGCAACCGGCGGTACGCCGACGTCCGTTGCCCCGACACCGTCGACCAGTGCGGCGGGCACGACCACGTATTACGTCAGCCAGGTTGTCAATGGTTGTGAGAGCGACCGGGTCGGCATTACAGTGACGGTCAACGCCAGACCGTCGGCACCCGCTGCGACAACGCCCGTCACCTATTGCCAGAACGAAACGGCTGCGCCCCTTTCGGCGACAGCCAGTACAGGCAATGAGCTGCGCTGGTACGGCACCAGCCAGCTTGGCGGCGTTGCTTCGGCCACCGCCCCGACCCCACCGACCACCACGTCGGGCACAACAACATTCTACGTCGCGCAGCGTAATACCGGCACCGGCTGCGAAAGCAACCGGGCCAGTATTCTGGTAACGGTCAATGCGACACCGGGTGCTCCGGGAGTGAATAATCAGTCTGCCTGTCAGAATAGTGATCCGGTAACGCTAACGGCATCGGGGCAAAATTTGAAGTGGTATACAACGGCAACAGGAGGCACAGGCTCTTCGACTGCCCCCACGCTGCCCACTACTACAACTGGCACTACCACGTATTACGTTAGTCAGACAGTCAACGGCTGCGAAGGCCCCCGCGCCCAGATTGATTTCACTGTCCGGCCAGTGCCTGCCGCCCCCGCCGTGGCCTCTACAGCAGTGGTCTACTGTCAGAATGCCACCTCCACGCCTTTATCGGCTACAGCCAGCAGCGGCGGAACGCTGAACTGGTACGGCACCAGCGCCACGGGCGGAACCCGATCCAGTACCGCCCCCACGCCGTCGACCGGAACGGCGGGTGATTTCACCTACTATGTCAGTCAGACCGTCAATGGCTGTGAGGGGCCACGGGCCGGCATTCCGGTAACCGTCAATCCTACACCCGGTGCCCCGGCGGTTACTACGCCCGTGAATTTATGCCAGAATGGCCCAACACAGCCGCTGTCGGCCACGGCCAGCGGCAGCAATACCTTACGGTGGTACACGGTTTCTACCGGCGGGACGGCTTCGACTACGGCACCAACTCCCCCGACAACGAGTACGGGCACGTTCAACTATTACGTCAGTCAGGTAAATGCAGCAAATTGTGAGAGTCCACGGGCTGTTATCAGCGCCGTCGTCAATGCGTTGCCTGCCGCTCCAACCAATGTAACGAACGCAGAAGTCTGCCAGTTGTCGGGTAACATCACGCTCACGGCTTCGGGTCAGAATCTGAAATGGTACACGACGGCTACGGGCGGAACAGCCTCGACCACTGCCCCCTCACAATCAACGGATCAGGCCGGAACGTTCAATTATTACGTAAGCCAGACCATCAACGGTTGTGAAGGACCCCGCGCTACGGCGACGGTCCGGGTGAAACCCCAGCCTGCCGCACCTGCCGCAACAACGACTGCCGTGGTCTATTGCCAGAATGTAACCACCGCCGTTCCGTTGTCGGCTACCCCCACCACGGGCGGAACCCTCAACTGGTATGGCACTAGCGCTACCGGTGGCACCCGCTCCGGAACGGCCCCCACGCCAGCGACCGGCACGGCGGGTGATTTCACTTACTACGTCAGTCAGACCCTGGAGGGCTGCGAAAGTCCGCGAGTGGGTATTCCGGTCACTATCAATCCCGCTCCGGCAGTTCCCGGCGTTCAATCGCCCGTGAATTTATGCCAGGGCACCCCGGCACAACCGTTGACGGCTACGACCAGCAGTGGCGGAACGCTCCGCTGGTATGGTACCAGCGCCACGGGCGGAACAGCCTCGACCACTGCGCCCGTCCCACCCACCACAGCGGCTGGTACTTCGGTCTACTATGTCAGCCAGGTAAGTTCGCAGGGATGTGAAGGCAACCGGGCAGCGATTACAGTTGTTGTTAACGCCTTACCTACCGCTCCAACCGGCACTACGAATGCAATAGTGTGTCAGTTTGAAAAACCTGTTGTGCTGACCGCTACAGGCGAAAATCTGAAATGGTATACGCAGGAAAGCGGCGGCACGGCCCAGACAACCACTCCATCCCAATCCACCGATCAGGCCGGAACGTTCGATTACTACGTTAGCCAGACCCAGCGCGGCTGCGAAGGCCCCAGAGCCAAAGCAACCGTTCTGGTGAAACCTCAGCCCGGTTTGCCCGGCGTACAGGACCGCCGCGTGTGTCAGTTCGACGCCAGTACACCCGTCACGGCGACGGGTGAGAACCTGAAGTGGTATAATACGGACGGAAACATCTACCCCTCCGCTCCGACGCCCTCGACCACTCAGGGTGCGACATTCACCTATCAGGTTACGCAAACCGTGAACGGCTGCGAGAGTAGAAAGGCTACGCTTCAGGTCATTGTTCAGACTACCCCTCCACCCGGCGTGACCAGCCCGGTGACCTATTGCGTGGATGCGCAGGCCACACCGCTGTCGGCCACCGGAAGCCGCCTGGAATGGACCGACCCGTTTGGACGGACCTCCGCCACCGCTCCAACCCCGCCGACGCAGCAGCCTACCAATGACCAGAACATTTTCTATTATGTGACCCAGACAGGAGATAACGGCTGTAAAAGCCCACGTTCGGAGATTAAACTGGTGGTTAACCCGCGCCCGACAGCCAGCATTACGGGTTCGACAACGGTGAATCTGGGACGCCCGGCTACGCTGACGCTGAACTACACCAGCGTCCCGCCCTTCACGGTTACTCTTTCGGATGGTCGCACCAAAACATCCCAGACGCTTCAGGATACCATCGTGGTGCTGCCCCGCCAGACAACTATTTATCAGATTGCCAATATCGAAAATGTATGTGGGAAAGGCCTCCCCGGTAATCCGGCCACGGCCACTGTCAACGTGCTGATTCCGACCATCACCACCGGTGCGCTGACCGAGGCCCGGCTCTGCGCCGGATCGCAGATTACGGTGCCGTTTACCACCACGGGTACCTTTAACACCGGAAACACCTTCCGGGTGCAGATGGCCGACACCACCACCAAACAGTTTATCGATATTTCACCCAGCATACAGGGCGGCGGGCCCATTCAGGCAACGATTCCGCTATCTACGGTACAGGGGCTGTACTTTATTCGGGTGATTGCGTCCAATCCGGCCATTCCGGTGCCGGGCAGCAACAGCCAGACCGTACTCAACGTGCGTCAATTGCCCACAGCCACCCTGACCGGCTCCCGCGATGTATTCGAGGGCGAAAGCGCCCAGCTTAATATTGCCTTTCGGGGCGATGGTCCGTGGACGTTTACGTACGCCGACAGCCTGCGCTCGTTCGAGGTAACGACCAATGCCAATCCGCATTTGGTCACGGTAACCCCCGCCCGGACGACGACTTACCGGCTGACGGGCGTGACCAACGGCTGCGGCACCGGCTCCGTATCGGGGACGGTCACGATTCGGGTGCTGCCGGTACTGGGCGTGGAACCGACCGACCCGCTGCTCGATGCGGTCCGGGTTTATCCGGTGCCCACGGAGCAGAACGTAACGGTTGAACTGGATGGTTTGCCGGGTAATGAGCCGGTTGGGCTGACGCTTTCCAACCTGAGCGGACAGACTGTCTGGCAGCAAACCACGCGTCAGACGCGTACACAGTTTGATCTTAGCCAGCAACCGGCGGGGCTTTACTTCCTGCGGGTGCAGATTGGCGAACGCAGCACGATTCGCCGAATTATCAGGCGATAGAAAATAGAGTGCCGCCGCTCTGACTGGCGGCGGCATCCAACCATCAGCAGAGCCTCCGAGGTTCTGCTTTTTTATTTTTAGCGCGTTACTTTGTCGAATGCTAACGGACGAGTTTTTTATGGAAGCCGCCCTGCAACTGGCTGAACAGGCGGCAGATGAGGGCGAAATTCCTGTCGGAGCGGTAGTTGTCTGCCGAAACCGTATCATTGGCAAAGGCTACAACCAGACCGAACGACTCGGGGACGTCACGGCTCATGCGGAAATACTGGCGGTGACGGCGGCGACGCAGTTCATGGGGTCGAAATACCTGCCAGATTGTACCCTGTATGTCACGCTGGAACCCTGCGTCATGTGTGCGGGTGCCTTGTTCTGGGCGCAGATGGGTCATGTGGTGGTGGGAGCCCCCGACCCCAAACGCGGTTTTTCCCGGCTGAAACCATCACCCCTGCACCCCAAAACCCGCCTCACAACCGGCGTACTGGCAGAGGAAAGCCTTATTCTTCTTACAAAGTTTTTCCGGGATTTGAGAACATAAATAAAAGAGGCAGTGTTACGAAATCGAATTTAGCCGCATGTTCAACCTTAATACACAGTCAGACATGGCCTTTGAATTAGCTCCGCTGCCGTATGCCAGCAATGCGCTGGAACCCCACATTGATCAGACGACGATGGAAATCCACCACGGTCGCCATCACAACACCTACGTCACCAATCTGAACAATGCCGTCAATGGCACCGATATGGACGGGAAATCGCTGGAAGACCTGCTTGCGGGCGTCAGCAAATACCCGGTTGCCGTGCGGAACAACGGAGGAGGTCACTGGAATCACACATTTTTCTGGAACAGTATGTCGCCCGATGGCGGCGGACAGCCAACCGGCGAACTGGCTGAGGCCATCAACCAGAAGTTCGGCTCGTTTGAAGCCCTGAAGGAAGAATTTGCGAAGGCCGCTACGGGTCGTTTCGGATCGGGCTGGGCCTGGCTGATTGTTACCGGCGACGGCGACCTGGCGATTACCTCCACGCCCAATCAGGACAATCCGCTGATGGACGTGGCCGATCAGAAAGGTACCCCCATTCTGGGTCTGGACGTCTGGGAACACGCTTATTACCTGAAATACCAGAACAAGCGGCCTGACTACATCGCCGCCTGGTGGAACGTCGTCGACTGGAACGGTGCCAACGAACGATATACGCAGGCGAAATAATCCGTAACCCGGAAAGGCTTTCCGGGTATGTGCGAAGCACATGCTATTCACGCCTACGGCGTACCCGGAAAGCCTTTCCGGGTTACGGAAAAAATTATTCGTTTAATATTCCCAAATAAGGATTCTTTCGTATTTTTGCAGTCCAAACGCGGAGGATGTAGCTCAGCAGGTTAGAGCACCAGATTGTGGTTCTGGGGGTCGTGGGTTCGAGCCCCATCTTCCTCCCTCCGGCAGCCCTGTTAACAGCAGGGCTTTTTTATGATCTTTTGCCGCGACGTTCATGCCCGACGGCTCTCTTATTCCCCAACGCGCTTTTCGCCCTGTGGCGGTCGTTCTGTCGCTGGCTTATCTGGCCGGTGCCGTTGGCCTGCAATCGCCTGTGCTGGCCCCTTACTTCAAATTGCTGGTTCCGCTCAATCTGCTGGCATCGCTGCTTCTGCTGCTCGGTTTCCATACCGACTGGCGACGGTCCTTCCTGTTTTACTGCGCTCTGGCGGTTCTGGTCGGTTTCTGGGTGGAGGTTCTCGGCGTTCGGACCGGTTACGTATTCGGGCAGTATGCCTATGGCGACACGCTTGGCTGGAAACTCTTCGACGTTCCGCTGGTGATCGGCGGCAACTGGCTGATGCTTACCTACTGTTTCGGCACTGTCTGCGATCGCCTGCCGCTGCCGGTTTACCTGAAAACGGCGATTGCGGCCTCGCTGATGGTTCTGCTGGACGTATTTATCGAACCGGTTGCCGTTCGGCTCGACTTCTGGACCTGGTTCGGTCAGCCAATTCCCCTGCGCAATTACGTTGGCTGGTGGGTCGTTTCCATCACTCTGCTCGCAATCTGGTATGGTCTGGCCTTTCACAAGCAAAACCGGCTGGCCCCGCTCCTGCTTATTCTCCAGTTTCTATTTTTTATCAGCTTGAATTTTGTTTAACACAGTCAAATGCATTGTTAAACAAAATGTGCTGGTTTGGAGTTATATTCATCAGGTTGTTTAATACCGTTATAACAAATTTTGTTCTTTCGGCATTATTTTGACTGTATTCGTTTAGTATATTGCGTCTTGTCTCTCAGATGCTTTTTTATCCGAATGCGTTCACGGCTACACTATGTAGCTTCCGGCTCTTGCATATACCGTTACTGTACCTGCATCCTTTATTATCATGAGTAATTATTCGATTAAAGATTTGGAGCAGCTCTCCGGCATCAAGGCGCACACGCTGCGCATCTGGGAGCAGCGCTATAATATTATCTCTCCTAAACGGACCGATACAAACATTCGCACCTATGATGATCAGGATCTGAAACTGGTTCTGAACATCTCGTTGCTAAAAGATCACGGGTATAAAATTTCCGAAATTTCGCGCCTGTCTGCCGAGGAGATGAGCCGCGAGGTCATGACCATCTCCGACCGGCAACTGAATTATCCGGACCAGATTCACGCGCTGACGATCTCGATGATTGACCTCGATGAAGAACGGTTTGAGAAAATTGTCAGTACCAACATTCTCCAGTTCGGCTTTGAGAACACGATGATTCATATCATCTACCCGTTTCTGAGCCGGATTGGAACCCTTTGGGTGACAGGCTCGATTGGACCCGCCCAGGAACACTTTATCACAAACCTGATTCGTCAGAAAATTATCGTCGCCATCGACGGTCAGGTGAACAAACAACGCCCCGACGCCAAAAAATACGTTCTGTTTCTGCCTGAGGGCGAACTGCACGAAATCAGCCTGCTGTTTGCCAACTACATTATCCGGGCACGGCATAACCGCGTCATTTATCTGGGACAGAGCCTGCCGTTCAGCGAGCTGGTGTTTGCCTGCGACCTGCACAAGCCGGACTATATCTTCACGGCTATCACGTCGGTGCCGAGCAACAACGAAGTGCAGCCCTACATCAACAAAATGGCCCGCAGCTTTCCGGAATCGCACCTGCTGCTGACGGGCTACCAGATTGTCGGACAGGACCTGAACATACCCAATAACGGTACGCTCATCAACAACGTCGAAGATTTAATCCGTATCGCCAGCGTCTGACGAACTCTACGAAACCACGTTCTGAGGCCTTCCATCGAGGAAGGCCTTTATATTTTCGGCGGTGATCGCCATCAGGCGGCGGCGGGCCTCGTAGCTGGCCCAGGCGATGTGGGGTGTAATGCGGCAGTTTCGGGCCGATAACAGCGGATTGTCGGCCTGCGGTGGTTCGACAGAAAGCACGTCGAGACCTGCTCCGGCCAGCCGACCCGCATTGAGCGCATCGGCCAGATCCGCCTCCTGAATCAGCGGCCCCCGGCCAGTATTAATCAGAAAAGCGGAAGGCTTCATCCGGCTCAGCAAATCCCGATTGACAAACTCCCGGTTCTCCTGCGTCAGCGGGCAATGGAGCGAAACGACGTCGCTTTGGGCAAACAGCGTCGGAATATCGGCGTAGGTGATGCCCTCCGGCGGCGTGTCGTCCATCTGCCGACGATTGACCAGAATGTTCATGCTGAAGGCCTGCCCAATCTGCGCCACCTTCCGGCCAATATCGCCGAATCCTACGATACCGAGCGTTTTTCCGGCCAGTTCCACCAGCGGGGCTTTCCAGTAGCAGAAATCCGGCTGGCGCTGCCAGTCGCCCGCCCGGACGCTGGCGATGTGTACGGACGTGTGATAGGCCAGATCCAGCAGAAGGCCAAAGGTCAGTTGAGCGACCGAATCGTTGCTATACCCTTTTGCATTACAGACCGTAATGCCCCGCTCCCGGGCAGCGGCCAGGTCGATGTTGTTGTAGCCGGTGGCCGTTACGCCGATATAGCGCAGATTGGGCACAAGGGCGAGCCGCTCGCGATTGAGCACGAATTTATTGACCAGCAGCAGGTCGGCTGCCGCAGCCCGTCCGGCGAATTCGTCCGCCGTGGTGCGGTCGTAAACGGTAAGATTGCCCAGGGTTTCGATTGACGCCCAGTCGAGGTCGCCGGGGTTGAGGGTGTAGCCGTCGAGGATAACGATGTTCACGGAGTGATTTGATTAGTCAGGTTTTTAAAGCATTTTCAGTTCTCACCCGGCCAGTAGACCCGGACGGCCTCTTTCAGCGCCTGCGCCTTGTCGAGCGTCATGGGTTTGGTTTGCTGGCGGACGAACATGTCCATCTGGTCGGCGTAGTGCGGGCTTCCGGGGCGATTGCTGGCTCCATAACAGTTCACGGTTTCAATCCGGGGCAGTCCTTCTTTGCCAAACCGCACCAGTTCGATGTAGGATTCGCCCTGCGTGGCCCGGACCCGCCCGTTTTTATACGGTTCGGCATATATACTCGTCAGCACGTCGGGGATGCCCCAGACGGGAAGTTCCCGGCTGCCCCGCACCAGTTTCTGATAATCACCCAGTACGATGTTCGTTCGCCCAAAGTGTTTTTGCTGGTATTGCCGGGCAAACCGAAGCCCTTCGGCGCAGTCGTCGGCAGACAGCGTCCGCTTTGGGGTGGCCGACTGGCTGTTTTTTTCTTTCCAGTACTGATAAACCAGCAGAAAAAGGGCCGCTCCCCGGCTGTCGGCGGCAGCGTTCCGATCCCAGTTCGTGATGGCCGAAACCTCTTCCCGGATATCGGGGTAAACTTCCGGTGACAGCCGGAACAGCGTGTTGACGTCGATATTGTAATACAGCAGCGTGTCGGGCAGTCGGCCATCGTATTTTATTCGCCTGAAATCTTCGTAGCTCAGTTTGTCGAGTCGTTGGATCTGCTCTACAAAACGGCGGCTCCGGTTGTTGTCGTAACGTTCGTAGCCCATCGTCGGATCGAAGCGCCGGGGGTCGAGGTTGTCGGCGGGCCCGGTGGCGTTGAAGGGCGTGTGGTTCATGTTGAACACATACCCGCTGGCCGGATTCAGAAGCTGCGGCAGGTCGGTCAGCGGATGAAACTGCGTCCACAAGGTTCGGGAGGTATTGCCCGGCAGCGTTGTCTGCCAGTTGAAAGCCCGGTCGCGCAGCGGGATTTTACCGTTGCTGACGTAATAAATCGTGTCGTAATCGGCATAAATGATGTTGAAGCCCGGAATGGCGGTCATATCCAGCGCCCGTCTGAACTCCGTGAACGAACGGGCCTTATTCATTCGATACCACTGCTCGATGCCCCGAATGTCCTGATTGGCCCCGAACCGGACGGCAAAAACACCTTTATCTGTCTTCACGACGGCTCCGTAGCGGCTCCAGTACGCCTTTCGGCCAATTGCTACGGGAAGGCCTTTGACGTGCAGCCGAACGGTTTTCTGTTCCAGATCCAGCCATTCGCCATCGAACCGGTACTGATTGTCGTTGTCCGGATTCATCTGGAGCTGGTAAACGTCGATTTTGTCCTGGTAATTGACCGTATGCGCCCAGCCCAGCTTCTCGTTGACGCCATGAAAAATAACCGGCCCGCCCGGAAACAGTCCGCCGAGCATGTTCCAGCCCTGTTCGCTGCACAGGTGCGCTTCATACCAGGCGACCGGCCCTTCCAGCGGCTGATGCGAGTTGATGGCGAGGTACGTCTGCCCGTCGGTCGTTTTGCTTCGGTGGATGGCAAATGCGTTCGAACCGGCGGCCTTGAACGCATCCAGGGTTTTCACCCGACCCGCAAACAGGTCTTTCAGCACGTCGTCGACGCCCGAAATAACCGACAGCGACAGCACCACGGCGCGCATGTATTCCTTCGGTGTTATCGGAAATAGCTGCCGAACCAGTACCTCATCCGGATGGCGGCGGGCATAATCGTTCAGACCCTGCAGATAGCCGGTTATCAGGGCTTTAAACTCAGGAGACAGGTCTTTATCATATTGTTCTTCAACCAGTTCCCGCGCCCGAATCAATTCAACCACGTAGTCGGCAGCGGCTCCGTTTTTGCCCAGATACCGACCCAGCAGGCCTTTGCCGGACAGAGCAACCAACTGAATGGTCTTGAAATCGTCTTCGGCATGTGCCCAGGCCAGACCATAGGCTACTTCCGGATCGGTTTTGGCAAAGATATGCGGTACGCCCCAGCGGTCGCGGGCAATCGTTACGGCACGGGGGTCAACGACCGGGTGTTGAGCCGATGCCGGGAGAAGGGAAAACAGCAGAAAAATCAGGCAGTGGAACAGGCGCACAGACACGGAGTTGGGTTATCAAATGTACAGCCGAAATTGGTAAAACCCGCATGATTCCTACGCACCCGTCTCCATGAATGCCAGCGCCCGGCGTTCTGCCCACGTATGCAGGTCGCCCGCCGCTGCAAAGCCCACGTGACCGCCCGTGGATGGGGTCTCCAGATAAATATGCGGGTGCGTTTCGGCCAGCCAGCCGGGCGAACATTCCGGCGACAGTATGGGGTCATTCTGGGCATTGAGCAGCAGTGTGGGCACGGTAATTCCCGGCATGAAATTCACCGCCGATGCCTGGGTGTAGAAATCCTCAGCATCACGGTAGCCGTTGATGGGGGCCGAAAACGCCTCATCAAAATCCCGCCAGACACGCACCTGCTGCAGACTCGACAAATCGAGTCGACCCGGAAACAGTTCGGCTTTGCGGCGCATTTTCAGCACCAGTTTCTTCATAAACCGGTTTCGGTAAAACCGATTGGAGGGCAGATCCAGCATTCTGGCGCTGGCGTGCAAATCCGTGGGGGCCGAAATTGCTGCCGCCCGTCGGATAACGTCGGGAACCTGGCGGCCATGAACACCAAGATATTTGAGCGTAATATTACCGCCCATGCTGTAGCCTATCAGCGTCACTTTGTCGTAGGACCGAATTGTCAGGGCGTGGGCGATCACTTCGCCAATGTCGCCGATTTCGCCGTGATTATACAGCCGAAATGCCCGGTTCATCTCACCGCTGCACGACCGGCAGTTCCAGGCCAGCACGTCCCAGCCCGCCTGCGCAAACAGACGAGCCGTTCCCTTGACGTAATGACGGCTGGAATCGCCCTCCAGCCCATGCGTAATTATCACTAGCTTCTTACTGCCCCGATCCAGCCAGTCAAGGTCCACAAAATCGCCGTCGGTGAGCGTCAGCCGTTCACGTTCGTAGACGACGCCCGGCACCCGGCGCAGAAGACTGGGCAGGATCGTCTGCAGGTGGGCGCTATACATGTATCGGGGCGGCCCTTTGTACGTTGTTTTGTGGATAATGGGCATATCTTTCAGAAGGAAAGGAGGAGGGAGAAAAGGAGGAAAGGGGTGTTGCGCCGCTCGATTTGCGGATGAATGGACATCTTTATTCTTTTGTCTTTCTTCTTTTCCCTATATTTCACGTAATGACCTTCGCCAAATATTTATCTGTTATTCTCGCCAGTGCGCTGAAATTTATTGGCGGCCCCATCGCGGGCCTCGCAGCGGGCCTTCACTGGACGGAGACGGCGGCCTGCACTGTTGCTGGCATGATGCTGAGTGTGGTGCTGGTCACCTATGCGGGGGTGCTGCTGCAGCGTATCGTGCGTCGTTTTTCCAAAAAAACACCCCGGCGGTTCAGCCGCCGCACCCGGCTAGCCATTCGTATCTGGAAACGCTCCGGCATGGTGGGCATCGCTTTGCTGACGCCGCTGATTCTGACGCCCATTGGCGGAGCAGCCATTGCTGTTTCTTTCAAAGTGGCCCGCCCGCAGATTTTTCTCTATATGCTCGTCAGCGGCCTGTTCTGGGCGGTCGTGCTGACCCTGCTGACCTATCAGATGCCGGATTTTTTCGATTAAGCTACCGGCTTACGGTCGATACCGGAGAACTGACGCTCTTCTTCCGAAAATCGCCCCGTGCGAAATACTTTTCGATGAGGCAGTACATCAGAATGAAAAAATAACGACTACCCATCTCCTTGATTTTCAGCTTCGATTCACCATACTTTCGGTTAGTCCAGCTATTCGGGACGACGGCGTAACTGTAACCCCGCACCATCGCCTTCAGCGGCAGTTCGATGGTCAGATTGAAGTGGGGCGACAGAAACGGCTTTACCCCCTCGATGGTCTCGCGTTTGTAGAGTTTGAAGGCGTTGGTCGTGTCGTTGTATTTGATACCCATCACCATTTTGACGATGAAATTCGCCGCCCGGTTAATGACTTTTTTCAACTGCGGATAATCGATGACCCTGCCGCCTTTGCCCCAGCGTGACCCAAACACGGCGTCGACGCCTGTTTCGAGCATTTTGTTGTAGTATTTGACCAGATCCTCCGGGTCGTCGGACATATCGGCCATAAACACGGCCACGCAGTCGCCCGTAAAGCGCTCAAGGCCGTAGCGGACGGCATAACCAAACCCGTTGGGGCCGGGGTTGGTGAAATAAACCAGCGTCGGAATCTCCAGTGACAGTTGCTGGAGCATGCCCAGCGTATTGTCTTTCGAATTATCGTTCGTAACGCAGATTTCGTGCGGAATATCGTACTTCTTCAGCGTCTGATACAGCGTCCGCAGCGTATGGGGCAGCGATTCTTCTTCGTTATAGGCGGGGATAACTACGCTCAGCTTCATATCGATTCATTTACAGGCGATAGGGCAGCAACCGAATGGCGCTGTATACCTTCATGACGGGGGTTGGTATAACGTAATCGCGGATGATCCGCCTGGTAACCGGCCAGCCGGGCCGACCCAGATTCAGGTACTTCAGCGCCAGGCCCATACGCCGGAAATAGCTCTTCTCATACTGCTTCGATTCCAGCATCATGCGGTAGTACCGCGCGATGTTCTTCCGCAGCACCTTGTCGAAGCGATATTCCAGCTCGCGGTTGATGCCTTCGTACATACCGATGCGGTTGTTCAGGAACTCGGCGTCCCAGACATAATCCGTGAAACTGACGCCGCCCCGGTTTTTCCGGTAGACGGACATTACTTCCGGAATATAACCGATTTTGCCCTTTTTCGCCAGCAGAATATAGCGGGGAATGTCGCCGCTCTTGGATTGGTAGAACCAGTCGGGATAGTCGTTCAGCAGGCCGTTGCGAAACATGACGCTGGAGGTTGCCATAAACCAGATTTCGTCTTCGCCCACCAAATCTTCGATGGTCGAGATTTCTTTCTGATCGGGGCCGTTGACGAGTTCGGGAGCGTAGGTGCCATCCTCCCAGATAATCTGTGCATTGTGAAAGCAGGTAGAGCATTCGGGATGAGCGTCCATGAATTCTACCTGCTTCTGCAATTTATGCGGGCTGGTCCAGTAGTCATCGCCGTCCATCGTGGCAATATACTTGCCCTTTGAAGCCTCAATGGCCGTAATGGCATTGAATTTACCCGCTCCGCCCAGATTCTTCTGGTGAAGAATGGGCCGGATCCGATCCGGAAATTCCTCATGTAGCCGTTTGATAACCTCCTGCGTACCATCCGTCGAGCAGTCGTCGGCGACGATCACCTCATAGGGGAACGTCGTTATCTGACTGACTGCGTTCCGGATGGCTTCCTCGATGAAGGCGGCCTGATTGTAGGTTACAATATTGACGCTGACTTTCACCATACATGCTGGGGTCAGATAATCTTGTTTTTACTTATAAGTCCTGTATGGACGGCCTGTTACTGGAAAAGGTTTCCGATTTACCGTAGCCCCTGAAGGGTGGCCTGCTACCAGCACAAAACAGGTCGCCCCTCCGGGGCTAAACGCTGGTGTCTTCATTTTATTTCTATTGACAGACCGCCCCCTTCGGGGCTGAATTTATAAACCGAACAATGGCGAGTTGTCCGCCAGAGCCATTTCGTCGCTCATTGAACGGCATACCCGAAACCGGATGCGCCGAAACCATTGCCATTATACAGCATCAGCCACTGGTCGCGATGCGGAATGATGTGGCAGTAGTCCATCATCAGCGAATCCCAGCCGTCGGCGGAGCGTTCGATGCCCGCCGCGCCGTCTTTGCGTTCCCAGTTGATTCCGTCGGTCGATTCGGCATAGCCAATGCGGTAACTCCGTTGTACGTCGGTGCGGTAGTTCGTTGCATTTCGGTAAGAGAAATACATCTTGTACACATCTCCCCTGCGAGGGTCCGAATCTTTATACACCGTCGGGCGGCCAATGGCGTCGGTGAATTCGTCGTAACCAACGCAGACCTGCCCGGTGCGGTTCCAATGGATACCATCTGCCGACTCAGCATATTTAACGTTGTAAAACGGCTCCGGGTGCCCGTCGATTACCTCAATTTTCGTGCAGGAAAGATACCACATCCGCCAGCGAACGCTGCCGTCGGGCTGTTCCTCGCGCATGACACAGGGTTGTGCCACCCACACCTGGTCGAAGATGTAGCGGTCGAGCAGCGGCCCGTCGAACATCCGCTGGAACGTCAGTCCACCATCGCGGCTGACGGCCAGACCGATACCCAGTCGGTACGACGCTGTTTCGCTTTTGTTCCAGCCGGTATAATACAGCCAGATCTCATCCTGCCCGTCGGCATTTTTTACCGGCAGAAACCAGGAAGGCATGGCTCCCGTTTCGTCAAACATGCCGACGGCCCCTTTTGTCAGACAAGGCCTGTCATGAACGTAAAGCACCCGCGTCAGGTCGTCGGCGTCGAGCTCGACAAACGAGGTCGACGACGAACTGTTCTGGTCGCGGGTGGCAAAATATACCCGGAGACGATTATCGTTCATCGGAAAAGCAAACGGCACCTGGGCGTGGGTGCGGCTGAACGGCAGTTGTCCGTCGGGTTTGTAGATGAGCCCTTTTTTAGTCCACATAGGTTGTAGAGTTCGCTACCTGTCCATTGGCGGAGCGGTACCGATCGTAGCGCACGTAAATTCTTGTTTTATTGAGTTCCCGAACAAACCGATAATGCGCGTCGATGAAGTTGCGCAACTGCGGAAACGATTCGTAGCCCTGGGTGGCGCGGTCGTTCATCCAGAGCGAATGCCCTACGGCATCCACGAAGACCGGCGGAAACGAACGGGTAATGTCCTGCATATATCGTGCCCGGTAGGCATCGCGCAGCGGATGGACAAACGCCGATCGGATGCTGTGGTTTTCGCTGACGCCCTGCGGCATCTGGGTTTCCACGTAGTAGTTGCACATCCAGCCCCAGACAACGAGTTTTTCGCCTGGCTCGGCATAGCGCAGGATTTCATTTGCCACGTCTGATTTGGGAATATGATGGCTATATTGCACATACCGGTTCAGCGGATGCCCACTGGCGGCCCAGCTAATCCAGCGGATGCCAAACGGCAGCAGCGACGCCACCAGAAGCAGGCCTCCTATCCACTGAGTTCGGTTCTGCCAGAACGGACTTTGCTTAATCTGATACAGAAATATACTGTTCAGGAATGTGAAGGAGCTAATGCAGAAAAGCAGATAATGCAGATAGCCCGACCCGGTCCGGGTGACGGCCATCCAGGTCAGAGGCAGCAGCAAGCCGATGAAGGCGGAAATACGCAGTGGCGTTGCCAGCCGGAAGTTCTGTCGGGCCCAGACAACCATGAATACGACTCCCAGCGTTACGGTCAGCAGCGCAAACCACCCGAACTCTTCCACGCTGCGGAACATGTCGGGCAGAATCAGCAGTTTCTTCCACTGGCTGTCGTTACGCCCGATGCCATACTGAAAATTTCCTTTCAGGTAAAACAGGAGCATGTCATCGAAGACACCGAAGATAAGCGTCAGACCCAGCACCAGCACCAGAGGACCGACCCCGCCCGCTACCAGCCAGCCGAAATAAATTAGCTTCTGCTTCCAGTTCAGATTCCGGCGGGCAAACAAGTCGATGACGATGAACAGAATGCCGCAGAATATCATCGGAATGCACTGCAGTTTGGAGAACGGCGACAAGGCCGCCAGCAGACCCGCCAGCAGCAGATTCCAGCGCGAAGGCATCCGCTTGGTCTGCTCGCGGGCCAGCAGGTAGAACACCCCCGCCATAATCGCTACAGGTATGTGCTCGCTGGTGTAATGTACGATGTCGGGGTGCTGCGTGATAGACAGGAGAAAAAAGATAGGCAGGATGGCCCAGCGGGCGACCCGTTCGCCAAACCATGTCTCCGCCGTGCGGAAGGTGAGCCAGAGCGTCAGCAGGATCAGACTGATACCCAGCAGCCGGGCCGTTATGTAGTCGTAAGGCAGGCCAAGCCAGCCCAGCAGCGTCAGCGGATAGCTGATCAGCGGCCCTGAGGTAGTTCCGTCGACCGATTGCCAGAATACCGGATCTTCGGCCAGTGTCATTCCCTGCGCCACCAACTGGCTTTCGTCGGGATTCAGTTCCTGATTGTACCCCAGTATGGGTAGGCGCATGTAAATCAATGACACGGCGGCCAGTACCAGAAAAACGAGTCGATTCTGCCACCACGGACGCGCCGACAGGGGGCGCTCCGGCAGCAGTGCCAGCAACCCGCACACCCAAAGCAGCCCGTATCCGATAAGGAAGTAGACTCCGGGATTTGGATCAAAATGCAGCATATCGTCTCTTAAAAATGAAAACGATCCGCCTCACCATCAGGCGGCGGATCATTCGGGCCGGGGGCGGCATTTATTTCTGCACGAGCACGCGCTGGGCCATGCTGTCGTGCATCTGCACCAGCGTCTGCATCAAATCATACTCCCAGTGCCAGCCCGGATAGTGCGCCCTGAATTTGCTCAAATCCGAAATGTACCAGATGTGGTCCCCAATCCGGTTGGTCTCCGAATAGCTGTAATCCATCTTGTTGCCCGTTATCTGCTCACACAACCCAATCGCCTCCAGCATCGAGCAGTTGGCATACCGACCGCCCCCCGCATTGTAGACCTCCCCCACGCGCGGGGCCTGATAAAAATGCCAGAACATGTTCACCAAATCGTGGCTGTGAATGTTGTCGCGCACCTGCTTGCCCTGGTAGCCGAAGATGGTGTAGGCCTGCCCCGTGATGGCGCACTTCATCAGATACGACAGAAACCCGTGCAACTGCGCCCCGGAGTGGTTGGGGCCCGTCAGACAGCCCCCCCGGAAAATGCCCGTCTTCATGCCGAAGTAGCGGCCATACTCCTGCACCAGCACGTCGGCGGCCACCTTGCTGGCCCCAAACAGGGAGTGCTTGGTGTGGTCGATGGACATCTGCTCATCGATGCCGTTGGCAAAGTAGGGGTGCGAGGCGTCGATTTCCCAGCGGGTGGGGGTCTCCACCAGGGGCAAAAAGTTGGGGTTGTCACCGTAGACCTTGTTGGTGGAGGTGAAGATAAACACCGCCTGGGGGCAGTGCTGGCGGGTCATCTCCAGCAGGTTGAGCGTGCCGTTGGCGTTAACCGTGAAGTCGGTGAAGGGTTCACGGGCGGCCCAGTCGTGGGAGGGCTGGGCGGCAGTGTGGACGATGAGTTTGATGTCGTGTCCGTACTGCTGGAAGATGGGTTCGAGCTGGGCCACCTCGCGGATGTCGGCGGGGTGATGGCGGTAGTTTTGAAACTGGTCCTGGAGGCGGGAGCGGTTCCAGTCGGTGGAGGCTTCGGGTCCGAAGAAGTACTGGCGGAGGTTGTTGTCGATGCCGATGACCAGGTCGAACTTTTGGGAGAAGAAGGCCACCGACTCGCTGCCAATCAGACCGGCGGAACCTGTAACTAATGCAATATTCATAATGCTTATATACCTTGAAGCTAGTTTGTCCTTTAAAAAATACAAATCATCGTATGATTCGATTTGTAAAATAAATCAAAAAAGCAATAAGCGCCTAACCCACAGGATGATTTCGAGTATAGGCAAACAAAAAGCGATACAGCGGTTTAAAAACACACTGTATCGCTCGGACTCAATGGGGCTGTAGCTTAATTACCCTGCGTGATGGTGCCGCCGCCGAACATTTTTTCCCGGATTTTGGCCGTGCGTTTATCCAGTTCAGGCCGGGCAGCATACTGATATTTTGACTGGACGGCTGCTGAATCGGGGTGAACGCCGTAGACGTATTCATCACCAAAACGGACATCTTTCTGACGGATGGTATTGTACTTCTGATAATCGCAGGAAGCCAGACCAACCACCGCCAGCAGCAACAATCCTTTATTGAATACTCCTTTCATGGACAGACGTAGTTCAGATTTTAACGCAAAAATAAAGTGTCCGCTCTAAACTGCCAACTGAGGTTCTGGTTTTTATTGCCGGACGGCGTTCTTCATCCTGAAGAGCAACGATTCTCTCAAGCCATCAGGTCGAATGGAAGATCACTGATGTCGCGCAGGCGCTTTCCCTCGTACATTGTCTGGAGCAGGTCAGTCACGGTGTCGTTGTTTAAATCCCGGACGGCGGCAATCAGCTCATTTAGTGCAAAGTGATATACACAATCAATATCTCCAGTTCCGAGTGCCAGTGAAGCGATTCGCGTGAGGGTCGGCTCACCCGTCACACAAACGATATGGGGGGTGTGTCCCATTCGATTACGAATTAGATTCAATCCCTCCGTGCGGGCGTTTTGTGCCCGGTCGCTACGCAATGTCCATTTACAGGAGATGCTGGTATGTAGCAGGAGGTTGGGTGAGTTTATTTCTCTCACAGGAGTCAGGGCGGCGACACTCCGACCAAAAATAAACGAACTATGCCTGTTTATCTCGGACTCTTCGATAGGGTATTTCCCAATTGTAATGTCCGGGCAGATAACGTAATCGCCCAACGCCGCCTTTAAATCCCGATGTTTTTTGAGGGCATCCGTTAATGATTGCAGATGTCTGTATTGCTCGAATTCACTAATGGGCTTACCAATACCAAAATGATATCGCCCCGAACGGAGATGATTAATTTCCTGCAAAGCGTCATGCAGGTACCTCTTTACCAGATGTTCGAAAAGGTTACCTGCTTCCTGGCCCGAAAGCTTGACCTGCGCCTCTGGTTCCGATATCATCAGACCAGCTTTGGTGATGGAAAAGATTAAATGTTTGACAATTCCTTTTGCCAATGCGACGCTTGCGCGGTTAGTACCATCAGCGTTACTGGGAACCCCTAACTGGTTTACTGACAGAACGTTGTCGTCTAACAGGCTTTTGTGAAATTTAGCCCTCAGGTTTTCTATAATCATAATGAAAATACAAACTCGGCATGGACCGCGTGGCGTTCGGTCTCTTTTCTTTCCTGTTGAAGAGCATGACGAATCGCTTCGCCAACGGCTTTAGCTACCGGTGGCGGAAAGGCATTACCAATCTGTCTGTATGCAGGTGTTTTTTTCCCGGCAAATTTCCACGTAGAAGGAAATCCCTGAATTAACGCCGTCATGGTCAGCGTGAGACGCGGGTTTCCGATAAAATCAGGAGGTGGAGGGACCTCGGCCAAACCTTTGCCATCGACACCAATAGCGGCCCATGCTTTTTTTGCTCGGGTAGGCCCCAAGTCGGCTCCGCCGTGCTTCTTTGAACCGCCTACCAGTGTAGGCGCGATTCCAGCCGCTCTCTCACGCCAAGCTTCGGCATATTGCCAGCCCCTCGATTTCATTTCGGCATAGAGCAATTCTCCAACGGTTGGCACTTTAGTAAAAGCACTCACAGGCCATTCAAAATAATCAAAGTAGGGCTTCTGCAAGGCAACCAGAATGGCACGTGGTCTGAGTTGTGAGACGCCGTAGTCGGACGCCTGCAACAATCGCCAGTCACAACGGTAGCCCAACTCACGTAATGCGCTGATTATCTGCCGCCGATAAATCTTAAACTTAGGATTAAGAATTCCACGAACGTTTTCCAGCATAATCGCTTTCGGACGGCACTCTGCGGCCAATCGAAGGGCCTCTGGAAATAAATCCCGTTCATCCTCACTGCCTAACTGCTTTCCTGCCACTGAAAACGGCGGACATGGTACGCCACCGGCCAGTAAATCTATCTGACCAGAATAAGGTTTACCGGAGAACTGCCTTAAATCCTCATTAATTACCTTCCATTCAGGGCGATTCAACCGTAAAGTCTGACACGCTAACGGCTCTATCTCTACTAAAGCTATATGCTCAAAACCAGCCTGCTCCAGCCCTAAAGCCTGTCCACCCGCTCCTGCACAAATTTCTAAAGAAGTAAATAGCGTCATGTCACTCTTATCGAGTTTTCAACAATAATACCTCTTTATATATGCAAAAAAAAGTTGCGGACCATCTTTATGAAGGAAGCAAAGGGTATCTGTTTAGTGAGCATCAAAAGGGAGAAGCATAGCTCTTCAGCGCACTCAACTCATCCTGAACAAACTGCATCAGACGCCCGATATGACCTTCCGAAAAGTCGAACGGAACGTGGGCCGCTGCGTAAATTTCGCCTATCGGGGCCATGTATCCCAGTTTCAGGGCTTTCATATAGCCCTCCAGGCCTTTCTGGCGGTCACTCCGGTAATTCATCCAGACGCCGATGGCCCCTAGTTGGGCAATGCCGTATTCGATATAATAAAACGGCACTTCGTAGAGGTGAAGCTGTTTTTGCCATAAGTATTCCTTGTAGTGTTCCAGACCGCTCCAGTCGGTGACCGACTCCGAAAACTCGTCGAAAATCCGCACCCAGGCTGCCCGCCGCTGCCCGGTGTCGTGAGTCGGGTTCTCATAAATCCAGTGCTGAAATTTGTCGATGGTCGCCACCCACGGCAGCGTTTCCAGAATGGACTCCAGGTGCTGGATTTTCGCCCGCTTCAGGTCGTCCGGATTATCAAAAAACACGTCCCAATGGTCCATCGAAAGTAGTTCCATTGCCATAGAGGCCAGTTCGGCCACTTCCATCGGCGGGTTACGGAAGGATTTGAGCGGCAGGTCGCGGGTCAGGAACGAATGCACGGCATGACCGCCCTCATGGACCATCGTGACCAGATCCCGCAGGTTCGACGTGGCATTCATAAAAATAAACGGTACGCCAATCTCTTCCAGCGGATAATTGTAGCCGCCGGGAGCCTTGCCTATGCGGGATTCGAGGTCCAGGTGGCCCATCGTTTTCATGATGCGCAGGCAGTCGCCCAGCCAGGGGTCGAGCCGCGTAAAGCATTCGATGGTTTTGTCGAGCAAATCTTCACCCGATCCGAAAGGCACCAGCGGCGGCTGTCCGTCGGGGTCGACTTTGGCGTCCCAGGGCCGTAGCGTCTGCACCGAAGCTTCCCAGCGGGCCAGCTTTTCCCGGCGCTCTTCGGCCAGGTCGTTCAGCATCGGTACCACGGATTTTGCCACCGAGTCATGAAAGCGGAAGCAGTCTTCGGGCGTGTAATCAAATCGACCCAGGGCGGCGAACGCATAATTCCGGAAATTGGCAAACCCAGCGTTGACAGCCATCTGGTGCCGCAGCCGAATCAGCCGATCATACAATTCATCTAGATCCGTCCTATCGTCAAAACGGCGCTGCTGGATTTTGGTCCAGGCCGTTTCCCGCACGGCCCGGTCAGTGGACTGCAACAAATCGGCGGCCCGCTGCAGCGTCATTTCCTGCCCGTCGATTTCGACTGTCATGGCTCCGGCGAGGGCACCGTATTTTCGTTCTTCGGTCTGTAATTCGGTCAGCAGCGGAATGTTTTCTTCCCGGAAAATCTCAATGGCTTTTTTCATGCCCCGCACCGCCATATCGAAACCAGCCTCGGTCAGTTCATCCAGAAACGGGCTGGCTACGGCCTTCTTATCCAGTTCGTTACCATAAGCCGAGAGATGAGGCTGTATGTCGGTGATGAAGGCATTCAGGCGTTCGACCAGCGCTTCACTGGCCGTGTCGCAGGTCATGCGGATGTAGCGCCAGGCGAAATCTTCGGACAGATACGATTCGAGTTCGCTGCGGTCGCGGAACCACTGCCGAAGGTCGTCGGCATTCTGAATGGGCCGGTGCAGTAGTTCATCGTACAGGGGCTTTATCTGCTCCCAGCTTTCGAGCGTAAAATCTTCGGACAAAAACCGCCGGGCAGGGCGGGTTGGTACGGGTGCGACCATACAAGGTTGGTTTAAACACAGAGGTAAAAGAGGTTGCACAGAGGTTAAAGAGTTGAGAAAATGAGTCTATGTGTCCTCTGTGGCTAACTCCGTTCTCTCTGTGGTTAGAAACAATCATTCGATTTCAATCACGACGTCGTGGCCGATGGGGTGGGCGACGCAGGTCAGGACGTAGCCCGCTTTCAGTTCCGATTCCGAAAGACCGTCTTCTTCGTCCAGCTTCACCTTGCCCGACACGCACTTGCCCAGACAGGCCGTACACATGCCCGCCTGACATGAATATGGCAGGTCGATGTCGAGTTCGAGAGCGGCTTCCAGAATGGTCTGATGCGGTTCGACCTTAAATTTATACTCACTGCCTTCGTAGAGCACGGTCACTTCCTGCTCGTCGCTGGCCTGCGTAGCGGCGTCTTCGGTCACTTCGCCGTGGGCTTCCGTGCCTGTAGGCACCGTCGAGAAGCTTTCCCGATGAACCTGACTGTCCGGCACTTCGAGCAGGTGCAGCGCCCGGCGGGCCTCGTCCATCATGCCATCGGGACCACAGATATAATAAAATGACGTCCGAAGCTGGTCGATGGGCTGTGCCTCCAGCAGTTTCAGCAGCGACGACTGGTTCAGTCTGCCCGTTGGCCCTGTCCAGTCGCTGCCGGGCTGCGTCAGCACGTGCGTAACGCGGAACCGTGCGCCGTGTCGCTGTTCCATCTGCGCCAGTTCATCCCGGAAAATGATGGATTCGGGGCTGCGGTTGCCATAGATGAGCCAGATACGGCTCTGCGACTCGACGTGCAGAATGGATTTTGCCATCGACATCAGGGGCGTGATGCCGCTGCCTGCCCCAATCAGAATGTATTGTCGATTGTTATGTGCATTGAGTTCGGGAATGAATCGGCCCATCGGCTCCAGCGTTTCGATGACGTCGCCGGGTTTGACGGTGTCGCACAGGTGCCCCGACACGATGCCGCCGGGCAGCCGCTTGACGGTCACGGCCAGCGACACGTCGGTATGCGGCGAACTCGACATGGAGTAGGAGCGGCGGACTTTCTGGCCGTCGAGGTTCAGAATGAACGTCAGGAACTGGCCGGGCTGGTAACGCACCTGCTCACTGAGCGGATGCCAGAAATGGATGGTTACGGCGTCCGGCGACTGCCGGATCACTTCTTTTACTTTCAGGTAATAACGATTAGCCATATAGCACTGACAGGCCGGTGGTAAACCGCCTGGGCGGTAGCCTGCTTTGCCCTTGTAACAAATTGTCCGGTTGGGCTGTTCGGCGGGAGCCGGAAAAGTTTGCATCTGCCGACAGGTTGTTTTGGCTATATTTACGAGTGAACACCTATCAACCTGCTGCATCATGACCCTGTATCGAACCACTCTGCTCATCTCGGCGATACTGCTCTTTCTGGCAACCCTGTCGGCTTTGTCGCTGCCCTATGGCTACTACACTTTCCTGCGTATCGTAGTCTGCGGCACCGCCCTTTATGCCGCTTATCAGATCCGAGACACGGTGGCACCCTTCCTTGCTTTACTGATGGTCGTCGTGCTGTTCAACCCGATTAGCCCTATTTATCTACCCCGTCAGACCTGGACAATCATCAATCTGGCAACGGCAGCAGCCTTTCTCCGGCTGGCGTTCCGACCACTACAGGCGCAGGATAAATAATCGGTTGATTCTCTATTCGATATTGTCGCAAATCCCCCTCACAATGCCGGATTGACACCCCCGGTTTCTGCTTCGTTCATTGCATTTTTGTAGGGTTCAAACAACAAAAACTAAGGAAACGATGCAAACCAACACCCCTAACATTACGCCTTCGCTGGTGTTCGACCATCAGGCCGAAGAGGCCGCCACCTTCTACACGTCGGTGTTCAAAAACTCGAAAATCCACAACGTCATCCGCTACGGCGAGGGCCAGCCCGGACCGGCGGGCAGCGTCTGCTGCGTGGCGTTTCAGCTTGACGGACAGGAGTTTCAGGCGGCCAACGGCGGGCCGTATTTCAAATTCAGCGAGGGCGTTTCGCTCTACAAAAGCTGCGATACGCAGGAAGAACTTGACGACGTGTGGAACAAGCTACTGGAAGGCGGCGAAGCCCAGCAGTGCGGCTGGCTGCGGGACAAGTTCGGCGTGTTCTGGCAGATTGCCCCTACTGCCCTGTGGGAGATAATGAAAGACCCCGACCCCCGCAAAACCGAGCGTGTGCTGAACGCCGTCTTCGGCATGGTCAAGCTCGACATCGCGGCCATCGAACAAGCCTACGCCGGTGCATAATGGTCGGGCTGAACGTCGATGAGGCGATGATTCTCGTTTTTAAAACGTCTTTGCAAACGGAGTCGGACCTTCGGCGTCTGGCTCCGCTGCTGGACCAGCATCCCGCCATCGAACGGTGGACGGTCGATCTGGAGGATTGCGACAACGTACTGCGGATTGTGGCCTTCGTTTCCTGCGCATCCGGCGTCATAGTGGCGTTGCGGTCGCTGGGGTATTATTGCGCGGAATTGGAGGATTGATTTGATGCAGCCTGTGGTTTGGCAGTTTTTCTGCCGAACCACAGGCCCACCGAAAGAATATAGCTGTAGGAATGGAGCATGGAAAGCGGCTTGAACTCAAGCATACCAACCCCATACCGCCCCTCCACATACAAACTACGCCCACTTATGGGCCGCTGATAACCAATTCCCAGATAATACCCCATGTAGAACTGGTTGCGGTCATACTCTGACCACTCGAATACCTGCGTTTTAACCGGATCGACCCATGTTTCGACCATTTTCGATCTGTGCCAGCATTCCAGTTGCGCACCGGCCATGCCGTACGCGCCGCCCGGCCTGACGGGGAGAAAATATTTCAGCCCGGTTCCCAGGCTGCTTATCCACCAGGTGTTTGTATAGGCCCATTTAATAGGTGTACCGTTTCGAAGCCTACCGTCGCCCTGCTTTTTGTTGAGGCGTTGGCCGGTTGTAAGTTCCGTTTGAATGTACAGGCGGGGGATAAGCCGATGCTGATACCTTAGCCCAACTTCGGGCACCAGACCATATCTGGTGTATGGATTAACATACTGCTTTCCCTTCAAATCATCGAACTGAAAGCGCGTCACATTGCCTCCTATGCGCAGGCCCCACTGGTTATTTTGCGCAAGGCCGACCTCGCCAAACAAAACGAATAACAGGATGAGCGTCAGCGGTTTCATTGCTTCACCATTTAGAATTATTCATGGTACTAATCTACTCGATAATTATTGTAGATTTTGTCGTAACCTCACCAATGGTGACATGTAAAAAGTAAAAGCCTTTAGCTATACCTTTTACATCTAATTGTGCTTTCTTTTCCGTATTATTTTTGTTTTTAAACTTTGCTAAATTAAGCTCACTTAAAGTCTTTCCTTTATCATCAATTAGTGTCAAACCATTTAATAAATTTATTAAGCTTTCATCTTCTAATTCAACAGTAAGTATCTCAGATACTGGATTTGGGTAAGGGGTCTTGTATCCATAGGTCCCTTGCTTCTGTAAGTGGAAGGTGTAGGTTTCGCCATTACCACATCCGTTTATTGTCCCAACTCGTACTCGCATAAAATTATTGGGTGTAGCGCTTGCTGAGGCGCCATACGATGAAAGGTAACCATTACCTCCGTCTATAACCCAGTTAAAAGAGTTGGCAGTACCCGCAGTATATACATTCAATGTAGCGCTACCGTTTACATAATTGATGCTTTGGGACGGACTGCCGTTCACTGTAACTCCTGTTATATAAGGCGTTCCAACGTTAGCGATTAAATAAGGAGAATACCCACAGTTATTTGAGGCCCGGACATATAATTGTCCTCCCCAGGCTCTAGTGTTTACAGTAGCAGTCTGCACGACAGTTGTGACACTCTGTCCCCCGTTAACCTGTAACCCTCCATACGCTTGCCAAACAATATTATTATACGGCCTGTCTGAGGAAATAGAAAAATCACCATATTGATACTGACCGCAAAGTGAAGGAGTAGATGTGAAAGTTATTATTGGATGTTGACTTATATATAAAGTAATCTCATTTCTTTCGTCCGTTCGCCTATTTCTAAATCTTAATTTCAACGTACCTCCTGATCCTTGACCTATATTTAGGGTTAGTATCGTTCCATTTAGTGAAGCTGTCCAATTATTCGGTAATTCTAGAACCGCTATTATATCTCCATCCTCATAGCCTGTAAAAGGTCCGCTACTAACCATAGGTATTTCAACATGATCAATCGTTTCTGTGCTGTTATTACAAGGCAAAGTAAACGACGAACCATTTACTCTGTAGTTACCGGCCAAATAGATACGATAATCGTAAGTGCCGACTTGCGCCATCACTGAGGTAAATACGAAAAGCGCTACCGTTAGTGAGAAGAGATTTTTCATATTGAGAAAAGTTTTGTGAACAGTTATATGTAAAGACTTCGCATAGTCGAATAGTTTTCAAAATTCGTTACGGCAAATATTGTTCTTGTAAGGGACGGATCAGAAATAGGCTACTTAACTCAACTATGCCAATTTATATTAATTGTTTACCTCGGAACATCTCCATTGATTTGTCAATTTCGTTCTCTCGGATACTTTCAGAAGGCACTATCCTTCGAGTATGCCATTGACATTAATGTCCCATATATAGATTATGTTTCTGATCTTATGGTTTTACCTTAGCCTCTCTGAAAAGTCAAACTGTAAATAATGAATTATCAGACATTTTCTTTTAAAAGTCAAGACTTAATATAAATATTTTAAGAAGTTTTTGATTTTTTAGCGAACGGTAAGTTGATTTTGGTATAAAGTTTTAACGTATTGGGGTGTTTATCAGCGTGTAAAACATTTTTTATTGGTAAATGATACATGTAAAATATATAATTTCTTAAATCAGTATAAGTGCCCGAAACAGATGCGCCCGGCCCCGCAACTGCGGAACCGGGCGTGACAGGTTTTTAAAGAAAATTTCACGGCGTGACCAGCTTCTCCATCTTTTCCAGCACCCGCCAGCACTGATACAGCGAACGCGGAATGTGGAAACAGCCTTTCCATTTGCCGCCTTTCAGCGGCAGCAGCACCTCACCCCGGCGGTTGAGGTAGCCGAACCATTCGCCGTACTGCTCGTCCCGGAAGTGCTCCCAGGTGTAGTCGTGTACTTTTCCGAACCAGTCCAGACAGGCGGGGTCTTTCGTCAGGTGATAGCCTTTCAGCAGGGCCACCAGCGTCTCGGCGTGTACCCACCAGAGCTTCTGGTCCCACTCCAGATGCTGCGACGGATGGCCTTTGATATCCAGAAAATAAAAAATGCCGCCGTATTTCGCGTCCCAGCCGAAGTCCAGATGCCGGAGCGTGAGGTCTTTGGCCCGCTGGATGAGGCGCTCATCGCCGAGCCGTTCGCCCAGGTCCATGATAAACCACATGGCCTCGATGACGTGTCCCGGATTCAGGTGCCGCCCCTCGAAGCAATCGACAAACGAGCCGTCGGGGGCCACGTTTTCCAGAATCAGGCCGGTTTTGGGTTCATAAAATACCTCCATCACTTCCTGAATGCACTCCCGGATGAGCGTGTCGACGGTCGATTTGTCGAGCAAATGCTCGATTTCCAGCGACAGGTTGCAGAGAATCATCGGCAGGGCGAAGTTCTTGAGCGGCCGCGTTCCGGCGACGGCCTTGCTCCAGCGGCCTTTGGGGTCGTGGCGGCGGGCCAGAATCTGCTGAAACGTGTCGTGAGCGATTTGGGCGTAACGCGCTTCGCCGGTCGCCTTATACAACTGCCCGAAGGCCATCGTGGCAAAGCAGTCCGAGAAAATATTGTAGGGCTGAATCAGCGGCTTTCCGTCGCGGGTGAGCGAGAAATACCAGCTTCCGTCGGCAGCCCGTCCCCATTTTTCCAGAAAATTGGCCCCGTGCCGGGCCATGTCGAGCCATTCGGGCCGGGCTTCGACCTGGTTGTAGAGCATGGAAAACATCCATACCTGCCGCCCCTGCAGCCAGATAAATTTATCGGTATCGAACACCGAACCATCACGGTTCAGACAGGTGAAAAAGCCGCCGTGTTCAGTGTCTCTGGAGTGGGCCAGCCAGAACGGGATAATATTGTCGAGTAATTCGTTTCGGTACAGCTCAGCGTACTGATCGATTGGATTCATTGCTGGGGATATGTTTTAAAAAAGCTGGCTTGTTCGTTCAGGCCTTCGTAAAAGAAAAATACCTCGCCCTTAATGTTATTAGCCCGGTTTTCATCAATCATGGCCTGCAAAAACGCCTCCGTCGGTTTGTATGTACCGACTTTGAGCAGTACGCCGGGAGCCACTATGCCCAGCTTGTCCGACGGAACCTGCTGTTTGACAATCTTGCTCAATTCTGCCCGATACGCCGCAATGTCATACCGATAAACCTGTGGGGAGAGTAAATCTACCCAACCATTTTGCACCCAGGTAGGCCAATCCTGCAAATATTCGGTTTTGGCGAACGGAAAAATACTGGGCGACATGGCGATTTTCAGGCTGGGACGAATCACTTTCAGTTCTTCGTAAATCCGTTTGGCGAATTGATTGAGTTTACCAGCCCGCCAGTCGACCCACTGCACATCGGTTTTCGGGTGGGTCGGTGTGGCTCCGGTTTCTTTTTTGTACTGCGCCAGCACCTCCGGATTGTAGCCGCATTCGGTGGGTAGAGCAGGCAGCCGGTCGTCGCCCTGAATGCCGTCGAGATCGGGGTAGCGGGTCACAACTTCCTTCAGCAGCGACATCATGAAATCCTGCACTTCCGGATCGAGGGCGTTCATCCATTTGAAGCCATTTTTGACGGCCACGTTACCATCCTGCCCCAGCGCCGCCCATTTGGGCTTCAGACGTAGAATGTGTTCGCCAAAGCCGCTGTTTTCGGCGGCAAAGCCGTATTCCATCCAGGCGTAAACTTTGATGGAATCCGCATGAGCAGCATCGATAATCTCGCGGAGCGGGTCACGGCCCGCCAGCCTTTCTTCAATCTCGATGCCGAAGGTATCCTTCACCACCTTCGACGGATAGAGCGTCCGGCCCTTGTTCCACATCACGACGAAAATGTGGTTGATGCCGCTTTCCCGACATTTTTTCACCGCCGCTTTAATGCCATCGGGCGTATACAGCGCCTGACTTGCCACGTTGGTCAGCCACACGCCCCGGACGGCTCGCGAAACAGCAGGCGGAGTTGGCGCTGTTGGGGCGGGCGTCGGCGAAGGCGACGTCGACTGACATCGCCCCAACACCGCCGACGTCAGGATCAGGATTAGTAAAGTGAGTTTTTTCATGGAGAGATGGGCGGGGGGCTTTGCGCAAAGCCCCTGCCTTTTTACCACCCCGGATTCTGCTTCAGACCCTTGTTTTTGTCCAGTTCACCCTGCGGAATCGGCCAAAGATTATGTTTTGCCGTGTTGATGCGGGTTTCGTTCCGGCTTTTGATTCGGCGGGCAATGCTGGCCGAGTAGTCGGGAATGTCGTTGAGGTCCTGCACCGAACCAGCCGCTCCGAACGACGGTATGGCGGGTACCTCCGCCGGTTTGAGCGCCGCCCCGACAATCGGGCCGTTCAGCGCCTGCTGCACAATGCCCCAGCGACGCAGGTCATACAGCCGCAGACCCTCGGTGGCAAACTCCACTGCCCGCTCCCGACGCACCAGTTGCCGCAGTTTCACGGCATCCGTAAAGGCCGTGGCGGGTTGTCCCGCCCGCCGACGCACGGCGTTGATGGCGTCGGTAACGGAAGCGTCGATTTGCCCCAGTTCGATTTTTGCCTCGGCGTACATGAGCAGGATTTCGGCGTAGCGCATCCAGATAAACGGCGTTTTCAGTTCCCAGGCATATTGATCGGTGTCGTTGTATTTACGCCAGACGTAGCCGACACCGCCCACGGCACCCGTGGCTCCAAACTGCCACACGCTGTTGGACGAAGTCACAAAATCGGGGTTGCCATTGATGACGTCGAATTTGCCCGTGTTCCAGTTCCAGCGGAAAATCTGGTCGGTATGAATGTTGAAAATAAACCGCTGGATGGGGTTCTGATACGGCAGACTCTGGTTTTTGACCATCCGCACTTCCATCGTATCGCCGGGCATGTAGAGCGTCCAGCGAAGGCGTTTGTCCCGGTTTTTCGACGGATTGGCCGGGTCGTACAGCGGCGACTCGTCGATACGCTTTCCGTCGGTGCATTCGAACTTGTCGACCATTGCCTGCGTCGGGAAGTTGTTGCTCTGGGCACCCAGCGTCTGCCGGGGCGTGTAGCCCACCACCTGCCACGAAGCGATGTTCGGGTTTTCGGCGGGATACATCATGGCCGCCATCACCTCGCGACCAGCATTGGCCGTCTGCCCGGCCAGCGTAAACAGCGCCTGATAATTGGGGTTCAGCGCGTGATTGCCGCTTTTGATAATCGTGTTCGTCGCTTCGGCGGCAGTCTGGTAATCCTTAATCAGCATTGCCAGCCGGGCCTTGATACCCAGCGCAAAATGCTTGCTGACGCGGCCCCGCTCTGCCGGATTCAGGTCTAAGGCGGCATAGGCTTCGTCCAGATCCTTGTACAGCGCTTTGGCAATGTCTACCCGGCTCGTCTGCGTCTGGGTTTCAAACTCCTCGGTTTTGAGCGGCTGGGTGATAAACACCACGTCGCCAAACCAGGTGATGAGGTTCAGATAGGCCCAGGCCCGCAGCGTGAGCGCCTCGGCCCGCATCCGGGCATAGGCGGCTTTGGACGTGGCCGCCTCACCCCGTTTCATGCCTTCGAGCAGGTCGTTGGCCCGTGCTACCAGCCGGTAGCCCTGCTGCCAGCCCGTTTCCGACATAGCGTTGCCGATGACGAACGGACCAGCGTCGCCCTGCGCCACCAGTGATTCGGGGTCGGTTTTTCGGGAAATAATCAGGTCGGTGGTGCCCTCGATGCGTTTTAGATCGGGCACTAGTCCCCGGCTGTTCCAGAAAGCGGCGTTGTAGACGCCCGTCAGGCCGATGCGAATCTCGGCTTCGTTGGAATAAAAGGTCGCGCTCGACGGCGTGTCCAGAGGCTGCCGGTCCAGGAAATCGTCGCAGCCCAGGCTCACGACCGCCAGCAAACCGATGATAAGGTATTTTTTCATGTTGATTCGCAAAGATTTAGAAGCGTACGTTCAGGCCCGCCGTATAGGTTTTCATGAGCGGATAAAACTGCGCATTGTTGTTATTGATTTCCGGGTCGAAACCTTTCCAGAACTGGGTGATGGTGAACAGGTTCTGGCCGCTGACATAGAACCGGGCGGAAGCGATGCCCAGCTTGCGGACGAACGTATCGGGGATTCTGACACCCAGATTCACGTTTTTCAGTCGGAAGTAAGCCGAGTTTTTCACCCAGAATGACGAGTTCGTCGCATTGACGCCAATGGCCGGCGTCAGACGCGGGAACGTGGCGTTGGGGTTCTCCGGTGTCCAGTAGTCCTTGTGAATCTCCAGCAGCGACGGAATGAAGTCCCCCGCAAAGAACGGATAAGCGCCCGTCCCCGAAATGTAGTTCGACTTCTGACCCACGCCCTGCCCGAACAGGTTCAAATCCAGAATGCCATACGCCAGATTCATATTCACGCTGTATTCGTAGCGCGGGAAGTTGTTGCCGATAAACGTCCGGTCGTCGGCATTGACCTTGCCGTCGCCGTTGAGGTCGGCGTATTTAATGTCGCCGGGGTTGGGCGTGAAGAAGTGCGTCGGCGTGGCGGCAATGTCCTCTTTGGACTGGAAATAGCCGATGGCCTGATAGCCGAAATACGAACGCAGGGGATAGCCCACCGCCGACCGCTGCAGCCCTTCATCCAGATAGGGAACGCCCGGCAGATCGGTCACTTCGTTTTTCACGTCGGCGATCAGGCCCGTTACGTCATACTTTAGCTTGCCCAGCCGGTTGCGGTAGGTAGCCGAGAATTCCCAGCCCCGGTTTTCCATCTTGCCCAGATTGAGCAGCGCCGGACTCAGGCCGATATAGGTCGGGATGGGCCGCCGCATCAGCAGGTTGGAAATCTGACGGACGTAATAATCCGCCGTGATGCTCAGGCCCTGAAACAGCGTCAGATCCAGGCCGATGTTTTTCTGCGTCGATTTTTCCCAGGTCGTTCCGGCGTTGACGGCTTCCGTCAGCGCAAAACCCTGATTGATGGTATTATTGAAATAGTAGTCCGTTCCCGAAGCGTAGGTGGCCGCAAACGGGTAGTATTCAGGCTCATTCAACGCATTCACAACTTCCTGATTCCCCAGCGTACCATACGAAGCCCGGATTTTACCGAACTGAATCACGTTGCCCAGGCTGGTGAAAAACTTCTCGTTGCTGAACACCCAGCCCGCCGATGCCGACGGGAAGAAGCCCCACTGCCGGTCGAGTTCCTGCGAAAATCGCGAGGAAGCGTCGTAACGACCATTTACTTCCAGCAGATATTTGTCGCGGAAGGCGTAGTTGAGGCGAGTGTAGAAACCGGCCAGTGCAAACTCCGACGCCCCGCCGGAGTTGTCACGGTTGCCGCCGCCGAGCGAGATATACGGTAGTTCTTCGTTTACGAAATCCGTACGGGAAGCCCCGATTCTGCTCAGTGTTAGCTCCTCCACCTGAAAACCGCCCAGCAGTTTGGCGTCGTGGTCGGCATTTTTGAAACTGTAGGTTCCCTGCCCCAGCATGGTCGTCCGGACGTTGGTGCTATACGACTCCGACAGACTGTTGGTACCCGGATATTTCGCCACAAAATCATACGTCCGGGCCGCGATGTTGGGCGCATAGACGTCGTAATTTCTCTGAAACCGCTTGCTGTAGGGATACCACTGTTCGCGGGCGTAGCTGGCCTCGAACTCAAGGGATTTGATCGGGGTAAAAATCACCGACGCCTTCCCCAGAAAACTGGGCGTGGTCCGGGTCCAGATACCGCTCGCCTCGGCCTGCCCCAGCGGGTTGCGGCGGTTCGACTGTCCGGCGTCGCCGTACATGCCGTCACCGAATTTGGCCGGACCCGTCGCCGGAATGCCAATCGCCTGACGGATAATAAATTCGGGTTCCGATCCGGCGGGTTCGATGCGCGTTCCCTGGTTGTAGAACAGCACGCCCGTCAGCCGCAGTTTGTCGCTGATCCGGATATCGGGGTTCATGCGCAGGTCGAAGCGTTTGAAACTGTTGTTGGGAATCAGGCCCTGCTGGTTCAGATACGAAATGGAGGTAAACAGACTGGCCTTTTCGCTGCCCGCGTCGATGGTCAGGTTGTGGTTCTGCATCAGGCCGCTGTTGGTAAAGAGCAGTTTCACCCAGTCGTTGTCGAAGATTTCGAGGTTGTCGGGCGCAGTCGTTTTGTAGCGGTCGATGAGCGCCTGCGGAAACACGAAGGCGTTGGGGTTGCCCGTCTGGTTGCGCTGGGCCACGTTGCTCAGTTCCATGTGTTCCACCGCGCTCACCTTTTCGGGAATATTAGTGGCGACCTGCTGGGTCACAAAGGCGTTGTAGCTCACCCGGATGCCGCCGCTGCCGCCCCGTTTGGTTTTTACGAGCACGACGCCGTTGGCCGCCCGCGAACCATAAATGGCTGCCGCTGCCGCATCTTTCAGAATCGTGATGCTCTCGATGGCGTTGGCGTCTACGTTATCCATGCTCGATACCACGCCATCGACCAGAACCAGCGGCCCCGTTCCCGAAAAAATGGAGCCCGTGCCCCGAATCCGGATATTGGCACCGTCGGCACCGGGCTTGCCCGACGACTGAAACACCGTTACGCCGGGGGCCAGACCCTGCAGCAGGTTGCTCGTCGTACCGACCTGCCGCCGGGTCAGTTCCTCCGCCTTCAACTGCGACACCGAACCCGTCAGGTTGGCTTTTTTCTGTACGCCGTAGCCCACCACGACCACTTCGTTGAGTGTGCGGTCGTTGGGTTTGAGCTGAATCGTTAGATTCGCACTGTTGGCAACCACTTCGGCGTTGTCGTAGCCGATGCTCGACACGACCAGGGTGGCTCCCTGCGGCACAACGAGCGAAAAATTACCGTTGGCATCGGTCGACGTGCCTTTGGTGGTGCCTTTGACGGCCAGGTTGCTGCCCACGACGGCCTGACTGGTTTCCTGATCGACGACCCGGCCCGTCACCGTCAGATTCTGCGCCATGCCCGACGCCCAGCAGAGCGTCAGAATAGCCATGAGTACTAATTTTCTCATACAATGAACACGCTTGAAAAGATATTGGGAGACGTTTTTGGATAATCAAAGTTAGGACAAACATAGAATCTTTTTCAATATTTTTATAAAACATTTGTAAAAATTTTAACAAAGTTTGTTCGTTTACTCTAATTTTGTAGCGAAAAGATGCTAAACCCGATGCATCCGGTTTTGACCATGAAGAGACTTTTTCTGCTATTGGCTCTCTCTTTCCCGCTGGTTCTATCAGCACAGACGTCCACTGTTTCAGCGACCCGCATTTTATTGATTCCGCTGGACGACCGTCCTCCCTGCCTGCAATTTCCGGTACGAATGGGGCAGATTGCCGACGTAGAACTGGTTTCGCCGCCTCGTAAACTGCTGGGTCGGTTTACGCAGCACGGCAAATCCGATAAAATCATCGACTGGCTGCGGCAGCAGAACCTGGAACGATTCGATGCGGCCATTATCTCGCTGGACATGCTGGCTTATGGCGGTCTGGTCGGGTCGCGGGTACACGCCACGCCGGTAGCGCAGGCTGTCGAACGGGTAGCCATTATACGTGAGTTGCGCCGGAAGGCGCCGAAGCTGAAAATATACGGGTCGAGCGTCATCATGCGGCTGGCTCCCACCGCCGACGGCAAAAACGAAGCCTACCGCGAAAAGCTGTCCCGCTGGGCGGAAGTGTCGCCCTATGCCGAAGAAAAAGAAGTAACGGCAAGTCTGGAAAAAGACATTCCCGCCGAAGCCCTGACCGATTACAAACAGGCCCGCGAGCGCAATCTCCGCCTCAACCGCCTGGCCGTCGAACTGACTAAGGATAAGGTATTCGACTACCTGATTCTGTCGCAGGACGACGCCAAGCCCCGCGGCGTGCATGTCAGCGACCGGGAGGCGCTGACGAAGCTGGTGGCATCCGAAAAACTAACCGAAACCGTCGCCATTCAGCCCGGTGCCGACGAGGTGTCGATGCTGCTGCTGGCGCGGGCGGTCAGCGACAAATTCAATTATCATCCGAAGGTGAAGGCCGTTTTTTCGACCGAAGCCGTTGCCGATAAAGTCATGCCGTTTGAGGATCGACCCCTGCGCAAAACGGTCAGTTTTCACCTGAAGGCGGTTGGGGCGCGGGAAGTAACGGACATCCGGCAGGCCGACATTGTGTTCTTCGTGTTTGCCACCCGCCATGAGCCGGGCAGTTCGGCGAAGTTTGCGAATGAAGTAACTGATTTCTCGAAGAAAAATGGCTCAAAAGGCATCATTCTGGCCGACGTCGACCCCAAAGGCGACGTGCAGGGCGGCGACATTCCGTTTACGGAACAGCTTCAGAAAGCAGGCATTTTCTCCAAAATCTACGGCTATGCCTCCTGGAACACCGCCGGAAACGTTATCGGAACGGCCCTGCCCCACGGCATCGTCTACGGAGCCTCGCAGCGATTTGGCAATACGAAAGCAACCGCTCCCCGCCGGGCTGCCGCCCAGACCTGGTTTACGCTGAACCGACTGCTCGACGATTACGCCTACCATTCCATCGTCCGGCCCGACGCCCAGAACAGGATTCGGGAGCGGGGCTGGAATCCCTACCGGCTTACCGACGAACAAACCCGGCTGGTGGAAGACGAGTGCGGGAAGGAAATGCAGAAGCAGGCTACCCGCTTTTCGCCCCACGTCACCAACCTGACCTTCGACCTGCCCTGGAACCGGACATTCGAAGCCGAAATCGATTTCACCCTGAACTAACTCACCGGACGCCCTATGATTGCCCTCGGACTACTCCTGATTTTTCTGGTTTTTGCCACGCTGATGTTTCGGCGGAAACTCCCGGCTTTGCTGGCCCTGCCTTCGATGGCGATTCTGATCGCCGCCCTGGCCGGGCTTCCGCTGACCGACATTCTGAACGTCATCATCGCCGATGGTTCGGTCAAACTGGCCTCGGTATACGTGGCCGTGTTTGCCGGGGCAATGATGGGGCGGGTGATGATGCAGACGGGCATTGCGGAAGAAATCATCAAACGGGCCGCCGAATTCGGGGGTGAAAAGCCGCTGGTGGTGTCGTTTGCGCTGATGCTGGTCACCATCGTGCTGTTTTCGACGTTACAGGGGCTGGGGGCCATCATCACGGTCGGTTCGCTGGTGCTGCCGATTATGATGAGCCTGGGCATCCCGCGAAAACTCGCCGGAACGATGTTTCTGCTGGCCTTCGGAACAGGGTTTATTTTCAACCCCATTCTGTTTACGCTGTACCGGCAGCTACTGCAACTCAATGAAAGTCAGATGCTTCCGTCGCAGGTATCGGGTTTTGCCTTCACGCTGCTGGGGCTGATGCTGGTGGCCGTGGTCGCCTACTCGCTATTAGCCGCCCGGCGCTCCGGTGAACTGCTGCTGCTGACGGGGCAGACGACGGAGGAGATTCTGAAACGGGATACGAAAAAGAAGGTGCCGCTCATTGCCCTGCTCACGCCGATTGTGCCGCTGGCGCTGTTTTTTGGGTTTAATGCTGCTGGTATCAAGCTGGATTTTATTGCCGCATTCATCATCGGTTCGCTGTTCGCCATTGTCACTACGAACTGGCGCAACGGCGTGAAAGTGCTGACGGCCTCGGCCATCAAAGGCATCGAAGACGGAGCGCCCGCCGCCATTCTGATGATGGGCATCGGTATGCAGCTCAACGCCCTGAATCTGGAACCCATCAAAACGGCCCTGCAGCCGCTAATTGTGTCGCTGCCGTTTGGCTCACCGCTGTTTTACATCGCCTTTTTCGGGCTGCTTTCACCGCTGGCGCTGTATCGCGGTCCGCTGAATATTTTCGGCATCGGCATTGGTTTGTTCACCATCATGTTCGGGACGGGCATCGTTCCGGCGATGGCGCTGCTGGCGGCCATCATGTGCGTGGTGCAGGTGCAGAACATCTGCGACCCGACGAATACGCACAACGTCTGGATCGCCAATTTTACGGGCGTTCGGGTGGAGGAACTGACCAAAGAAACCATCCTGCCGATTATTCTGGTGTGTATCACGGGCCTGATTATCGCCGCTACGCTATTCCTGTAAGTCTATGGAAATTAACAAAAACATCTCCATACAGGAACAGCGCAAAGTCCGGGTGGGCATCGACGTGGGCGGTACGTTTACGGATGTCGTCGTCATCGACCATTCGACGCAGGAAGTCATCTCCCAGTTGAAAGTCCCAACCACCCACGACGCCCGCGAGGGCGTAGCGCTGGGCATCATCTCCGCCATTCAGCGGGCCCTGAGCGAACTCGGCGTCGATCCCGAAGACGTCATGTTCATTGCCCACTCGACCACCCAGGCCACCAACGCCCTGCTCGAAGGCGACGTTGCCAAAGTCGGCATTATCGGCATCGGCGAGGGACTCGAAGGGCTGAAAGCTAAACTGGATACGGCCATTCCGCGCATCGAACTGGCCCCCAACCGCTTCCTGCAGGCCGAACACGTTTTTCTGTCGAATAAACAATTAAATGAAAAACTGATTGAGAGTCAGTTAGATGATTTTCGGCAAAAGGGCGTGGAAGTGGTCGTTACGTCCGAGGCATTTGGGGTCGATAAGCCCGAAAATGAAGAACGAATCAGCGAACAGGCCCGCCGACAGGGCCTGCTGGCAACCAGCGGCCACGAGGTATCGACGCTCTACGGTCTGCGCACCCGCACCCGGACGGCGGTCATCAACGGGGCCATTCTGCCCAAAATGATTCATACGGCCACCATGACTGACGAATGTGTGAAGCAGTCGGGCATCCGGGCCCCGCTGATGATCATGCGCTCCGACGGCGGGGTGATGAGCGTGGCCGAAGTCCACCGCCGCCCCATTATGACCATGCTGTCGGGTCCGGCGGCGGGCATTGCGGGTGCGCTCATGCACGAGCGGGTTTCCGACGGTATTTTTATCGAAGTAGGCGGCACCAGCGCCGATATTTCGGTCATCCGGGACGGGCAGCCGCAGACCAAAGCCGCCCGCGTCGGCGGTCACCGGACGTATCTGAACACGCTGGACGTCCGGACGCTGGCGATTGCCGGGGGCAGCATGATCCGGGAGGCGGGCGGCAAAATCGTAGACGTCGGTTCGCGCTCGGCCCATATCGCCGGTCTGCATTACACCTGTTTTGAAAAACCTGATAGCTTCGACAACGCCCGGCTGGTGCATCTGCGGCCGACGGAAAAAGACGCCGATGATTACACGGCCATCGAGACGGCGGACGGGCGGCGGTTTTCGCTGACGCCGACCTGCGCCGCCAATCTGCTCGGCATCATTCCCGAAACGGCTTTTGCCAGAGGCAGCGCCGAAGCGGCCCGACTGGCGTTTAAACCGCTGGCGGATAAAATTGGCAAGACGGTGGAAGATGCCGCCCGCGAGGTGCTCGACATTTCCTGCCGGAAGGTGGCCGCTCAGATTGAGGCGCTTATCATCGAATATAACCTCGACCGGAACATGGTCGAACTAGTCGGCGGGGGCGGCGGATCGGCCTCGCTGGTGCTGTATACCGGGCAGTTGATGGGCTTACCGGCCCGGCTGGCGAAAAAAGCGGAGGTTATTTCGACCATCGGCGTGGCCCTGGCGATGGTGCGTGATACCGTTGAGCGAAACATCGTGGACCCGACGCCCGACGACATTCTGGCCGTGCGCCGTCAGGCTGCCGAAGCCGTGATGAAAATTGGAGCCGTACCCGAATCCATCGAGGTTCAGGTGGAAGTGGACACCCGCCGGAATCTGGTGCGGGCAACCGCTTTCGGAACGACCGAACTGAAAAAAGACGAAGATACCGCCCGGACGGCGACCGTCGACGACTGCCGGGCCGTGGCCGCCCGTTCCATGCAGGTGACGGATGAGCAGGCGAGGCTGGCGGGCCAAACGGCGACGTTTTACGTATTTACCCACGAAAAAACGACCCGATCCTTTTTCGGGCTGTTTTCGAGCCAGCAAACGCTGGTACGGATTACCGACAAAACCGGCGTCATCCGGCTGCAGCGCAGCCATGCCGAGGTGGTGTCGACCCGCATCGCCGACGTGCTGACCGAACTGGAAACCGTTATTACGGCCCTGACGGATTTCGGCGATGCCGGAAGGAGTCTGCCCGACATTCATGTGCTGGCGGGTGCCCGCATCATCAACCTGTCGGGGCTGGCCGAACTGGATCAGGCGCTGGCGCTGGCGAAAGCCGAACTGGAGATGATGCCGGATGAAGAGGAAGTGATTATTGTCGCTACGAAAAAATAGATGCAAACCGATATTCTCATAGTCGGCGGCGGCGTGGGTGGCTGCGCCTGCGCCCTGGCCGCCTGCGAGGCAGGTCTGACCGTTATTCTGACGGAAGAAACCGACTGGCTGGGCGGGCAATTGACCACTCAGGCGACACCGCCCGACGAGCACGGCTGGATCGAACGCTTTGGCTGTACGCAAACCTACCGCGAGTTTCGGGAACGGGTTCGGGCGTATTACCGGGCGAATTATCCGCTGACCGAAGCCTCGTACAACAATCCGGTCCTGAACCCCGGCAACGGCTGGGTGTCGCCGCTCTGCGCCGAACCGAAGGTGTTTCTGGCAGTACTGACCGAAATGCTGAAGCCTTATGTGGACACAAACCAGTTGAGCATTCTGTGCGACCACATTCCGGTTTCGGCGGAAACGTTGGACAATCAGGTAAAAACCGTTTCGCTGAAACACAGGCTTTCAGGGGAAACAATCGAGGTGGCGGCCCGGTACTTTATCGATGCTACCGAACTCGGCGATTTGCTGCCATTGACCGGTACGGCCTTCGTCACGGGTTCGGAGAGCCAGCCGGAAACAGGCGAACCGGGCGCTAAACCTGAAGCGCAGCCGCACAACTCCCAGGCGTTTTCGGTCTGCTTCGCCATGAGCTATCACGAAGGCGAAGATCATACGATTGAAAAACCGGCCTCCTACGATTTCTGGCGGGATTTTGTACCGCCGCTCACGCCGCCCTGGTCCGGTAAACTGCTCAGTCTGACCGGCCTGAATCCCCGGACATTGCAGCCGGTGCCGTATAATTTCAGACCGAATAACGAGGAAAACAAAGCCTTCGCCGGACTGTGGACCTACCGCCGGATTCTGCATCAGGAGGTGTTCGAATCCGGCTCCTACGACTCGGACATCACCCTGGTCAATTACCCGCAAATCGATTTTCTGGGCGGCGATCTGGTCGATGCCAGTTATGAAGAGCGGGAAAAGCTGATAGCGCAGGCCAAAGAACAGAGCCTGTCGTTTTTGTATTTCCTGCAAACCGAAAAGGGTTTCAATGGGCTGAAGCTGCGGGGCGACGTCACCGGCACTGCCGATGGACTCGCCAAACAGCCCTACATTCGGGAATCCCGCCGAATCCGGGCAGAATTTACTATTAAGGAACAGCACGTTTCGGCCCGGTGCCGCCCCGGTTCGATCTACGCCGAACGGTTTCCGGATTCGGTCGGGGTGGGTTTCTACCGCATCGACCTGCATCCCAGCGTTGGCGGCGACAACTACGTGGACGTCGAGAGTCTGCCGTTCCAGATTCCGCTGGGGGCGCTCATTCCGCAGGAAACCGAGAATCTGCTGCCGGTCTGCAAGAACATCGGCACTACGCACATCACCAACGGCTGTTATCGCCTGCATCCCATCGAATGGAACATCGGCGAGGCGGTGGGCAGGCTGCTGGCCTATTGTCTGGAGCGGAATCTGACACCCCGGCAGGTACGCAACGATGTAGCTTTGTTAACTGATTTTCAGCAAATTTTAGTGCAAAAAGGCGTTGAAATCGAGTGGCCGGAAGGCCTGAACCTGGCAGAGGGCGACCCGCACATTCACGCGATGTGATTTTCAGTTCTCAGTTCGGCGTAGTCTGGAGACTACGCCGAACGCGGCCCCTAAATCCCCTAAAGGGCGGACCGCCGCTGCGGGACTTGGCGCTGCTGCGGGACCTAGCCTCGCCAGAGCAGAACTACTTTACTCATGAAAAGCCCCTAAATCCCCTAAAGGGGACTTCGCGCTGCTGATTCAGCATTGAGGCGGAGCTAAAGTCCCCTTCAGGGGATTTAGGGGCTTTTCATGGATTTAGGGGCAAAGTCCCAGCGCTAAAGGATTTAGGGGCTATAGCAACGAACTGCTCTTCAGGGGATTTAAAGGCTAAATCCTCAAAAACAAAAAACCAATTCTGCGATGAACGGAAACGAACTGGCCCGGCAACTTATCAAACAATACGGGACGACGGACGTGGAGGAACTGGCCCGGCGGGCGGGCGTCACCGTGCGCTATCAGCGCTGGATGCCAGTGACATATGGGGAATATTACCCGAAAAGCAGAACGATTTGCGTGAACCTGAACGCACCCATTCCCCCGCAGGAAGTGCTGGCGCACGAACTGGGTCATTTTTTTGCCGACGTAAACGGTTACAAACTCAACCGAACGGCGCACGAGCAGTTTGCTGAGGCATTTGCGCTGGCGTTCACGGCTCAAATACCCGCTCCATAACCAGGGCGTAGGCCCCCAGCATCTCGGCTTTTTCGCCCAGAAATGAGATCTGAAATTCGCAGTCGGCCATCAGTTGCGGCAGCGAATGCAGGCTCATACCCCGGACGATGGCGTATTTGAGCATTTCGCCCACGTCGATGAATCGTCCGCCCAGAATCAGCAGTTCGGGATTGAAGACCTGGATCATGCCGGCCAGCGCTTTACCGAGTTGCTCGCCCACCTCCGACAAAAGCACGATAGACTCGCGGTTGCCCCCTTTCGCCAGCGCCAGAATGTCGCGGTAATGCAGTTTTCTGCCGGTTTTTTCGAAATAGTTTTCTTCCAGCGCCGCCCCTGATACCTCGGTCGACAGACAGCCTTTTTTTCCGCAGATACACAGTTTATCGTTATTAAAAAAGGAGATGTGTCCAAACTCCCCGGCAAAACCCGAATGTCCGTAGTGAATCTGGCCGTTGGAAATCAGACCGATAGCCAGACCCCGGCTCAGGTTCACATAGAGAACGTTCTGTTTTCCCTTAGCCAGCCCGAACGTCCGCTCGCCCAGCGTCATGAAGTGGGTGTCGTTGTCAATGAAAACGGGATACTTCCACTGCCGCTCCAGCAGCGTCGTCAGCGGTATTTCGAAATTCAGAAACGAGTGGCTGATACCCTTGTCGCGGTCGACCCGCCCGGTGATGCCGATGCCGACACCCAGAATTTTATGTTCATCGATACCCCGTTTGGTAATGATGGCGGGCACGGTCCGAACCAGAAAATCGAAGGCTTCCTCCCGTCGGCTGATGTCAAAATTGTCCGTTTCGTAGTCGTAAATTACCTCATGATTCAGATCGATGATGCTCATTCGGAACGACTTCAGCAGCAGTTCGACACCGACGATATAGCCCTGCGTCGGGTTCAGGCTGTAGAGGGTAGGACGCCGACCGCCGGAGGATTCTTTTTTTCCCGATTCGACCAGGATTCCCTTTTCGACCAGTTCATTGACAAATTTGGTGGTCGTGGGCAGGCTCAGGCCGCAGAAATCCCGGATTTCGGGAATGGTCTTTCCCTTCTCCTTCAGCAGATACTGAATGATTTTCCGGGTCTGAAAGTGCTGGTGCGCCCCCACCTCCATGTTGTCGATGAACGTTCTCATGCAGCAGAATCACGGTTGATGATACAGCGTCAGTCCGGCAATGGGATTTTCGAGTATGTGCTTGACGACCAGCCCCTTATCAGCGGCAATCCGGCGCAGAATATCGCTATAATAAAAGGCCACCGAACCGACGAAATGCACGGGCAGACTGGTGGACTCAGGAAACTTCCGGACGTATTTATCCAGAAATAGCGCGAACGCATCCTGAACGATCCCGTAGGCCACCGGATTGGAACGATTGTCGAACAGAAACTTGGAGAATGAAGCAAAATAGCGGTTGGGAAAGGGCTGTTTGTAGGCCCGGTCGAGCACCGTCAGCCGGTCGACGTCGGGGTAGCGTTTCCGGAATTTCTCCATCAGATCCTCAGGAAGCTCACCGTGCAGAAACCGCGTGACCAGTGTTTTGCCGAGGTAGCCGCCGCTGCCTTCGTCGCCGAGCCAGAAACCCAGCGTCATGGCTGGGCGGGCAATGTCGCGGCCATCGTAAAGACAGGCATTGGCTCCTGTGCCCAGAATGCAGGCAATGCCCGGCTCCCGATTACACAGCGCCCGGGCTGCCCCCAGCATGTCGCTGCCGATTTCGGCGGTCCGGATGGTCGGAAATACCTCCCGCAGCGCCGCTTCGACCACGCCGCAGGACTCGGCGCTGTTGCAGCCTGCCCCGTAATAATACACTTCTTCGATGGAACCGGTTACGGCGGGCAGCAGGTGTTCGCGCAGTTGGGCGGCGATGGTGGCGCTATCCTGATAATACGGGTTGAATCCGGCGGTTTTCGCCTGCCCGATCTGCCCGTCGGCGATGGTCCGCCACTCGGTCTTTGTCGAGCCGCTGTCGGCAATAAGAATCATAATACGCTCGTTATGAGTTAGTCAACCAGCCGCCCGACGGCTGTGAAGCGGGTAAACACCTGTTCGCTGTGCGGGGCATCGACAAGTTCATCGGTCAAATCCTGCCCGGCCCAGTGTTCGTAGTGTTTGCCGCTGCGCCAGAGTCGGCTTTTCGATACGTCGTAGATAACGCCCTGGAAGGCACACCAGATTTCGTCGCGGTCGCAGCCGTTGCGGAGGGCCAGTTGCGAACGGGTGTACGTCTTCAGGGGGGTGGAATCCATGCGTTCGTTACGTTTTTGTAAAAATGCGATGAAAGCGATCACTTCCGATCATTTTGCGTTAAAAAACCGCTAACTTTAGCCATTCGGACCTGAAACATCAGTTCATACCGTATTCTATGAAACGCAGTACGTTTATTCACTTTTTCGCTCTCATAGCGGCCCTGACTCTTTTCGCCGGTTGTGGGAAAGATAAGACGCCGCCCGTTTCGGAGCGGATCGCCAAGCGCTGGACGGCCACGAAAGTGGAGGAAAGCAACACGGTGGTGTATACGAAGGGTGGGGCCACCAACGTCCGGCCCGGCTACGCCAACTTCCTGCTCGACCTCTCCAGCCCTTCTTCCGTGACGCTGAAGGAATTTGAAGGTAGTTCATTCACCGGTACCTGGGAAGTGCAGGGAGAAAACCGGCTGATACTGAAAGGGCTGACGCCCCAGCCGACCAACACGAATGGAACCATCGAATTTACGATCAACTCCATCAACGATACCGAACTGGTGCTGACCCGCACAACGGCCAACCAGAAAACCGGCGGGACCATCAACAAATACACGCTGGCCCCCTAACGAATCTACTTTTACCGGCTGGTGAATGAGCCTGTCGTCTTGAACGAACCGCCTTTGGGGAGGGTTGCGAACAAAACGGCTGCTTATTCACCAGCTTTTTTATGGCTATGAACCAACGCACTGAACTCGAATCCATCGGCGAATTCGGCCTGATTCAGAAAATCAGCGAACCCTTCCGCAACCCGGCCCGGCCCGAAACCATCCGGGGCATCGGTGACGACGCCGCCGTCATCGACACGGGAGGGCCGGATTTTCTGCTCGTCTCGACCGACATGCTGCTCGAAGGCATTCATTTCGACCTCGCCTATTCGCCCCTGCGGCATCTGGGCTACAAATCCGTGGCCGTCAACGTATCGGACATTGCCGCCATGAACGGTTCGCCGACGCAGGTGACGGTCAGCATCGGCATCAGCAACCGGTTTTCGGTCGAGGCCGTCGAGGAACTATACGCGGGCATTCGGGCGGCCTGCGATGCCTATGGTGTCGATCTGGTGGGCGGCGATACCACCTCTTCGCGGGCCGGGCTGGTCATTTCGGTGACGGCGCTGGGGCGGGTAGCAAAAGACAGAGTCACTTACCGGAATACGGCCCGGTCCAGCGACGTCATCTGCGTAACGGGCGATTTGGGAGCGGCATTTCTGGGTCTGCAACTGCTCGAACGCGAAAAGCAGGTCTTCCTGAGCGACCCCAACATGCAGCCCGACATTCCGGAAGAAAAATCATATCTGCTGCAGCGGCAGCTTCGGCCCAACGCCCGCACCGACATGGTGTATGAACTGCGTGACCTCAGCGTGGTGCCCACGGCTATGATCGACGTCTCGGATGGTCTGGCCTCGGACCTCCTGCATCTCTGCACCCAGTCGGGAACGGGGGCCGTCATTTTCGACGAAAATATCCCCGTAGACGACGTTACGCACCTGACCGCCACCGAACTGAACATCAGCCCAATGACGGCGGCGCTCAACGGCGGCGAAGACTACGAACTGCTGTTCACTGTCCGGCCTTCAGAATTTGAAAAACTGAAAACCAGCGCCCACGTCACGGCCATCGGCTACATGACCGACGACCCACGGCAACGAGTGCTGGCGACGAAGGCCGGACAGCAAACACCGCTACAGGCACAGGGCTGGAAAAGTTTCTGAAATTATTTTTTCAGTAACAATTTGTTAACGTGATGCGTGAACTGGTTATCAGTAATTTTGCAATAGTGAATTATTGATAACCAGTTCATTTATGCATCACAAACTTCTACGAAGGCATTTCTCTCTCCTTCTGGCGCTCTTCGGCTGGCTGGCCGTGGCCCAAACACAGGCGCAGGTGTCGCTCACGACCCTGAACACCGCCACCACCCAGGATTTCGCAACGCTTCCACTTTCGGGAACGGCCACCTGGGGCAACAACACGACGATTCCTGGCTGGTACAGCACCCGCACGACGCTGCTGACCGGAACGGGCAGTTCCAACACGGGCGGCCAGTACAGTTTCGGGGCAGCCTCATCCACCGAGCGGGCGCTGGGTTCGGTGGCGTCCGGCAGCACGACGACCATTCATTACGGCGTTCGCCTGAAAAACGAAACGGGCGGCATCATCACTTCGCTGACCGTTGCCTACACAGGCGAGCAGTGGCGTAATGGGGGTAACACGACCCCGCACAAACTGGAGTTTTCGTATCAGACCGGCGCTGGCCCTCTGGAAAATCTCACGGCAGGCACCTTTACCGACGTCGATGCACTCGATTTTACGGGACCTATTGCCACTTCGACAGCAGGAGCGCTCGACGGTAATGCTGCCGAAAACCGCGTCCAACTGACCTCGGCCATCAACGGACTTTCCCTACAGCCTGGGGAAGAAATCCTGCTTCGCTGGAGCGACGTCGACAACTCCGGCTCCGACCACGGTCTGGCTATCGACGACGTTTCCATTACGCCTAACGGCACCAGCACCAATCCGACTCTGGCCGCCAATCCGACCTCGCTCACCGGCCTGACAACCGACGTGGGAACCCCCTCGGCACCGGGCAGCTACACCCTGACGGGCAGCAACCTGTCGGGCGACGTTACCGTTACGTCGTTTGCGGGCGTGGAGGTTAGTTCCAACGGCAGCACCTACGCTCCCTCGCTGACGCTGACACCCAGCGGCGGCAGCGTATCGCAGGTCATCAGCGTCCGGCTGACGGGCGCTAGCATAGGTTCGGTCAGTGGCACTGTCACCAATACCAGCGGGGCGCTGTCGGCACCCGTTACGGTCAGCGGCACCGTCAACGACCCGAATTCATTTGCTACAATCGCCTTTGCCCGCTCCCGGCCCAACGGCACCCAGATTTCGTCGCTGCCCGGTGGCCGCATTGGAGGACGGGTCACGGCCAGCAACCAGTTCGGCACCACCGGCTACATTCAGGACGCCACCGGCGGTATCGCCATTTTCGGTTCGTCGTTCACTTCGACGGTTCAGGTCGGCGACTCGGTACAGATTACGGGCGGAACCCTCAATGAGTTCAATGCCAACAAGCAGGTTTCGGGTACGGTGACGTTCACTAATTTCGGACCGCAGGGCGCTCCCGCCGCCCGGCAGACAGACCTCAGCCAGTTGAGCAGTTTTGAAGGCCAGCTTGTCGCCATTCCGAATGCGGTTATCCGGCCCAAGACGCAGGTAGACGCTCCCAATCCCGTTTTCGTACTGACGCCCGACGCCAACTTCAATCTGCAGGATGGAACGGCGACTCAGGACATCCGGGTTGTGCGGTTTACCAATATTCCGGGAAATACCAACCCGGCTCAGCCCCAGACGATTACTGGTATCGTCGCCCGGTTCAATCAGACGCTGCAGATTCAGCCGCGTTTTGTGCAGGACATTCCGGGCTCAGCGCCATATGCCCCGGCGGGCGGCGAAATCGACCGTAACCAGACCCTCGATATCGCTACCTGGAACATCGAATGGCTGGGCAATACGGGTAACGGTCCGTCCAACGAAGCCCAGCAGTTGTCCAACGCCATTACGGTGCTGAACAACCTGCAGTCGGACATCATCGTATTGGAAGAAATTTCTTCGGCGGCCTCTATTTCACAACTTGTGGCCGGAATGCCGGGCTATCAGGGTAATTGTTCACCCTTCGTTTCCAATAATCCGGGCCACGAAATTCCGCCAAATCCGGAAACGCCGGGCAACAATATTCCGGATGATGCCCAGCGGATTTGTATTCTGTATAAATCCGACCTGGCAACGCTCGTTTCTCAGCGTCCGCTGCTCGAACAGGCCCAGCCGCTGCCGGGCTATCCCGCCGATGCCGATAACTTCTGGGCATCGGGCCGCTACCCGTATCTCTGGACGCTCGACGTGAAGGATCCAAACAATAAGACCCGGCGGATCAACGTCATCGGCGTTCATGCGAAGGCCAACACGGCCCCGCTGCAAACTAGCTACGACCGCCGGAAATACGACGTGCAGGTGCTGTACGACTCGCTGAAAGTGCAGTTCCCGAACGAATTACTAGTGCTTACGGGCGACTACAACGACGATCTGGATCGGACGGTTGCCGCCGGTAATACCGTTTCGACGTATCAGCCCTTCGTGAACGATGCGGCCTCGTATGCCTCCCTCACGAAAACGCTCAGCGACAACGGTTTCCGATCGTTTCTGGCGCAGGACAACATGATTGACCACATCGTGGTGTCCAACGAACTGACGCCGACCTACGTTCCGGGTTCGGCGGGTGTGGGAACACCCTACACGTTCATTCCGGATTATCGGGTGACGACCTCCGACCATATTCCGGTGGTTGCCCGTTTCGACCTGACGAAAATTCTGGACGCCACAGCCTCGGCCAGCACATCGGTTATCTGCCCCACCAGCGGTTCGGCCCAACTGATTGCGGCACCGACGGGCGGCGTTCCGCCGCTGACCTATAGCTGGACCGGCCCCGGCACTATCACCAACGCCTCGTCGGCCACGGCAACCGTTACGGGCCTGCCCACGGGTCCGCACACGTTCACGCTCGTGGTGACAGATGCGGCGGGTCAGTCGGTCACGGCGACGGTTTCGCTGACGGCGGAAGACAAGGAAGCGCCCGTTGCCAAAGCGAAGAACATTACGGTCGAGTTAAATGCCCAGGGCCAGGCAACCATCACGCCGGAGCAGGTCAACGATGGCAGCACCGACAATTGTGGCGGACTGACGTTCTCACTCAGCAAAACGACCTTCGACTGCTCGAATCTGGGCAGCAACACCGTAACGCTCACCGTGACTGACCCCAGCGGCAATACGGCAACGGCTTCGGCTACTGTCACCGTCGGGCCGATTCCGCCAAAACCCAACTATGCAACCATCAGCGGCCAGCTTTACCCGGCGGGTCAGCGGGCGGTTACGGTCACGCAGTACAGCGGCGACGTCGTTTTCTCAGCGAATAACTGTTCAGGTCAGCTTGTCTGGAAAAACCTGTCGACCAACGCGACCGGTACCGGCAATATCGTCGTCCCCACGACAGCTACGGGATCGTTCGTGTTTCTGGGTTACTGTCAGCAGAATACCTGTCTGAGCGAGCCGGAGAAACTGCTGGTTACGGTCAAAGCCGGGCCGCTGCAGGTGGTTGCTCCCCTGTTCGACTGCACGACGGGCCAACTGACGATTCGCACCATCGGCGGCAACGGCAGCGCCATCGAGTATCAGGTCAGCGAACTGAGCAACGGCTGGACGTCGCAGAACACGTTCACCGTCGAAAAGAACAAATACGACAAGAAGTATAAACTGCGGGCTCGGCAGCGGGGCAGCCGGGGCTGGGATGAAGCCGAATTCGAATTCCGGGCGACGGCTGTCTGTTCGGGCGGCGCACGCATAGCGGCCCCATCAACCGAGACATCGACGGAGTTGAACGTCAGTGTGCTGGGCAACCCCGTACGCAGTGGACAAATCGAGGTGGAAATTCGGGGCGCGTCAGGGCAGCCGCTGCGTCTGTCGCTGTTGAATACGCAGGGCCAGGAAGTAAGTCAGAAAAGCGTTGAGCGGGCTTCGACGACAGAACGACTCATCCTCCCCGTACAGCATCAGCCCGCCGGGCTGCTCTTCCTGCGCGTGAGTACGCCAACGCAGGCGAAAATCGTGAAGATTGTGAAGCAGTGACGTAAGCCGGAAGTTAATTCCGGCTTACAAAAAACAGTCTGCATTTTAATCCAAGCCCGGAATCAGATTCCGGGCTTGTTTCATTATAGCAACCCTGTTAAACCTGCGCGGTGGATGCATGGGATTAACGGGGACCTACAACGCTACGCCGAAAGAATCGTCAGTGGGCAATATTGACGTTAAAATTGAACAGGGGCGTTTTCAAAGCGCCGTATAACCGGGTCCAGATGGGCAGCAGCATTTCGGTAGCCCGTGCAGTGCTCAAATCACCCAAATCGATGATGCTCGCCTGCGGCCAGCTGAACGAGGTCAGCAGATCGACCGTCTGTTGTTTGGCATCCGAATCATTGCCGCTCACAAAAACAGAATGTTCTCCGGGCAGCAGAGCCGGGTTCACCATCAGCATGGCGGTCATGGTATTGAGCGTTTTCACCACCTTTGCCGCCGGAAACGCCCGCTGAATCTGCTCGGCCAGCGAATCCGTATTGCAGACCGACAGTGAGGGCGGGAACCCGTTCGAAAAATCCAGCGGATTGGCGATGTCGATTAACGTTTTTCCCGCCAGATTGTCTTCCCCGGCCTGTTTCAGAACGTCGGGCGTAGCGTTGCCGTTGGTGCAGTTGAAAATGATGGACGCCTGCCGGGCAGCCTCGGCAAAAGGGGCGATATTGACGCCGGGATGCGTTTGCAGCCACGTACTCAGCGATGGATTTCCATACCGATCCGGTTCGGTTTTAGCCAGCGTGTCGGCCACGTTCCGGGTTCCCATGATGACCTGATGGCCCAGAGCGGTCAGTCTGTCAGCAATGGCCTGGCCGACCATGCCTGTTCCTAAAACAGCAATTGTATGTGCCATATCATTCGTTTATTTTAACTATAAAAATTATAGTTGCAAACCTATTTATAGTCATTTATCTTTACAAGAACTATCAAAAGTGGTAGCAGTAACTTTTTTGAACGAATGGCCGAATGATACTTAATGACCAGGAAGTGATGATTGAGTTACGGGGTAAGCGTTACCACTGTGCGATGGACGTGACGATGGATTTTATTGGTGGTAAGTGGAAAACCGTCGTGCTGTGGTATCTGCGTAACGACAAAAAACGCTTTGGCGAACTTCGCAAACTCATTCCCCAGATGACGGAACGGATGCTGAGTATCCAGCTTCGGCAACTGGAGGAAGACGGGCTTGTCAAGCGGGAGGTGTTTACCGACAAGCCACCGCTTAAAGTAGAATATTCACTAACCGATTTTGGAAAATCATTGCTGCCGGTGCTGGAAGCCGTTGCCCGATGGGGCCGCGAACTTGGTCGGCTGGAGGGGCAGATTGTCGAAGTAAATTAACCAAAAAAAGGCGTGGAACCGGTTAACAAAGCCAATCCACGCCTTTCTGTATCAATGAGTTTCCGTTGTTATCCAGACGGGCGACGACTCCAGAATAAAACCCAGCAAATCTTCATTCAGGCGGTCTTTTTCTGTCGCAAACAACCCGTGGGGAGCGCCTTCGTACACTTTATACTCCGCGTTTGGAATCATTCTGGCCGCCTGCTCTCCGGTGAAGTCGATAGGAACGGTTTTGTCGGCATCGCCGTGAATTACCAGCGTCGGGACGTTGACGGAGGCCATCTCTGAGCGGAAGTCCGTTTCCGAAAACGCCCGGACGCAGTCGATGGTGGCTTTGGGTGAGGCAAACAGCGCCAGCGTTTTATTCCAGTCGAGCAGCGACTGACTAACGGGTTTGCTTAACAGACCGACGCCGTAGAACTGTTTGCCGAAGTCGTTGAGAAAGTCGGCCCGGTCTTCCTCAATTTTCTCAATCATCGTGTCGAAAATTTCCTGCGGTGCGCCTTCCGGGTGATCATCGGTTTTGAGCAGAAACGGCGTAACGCCGCCAACCAGCACGGCTTTTGCCACGCGTGCGCCGCCATGACGGCTGAAATACCGCACGACTTCGCCCGCACCCATCGAAAATCCCACCAGCGTCACGTTTTCTAAATCCAGTTCTTCCAACACGGCTTTCAGGTCATCGGCGAACGTGTCGTAATCATAACCCTCCCAGGGTTTGGAGGATCGGCCAAATCCCCGGCGGTCGTAGGCAATGCAGCGCAGACCGTGTTTTGGCAGTTCGAGCAGTTGCGATTCCCACATCTGGTGGCTCAGCGGCCAGCCATGAATCAGAACCACCGGCTGCCCTTCGCCCCAGTCTTCGTAAAACAGGTTAACGGGTTGGTTAAAGCGATTGTCGCCTGTCTGAATGTAGCTCATCGTGTCGAGAAAGTTAGTTGGACGTGTGAACCTAACTGCACGAAGATGGGGATGGTTTGCGAAAGCGCCGCCTGCAGAGTTTTTTTATTCGAATAATAACAGCAGCTTTACATACCACGCCTACAGAACTAACCCTCTTGCTATCAACTGCCATGAAAGCGTATCTGCTCGCCCGGCTGCAGCATCAGCCCGCCGCCCTGGATCATCTGCTGGACGGCCTGACCGAGGCGCAGTTCCGTCAGCGCCCTCAGTCCGATAAATGGTCCATTTTCGAACATGTAGCCCATCTGGGGCGGTATCAGAACATTTTCGTGAGCCGCGTTACCCGGATCGACCGGGAAGACAACCCCGCCGTCGAGCGCTATGTAGCCGAGGCCGACCCCGGATTTGCGGAATGGACGGGCCTGCCGTATGCGGATCTGATGGAGCGGATTCGGGAGGAACGGCGTACGCTGAATACATTTCTTGGCCTGCTGCACGATGCGCAGCTCCGGCGCACGGCCCGTCACCCGCTCTACGGCCCTATGACCGTCGAGGGCTGGACGGAGTTTTTTCTGCTCCACGAAGCGCACCATCTTTTTGCCATTCTGCGCCTGGCCGGTTCGCTGGGCCGAACCCTCTGATACGAAACAGCCCCGGCTGATGGGCCGGGGCTGTCGGTTTATTTCAGAAATTTCAGGCGGATAACCTCTTTCTCACTCAGATAGCGCCACTTTCCACGCGGAAGCTCCTTTTTGGTTAGCCCGGCATACACCGTGCGATCCAGTTTGGTGACCTCGTAGCCGAAATGCTCAAAAATCCGGCGGACAATCCGGTTGCGTCCGCTATGGATTTCGATGCCGACAACCTGTGCATCAGGCGTGACAATACCCAGATCATCCGGTTTGATGAACCCGTCCTCCAGTTCGATCCCGTCGCGGATGGCCTCGAAATGTTCGGTCGTGATGGGCTTGTCGATTTCGACCTGATAAATTTTCCGGATGTTATTGGACGGGTGCGTCAGCTTTTCGGCCAGTTCACCATCATTGGTCAGCAGCAGCAGACCGGTGGTGTTGCGGTCGAGTCGGCCCACGGGATAGATTCGGTACGGCGTTGCATCCGCAACCAGTTCCATCACCGTATGGCGGTCGTTGGGGTCGTCCGTCGTCGTGATGTAATCTTTCGGCTTATTCAGGAGCACATACGTCATTTTCTCCGGGTTCAGCACCTTGTCGCCGTATTTGACGGTATCACCGGGCTTGACTTTGTGGCCCATTTCGGTCACCACTTCGCCGTTGACCGTGATTTCGCCGTTGGCGATAAGTGTGTCGGCATCCCGGCGTGAGCAGACGCCCGCGTTGGCGATGTAGCGATTCAGACGGATTGTGCCGTCGCCCGGCTTTTTAGGCTCGGTCTGAGGCGTCTGTTTTTTAATACGGGGGTAACGCTCTTCCAGACGGTCGAAGTTGTAATTCGGTGCCTGACGCTCGCCTCCGTCCGCAGATTCAGAATGGTCGGACTGTCTCCGGTCGTCGCGGCGATTGAACCGATCGCCGCGTTCTTCGAATCGGCTGCCGGACGGACGGCGCGGGCGGTCGTATCCCCGCCCTTCATCCCGACGGTTGAACGACTCATTCCGACGGTCGAAATCTCTTCTGCCCGCGTCGTTTCCTTCGCCAAAGGGACGCCGGGGCCGGTCGAAACCTGACCGTTCTTCGTACCCACCGCTACTCCGTCGATTAAACTGGTCATTGCCACCACGGTCGTTACCACTACGGTCGTTACCACTACGGTCGCTGCCACTACGGTCGTATCCACTACGGTCGTTACCACTACGGTCCTCGCGGCGGGGACGCTCATAGCCGCCCCGGTCATCGTCGCGGCGGTTGAAGCTGCGGGGAGTGTCGCCGGAGCGATCATCGCGGCGGGGACGGTCATAGCCCGGACGGACGTTACGAGATTCGTCAGCGCGGCGGTTGAATCGGTCATCCCGACGATTAAATCGGTCGTATCCACTACGGTCGCTGCCACTACGGTCGTTACCACTACGGTCCTCACGGCGATCGCTGCCGCTACGGTCGTATCCACTACGGTCTCCGTAGCCGCGTTCATTGCCGAAGCGGTTCCGGGACTCCTCGCGATGAGGCCGGTCACGGTCTGAACTGCGTGGTCTGTCGTAATTCGGACCGGAGGATCGGTCACTCCGGCGATTGAACCGGTCGTCATGCCCTCCCCGGTCGTAGCCGCTGCGGCGGTCTGAATCGCGGCGGGTGTCGTTCTGTTCGTCAGAACGGCTGCCAAACGGACGGCGCGGGCGGTCGTTACCGCCACCGTATCCACCACGGTCGGCGCCATAGCGGTCTCCACGGGGACCGTCGTTGCGGCGATTGTCCGGACGGTTGAACCGGTCGTCACTACGGCGATCATACCCACCCCGGTCGTATCCACTACGGTCGTTACCACTACGGTCCTCGCGGCGGGGACGCTCATAGCCGCCCCGGTCATCGTCGCGGCGGTTGCCCGACCGATCCGAATCACGATTATAGACTTTTTCGTAGAATGATTTTTTTCCGTCTCCCGGCTCGCCGGACCTACCCTCGCGGCGGTCGTCGTAATTCTCGTTGGTTTCCATGAATTTGCAGTATCGCTACTGTATGCGTTGATAGTCAAGCTTTTTAAACAACACAAATAGCGGGCGGCAAAGTTAACGCATTTTCCGTTCAAGTGCCCGCCTCCGTTACGCTCACTTCTATAAATTTAGCAAAAACTCCTCTGTTGATTCGGCCCGGGAGCGACTTTTTTGCACATTTCCTATTTTACCAAAGCGTGCGGCGACCTGACCGACAAACTCTATTTTTGTACCAGACAGTATTCCGTATTTTCGTGACCATGACATCCGCAAACACACCCGCTCAACTCCTCTGGAAACCGACACCAGACCTGCAGCAGCAGTCGATTATGAAGCAGTACATGGACTGGCTGTTTGTCAAAAAAGGCCTTTATTTCCGTGATTACGCTGATCTCTGGGACTGGTCGACCACCGACCTTGAAGATTTCTGGGAAAGCATCTGGCAATTTTTTGCTGTTCAGAGTACGACGGAGTATGAGCAGGTACTGGATAAACCCGCCGGGGGCATGATAGGTACCCGCTGGTTTGAAGGCGCCCGTCTGAATTACGCTGAACACATCTTCCGGCAGCGTACCGACAGCCGGGATGCCATCCTGTTTCAGTCGGAGCGCACGGCGGTTTCCCGGCGTAGTCTGACCCGGATGTCGTGGACCGAACTGGAACGCCAGGTGGCCTGTCTGTCGCTTTTCCTGCGTGAGTCGGGGGTGCGGCCCGGCGACCGAGTGGTGTCGGTGCTGCCCAACATCCCGCAGGCCGTCGTGGGTTTTCTGGCTACCAATGCCGCAGGGGCCGTGTGGTCGAGTTGTTCACCTGATTTTGGAACGCCCAGCATTGTCGAACGGTTTCAGCAGATTGAGCCTGTCGTGCTCATCGCTGCCGATGGGTACACTTATAACGGAAAACCTGTCGACAAAACCGCCACCATACGGGAACTACGCGCCGCCCTGCCCTCGCTGCGGACTGTCATCTGGCTCCCCTACCTGGACCCGGACAGCCGCCTGGAAGACAGCATCTTATGGAATGACATACTCAAAACACCGACGCCGGAACTGGTTTTCGAAGCCGTTGCCTTCGACCACCCGATCTGGATACTTTATTCTTCAGGAACGACGGGCAAACCCAAGGCCATTACGCACAGCGTGGGGGGCTGCCTGCTCGAACACCTGAAGGCGCTGGCGCTGCACCAGGACGTCCGGCCCGGCGAACGCTATTTCTGGTATTCGACCACGGGCTGGATGATGTGGAATTATTCGGTGGCCTCCCTGCTGGCCGGGGCCACGCTCGTGCTCTACGACGGATCGGCAGGGTACCCCGACCTCAACGTGCTCTGGAACCTGGCCGCCGAGACCCAGATTCATCATTTCGGCGGTGGGGCGGCGTTTTATCTTGCCTGTATGCGGGCGGGCCTGAGCCTTGCCGACAAGCCCCGATTTCCGCACCTTCGCACGATTGGCTCCACCGGCTCTCCCCTGCCGCCTGAGGGTTTCCGCTGGATTTACGAACACGTTAAAAAAGACGTCTGGCTCATATCGCTCAGCGGCGGCACCGACATCTGCAGTGGTTTTGTGGGCGGGTGTCCGATGCTGCCGGTCTACGAAGGAGAAATTCAGTGCCGGATGCTGGGCTGTAAACTGGAAGCCTTTAATGAGGAGGGGAAACCCGTTCGTGACGAACTGGGCGAGATGGTCATCCTGGAACCAATGCCGTCGATGCCCATTTATTTCTGGAACGACCGCAGCGACGATCCCGCCCGGAACAATGAACGGTACCGCAGCAGCTATTTCGAACAGTATGAAGGCATCTGGCGACATGGCGACTGGATAAAAATCACCTCCCGCCAGACCATTGTTATCTACGGACGGTCGGATGCAACGCTTAACCGTGACGGCGTCCGGATCGGTACCAGCGAGATCTACAGCGCCACGGAAGGAGTCGAGGGCGTAAAAGACAGCCTGGTAGTGTGTCTGGAACTGCCGGGCGGACGTTATTTCATGCCGCTGTTCGTTGTTCTGAAGGAAGGACAATCGCTGACCGACGATTTGCAGCAGCACATCCGACGGGCGCTGCGTACTCAGTATAGCCCCCGCCACGTCCCCGATGCCATTTATCAGGTGGCGGATATTCCGTATACCATCAGTGGAAAAAAAGTGGAAGCGCCGGTTAAAAAACTGCTGATGGGACAGCCTCCCGAAACAACCGCCAGCCGTGATACGCTGCGCAATCCATCGGCGCTGGATGCGTTTGTTGCGTTCGCCGAATCACTGAAGCCGGAGTTCCTGAATACGCCTTCCTGATAATTTGGCACTTCCCTCATTTTAGCAAAACATTTTAACCCTTAATCTGCGTTTACCCGTATATAAATACAACCTGAATTCGTATCTGACTGAGGGGGTTAGCCAATTCTAACGGGAGATAAGCTGAATATGGAAGCGATGAAAGAGGGCGAACGGGAGTCGTTCCCGCCCCGACGGACACAAAAGGTACAGAATGACCGCGCAACGGTGCGTCTGCCGATGCTGCTGGGCGTAACGCTCGCTGCTGGTATGTTGATCGGAGCGACGTTTTTTGGCGGAACAAAAAGCATCAACACGATCGGTCGGGGCTACTCTAAGTTCAGGGAAGTGCTGCAACTGATTGAGAATAATTACGTCGATACGGTCAATACGGACGAGCTGGTGGATTACTCCATCGAAAAAATGCTCGAAAAGCTCGACCCACACACCTCCTACCTGAATCCCGAAGACGCCGTAGCGGCCCGTACGCAACTGGAAGGGGGCTTCGACGGCATCGGTATCGAATATAACATCTACAAGGACACCGTCTATGTGGTGACGCCGCTGGCGGGCGGCCCCTCCGAGGCGGCGGGATTGCAGAGCGGCGACAAAATCGTTAAAGTAGACGGGACGGACATGACCGGCACCAAGCTCGACAATGCACTCGTTTTTCAGAAACTGCGGGGGCGGCGGGGGTCGGAAGTGCGACTGGTCGTGCTGCGAAAAGGCGAAGACAAGCCGCTGACATTCAATGTTACCCGCGACCGAATTCCGACCTATTCCGTTGACGCCTCCTATATGATTGACGACCGGACGGGTTATATCAAGGTGAACCGCTTTTCGGAAACCACCTACGAAGAGTTTAAAACGGCGCTGGCGGCTCTGAAGCAGAAAGGAATGACGCAGTTGATGATTGACCTGCGCAACAACCCCGGCGGCTACATGGATCGGGCAACCAGCATGGTCGATGAATTGATCGACGGCGATAAATTACTCGTTTATACCGACGGTAAGGACAACCGCTACGACCGGCAGATTCGGGCACGGCTGACGGGGCAATTTGAAGACGGACCGGTAATTGTGCTGCTGGATGAGGGCAGCGCTTCGGCATCGGAAATTGTAGCCGGAGCCTTACAAGACCACGACCGGGCGCTGGTGGTGGGTCGGCGTTCGTTTGGTAAAGGGCTGGTGCAGATGCCGGTTATGCTGTCCGACGGCTCGGAACTGCGGCTGACCATTTCGCGCTATTACACTCCCAGTGGCCGAAGCATCCAGAAACCCTACACGCTGGGCAAAGGCGAGGATTACGAGAAAGAACTGGAGGCCCGCTCGAAACATGGCGAATATTACATCGCCGACAGCATTAGAAACGACCCGCGCTACACCTTCAAAACGTCGGGAGGCCGGACGGTTTACGGGGCCGGCGGCATTACGCCGGATGTGTTCGTTCCCCGCGACACAGCCTATGCGACGGAATATCTGCTCAAACTCTACAACAAAAGCATTATCCGGGAAATGGCTCTCGACTACGCCAACGACAACCGGAAGCGGCTGGAACGGGAAGGGTACGATGCCTTCCGCAGGGATTTTACAGTTTCGGAGACAATGCTGAAGCGTCTGGTGGCCGATGCGACCTCGGTCGGTATTCCGTTTGACGAGACAGAATATAACCGCTCGAAAAAGTACATCCAGACCCAGTTGAAGGCTTATATTGCGCAGTATGTCTGGAAACGTGGTCAGCGCAACGGTCTGAACAATGAATTTTTCCAGATTATGACGGATGCCGATGAGACGTACCAGAAAGCCCTCACGCTATTTGACCGGGCACGGATGCTGGAGAAAGGGACGTATACGACGCGGAAGTAGAAAGTGGCATTAAAAAGCCCCATCGGGGCGGCCTGTCAATAGAAAAAAGGCTTCACAATTGAAAAAGCGCCGTAGGTGCGACCTGTAAATCCTGACATCTACAGGTCGCACCTACGGCGCTTTGAATAAATCGACCACTTACGCTTCTATTGACAGGCCGCCCCGATGGGGCTTTTTAAGCCTGACCATTGCCGGTTCTTATCATAACGTCGGGGAGGCTTTTCTGCGGAACGTATAACTCACGCCCAGGCGGGAGTAAAAGATTCCGCTCTTGAAATCACTTTCCACCGACGGGGCCAGTTCGAAGGCCGCCCGCAGATGGGGTATCGACGCAATCGGTGCTACCCGGACACCTACCTGCAATGAATATCCCTGCAAAAAATCATCCCCCTGCGCTGCACTGATGGCGCTGAACCGCACGCCCGGTCCCACGTAGAACTGATATATGTCGGAGCGTTTGACATTTATCATCGGGGCAAGCGTGGTGTTGAGCGATCCCAGCAGGGTGTTGGTCTGAAAACGGGCGTCCAGCCAGAGTACTTTGTTGGGGTTGGTGCTGACGGTAACGATGCCCGCCCAGGGGAAATAGCTAACGGACGCCTGCCCGAATGCCGAAAAACTACAGGCGAAAAATAGAAATGGGAGGAGTTTTTTCATCTTGTAAAGCGGAATGATACTCCGCTTCTTTTCTGTCAGGTGCTTGCTGCGTTTACTGTCGACGGCGGTGTTGGGCAAAAAATAAGCGGAGAATCTCTCCGCTTTACGTTAGCGCATCATGTTTTTGAGCTTGCCCGACGACTGCATCTGATTCATTTTCTTCATCATCTTCCGCATCTCGTCAAACTGCTTCAGGAGGTTGTTCACCTGCTGGATGGTCGTTCCGCTGCCGGCGGCAATGCGCTTCTTGCGACTACCGTCGATGATGTCCGGACGTTCGCGTTCTTTCGGCGTCATGGAACCGATAATGGCTTCGATGGGCGTAAAGGAGTTGTTGTCGATGTCGAGGTCTTTGATCATCTTGCCCATGCCCGGAATCATGCCAAGCAAGTCTTTGACGTTGCCCATCTTTTTAATCTGGTTCAACTGCGCCTGGAAGTCGTTGAAGTCGAATTTGTTCTGACGCATCTTGGCGTTCAGCCGCTTCGCTTCTTCCTCGTCGAACGCCTGCTGCGCCCGCTCCACCAGCGAAATCACGTCGCCCATGCCCAGAATCCGGCTTGCCATCCGCTCCGGGTGGAACACGTCGAGGGCTTCCATTTTTTCGCCCGTCGAGATGAACTTGATGGGTTTGCTGACAACGGCCCGAATCGACAGCGCCGCCCCCCCGCGTGAGTCGCCGTCGAGTTTGGTCAGCACCACGCCGTCGAAGTTCAGCCGGTCGTTGAAGGTTTTGGCTGTGTTGACCGCATCCTGACCTGTCATGGAGTCCACAACAAACAGTGTTTCCGAGGGATTCAGGGCTTTTTTCAGGTTTTCGACCTCCTGCATCATCGCCTCATCGACGGCCAGACGACCTGCCGTGTCGACAATCAGGACTTTGCGGCCCAGTTTACGGGCCTGCGCCAGAGCGTTGCTGGCAATTTCGACGGCATTTTTGTTTTCCGGCTCGGCATACACCTCCACGCCTACCTGCTCGCCGAGCACTTTCAACTGATCGATAGCGGCGGGACGATAAATGTCGCAGGCGGCCAGCATGACGCTACGGCCCTGCTTTTTCAGATACGCGGCCAGTTTGCCTGTAAAAGTCGTTTTGCCGGACCCCTGCAGACCGGCGATCAGAATCACTGCCGGGTCGCCTTTGACGTTGATACCCTGGGTTTCGCCCCCCATCAATTCGGTCAGCTCTTCCTGCACGATCTTGACAAACAACTGTCCGGGTTCGACGGCGATGAGCACCTTTCGGTCGAGGGCTTTCTCCCGGACGCGGTCGGTAACGTCTTTGGCGACTTTGTAGTTTACGTCGGCATCGGTGAGTGCCCGTCGAACTTCTTTTACCGTAGCGGCAACGTTGATTTCCGTAATCCGACCCTGCCCCTTGAGGGTTTTGAACGCCTGATTTAATTTATCCTGAAGATTCTCAAACATCTTGTTTCTAGTATAAATCTCCGCTAAACTCTTCCTTCTCTGCTAATCTCCGCGATACAACTAGTTATTTCGCAGAGTACAGCGGAGAGCCAACGAGTTTAGCGGAGGGATGCAAAGTTAGTCATTTTAAGGCAGGTTGAAAAAGCCGTACCTTTGCCGTCTATGATTCAACCGGGGAAATTCAATACGCTGGTCGCCGTGCGCTTTACAAGCGTAGGGGCATTTCTGGCGGAAAGCGAAGATGCCGATTACGAGGAAGCCATTCTGCTGCCCAACAAGTATGTGCCCGACGAACTGCGCAACGGCGATGAAATCCGGGTTTTCGTCTACACTGACTCCGAAGACCGCCCCATCGCCACGACGCTGACGCCCAGAATTCAGCGCAATGAGTTTGCCTACCTGCAGTGCGTGTCGGTAACGTCTTACGGCGCTTTTCTCGACTGGGGACTGGAAAAAGATCTACTGGTCCCGTTTCGGGAGCAAAACCGGCGCATGGAGGTGGGGCGGCGCTATGTCGTTTTTCTCTATCTCGACCACGAAACCCAGCGACTGGTGGCGTCCGCTAAAATCAACCGGTTTCTGGACGTTGGAGCGCCAAACCTACAGGAAGACCAGGAAGTGACGCTGCTGGCCTACGAACCGACCGACCTGGGTATGAACACCATCGTCGACAACCGTTACCGGGGTCTGCTGTATACCAACGAGATGTTTCGGCGGGTCTACGTCGGCGATCGGCTAACGGGCTACGTCAAGCGCATCCGCGAAGATGATCGCATCGACGTGACGCTCCAGAAGCCCGGATTCGCCAACATCGAGTCGGGCGCCGGTCTGATACTGACCAAACTGAAGGACCGGGGCGGTTTTCTGCCCCTGACCGACGACAGTGAGCCGGAAGAAATCTACCAAACGCTCGGCATGAGCAAAAAAACTTTCAAACGGGCTGTCGGAACGCTCTACCGCGAACGGAAAATCACAATTGAATCGAATGGAATAAGGATAGTGTGATCTCCGGGGTAGTGCCATCCGGACATCACCCCCATTCACCGGCCTCCGGTCTGGCGGCCCTTCTGTAACGCCTCCCGCTGGTCGTCGCGGAGGGTGGGATAGCGAATACCGAGCTGTTCCAGATAGGTCTTATACTTCGTTGGGTCGTAATAGTATTTCTGAAGCTGCGGCTTAAACTCGGCCATGATTTTCCGGTTCAGATAAACAGCGGGCTGCTCTTTGGGGGAAATCAGCGGCGTATACTGAATTTCTTTTGTCTGCTCTCTCCGGTAATAGTCCCAGGCAGAGGCAATCAGTTCGGGCTTCATCAGCAGGTCGAGCAGGGTCATGGCCTCGGCTTTGGCTCCGGCCACAATGCCTTTGTGGGCAATGGGCGTCGCCATCGAAATGGCATTGCTCCAGTGATGGCCGGGCAGGTCGGGGATGTTGGACGGGTACCGCAGCACCACCGTCGGCAGCGACCACGAGATGTCGGCAATATCATCGGAGCCAGCGTTGGAATTCAGCGTGGCCCCGCCCATCATCCGCGTTGGCGGAGCCAGTTCGGCGGGCAGCCCGATAGTATCGAGTTTAACAGCCAGCCCTTTCACATTTATCGCCTGTAGTTCTTTCTGGGTCGCTTTTGCCAGCATCTGATCCTCTTCCGACCACGTGGGCAGGCCTACTTTTTTGATGTTTTCGTATAGGGCTTCGGCAATTGGGCGGTTAAAATGCCCCGGCCAGGCCGACCCCAGCACTTCGTAGGTAAATTTGGTATCGGTCATCAGGGCGGCACCTTCGGCTATCTTCACGCCGACATCGAACAGCCGTTTTATTTTCGGATACGACCGTTCGCGGAAATAATACCATACCGCCGCTTTTGAGGGCACCACATTAGGCTGGTCGCCGCCGTCGGGAATGACGTAATGTGAACGCTGTGTGGTTTCAAGATGCTCCCGGCGAAAATTCCAGCCGACATTCATCAGTTCGACGGCATCGAGGGCGCTCCTGCCCCGCCAGGGAGCGCCTGCTGCGTGAGCCGCTGCTCCCTCAAAATTGAACCGCACGGAGACCAGCCCGTTGTTGCCTGCATCGCCCCACGACACACCGAGGTTATTGCCGACGTGCGTGAAAATGCAGGCGTCGACATTTTTGAAATAGCCATCGCGCACATAAAATGCTTTCGCTCCGACGAGTTCTTCGGCCACGCCCGGCCAGAGCATGAGTGTGCCCGGCAGTTTCTCCCGCTCCATCAACTGTTTGACGGCCAGCGCCGCCACGATGTTGAGCGCCTGACCGGAATTATGCCCTTCGCCGTGGCCCGGTGCGCCCGGAACGAGCGGGTCGTAATAGGCTACGCCCGGTTTCTGATTTGCCTTCGGAATGCAGTCGACATCGGAACCGATGGCAATGACGGGTTTCCCGCTGCCCCAGGTCGCAATCCAGGCCGTGGGCATGTTGGCAATGCCTTTCTGCACCGCAAAACCTTCTTTTTTGAGCAGCGTCGTCAGATAGCGGAAGGTTTCTTCCTCCTGAAAACCCAGTTCCGAAAAGCTGAACAGCATATCGTTGATTTGCTGACCGAGGTCTTTGCGCTTTTCCACCTCGGCCACGGCTTCGGCTTTCAGGCGGGAAAGGCGGTCGGAGGGCGCTTTGGCTTTTTTAGATTGAGCGAAGGCGACGAGGGGTGCCAGGAGGAGAAGGAGGAGGAATGTATACCGGTGTCTCATTGGGTTTTGAACAAGTAGAGAGACTGTTTAGGGAACCTTTGTTGTGATCTGTAATTTACTGATATTTGGTTTAAAATACGCATCATCCATTCACAGGCTGAATTGAAGTCTGCGCTATTTCCATCACATAAAACCGCCCATGCCCATCACTAGCCTCGATCAGCTTGACCTCAGCAAGCAGTATTCCTACGCCGACTACCTGACCTGGCGGTTGCAGGAACGCATCGAACTTATCCGGGGATATATTCGGAAGATGTCCCCCGCCCCCAGTCGTAGGCACCAAATGCTGCTAGGCAACTTTCATTTACCCGTAAAAAGTTACTTCCGGCACCAGCCCTGTCAGGTATTTCTGGCTCCGTTCGACGTGCGGCTTCCGCGTAAGCACAAAATAACCAACCATGATATTACAACCGTCGTCCAGCCGGATCTCTGCGTTATCTGCGATCCGACAAAACTGGACGATGCCGGTTGCGTGGGCGCTCCGGATTGGGTCATCGAAATCTTATCGAAGGGCAACACTAAGAAAGAAATGCGGGAAAAGTTCGACGCCTATGAAGAGGCTGGCGTTCGGGAGTACTGGGTGGTGCAGCCTGAATACGATAACATACTCGTCTACGTACTCGACAAACAGGGTCATTACGAAGCCCGTCCGACTCTCGATGCGGGCGACGAAGCCGTTTATCCGCACATTTTTCCCGAATTAATTTTCTCGCTGACAGAAGTTTTTGAGGAGTAAGTCCTTTTTGACAGAATCATTACCTTTGCCCCTGATTTTTTGCCATCTTTTCACTTGTTGCCTTCTTTCCAATGGAGAAAATTAAAGTAGCCAATCCAGTTGTCGAACTGGACGGCGACGAAATGACCCGTATTATCTGGAAGTTCATTAAAGACAAACTCATCCTTCCCTACATCGACGTTGACATCAAGTATTACGACCTCGGCATCGAATACCGCGACCAGACCAATGATCAGGTAACCGTCGACGCCGCCAACGCCATCAAACAGTACGGCGTCGGCATCAAATGCGCTACGATTACCCCCGACGAGGCCCGCGTGAAAGAATTCAACCTGAAGCAGATGTGGAAATCGCCTAACGGCACCATCCGCAACATTCTGGACGGAACGGTCTTCCGCGAGCCGATTGTGATGAAAAACGTACCGCGTCTGGTCACCAACTGGACGGCCCCCATCATCGTCGGTCGTCACGCCTTTGGCGACCAGTACCGCGCCACGGATTTTGTCGTTCCCGGCAAAGGCAAACTGACGATGAAGTTTGAAGGCGAAGACGGTCAGGTGCAGGAATTCGAGGTCTATCAGTTCAAGGGCCCGGGTGTCGCTATGGGCATGTACAACGTGGACGAATCGATCCGGGGTTTCGCCAAAGCCTGTTTCAACATGGCCCGGCAGAAAGGCTGGCCGCTGTATCTGTCGACGAAAAACACGATCCTGAAAAAATACGACGGTCGGTTCAAGGATATTTTTGAAGAAGTCAGCAAGGAGTTTACCGACGTTCACTACGAACACCGCCTCATCGACGACATGGTGGCCTCGGCCCTGAAATGGGAAGGCAACTTCGTATGGGCCTGCAAAAACTACGACGGCGACGTACAGTCGGATACGGTAGCGCAGGGGTTCGGCTCACTGGGCCTGATGACGTCGGTGCTGGTGACGCCCGACGGCAATACGATGGAAGCCGAAGCCGCCCACGGCACCGTGACGCGTCACTACCGCGAACACCAGAAAGGCAACCCGACCTCGACCAACCCGATTGCCTCTATCTTCGCCTGGACGCGGGGTCTGGCCTTCCGGGGCAAACTCGACGGCAACCAGCCGCTCATCGATTTCTGTCAGGCGCTCGAAGACGTCTGTATCGAAACCGTGGAGAGTGGCAAAATGACGAAAGACCTGGCCGTATCAGCCTATCCGGCAGGCACGAAGCTGGTGGCGGGCGAACACTACCTGAACACGCAGGACTTTCTGGAAGTGCTGGATCAGAATTTGAAAACAAAACTGGCTTAAATGGACAGGATTTACAGGATTGACAGGATTATTTGCAGTGATTATTCAGCTTCTTTTGTAGGCCATGCCCGTCCGGGCGGTACCATTCCAGCCTGACACCTCAACTTAATCCTGTCAATCCTGTTAATCCTGTCTGATCCCCCTCCCTTAACCCTGTAAATCCTGCCCAACCTCTTCCTTAATCCTGTCTACCCCCCTCCCGCTTCAGCGATTCGATGATAATCTCCTCAAATCCCGGCAGCGTTTTATACGCGTAGATGGCTCGCCATTTCGTGTCTTTGAAGTCATACGACGCCTCCAGAAACGGCTTTTCGGCAGGTCGGCCCAGGCCGATGGTAGCGTCGTTTTTGCGGACGTTGATTTTCACCGGAATGTCCTGATAGTATTTAAAATACTGGGGATGCGTCAGGTAACCCAGTGGCGTGGCATCGTAAGGAATGAAGCCCTCGACGCCGAAAAGCCCCTTCCCCCGCTGCTGCCACGGGCGGAGTTCGCGGTAGACCCATTGATCGCCTTCAAACGAATTATTCAGGAAATCGATGTCGGTCTTGCCCAGAAACGTGTACACACTGCACTCGAAACCGGACAGCACCAGCTTAATTCCCGCATCGAACAGAATCCGGAACGACTCGGGGTCGCGCTCGAAGTTATAATCCGACACAATCACTTTCTCCAGGCCGGGCTTGAACGAGTATCCCGGCGTCCGACCCGCGCAAACGACCACTTCTTCGATCTGATTCGCCAGTTCGGGGTGATTTTTAACGACAGTGGCGACGTTGGTAACGGGGCCAATTGCCAGAATCGCCAGTTTTTCCTTCCGCAGGGCTTCGGCCAGCGCCCGAGTAGCCTCATTCTCCACCCCCGGGTCGTTCGCCGCGTTCGACCCTTTATAAACCGGGATGGTTTTACCGGTTTTGTTATACCATTTCAACAGCTTCTGTGCCACGTCGTAGCCGTAATCGACATACGTGATGGTGCTGATGCCGACAATATCCACCTTGTCGGGATGCTGCAGAGCCATCATCAGCGTCACGCCGTCGTCGACCTCGCGGGGAGCGCGTTCGGGCAGGCCAATCATCAGGTCCGTGTCGAACCAGATTCGGCGGGGCTTCGATTGACCAAAACCGGCGGAAAGACAGCCAAGCAGCAAAAGGGAAGCAAAAAGGGTTTTCATAGAGCAAATTTGTGTCTGAAAGCACCGATCGGTCACGGGATTTAATCAACCAGCATCGAGCGGGCTTCCTGCATCAATGTCTGTTTTTCGGTAAGGTCCAGGCTCAGCGGTAACTGCGCCAGGCCAATCAGCCGACGCAGGATTTCCACCCCGGCAAATGCGTGCTGCAGCCGCTCATCGAAGCGGTTCGGGCGGTCATACTGCGCCAGTGCCAGGTCGATGACCGGCTGTGGCTGCCGGGCCATTTTCAGGTGTGCCAGCATCACGCCGAGCTCGAACTCCGGTGGTCCGTAAAAACAGAATTCCGGATCGATAACCTTCACGCCTGCCGTCGTCTTTAGCCAACTGCCGGGATAATAGTCGCCGTGCAGCAGCGTTCGGCCCGAAGCCGTCGACGCCTGGCCGAGATAAATCTCTCCTAATTGCCGAACAACCCGCTTCAGCGCTTCGTCCGTTTTATACGGCATAGCCGCTTCCTGCAAACCCGGCTGTATGGTATCGAGACTGAAGCCGGTATCCACCATGAACGGATACTGAAACAGATGCTCGTGGTTGAGCGCCCGCATGGCCCGGTTCTCAAACCGCATGTCCGGCAAAACAATCGTGAATCGGTTGTGGAGCAGCGAAACGAACCGTACCAGTGACACGATTTCCGGCTCCGTCAGCGTCTGACCGGGCTGATACAGAAAGGTATAATCGCTTGAACTGCCCAAATCCTGTAGCACCAGTACGCAGTTTTCGTCGTCTTTCCCCGACAGTTCGGGCATGAAGGCCTGCAGGTCGGGGAAACGCTCAATCATCTCGTAGAACTGCGCCTCAATCACCGCCCGCCGGGCCGGGGCCGGAATCTGCGGATACTTTTCCACGTAAGGCCGGGCCTGCTTCACAATCAGCGACTGTGCGTTTGTCCGCACCCGAAGCGTATAATTCATGTTCCCCTCGCCGGGCTTTTCAATGAGCGTAATAATCTCGTTATCAGACAACCAGCCCTGCTGTTTCAGATAGTCCTCCAGCAGGTCGGGGCGTTGAGCGTCAAGGTGCATAAAACGAATGGTTGTTAGAACAGATACCGTGCTCCGAACTGAAACTGCCGGGGCGGAGCCGCCGCCCTGACGGTGATTCCTGAGCCGCGTGGTCCCGTCTGAATCTGATTCGATACACCCCGCACCACCGGAAAACCCGTGATGTTCTGCGTATTGAGCACGTTGAACACATCCGCCGAGATTTCCAGCCGGGGCGCTCCCAGTAGTCGGAGCGTATATTTTACCGACAAATCTACGGTTTTTGCCCAAGGCAGTCGATCATTGTTGCGGGTTTCGCCCGGCTGAACGTCCGACGGCAGACTGAAACTTTCGCTGTCGCCGTTCAAATCCGTCACGCCCCCAAACTGCCGTGCATCAGCCACGCGGGTAATCGGCTGCCCGCTCTGGAGCAGCACCGCCGACGTAACGACCAGATTAGGCTTCAGATAATAGAAAAATACCCCGCTGATGACGTGTCGGCGGTCATTGTCGTCGTAGACAAATTCGGCGTCATAGTTGTTCGAGTCCTGCGCCCGGGTGTTGATGCCCGTCGTGTTGCTTTTGATGGACGAGAGCGTATAACCGAGCCGGTAGGCGTAGCGGTCGCTGCCTTTACTTTTCTGGAGCACGAAATTGGCTGCGTAATACCGGGCAATGCCGTCCGTCCGGGTCATGAACACGTTGCGGGCAATGCCCCGCAGGGTATCGGCACTGTTCACGACGGCGTAGGCGCCCCGGCGGTCGGTGCGGATGGGCACCGGGCGGGTCAGGTCAGCCTGGGCGACCGTGCGCACTCTGGCATCGGCTGGATTGGTCAGGGGGTAGGGCGCCGGGGCGTTCAGGTTGTAGATATAAAACAAGTCATTGGTCGCAACGTGCACCAAATCGACCGAAAACAGCAGGTCCGATGAAGGCTTATGCTGAAAGCCCAGCGACACCTGATGCGAATACGGATTCTGCCAGCCGTCGGGGTTCATGACGCGGAAATTGTTGCTGAACTGCTGATCGCGGCGAAACTGAAGCTGCTCCGAAGTGGGACCGTTCAGGTACGTGACCGGCGTGGTCGAACGGGCGTTGAGATTGCCGGGGAACATGATCCGGTCCAAATCTGCATCCGGCGAGAGTCGGCCCAGCCGCTGTAATTCTTCCAGTTGTTTCCGAAAATCGGCTCCGTTATTGCTGAACTGCAGGTTGTCACTGTACACCGAATATTTGATTTTATCGTAAAAAATGCCGTAGCCGCCCCGGATCACGCAGCGGTCGCTCAACTGGAGGTTGAAGGCCACACGCGGAGCCAGGTTGTTGCGGTCGCCCCGGCTGCTGCCGCTTTTCGACAGGTTGTCGTAATCGTAGCGCAGGCCGAGCGTGAGGTTCAGCCGTTCGCCGACGGCCCAAAGGTCCTCGGCGTAGACGTTGAATACATTCTGGCGGACACCGAACGTCGTAGGCCGCAGTTCGACGTCGTAGGTCCGCACCGCCACGTCGCGGGGAATGTCGCCGACGTTCAGGGCTGAACCGATGTTTCGGCTGCGAAGAGCGTCGAGCTGTGCCTGCATGAGCTGCACGTCGTAGGTGCCGTAAGGATTGGCTCCGCCCAGGAGCGCAAAGTCCGAGGTCGTAAATTCCAGACCCGCCTTGAACGTATGCGCACCCTGCCGGAGCGTGAACTTCTGCTGAAACTGGTCGGTGTTTTCAATATCGTCGAAAATGGCCCCGCTCTGTCCGATAATGGCAATGGGGGTTCCGTTGGGACCGCGCACGGTGGCCGAAGGGTTCGTCGGGTTGACGGGGTCGCGATAGTTCCAGCGAAACCGGGAACGCTGGTAGTTAGTTTCGGCTGTCAGGTTGCTGCCGAGCGTATAGACGTTCTTGAGCGCGATGAGATACGTCCGGTTTTTCTGGGTGGAGGCTGCCGACGGGAACAGAATGCCGCCTTCCAGACCGCCGCCCTGCCGGTCGATATCGAACTGTCCGACGTTGGCCCGCAGCGTCGACTTGAAGCGTCGGCTCCAGACCTGATCGATTTTACCCGACAGATAGGAGAAATAGTTTCGTCCCGTAACCACCTCATCGACGCCGAGCGCGGGCACCACCAGCCGGTTGTCTTTCCGGTCGAAGGTCTGTTCGACATTGATGTAAAAAAACGTTTTGTCCCGGACAATCGGCCCGCCGACGCCCACGCCGACCTGATGCCGCTGAAAACCGTCTTTCACGGCGTTGCCGGACAAATCGGCAGTAGCGAACTTCGAGGGACTGTCGGTCAGGCGGCCAGGGCGGGTCAGATAGAACACTTCGCCGGTGAATTCATTGGAGCCAGAGCGGGTTGTGATGTTCACCACGCCATTGCTCGTATTGCCGTATTCGACGGAATAGTTGTTGGTCAGCACCGTAATGCCCTCCGCAAATCCGACCGGTACGTTGAACTTCATATTGCCCAGAAACCGCTCGTTGTTGTCCATACCGTCGATGAGGTAGTTGGTATAGATACCATTCAGACCATTGATGGCGACGTTGGGCGCTTCGGCGTATCCCTGCGTCGCCAGCGTCAGATTAGGCAGACGGTAGAGCGAGCGCGTGATGTCGCGACCTTCGATGGGCAGCGCCTGTAGTTCCCGCTTCGATATCACCGACGATACTTCGGCGTTCTGGGTATTGAGACGGGCCATGCGGCGGTCGTTCACCACGATTTCGTCGAGTGTACTTTCGCGGCGCAGGGGCAGTTGGAGGTTAACGAACGTCGTGCCGGGCCGCAGCCGAACGTCTGTGGCTTCACTTTCGGTATAGTTTCGGCTGGCTTTCGTAAAAATCCGGTAGCGGCTGCCCGCATCGAGGTTGTCGAAAAGCGCCTTTCCCCGGGCATCGGTCACGGCAGAGTCGAGCGAACGGCGGTCGTTTTCGGCGTAAACGGTCTGATTGCCCACCGGACGGCGCAGCAGCAGTTCCGTCACCGTCACCTCCAGGCGCTGCTGGGCCAAAGCGAACCGACTGGCAATGAGACAAAAAAGAAGAACTGAGAGCGTAGTTATTTTCCTCATAAATACTGTCCTGGCTGTATTCAAATAAAAACTGCCGTAGGTCCGGCAGTAAGTGATTACGCCTAAACATACGGCAGATCGGAGAAAACGGTTTGCGGATGAGGTGCCGAAAACCGAAATATGATTAAATGTTCAATTTAAATTTTGAGTCGAACCGCCGTCCGCAGGAATTGGAATGCGGGGGCGGAATGGACGGCGTTCATTACATCCCCGCACTGTTCTCATACACCCACTCCTTACTGCCCGCCTGTTCGCCAAGATTGTAGCAGCGACGGCAGCGGGCCTCGTAGCTATCCGTTTCTCCCAGCAGCACTTTTTCTCTGGAAGGTGTCAATCGATAGGAGTAGTTGGCAATATCGCCGCAGACGACGCAGATGGCATGCACTTTCGTGACATATTCGGCAATTGCCATCAGTTGGGGCATACAGCCGAAGGGTTTCCCTTCAAAATCCATGTCCAGCCCGGCAATGATGACGCGCTTTCCGTCATTTGCCAGCCGGTTACAGACTTCGACAATTTCTTTATCATCGAAGAACTGGGCCTCGTCGATGCCTACCACGTCGCAGTTGCCCGCCCGGTCCAGAATGTCGTGTGCCGATGACACCGGCACCGAAGGTGTGGCATTGGCATTGTGCGACACGATATTGCTTTCGTGATAGCGTGTATCGAGGGCCGGTTTGAAGATGGTAACGTGTAGCCTGGCAATCACCGCCCGGTTGAGCCGCCGGATCAATTCCTCGGTTTTACCCGAAAACATCGACCCGCAAATTACCTCGATCCATCCCGTCCGCAGGTGGGGCGACTCCCGCCGCCGGTTCGGTTCAATAAACATAAGCTGGTAACGTTCAATGTAATAAACGGTTTGCCGTCGGAGGCGAAAAGTTTGGTATACATTTTGGTAAAACAGCCTCTATACCCCTCTGGCTAATTTTCCGGAGCCAGCCGACGGAAAACGGCGCAAACCCATATCTTTACAAAGCAAAGCGATTTTACGATGTCGAACAAGTTTAATTCTTCTTCTCTATCGGAGTACAGTAAGTCGTATGCCCGCAGGCTGGCCGGTGATTTTTTTGCCGGTCATACGACCATTTCCGGGCAGGAACTGCTGGGTTTATCCTCCGTTAAGCAGGTAAACTTGTTTGTCGTCAGCAGTTTGTCGGATAAGTGGCGGGCAGATGCCGAACGCTTCCGGAGTCCCTATTTCGATTTTGAACATCCTGAAGTCCGGCAGGCGCTGCAGGGCTTCATGAACGTCGTTTCGCAGCACATTTCGGTGCGCCGGGAGCATCTGGAACCCCTGCTGTCCGACGCCACCAAACGTACTCTGCTGCTGCTTTACGACCCGCGTTACTATTTTGATGAAGCTCTGCGCAACCAGCCGGATTTTATGCTGTCTGCCGAGTCGGCCCGGCTCCTTACGCGCTACACCGTCATCAACCGGTTTATCCCGGCAGCCATTGAGGAACGCATGAAAGGCAAAGATTTTGTGTATGTCAATCAGGCGCTGAACTGGCTGGATGAAGTGCTGACCCAGCGCGGGCGTGAACTGGAAAAGCCCGATGCGTATGTAGCCCTGTTTTCGGAAAAAGTACCCCTCGATCCGGCGGTTCTGCTCCGGAAAGCACCACTGGACATTCCTCCGATCGCCCCCGCCGCCACCAAATCATTTTTCGATACGGAACTGGAACCGGTTTCGACGCCCGCACCGCCTGCTGCGCCTTCCTATCCGCCGGTTCCGGATGCCGGGGCTGAAAAGTCGCCAGGTTCCGGACCGATCCCACCCGTGTCGTCGGAAGGCGGAACTTCCGAAAGCCCGCGTTTCATCAATGGCAGTCATTCGGTAACGCCGGTCGCCCCATCCATGCAGCCCAGTCCGCTGACAGGCCGCGAGGTTCAGTCACCGGTTGTTGCCCATTCAGAACCTGCCGCCGGACCGCCGTCGTTTGGGGAATCGCTCTCGAAAGCGCCGATCGAGAGTATTGCCAAAAGTATTCCGCTGAATCAGAAATTCATGTTTATCAATCAGTTGTTCAACGGAAACGCCTCCTCCTACAATCAGGCCATTGACGAACTCGACCGGGCTACCAGCTACGAACAGGCCCGTGATCTGGTCTCATACCGCTATGCTACCCAATATCTCTGGGACATGAGCAGCGACGAAGTTTCCATGCTCATCGACGTGCTGAAGCGGCGGTTTACCAAATAATTTCTACGTTTACATATAGAAATCTTATATATTTGTCTATAACAAAAGCAAGCGATAGTCTTTTGTTTATCAATCTATTATCTGTCTACCTGAACATGGAACTTGCCGGTACTGATTTTCTGCGGGGAACGCTCAAAACCATCGTTCTGAATCTGCTGGCAGACCGCAGGCGGATGTATGGCTACGAAATTACGCAGGCCGTTAAAGAGAAAACGAAAGGCGACCTGGTGCTGACGTTCGGGGCGTTGTATCCCGTGCTGCACAAACTGGAACAGGAAGGGCTGGTGCTGACCGAATCAGAGGAGGTCGACGGGCGGCTGCGGAAATATTACTCCCTGACACCTACCGGCAGCGAAACTGCCATTCAGAAATTTGCTGAATTTGAGCATTTTATAACCGTAATGCGTACCTTGTTACAGCCACCTCCCCAACCCTCCATCGGCTAACGGTATGGAAAAGCTCACTCCCCGCCAGATTACGTCGCTGCACGATCACCTGCTACGGCTGGGCCTGGCCCCCGCCCTGGTAGACGAACTTCTCGATCATCTGGCCTGCGAACTGGAACAACGTCTGCAGGAAGGGCTCTCGCCCGAAACGGCACTGAATCAGACACTGTCGGAAGCCGATGGCGGGGCTGTCCGGCACTTGCAGGAGACCTATCGGCGAGAACTGACGCTGTCGGATGCGGAGCTGGAACAGGCCAGTCTGGATGATATCGTTTTCCAGTTTCGCAATAAAGCCTACGGTGCCTACGACCTGCGCAGGTCGTATCCGCAGGCATTACGGGAATCCATTCTACTGGGTGTCAGCCTGTTTGTGAGCTTTCTGTTTTTGATTCAGACGCCCGGTCCGGCCACTCGTCTGACACTGTTGTCGCTACTGATTTGGACAGTGTTTACGCAAACACACTTAGGAAGATCTTCGGTACGGGCACTTCGAAACGCATGGCCTCTCCCGTAACCGGATGCGCAAAAACCAGCGTTCGGGCATGAAGCGCCAGCCGACCGATGGGATTCGTAGCGGCCCCGTACTTGGCGTCGCCCGCCACCGGGTGCCCGATGTCCTGCATGTGTACGCGGATCTGATTCTTGCGGCCCGTTTCCAGCGTTAGTTCCAGCAGCGCGTAGCGATAGCCCGATTCAATGACCCGGTAGTGCGTGATTGCCAACTGACCCTGTTCGGCGTCCTGTGTCGAATACACTACCAGTGCTTTATTTTCCTTCAGATACGAGCGGATCGTATCCTGCGGCAGTTCGGGTGTTCGTTCCACCAGAGCCACATACGTCCGTTCCTTATTTTCAGCGTTCCAGGTTCCCTGTAGCCCTTTCTGCACCTGTTCGCTTTTGGCAAACAGCATCACGCCGGATGTTTCGCGGTCGAGACGGTGGACGATGAATATCCGGTTGCGCGGGTCCGACCGTTTCAGGTAATCACCCAGAATCCGGTAAGCCGTACGGGTTTTTTCGCGTCCGGAGGCCATCGACAGCAGTCCCGCCGGTTTGTTAATCACCAGTAGATGTTGGTCTTCAAAGAGAATGTTGATGCCCCCCAGCCCGCCGATGCCCCGCTGCGGCTGTGAGGCGACAACGACCATCTGCCCCGGCTGAAGCGGGTAATTATACTGCGTCTGCACCCGCGCTTCGACCAGAATATGCTTGTCGCGCAGCAGCGTTTTGATATTGTTGCGGTTCTTGTTCGGCAGTTTTTCCAGTAGAAACGTCATTAGTTCGCCCGGCTGCTCCACGGGCAGCGTGAGGTCGGGGCGACGGGCCAAAGCAGGATTTTTCTTTTTCATCAGGAGGCAAAGGTAAAGGTTTCGCTGCGTACTTGTGTCTTTCGGGCCTCGCGGTCGTCTCAACGGAAAAACCCGCCGTTGAGCCATGAGCCATCGTTTACTAATCGCTATCCTATTGATAATGACTTATCAGCCAGCCGGAGCCCAGACGTCCCGCCAGCAGGAGGCCCACATCAACCGCTTCATACAGGACTTGTTTCCGGTTCAGACGGAGGGCATCGACTATGAGGCCGTTTTCGATAACCTCTACCAGCTCTACAGCCAGCCGCTCGATCTGAATACGCTTACCCGCGATGACCTGACAGCTACGCTGCTGCTTTCGGAGAGCCAGATGACCGAGTTTTTCCGGTATCGCGACCTGACGGGGCCGTTTTTGTCAGTGTATGAATTACAGGCGATTGCTGGCTTTGACCCGGCAACCATTCGCCGCCTGCTTCCCTTTGTGACGCTGGATACGGAACGCGGTTCTCTCTTTCGTCCGCTTCGCAACCCCACCGAGCATTACGTAGTCTTTCGGACAGACCGCGTTCTGGAGGAACAGAAAGGTTTCTCGCCCGCCGAACCGGACAAGAATGGCAATTTACCCCGCCGTTACCTCGGCAACCGGCAGCAGTGGTTCCTGCGCTACCGCTACAGCCGTCCCCGGCAGTTCAGCCTAGGCCTGACGGCGGAACAGGACCCCGGCGAGCCGTTTCGCTGGCAGCCGGTCCAGTCTCAGTATGGCGCTGATTACCTTTCGTTTCATGCGCAGGTCCAGAACCGGGGTCGCCTCCGGAACCTGATATTGGGTGATTTTCAGTTACAAATCGGCCAGGGGCTGGTGATGGCGTCGGGCTTTTTTCTGGGTAAAGGTGGCGAAACAGTGGCCGGGGTGCGGCGTCCCATGTTGGGTGCCCGGCCCTACACGGCGTTGACGGAGTACGGCTTTCTGCGGGGAATCACAGCGACCTACGCGCTCACCCGTAGGCTGGATATAACGATTTTTGCGGCCCGTAACCGACGCGATGCCAACGTGGTCGCTCCGGCTACCTCAACGGGCAGCGCTACCGTCAGTTCGCTGCAAACATCGGGTCTGCACCGAACCTCCTCCGAACTGGAAGACCGGGCCAGCCTTCGTGAACAGAATCTGGGCGTTCATTTGCTCTATCATGCCGGTCAGCGGCTCCAGTTAGGGGCTATTGTGCTGCACACAGGTTTTGACAAGGGCATTCAGAAGCGGAGTCAGGCCTACAATCAGTATGAGTTTTCGGGAAAACAGAACACGCTGGCCGGGATTCACGGGACGTATCTATGGCGCAACGTTACTTTTTTTGGTGAAGCCGCCCGGTCGGCGAGTGGCGGAGCTGGCCTGATCGGCGGTGCCATTGCCAGCCTGACGCGGCGGCTGGATGCTTCGCTTGTTTTTCGGCATTACGACCGCAACTTCCATAGTTTTTACGCCAATGCATTTGGGGAGAACACCCGCAACATCAACGAAACGGGCCTGTATGCGGGTTTGCGCTATATCGTTTATCGAAAACTGACGCTGGGAGCGTATGTCGACCGATTCCGGTTTCCGTGGCTGCGTTATCTGGTCGACAGACCCTCCGACGGCTGGGATTATCTGGGACAGGCCACCTGGACGCTGACGAAACAATGGACGCTGTCGGGCGTCTTTCGTACGGAACAGAAAGAGAAAAATCTACCGGGCGTCAAACCGACGGAGGTTGTCAGGACGCACCGTCGTAATTATGTTCTAAGCGCCGAATACACCCCCTCGCGACGGCTCACGCTCCGGACACGGGCGCAATGGGGCAGTTTTCGATACGATGGCCGGGCGGCATCGAAAGGTCTGGCGCTGATGGAGGATGCCACTGCCGATTTTGGCAGGTTGTCGGTAAGTGGGCGACTGGCGTGGTTCAGCACCGACAATTACGACAGTCGGCAGTATGCCTACGAACGGGACGTGTTGTACGCCTTCTCTATTCCGGCGTATTTCTACCGGGGCCTGCGCCATTACTTGCTCCTTCAGTATCAGATCAATCGCCATCTGGACGTCTGGCTGCGGTGGTCGCAGACGCGCCATGCTAACCGGGAAACTGTCGGTTCCGATCTGGACGAGATTGCCGGGCCGCACAAAAGCGAAGTCAGACTGCAGGCACGCTGGCGATTCTAAAACCACACATCGTTCACTTGACCGTGAAAAGTATCCGGCCACCCGCGTTGACTCGCGGGTGGCCGGTTTAAGGAGCTGATACGCCAGGTTACTCGGTCCGGATATTGGCTTTTTCTACCCTCACCGTTTTACTGCCGACTGCCGAAACACCAAAATACCCTACCGCTTTCGATCCATTATCATTCACATTCCGAATGTTGGTTGGAACGTTGGCAGGAGGCGTAGCAAACAAGCCCCCATTATTGACCTGACCGGACAACTGCTGGAAGAAGAGATAGGCGTCGGGCGTGATAGACAGAATCTCGACCCGCACCTCGTCCTTTTCGTCAAACAGTTCTTCCGGATTGATTCCCTGCCGAATGGGCAAAATGAACAGCAGTCCATCCGTGTCGGCGCCGTTAGTTCCAAACCCGCCATTGTATGAAAACAGCAGGTTGCTGGTCTGATTGAGACGTTTGCCGTTCCGATACGTGCGAATCCAGTAGAAATCAGCCGAGTTAGGCACGTCGTTAGCGAAAAACTCAGCCCGATAGCCTTCCTCCTGCGAAACCGGCGTCAGTCTTTGCTTTACAAACGTGATGGAGTCGACCGCCGGGACAGGACGCATTTCCGAGACAGCGCCATAGGTTTCGTTTTTATAAACAATCTTCAGCGCATATTTACGGCCAACCTGCCCGAAAACAGAGTCATTCCCGGCAGGCGTCCAGGTGTAATTGCCATCATTTTTGGAATCGACAAAGCTATACACCCTGCCTTTGTCGTCGGTGATTGTCACGGTGGCTCCGGTGGCGGCGGGCGGCAGGGCGGCATCGAAATAGGCCGACGTCTGCGATAGTTTAATCACCTGCGGACCAGGCTGATCAGTCACCCAGGCGTCGACGGCCAGTTCTGACCGACCAGTGTCAAGTTTCACGTCAATCTCATCCTCACAGGCGCTCAGGCTCACCACTAACAAAGAGTGAAAGAGCGAAAGTGTAAAAGTGCGGGTCATCCGGCTGGTTCGCAATGACTGAGCAATGGATGAATTTAGCAATCGAATGCGTTTCATGGCTGCACTAGTATTTTATCTATCGTCTGATGGCTTTTGTATCTGTTCAAAATTTGAAATTGTAGGTCACCGAAGGGATGATGCTGCCAAAAACGGAATACCGATACGCTTTGGCTACAGGTACCTGCAACTGTTCCCCATTCACGGTTACTGTCTGCCGCTCTTCTGCCTGCTGGAAATAAACCGAGAACGGGTTCCGGCGGGCATAAACATTATAGAGCGCAAACACCCAGTTGTCATCCCGTTTTTTGCCCGGACGCTGACGCCCTTGCAGCGTCGCCGACAGGTCCAGGCGATGGTAGGCCGGAATTCGGTAGTTATTGCGGGCGTTCTCGCTGTTGTGCGGCACCAGAATATCCTGGAAGATATATTTGTTGGTCGGGAACGTGCCCGGCGTTCCGGTTGAGAAGGCAAACGTGGCCGACAGACTCCAGCGCTTACTCAGGTCGTAGAGGGCCACCGTGTTGAGCACGTGCCGCCGGTCGAAGCGGGTCGGAAACCAGCGGTCGTTATTGATGCCTTCCACCAGCCGTTCCGTACGGGCCAGCGTGTAGCTCACCCAGCCCGTCAGGTCGCCTTTGTTCTTTTTCAGGTAAAATTCAGCACCATAGGCCCGGCCCCTGCCATTCAGCAAATCTCCTTCGAGATACCTGTTAAGCAGCAGATCGGCCCCGTCGATGTAATCAATCTGGTTCTGGAGCCATTTGTAATACAACTCGACGGAGGCTTCATATTCCGTACCGGTCTTGCCGAAATTGCGGAAATAGCCCCCGGCAATCTGGTCGGCTAGCTGCGGGCGGATATTGTTGGTCGAAGGCGTCCAGACGTCGAGGGGCGTGGAAGCCGTTGTGTTGGATACCAGATGGATATACTGCGCCAGGCGGTTGTAGCTCAGTTTCAGTGAACTCAGGTCATTGAGTTCGTACTTGGCCGAAAAGCGCGGTTCCCAGTTTCCGTAGGTTTTGATGCTCTCTCCGCGCTCGTACCGACGCGTCTGGCCCGGAATCGGCTCCCGGCGCTGACCGGGTGGAACACCTGTTTCAAACGTGTACGCCTCGCCGGGTCCAATGTAGTTGTAAAGTGAATACCGCAGGCCATATTGTAACTGGAGCCGCCGGGACACCTGCTGTTCGTTACCAACATACAGCGAACTCTCCAGCGCATACTTCCGCTCCAGACCGAACGATCGCACGATGCCCCCGGTGGCGGCTTCCGCCTTGCCCGGCTCAAACGCATATAATAATGCCTGCCCGCCGAATGTGAGCGTATTATTTTTCAGGAAGTACGTAAAGTCCGGCTTGATGCTGTAGTTGATGATACGGGACTTCCACCGGAAAAAGTCCTGCGTTTCCTCCCGCCTCAGGTCGGAGTCGAGCAGGTAATCGTAGTTGCTGTAGAAGGCCGTGGTGTTGAGAAACAGTTTGTTGCTGAATACGTGGTTCCAGCGGAGGCTCGTCGTGGCGTTACCCCAGTTGAAACCAAAATCCGCCCCGAACACGTCACGCCCCAGATAGCCCGACAGATACAGAGTGTTTTTATCGTTAAATCTATAATTGGCCTTGGCCGTAAAATCATAAAAATAAAACCGCGAACCTTTTAAATCGCCCCGCAGGAAAGGCCGGGCCAGCACGTCGGCGTAGGAGCGGCGGCCCGCCACGATAAACGAACCCCTGCCGCCAAAAAGCGGGCGTTCGTAGGTCAACCGACTGAAAATAACTCCAATACCGCCCGACAATTCGGGCTTCTTGGCATTGCCTTCTTTCATCCGGACGTCCAGAATGGAGGAAATTCTCCCGCCGTACAGGGCCGGAATACCGCCTTTGACCAGTTTGACATCTTTGACAGCATCCGGATTGAAGACGGAGAAAAAGCCGAAGAGGTGCGAAGAATTGTATACCGGTGCCTCATCGAGCAGTACCAGGTTCTGGTCGATGTTGCCCCCCCGGACATTGAAACCCGTAGCGCCCTCTCCGACCGTCGATACGCCGGGGAGCAACTGAATGCTGCGGATGACGTCGACTTCGCCCAGCAGCGCCGGAATCTTCTGTATCGTGCGCATACTGATTTTATTGACGCTCATTTCGATGTTCTTCACATTCTCGTCTTCCCGCTGCGTCGACACGACGACCTCCTGCAACTGCCGACCCTCCTGAGCCAGCTCAACGTCGAGCCGCACGGTTTCGGTGGTCAGCGTGACGGTACGACTCTGTTTTTGAAAGCCGACATACGTAAAAATCAGGTTATAGGTACCCTGCGGAAGAGTCAATGAGTAGAAACCATAGTCATTGGTGGTGGCCCCGGATGCGGTTTCCTTTACGTAAACGGATACGCCGATGAGACCTTCTCCGTTAGCAGCATCTTTCACGTAACCGCTGATTGTCAGGCGCTCTTCGCCCGGTTTGTGCGCCTGTGCCGTCAGAGAAGTCAATAGCAGCAACAAAGCGACTTTTAGTAAGAAGTGGTTCATAAAAACTGGTGGTCTCCTGAGTGTAACCTCCCGGACCGGTTTTTAGTTTTGTGACTCCAAAGGTCGGCCTGAACCCTATGCCGACTCTATAAAAAATGACGAACCTGCTGATTTTCCCCGCAAAACGGTTGATTGCCGGGATGAGCAGACCGAACGGTGAGCCTATACGGGTTATTGCAACTTCCTTCCCGTCTGCTTATTTTTATATTCCCTTTTACCTTGAAACTGCATGAAAACCCTTTTCTGGGCAGTTATCTGGCTACTTCCATTTACGTTGACGGCTCAGTCGCTCACTTCCGGACAGGCCAGGGCTGATCTGCGCTACCTGAACCGTAAACTGACCCGCATCCACCCGGGTCTGGGCTATTACGTCCCCGTGCCAACCTACCAGAAGACACTGGATTCGCTGCTGACCCTGCCAATGGAGGCCGTCACGTATCAGGAATTGTACCGGCAGGGTACCGCCCTGCTGACAACCATCAAGGACGGCCATACGGACATCTTCCACCGAAAACATTACTTTTCATCGAAATCACGTTTTTTCCCGTTTCTGATCCGGCAGGTCGGCGATAGCTACTTTGTCGCCTACAACCTCTCGGAAGATACCACCCTGGTCCGGGGTACGGAGCTGCTCACTATCGACGAACGGCCCGTTGCCGAGATTCACCGGATTCTTCAGCAGTACGAACGGGGCGGCTCCGACGGCGACAACCTTACGGGTCGCCAGGCCCGCAGCCTGATGAGTTTTGGGAGCTACTACGCCGGTTGGTTCGGTCCCTCAGACTCGCTGACGATCGCCTACCGGCTTCCCGGCGATACCACCCGGCGAAGCACCCGGCTGGCCGGTCAGACCAACGCCGCCATGAACCGGCTGATGGGTCGGCGGTATGGCAAGGAACTGGGCAGGGGCGATCGAAATCTCACCGTAAGGCTGGTCGACAGCGTGAAGCACACGGCCATTCTGCGGGTGCAGACCTTCTCGCATTTCAAGGGTGATCTACTGGGTCTGCGTTACAAGAAAAAGCTGAAAAAAGCGTTCCAGACGCTGAAGGAGAAGAATGTTCAGAATCTGATTGTCGACGTGCGGGGTAACGGCGGCGGGGCGCTCATGAATGCCGCCCGGCTGTTGTCTTACTGGATGCCCGAACCCTACAACGTGACGCAGGCCAGCCGGATGAAGCGCGGAGCACGACAGGCCTATGTGAAAGCCTGGAACCCGTTCTCGCTGCTTTTTTTCCACTGGGCGTATAAACGCGATACGACCGGCGGCTACGACTTTGCGGGGCGGCCCGGTCAGCGCAAATTCAGACCGCAGACCGCGCTGGCCTTTCGCGGCAATATTTATTTCCTGATGAACGGTGCCTCCTACTCTGCCTCTTCAACCGTACTGGCGAAATCGCTGGATGCGGGCGTGGGTACGTTCGTAGGCGAAGCCTGCGGCGGGGCCTATTGGGGTTCATTTGCCGGACAATTTCAGCAGATCACCCTTCCGCACTCCCGTTTGCGGGTCCGGATTCCGCTTAAACAACTACGTTATGACGTCGATCCGACCCGCGCCAACGGCTTCACCATCGAACCCGATTTTCCGGCCCGGCGAACTCTGGACGACCTCCTGAACGCACGGGACTACGGCCTGATCGAGACCATCCGCCTCATCCAGCAGAACAAGGTAGCCGAACGCAACCCTAAACGGTCGTCACTGGCATCGTCGGGCATCAATCCTCCCAAAAATCAATAACAGTTTCGCACGACTGGGGTTACTCTTATGAACAAACCTGCGTTGTGATGAGTGAACAAAGAGAACTGGGCTTAGGCATTATTGGATTTGGCGGATTCGGGCTGTTTGCGGCCCAGCACTTCATGCAGGTGCCCAACGTACGCCTCATCGGCATTGCCGGATCGCAGCGGGAGGAAGCTACCAGAGCCGCCCGGCGCTTCGATGCTACCCACTTTGAAACGATTGAGGAACTGCTGGCCCGGCCCGAACTGGACGTCGTTTATATCTCAACACCGCCCTTTCTGCATTATGAACAGTCGATGCAGGCGCTGCGGGCAGGCAAACACGTCATCTGCGAGAAACCGCTGGCAACCCGCGAGGACCACGCCCGCGAAATGGTCGAATATGCCCGCAGCCAGGGCCTGCTGATGGTCACTAATCTGATGCAGCGCTACAACCCTATGTTCGAGCGCATCCGGACGCTCATCGGCAAACAGCTTCTGGGCGAATTTCTGCATGGTTATTTCGAAAATTACGCCTCCGATGAAGGTCTATCGCCCCAGCACTGGTTCTGGGATCGGGAAAAGAGCGGCGGCATTTTCATCGAACACGGCGTTCACTTTTTCGATTTGTTTGCGGGTTGGCTCGGCGACGGCAAGGTAGAATCGGCTCAGGTGTGTGTGCGGGAAGGCAGCGGCGTGGAAGATCAGGTGAACGCTACGGTCCGTTATGGGCAGTCGCTGGTGAATTTTTATCACGGCTTCACCCAAACGGGCCGACTCGACCGGCAGGAAATGCGGCTGGTGTTTGAGCGGGGCGACGTGACGCTGTTCGAATGGGTGCCCACGCGTATGATTCTGCGCTGCGTCGCCGACGAGGCCACTACTAAAGCGCTGACCGATCTGTTTCCGGGTGCCCGGCTGGACATTACGGCCAATTTCGGCAATCAGCAGACCATGAGGGGTAGGTTTAAAGAATTTGAGGCCTTCCAGCAGATCAGACTGTCGTATGGTTTCGATGAAGATAAAATGCACCTCTACGGGGAGTTGCTCCGGCTGATGTTCCGCGAACAGACCGCCGCTGTTCATTATCCCGAAACACATCGCAAAATCACCGAAGAAAACGGCCTCAATTCACTATTGACGGCCCTGGAGGCGGATCGACTGGCGAGGAGTTGAAGTTATAAACGGCTGCCATCGCTCTGAGCGATGGCAGCCTGGTCTCTACAGCTTCCCTTTCAGAAAATCCGCCGTATAGCTTTGTCCCTCCGGCAGTTTCACCATATCTTCCGGCGTTCCGGCGAAGGTGACGTAACCACCAGCGTCGCCACCTTCCAGACCGAGGTCGACAATGTAATCCGCTGATTTGATGACCTCCATGTTGTGTTCAATAATGATTACCGAATCGCCCTGATCCACCAGCGCATTGATGGCCTTCAGCAGTTTGCGAATATCGTGGAAGTGAAGTCCCGTGGTCGGTTCGTCAAAAATGAACAGCGTTTTTCCTTTGTTGGGGTTGCCTTTGCCCAGAAACGACGCCAGTTTCACCCGCTGCGCCTCCCCGCCCGAAAGCGTGTTTGACGACTGACCGAGCGTGATATAGCCCAGACCTACCTCCTGCAGCGGCAGCAACTTTTCGACCATTTTCTGATCCGCTTTTTTGAAATATTCAATGGCTTCATCGACAGTCATATTCAGAATTTCGGACACGTTCTTTCCATCGAGTGTTACCTCCAGAATTTCCTGTTTGAAACGCTTTCCATTACAGCCTTCGCATTTCAGGAAGATGTCGGCCATGAACTGCATCTCAATCTTCACCTCGCCTTCCCCCTGACAGATTTCGCAGCGGCCTCCGTCGACGTTGAACGAAAAATGCGACGGTTTGTAGCCACGAGCCTTCGCCACCGGCTGCTCCGACATCACCTGCCGCAGATAATCATACGCTTTGATGTACGTGACCGGATTCGAGCGGCTGGACTTGCCGATAGGGTTCTGATCAATCATCTCCACGGCGGCAATCCGGTCGAGCGAACCACCCAGGCTATCGTGTTTGCCCGCCTCCTCCGAGGTGCCGCTGCCTTTCATCCGGCTCAGGGCCGGGTAAAACACCTTCCGGATCAGCGTCGACTTGCCCGAACCGGACACACCCGTCACGACCGTGAGCGTATTGAGCGGAAACCGGGCGTCGACGTCCTTGAGGTTATTCTCCCGCGCACCGTTCAGTTCGAGCCAGTGGGTCGCCTGCCGCCGGAATTTTGGCACCGGAACGGTTTCTGCGCCCGTCAGGAAGTCGATGGTGTAAGAGTGAGGAGAAGGGAGAAAAGGAGAAAGGGAGGAAGGGAGAAAAGAATCAGTTCTTCCATTCTCACCCTCTCCGTTACTCCTTTCCTTATCTCCTCCTATATTTCTTTCCTCCTTTCCTCCTTTCCTCCTTTTCTCCTCTATCTCCTCCCACGTTCCCTGAAACACCAGTTGCCCCCCGCCCGAACCTGCTTCGGGGCCGATGTCGATGAGCTGATCGGCAGCCCGCATGACCTCCTCTTCGTGCTCAACCACAATAACCGTATTCCCCAGATCCCGCAGGGTTTCCAGTACGCTGACGAGCCGTTTCGTGTCGCGGGGGTGCAGGCCGATACTGGGTTCGTCGAGAATATACATCGAACCGACGAGCGCCGAACCCAGCGACGTTGCCAGCTTGATGCGCTGGTATTCGCCGCCCGACAACGAGTTCGTGAGCCGGTTCAGAGTGAGGTAGCCCAGACCCACCCGTTCCATGTAGTCCAGACGATTCCGGATTTCGACAAGAATTCGTTTGGCAACGTGCTGCTGATGATCGGGAAGTTCAAGCTGTCGGAAATAGGCTGCCGTTTCACTGATGGGCATCAGCACCAAATCCGTAATGGATATTCCTCCGGGTCGCTCCGGCGCACCGGTCGCCACACCCGGAAGTTTCACGTAACCGGCATCTTTGCGCAGGCGGGAGCCCCGGCACTCAGGACAGGTGGTTTTGCCGCGATAGCGCGACAGCATCACCCGATACTGAACTTTAAAGGTCTGACTTTCAACAAAATCGAAGAATGCATTCAGGCCCTGAAAATACCGGTTCCCTGTCCAGAGGATGTCTCTCTGCTCCTGGGTCAACTCCTTGTAAGGCCGGTGAATGGGGAAGTCGAAGCGAATGCCGTTTTTCAGCAGAGGTTTCAAAAACTCCTCGCTCATTTTCTCGCTCCGCCAGGGCGCAATGGCCCCCTCGAAAACCGACAGATTCTTATCCGGAATGACCAGATCCGGGTCGATGCCCAGCACCTTCCCGAAACCGTCGCAGCGACGGCAGGCACCGTAAGGGTTATTGAATGTGAACAGGTTGACACTCGGCTCTTCGAACACAATGCCGTCCAGTTCGAACTTATCCGAAAACGTTCTCGACTCCTTCCCCACGATGTCGACCCGGCAGATGCAGTCGCCTTCATTGAAGGCCGTCTGAACCGAGTCGGAGAACCGGTACTGATTATCTTCTTCCGGCCTGCCATCGGGGCCGAATTGCACAGTCCCCCGGTCAATAAGAATTTCCAGCATGGCGCCTTCGAGCGCATCTGCCGCCGACGGTCCTTTCTCCAGCAGTTCTTCGATAAACAGCACCTGCCGACCCGATGAACCATCGTCGGCCACAATGCGGGTGTAGCCTTTCTGAAGCAGGATTTTCAGTTCGTATTCCAGCGACCGGTCGGGTCGCACCGCCAGCGGGGCCATAATCATCACCCGCTGTCCTTCTTCGAAGGTGTAGAGGTAATCCACAACGTCCGTAACCGTATCCCGCCGCACCTCGCGACCCGAAACCGGGGAATAAGTAACGCCTACCCGGGCAAAGAGAAGCTTTAAATAATCGTAAATTTCGGTGGACGTTCCGACGGTAGAACGCGGATTGCGGGTCGAAACCTTCTGCTCGATGGCAATGGCGGGCGAAACGCCTTTGATAAAATCGACTTCGGGCTTTTCCATCCGGCCCAGAAACTGCCGGGCGTAGCTGCTCAGACTTTCGACGTACATGCGCTGGCCTTCAGCAAACAGCGTATCGAACGCCAGCGACGATTTGCCGGAACCGGACAGGCCCGAAATGACAACCAGTTTGTTACGGGGAATGGCAACGTCGATGTTTTTCAGATTGTGGACGCGGGCACCTTTAATGATGATATATTGCCGGGGATCGAGACGTTCAACACCGGATTTCTGGAGCGGACTAACCGATAAATTCATCTGTACATGTAGCAAAACCCTATCTGAAAGCTAACGGTTTTCGGAGGAGTATAGTTTCTGAAGAAATAATAAGTTGTATCGCAGAGTTAAGCAGAGAAGAGCAGAGTTTAACAGAGAAAATTTTTAAGAATATTCCGCTTAACTTCTTCATCTCCGCGTAGCCGCGGACCGCTCCGTGATATAACTCCTAACTCGCTGACGCCACTATGAATTTTTACGAAGAGGATATCTACAAACTTTTGCTGGCGATGCTGCTGGGCGGTTTGATCGGTGCCGAGCGGGAGTATCGCAGTAAAGCCGCCGGTCTGCGGACAACCATTATGATTTGCCTGGGGTCGACCCTATTTACGCTGGTGTCGCAGCGGCTGGGCGTCGGTGAGACCGACCGCATCGCCGCCAACATCGTCAATGGCATCGGCTTTCTGGGAGCCGGGATTATCTATAAGGAAGACAACCGCGTAAAGGGCCTTACAACTGCCGCTACCATCTGGGCCGTCGCCGCCCTGGGCATGTGCCTGGGCGGAGGATTCTACGATATAGCTTTAGTAGGTTTCGGCGTTGTGATGGGGTCGCTGCTCCTGTTGACCAACTTCGCCAACCGCATTTCCCGCATCAACCAGACCCGGCACTACCGCATCTCGACGGCGTTTAAAAATAAAACCCTCAACAACTACGAAAAGCTGTTTGAAGACTGCGGATTAAGACCTTCGCGGGAACAGCAAATCCGAACAGGTAACGAAATTACGGGAAGCTGGAAAGTACGCGGCCCGGAGAAGGCACACGAAAAATGCATCCGTCGACTGCTCAACGACCCGGAGGTGAAAGAATTTGAGTTCTAGCCGCCCCGATGACCTGCGCTACCACGGTTTCGTCGGTCTCGATGCGCTCAAATTCCGCCGGAGCGGCCGACGCCATCGGCACCCGGCTCTGCCGAAACTGCATCGGACTTTCGTACGTTCGTTTGCCCGTCAGGTGCAGCGCCTGAACGCCCGTTGCCGCCAGTAAAGCAGCGTTTCGTGGGGTAACGCCCGCTCCGGCCATAATTTCGATACGGCCTCTGGTCTGCCGGACCAGTTCGCCGAGCAGCGGAATGCCCGCTTCGGCGCCGGGCTGCTGCCCCGACGTCAGGATACGGCGGGCACCGGTTCGGATAATTACCTCCAGCGCTTCGAACGGGTCGCGGGTCACGTCGAAGGCCCGGTGAAACGTGACCGGAAGCGGATGGGCCCATGCGACCATTTCGCGGGTCAGCCCTTCATCGACGGTTCCGTCGGCGTTTAAAAAACCAAAAACAAGGCCATCGACTTTCAATTGTCGGGCCATGTCGATGTCACGGCGCATAACGTCACGTTCTTCCTCGGTATAGAGAAAATCGCCGCCCCGGGGCCGGATCATAACGTACAGGTCGATGTGAAGTCGCTGTCGGGCCAGTTCGATGAGTCCGTAGCTGGGCGTGGTGCCGCCTTCGGCCAGACCGCCGCACAGTTCAACACGGTTGGCCCCCGCCCGCTGCGCCCGCAGACAGGATTCCAGCGAAAATGCGCATACTTCGATCGTCATATTCAGGACTCGACCTTATCCGTTTCGGCGTTATTGAGCCGGACAGCGGAATAAACGAGGTCTTTCAGGAAACCGGTCAGTTCCTCTTCGCTTTTCGTCTGACCAAAATCCGTCAGTGACGGTAGATGATGCATAAAGAAATACTGGTAATGAGCCATTTCGATAAGCGTACTCGCCAGCGAACGGGAATAAGGATAACTCGAATTGCATTCCGAAATAATGGCGGCAATATGGGCGCAGAGGTCTTTATAGGGTTTGAACAACTGCTGCTTGTTGTCTTCCGTTACGTGACGTGTCAGATACGCTTTGCTGGACTCTTTCACAACGAGCTGATGAAGTGCGCCGAAGTCGATAAACTCCTGCTGCGGAATGGGTGCCTCCTTTCTGAGCAGCAGGAGCTGAATGGTGATATCCAGTTTTTCAACCGGGTTTTTGAGCGAATGCGTGAAAAAATTCAGTTGAAAATCCATCCAGCGCCAGTACCAGGTCACCAGATACACCAGCAACCGGTGCTTGTTCTCGAAATACCGGTAAACGCTCGACTCGTTGGTATGTAATCGGGTTGCCAGTTTTTTAAACGTAAAATCTTCGAAACCCAATTCATTGAAGAGCAGAACTCCTTCCTGCACAATTCGCCGCCCTAAAGATGATTGCTCCGGGTCGCGCAGATACAAATGCTCATTGATCCGCACCGAGACCTTGTATTCCATGCCTTTTATCTTCAGTGTAGTTAATCGTCAAAGATAGAGTTACCGTATAGTGAACACAAATAAAAGTGATACTATCTAAAAGAAAACCTATGCTATCTTTGTAAGCGGGACTCCCGACCGTAGCTTATACCCCATGCAGTCAGCCACTGAACGTCCGGTGAACGCTCCGGTGCCCCTCTTCCGGGGGCGGCAGCTTGTGATTGCTACCATGCATGGGAAAGAAACTGTCGTTGCGCCCCGGCTGGGGCAGGCTCTGGGCGTCGTCTGTCGGATAGCCGGTGGGCTGAATACCGACCGCTTCGGTACGTTCAGCGGCGAAATACCCCGAACGGTGTCGCCTCTGGAGGCCGCCCGCCAGAAAATTGAAGAAGCCATGCGGTTGACGGGCCTAACGCTGGCCGTCGCCAGCGAAGGCTCGTTTGGACCACATCCGCAGATTCCGTTTGTGGCCGCCGATACGGAGCTGCTGCTGCTGCATGATGCCGAAACGGGGCTGGAGGTTCTGGCAGAGGTAGTTTCTACAGACACCAATTTTGCCAGCGGGGTTGCCAACTCCAGCAGTGACCTGGCGGATTTTGCCGAAAAAACCCTCTTCCCGGCGCATGGTCTGATTCTCAGGAACGAGTCGGGTATTCTCGCCAAAGGCATCCACGACTGGTCGGTGCTGGAGGCTCTGGCCCGACAGGTCTGGGATCAGGGCGGCACACTCACCGTGGAAACCGACATGCGGGCCATGCACAATCCCAGCCGTATGCGGGTCATCGCGTCCTGTGCCGAAGCGCTGACGAACAAACTGGCTTCGGCCTGTCCGGTTTGTCACTGGCCGGGTTTTTCCATTACGGAGCGTCGACCGGGTTTGCCCTGCGGTCAGTGCGGCCTGCCTACCCGTCTGCGCCAAACCGACGTATACACCTGTAAGCGGTGCGGCTTCAGGGATGAAAAAAAGGTCAGCGACGCTGCCGCTGACCCCATGTACTGCGATTTCTGCAACCCCTGAACTCAGTGGGGCGGCTCCGAACTGTCGTTGAGCTGCACCATGTCGCGATTCCGGCGCAGACGCATATTGATAAGCTCGACGACGAGCGAGAATGCCATGGCCGTGTAGAGATACGATTTATCGATTTTCTGATGGAATCCGTTGGCAACCAGAATGATGCCAATAGCAATCAGGAAAGCCAGCGCCAGAATCTGGAGCGTAGGGTTCCGGCTGATGAACCGGCTGATTACGCCCGCGAAGGCCAGCATGACCATCATGGAAATAACCACGGCCAGAATCATGATCCAGACATTATCGACCAGTCCGATAGCCGTCAGGATACTGTCAATCGAAAAAACGGCGTCGATAAGGATAATCTGAAACAGCACCGCCCCAAAGGACGCATAGGTTTTCTGCTGGGAGGGCGTCATGGCGACTTCCAGTTTGTGATGGATCTCGACGGTGCTTTTTCCGATCAGGAACAACCCGCCCAGGATCAGGATCAGGTCTTTCCAGCTAACGTTGACGGGTCCGCCGCCGGGGTCCTGGATAAAAGGCAGGCTGAAAAGAGTCTGCGTCAGACCCATAAGCCAGGTGATGCCGAACAAGAGCCCTATTCGGAAAAACATAGCCAGGATCAAACCCAGATTTCGGGCACGGGCCTGCTGCTCGCGGGGGAGTTTGTCGGCTACGATCGAGATGAAAATGATGTTGTCGACGCCTAAAACAATTTCCAGAAAAGACAACGTCAACAGACTAATGAGCAAACCAGGGTCGGTCAGATTGGGGAATTCCATGCGTCAATACAGATTGTATGGTAAAAAGTAAGCTTAAATGAAATTCAGGTAGTAGTGTAACCGGCTTACAGGCAGGTTGTTTGGTGAAATAAAAACTGATGGGAACCGGAGCCGACCCAAAGCGGTTGCCAAACGGGTAAATCGGGAACGAAACATTTACCAGTGGCTTCAGTTATAGGCTATCAAAAGGCTTTTTCCGCAAAAGGCCTTGCATATTCAATTTTTTTTACTTTTGCACTCTTATCGACAAGTGGTTGACATTTTATTGTAAAAAGAAAAGCCTATGTACTGGACGCTCGAATTGGCTTCCTATCTGGAAGATGCCCCCTGGCCGGCTACCAAAGATGAACTGATTGACTATTCTATTCGCTCCGGCGCACCACTGGAAGTCGTTGAAAATTTGCAGGAACTGGAGGATGACGGCCAGCCTTATGAAAGCATCGAAGAGATCTGGCCCGACTATCCGACAAAGGACGATTTCTTTTTCAACGAGGACGAATATTAGACAGTCTGTTCATGGTAAAATAACAAAAGCGATCCCGCCGGGATCGCTTTTGTTATTTTACCCCGTAACCCGGAAAGGCTTTCCGGGTATGTGCGAAGCACATGATATTTATGCCTTCGGCACACCCGGAAAGGCTTCGCTCCGGCGACCCGGTCCGGGTTACGGGTTGCGGACTTTGCTCAGCGGCTTGTTGTATTTACGGGGGGCATACAGAAATCCGAATGCCTCGGCGCCATCGCGGGCGTGCACTTTGTGATGTACGTAATGCGCCCGGATGATACGTTTCAGATACGGGTTCCGGGCCGTGAAGCTGATCTTCACCCGCCGGTGAACGATAATATCGTGAAAGATAAAATAAAAGATACCGTACAGCGTCACGCCGATGCCAATCGGGGCCAGAAACCACAGCGACGGCACTTCCATACCCACAACTACCGTCGCCACCGCTGCCACGCTGAACAGGACGCTGAACCAGTCGTTCCGCTCGAAAAAACCTTTGTGCGGCTCGTGGTGCGATTTGTGCCAGCGCCACATAAATCCGTGCATAACGTATTTGTGAGTCAGCCAGGCAATGCCCTCCATTAACACGAATGTTATCAGTACAATGGCAACGTTTACAACCATTTCGCTGTTAATTAATCAGTTCAACATACGTAACAAAAGAAGGAAGAGGCCGGTTACGAAGATAAGGCATTCGCACGAAAAATTTTTGTGGCTGCCAGTGTCCGACTTGTTCATTTATTCGTACATTTCGTCGTAAGCAGACTTTCGGGTCTGCCACACCACATACTCCTGCAACGGATGGACTACAGGGCGCTTAAAGAACTGGTCAGACGGGGTGAGGGATCCCATCTGGAGTTTAAACTAAAGGCCAATCATCCCGAACGCATCGTCCGCGAGATAGTCGCCTTTGCCAACACGGAAGGCGGTCGGCTCCTCATCGGCATCGGCGACGACAAAACCATCCAGGGCCTGAAACACGCCGACGAAGATGAGTTTCTGCTGGTAAGGGCCATCGAAAAATACTGCACCCCGGCCATCGACTACCGCATTGAACGCATTTCACTGAATGCAGAGCGCGACGTGCTGGTCTTCAACGTCCCCGAAAGCCCAGTAAAGCCGCATTATGTAGTGGTCGACCCGGTTAACGACATCCGCCGGGCCTATGTGCGCGTGGCCGACAAGTCCGTACAGGCCAGCAAGGAAGTGCGCGAAATCCTGAGAGGCGAACGAGTGTCCCGCAACATCCGGTTTTCGTATGGCGACAAGGAGCGTACGCTGATGCACCATCTGGGTAAGAATGAGAGCATTACCGTCGACGGCTTCGCTACGATTGCCAATATTCCCCGCAAAATGGCCTCCCGAACCCTGGTGCTGCTGGTGCTGGCGAACGTTCTGGAAATTCATCCCAACGAAATGGTCGACCACTTCACCGCCCGGGCCGCCTGACGGTCACGTTAGTATCTAATCCGCTATTTTACATTATATTTGTTAATACAGAGTCTCTATGGAGCGGGCCTGATTTACTGCAATAGATCAGTCGTCCAATCCGTTTGATTTCTAAGCGCCGGTTTGCCGGGGGCGGCTTTGCGACCTGATCCGTAATTCATAACGATGCATTCTCTCATTTTCCATAAAAAAGGCAGATTCAGGCGGGTCATGCTGACCGGGCTGGCTCTCTGGCTCGTCTCCTTCTACGTCGAAGCTCAGCGTCGGCCCAAACCGGCGGATGCCACCGTGGGCCACGGTGTCGAAGAGTCGATTTTTACGGAAGGAATGAAGTTCATGATGATGGATGAGCCCGCCCGGGCCGTTCCACAGTTTGAAAAAGTGATTCAGCTTTATCCGGAACAACCCGCCGCTTATTTCGCACTGGCACAGGCTCTGATGAAACAGGGCAAAACCGAGGAGGCGCTGCCCAGAGCCCAGAAAGCCGTACAACTCGACGGTGGCAGCAACAAATATTACGCCCTTCAGTTAGCCGAACTGTATGTGAAGCAGAAACGCTACGCCGATGCCGAAAAGCTGTATGAGGAACTCATCCGCAAAAGCCCCGACAATATCGAATACGGCGTTGAACTGGCGGCCATCTACCTTTTTGACGAGAAGCCCGACAAGGCCCTCGACATGTACGACAAGGTCGAAAAGTCGCTGGGACTGAATGAGGAGATTACCCGCCAGAAGCAGCGTATTTATCTGAAACAGAACAAAGTCGACAAAGCGATTCAGGAAGCGGAACGGCTGGTGGCCTCTGAGCCCTCTGAGCCGGAATACTTGCTGGAGGGGGCCGAACTGCTGCTCGAAAACAACCGGGCCGACGAAGCCGCCCGCTGGCTCGACCGCGCTCTGAAAATAAATCCCGATCTGCCCCAGGCGCACATCATGCTGGCCGACCTCTACCGGCGGCAGGGTAATCTGGAAAAGACCAGCCAGGAGCTTAATTTCGTTTTCGCGAACCCCAATCTGGAAGCCGACGCTAAAGCCCGTATTTTAGCCAGTTATCTCGGGCTCGTGGGCAACGATCAGAAGGCGCAGCAGAATGCCCTGAATCTGGCCCGTGAACTGGCTAAAGCGCACCCCAACGACGCCAAATCGCAGATTATTTACGGCGACCTGCTTGTTCAGCAGAACCAGAAAGCGGAAGCCCGGAAGCATTATTTGCGGGCCATTCAGTTGGATAAGTCGGTATTCGAGGTTTGGGCGGCCATCATTCAGATCGATGGCGAAATGAACCAGATGGACAGCGTGCTGACCCATACAGAGCAGGCGCTGGAGATTTTCCCTAATCAGGGCATGTTCTGGTTTTATAACGGCATGGCTCATTATATCCGAAAAGACTACAAACAGGCGGTCGAATCGCTGGAAGAAGCCCGTCGGCTGCTGGCGGGCAATCCAAAGGTGCTGAAAGACGTCAATGCCCAGCTTGGCGACGCCTATAACGGTCTGGGCGATCATGCCCGTTCGGATGAAGCATACGAACTGGTTCTGAAAGAAGACCCTGACAATGACCATGTTCTGAACAACTACAGCTATTTCCTGTCGCTGCGAAAGGAAAAACTTCCGCTGGCGCTGCAGCTTTCCGAACGGCTGGTAGAGCGCAATCAGGACAATCCCACCTACCTCGACACCCACGCCTGGGTACTCTACGTCATGAAGGACTACACAAAAGCCCGGACGTTTCTGGAAAAGGCGGTGAAGGACGAGCAGAAAGCGAGCGGCACCATTCTGGAACATTACGGCGACGTGTTGTTCCAACTGGGCGAACGCGACAAGGCCGTCGAGCAGTGGAAAAAAGCAAAACAAAAAGGAGAAACCAGCGACCGGCTGGACAAAAAAATCGCAACCGGTAAAATTTATGAATAAATACTGGGTGGGATTGCTTTGTGTGGTCGTGCTGCTATTGTCGGATGGGTGCCGCAAGCGCCGTATGTTTCGGAATGCCCCCCCGTCGCCCCGTGTGGACACCGTGGCGGTCTCAGACTCTGTAACAGCCGATACGCTGGCCGCCAACCCCGCCCCGCTACCCTCGGTCGACCCTCGTCTCAACGTCGATCAGATTGATTTCAATTATCTGACGGCCAAATCCAAAGTCTCCTTCAAGAGTAAAGACCAGGATATCAACAACGCCAGCGTCAACCTGCGTATCCGCAAAGACAGCCTCATCTGGCTGTCGGTGACGGGAGCAGGCATCGAAGTGGCCCGGGCGCTGATTTCGCCGGATTCCATCGTGGTCATGGACCGGATTCACCGCGAATATGCCGTGTATGACTACGCGGCCCTGAGCAACCGTTTCAATTTCAACCTGACCTACGACCTGCTCCAGTCACTGGTGGTTGGCAACCTGCCGCTGCCCAAAGAACCTGCTCAGAAAATCAAGAACGAACGGGATTTTCTGCTGCTGCGGCAGAGCGAAGGCAAGGTGCTGGTTGAAAACTACATCGGCGAACAGAACCGGAAACTGAAGAAACTGCTGCTGGTCGAACAGCCTACGAAAAACACCCTGAAGCTCGACTACGACGATTTTTCGACGCTCAACAATTTTCTTTTTCCGTTTACCAGCCTGATCACGCTCGATTACCAGTCCGGAAGCGACGGGCAATTTTATCAGACTTTGTTACGGATTCAGCATAATAAAGTAGAACTTACCGACAAAAATCCGGGCTTTCCGTTCAGTATTCCTCAGAAATACCAGCGGAGATAAGTAGCATAAACAAGCCCTGCGGAATCTGATGCGTATGAAACTCAGTATAGTATGGTGTGGACGAGGGTGGGGAGCATTGTTGTTGGTTGGTCTGATGAGTGTGCTTCTGCCGACCGCCGCCGTCGCCCAGCGGAGCCGTCAGCAATTAGAAAAAGAAAAAAAGCAGAACCTGGAAAAAATGGCGCAGATCCGGACGATTCTGCGTCGTACGTCATCCCAAAAAAAGGCGACTATCGGCCAGTTGAAAGCCCTCGAACAGGAAATTAACGCCCAGTCGAAACAGATTAATCTGATGAATGAGGACGTCCGGCTCATGTCGTCCGAAATCCGGGAGTTGCGCCAGTCCAGCGACGTTCTTCAGAAAGACCTCGATAAATTGAAGGAAGAGTATGCCGACATGATTTATTCCGCCGACAAACGTCGGCGCCAGATCAACCCGCTCGGCTTTCTGTTCGCCGCCGAGAGTTTCAATCAGTTGGTGGCCCGGTACCGGTATCTGCAGCAATATTCCGAAGCCCGCCAGAGCCAGGTACGACAGATGGAAAAAGTGCGGGGCGAGATGATTACCAAACAGCAGGCAACCGAACGGAAAAAGAAGCAGCAGCAGAACACCATTGCCTCCAAGGTGAAGGAGACAAAGCAGCTCGAATCCCTTAAAGATCAGAAAAATCAGGTTGCCCAGGAGCTAAGTCAGAAAGAAATCGAACTTCGAAACGAACTGGCCGAACGGCGCAGTTCCGTGAAGCGCCTCGAAAACGCCATCACCGATATGATTCGCCGGGAAATTCGCGAACGGCAGGAACGGGAACGGCTGGCCCGACTGGCCCGCGAGAAAGCCGAGCGTCTTGAGCGGGAGCGCATCGCCCGTGAGAAAGCTGCCGCCGCCAAAGCTGCTGAGGAAAAACCCTCCGGAGCGCCGGGCGCTGATGCCCCGGCGGCTAAAGCCGAGGAACCCGTAGTGGCCGAAGCGCCTGCCCGCAAGCCCGACGAACGCAGCAATACCCTGCTTAACGACGAAGAAGTGGCCCTGGCCTCCTCATTTGCGGCTTCCCGCCACCGTCTGCCCTGGCCGGTCTCTCGAGGCTTCATCTCCGACCGGTTTGGCAACAAGCCCCACCCAGTGTTGAAGGGTGTTTGGGAAAATAATCCTGGCATCGATATTCAAACTAGTCCAGGCGAAACGGTTCGTTCCGTATATGATGGCGTGGTACGTTACAAGACCTACGTTGTTGGTATGAACAATATTGTCGCCGTTCAGCATGGCGATTACTGGACGGTTTACGCTAAACTTCGCAGCGTGTCGGTTCAGGTGGGGCAGCGCGTGAAGGCCCGTGAGCCGGTTGGGGTGGTTGCCACTGATAAGGATGGTGTGGCAGAAGTGCAGTTTCAGGTCTGGAAAGATACTAAACAACTCAATCCTGAACCCTGGCTGGCGCCCCGCTGAACAACCCTCCGATGGGATATTGTACGTTTTCGGTCTGTACTTGCTTAACTTGCAGCCCGAAACGCGAAACGCACAACGCCCATGTCCGTACATAACCCCGACATCAAACGGGTTACGACCCACGTTATTCAGGAACTGAAGAACAAAGGGGAGAAAATTTCCGCACTGACGGCCTATGATTATTCGATGGCCCGGATTGTCGATGCTGCCGGTATCGAAATCATCCTGGTCGGCGACTCGGCCTCCAACGTCATGGCCGGTCATGAAACGACGCTGCCCATTACGCTGGACCAGATGATCTATCATGCCTCCTCCGTGGTGCGGGCCGTGAAGAGGGCGCTGGTGGTAGTCGACCTGCCGTTTGGCTCCTATCAGGGAAATTCCTCAGAGGCGCTGCGGTCGGCTATCCGGATCATGAAGGAATCGGGGGCTCACGCCGTCAAGCTGGAGGGGGGACTGGAGGTCAGAGAGTCTGTCATCCGCATTCTGAGCGCGGGCGTCCCCGTAATGGGGCATCTCGGCCTGACGCCGCAATCCATTTATAAATTCGGGACGTATGCGGTTCGGGCGAAAGAGGAAGCCGAGGCTGCCAAGCTGATTGAAGACGCCCGTATGCTGGAAGAAATCGGCTGCTTCGGGATTGTACTCGAAAAAATTCCGGCGGCGCTGACCAGACAGGTCTCGCAAAGCCTCACTATTCCGACCATCGGCATTGGGGCCGGTCCGGATGCCGACGGGCAGATTCTGGTCCTCCACGACCTGCTGGGCATTACCAAAGAGTTCAAGCCCCGCTTCCTGCGTCGTTATGCTGAGCTGAACGATATCATGACCGGTGCCATCGGTCAGTATGTTTCGGACGTAAAAGCCCGCCATTTCCCGAACGAAAAGGAGGCGTATTGAAGTTACGTTTGTAACCCGGAACGTCTTTCCGGGGTTGTAACATGGTGCCCGGAAAGTCGTTCCGGGTTATAGAGCAGACTCATGAAGAAACATAAGAAACCGTTCGTCGTCGTCTACGAAGACAATCACCTCATTGTCGTCAACAAGGAACCGGGTGTGCTCGTGCAGGGCGACCGAACCGGCGACGTGACGCTGGGCGATATGGTGAAAACCTATATCAAAGAGAAATACGAAAAACCCGGTGAGGTTTTTCTGGGAACCGTACACCGCCTCGACCGGCCTGTGAGCGGCCTGGTGGTATTTGCCCGTACCTCGAAAGCGCTTGAGCGGATGAACGAAATTTTCCGGAAGCGGCAGGTGCAGAAGACCTACTGGGCGGTGGTGGGGCGTAAACCCGCCGAAGAAAAAGGCAAACTAACGCACTGGCTGCTGAAAGACGAAGCGCTCAACCAGGTGAAGGCGTATGATTATGAGGTTACAGGATCGCAGAAGGCAGAACTGACTTACCGGCTCCTGGGTAAGGTCAATGAGCATTACCTGCTGGAGGTCAATCCCATTACGGGCCGTCCGCATCAGATTCGGGTCCAACTGGCAACGATGGGGTGCCCTATCCGGGGCGACGTGAAATACGGCTATCCGCGACTGAATCCGGATGCCTGCATCAATCTGCATGCCCGGCGTCTGTATTTCATCCATCCGGTAAAAAAAGAACCCCTGATTTGTAAGGCAGGGGTTCCGAACGATCCGTTCTGGGAGGAATTTCTATCGCTGGATACCGAAGATTACAAAGACAAAAATCTGGATTTCATCTATTGAGGTTTCCGGTGGGCAGGCAGCGTACGCAGCCGGGCTTCCATGAGGAGGCCATAGGTCTCTCGTTCAGGGCCCGACAGTGCCGAGTTATGAATATGACTGACTCGAGGACGAGTCGATGTCGGTCCAGATTTGGTTCATGACCCGCTCGGCCATCTGGAAAGCCCCCTGAAGAGCGCCGAATGCAATACAAAGGGGCAGAATAACCGGCAGGAAGAACACCCACTGCAAAATCATGTACAATCTAACTTTCTTCATCTCTGTATGTTGGGTATAAGGTAGTAACACTTACGGTTTTACGGAGTCGGTCAGGTACTTATACAAGCCTTAAGCAAGTCTGACAATGATTCTACTTAGCCAAACAAACTATGACTTTATTCAAAAATAATCTTGTTTAAAGTCTATAACAAAGTTATTCAAAAAAAAGGTTTAAAAATGCGGAGACGGTAACATTAACTGCTTTTTAATCAGCGTAAAAAAGTATAAATTTAAGACTGATTTTGTAAGTATCTGCCAGGAAAAATACAATATGCTGAATGTGATTCAACTGTTGCCGGATTCCATCGCCAACCAGATTGCGGCGGGTGAGGTGGTGCAGCGACCGGCATCGGTGGTGAAAGAGCTACTGGAGAACGCCATAGATGCCCGGGCGAAATCGATTCAGGTGGTTATCCGGGATGCGGGCCGAACGCTCATCCAAATCATCGATGACGGCATCGGCATGTCCGAAACCGACGCTCGTATGAGTTTTGAGCGTCATGCCACGTCTAAAATCCGCTCATCGGACGATCTGTTCCGCATCCGCACAATGGGCTTTCGGGGCGAGGCGCTGGCTTCGATTGCCGCCGTGGCCCAGGTGGAAATGCGTACCCGACGGTCCGACGCCACCGATGAACTCGGCACCCTGATTCGGGTCGAAGGCTCGGAACTCAAAACGCAGGAGGCCATTTCCTGTCTGCCGGGCACGAACATTCTCGTCAAGAACCTGTTCTTCAACGTTCCGGCCCGCCGCAACTTTCTCAAGTCGAACTCCGTGGAGATGCGTCACGTCCTGGATGAGTTCCAGCGGGTGGCCCTGGCAAACCCCGAAGTGGCGTTTTCTCTGTATCAGAACGACGACGAGACCTATAACCTGCCCGCCGGGAAGCTCAGCCGCCGCATTATCGATTATTTCGGAAAATCGTATCGGGAGCAACTGGCCTATTGTGAGGAAGAAACTTCCTACGTGAAAGTCCGGGGTTACATCGGCAAACCCGAACTGGCCCGCAAATCGCGCAATGAGCAGTTTTTTTTCGTCAACAACCGTTTCATCAAGCATAACTATCTGCACCATGCGGTCGTTGGAGCCTATGAAGGCACCATACAGGAAGGCCATCATCCGTTCTACGTTCTATTTATCGACATCGACCCCTCGCATATCGACATCAATATTCACCCGACTAAGACAGAGATAAAGTTTGACGACGAGCGATCGGTATACGCCATTGTGATGGCCGCCGTCCGGAAAGCCGTGGGTGTATATAACCTCGCTCCGTCGCTCGACTTCGAGTCAGACGTGAATTTTCTGCCGATAACCCCGTCCAGCCGTTCCGCCGCCGACCCGGGTGCTGCCGGCATCCGATCCGTCACCCCGTCGTGGTCGCAGCCCGAAAGCCGGGGCGGCGGTTCGTCGCCGGAATGGGAACGCGGCTACGGCGGTGAACCGCCCCGGCGACAGGACGCCCGGAACTGGCAGGCACTGTTCGAGGGTTTCGACGAAACCAGAGCACCCGCTGCGCCGGGCCAGCCCGAACCGGAGGCGGGCGCTCCGGCGGCTGTAACCGTGGGCAGTCGGGCCAATCAACTGGCGCTGTCGGGAATCCAGACCGAGGAGGTAGGACAAAATCTGCTGCAGATACACAATCGCTACATTCTTACGGCGTTGAAATCAGGAATGCTGGTAATCGACCAGCGGGCGGCCTATGAGCGCATTCTGTATGACCAGTATCACGCGGCTATCACCAGACGCGAGGGAACTTCGCAGCAACTGCTTTTTCCGAAAACGGTCACGGTAACGCCCGTCGATTTTCAGCTCGCGCTCGAACTGCGGGACGACCTGACCAGCCTGGGTTTTGTTTTCGACGAAATCGGTCAGAATGCATTCATTATCCGGGGCGTTCCGGCGCTGACCGTCGGCGATAACGAAGAAGCACTCTTTGCCAATTTGCTGGCGCAGCTTCGCGAAGATACGGGGCGTCTCAAGCTGGAGAGGGCCGAAATGCTGGCACGGTCACTGGCAAAACGCTCGGCGGCGCGGCATCAGACCCCGCTGACGGTAACAGAAATGAAGGCGCTGGCGGATCAGTTGTTCGCTTCATCGAATCCAAGTTATACCCCCGGCGGCGAGCCCATCACGACGGTTCTGACGTTGGATAAAATTGCAGGACTGTTTAGGTTATAAATTTGTTTTTATACGAACAAAGATTCGAATTTTATGATGATGACGCCGGTTGTCAGGATGCTCCTGATTATGAACGTGGGTGTTTTTTTACTGGAAGCCACCGGAGTTAACCTGATTGACCGTTTTGGGCTGCGCTCGGTACTGTCGCCTGCGTTTGCGCCGTATCAGTTTGTGACGCACATGTTTCTGCACGCCGGATTCATGCATCTGTTCAGCAATATGCTGGGGTTGTTTGTATTTGGGCCCATGCTGGAGCGGGTCTGGGGCAGCAACCGGTTTCTGTTTTTTTACTTTTTCACCGGTATCGGTGCCGGATTGCTGTTTTCGGGAATAAACTATTATGAAACCAGCGAGTTACGTGATTCAGTAATGGTTTTCAACGCCGGGCCGTCGCCGGAAGCGCTACAGAATTTTCTGTACAGAAATTCACCATCGCTGCTGGCCGAGTTCGACAATTTCCTCAATGCGTTTGAGGATAATCCCGGCGATTCCGCCTACATACGGGGAAGTATTAAAATTGTAAACAGCTACTATGCTCAACAGGTTAATATACCGATGGTTGGCGCTTCGGGAGCCATCTTCGGAATCCTGATGGCATTTGGATTATTATTCCCGAATACCGAACTTTTCCTATTGTTTCCGCCGATCCCGATCAAGGCCAAATACCTGGTCGCTTTCTACGGAGCCTATGAGTTGTATTCAGGCGTTTACCGGACGCAATCTGATAATGTAGCCCACTTTGCACACATTGGCGGGATGTTGTTTGCCTTCATCCTGGTGAGATACTGGAATACGCAACGTAAAAATTTTTATTGAGTGATGAGTGGCCTGTTCAACGATTTCCGGAGCGAGTTCAATAAGCCCAACAACACGTTGGTACAGCTTATATTGATTAATACGATTGTTTTTCTGTTGCTGCTGGTTTTGAAAGTCGTACTGGTTCTGGGCGAAACCAAGGACGTGTACGACGTCATTGCCAATCAGCTTCGGCTACCCGCTTCTCTGAATGTATTCATTACCCGGCCCTGGACGCTTATCACCTACTTTTTCACCCACGAAGAGGTATTTCATATTCTGTTCAACATGCTGTTTCTCTACTGGTTCGGGCGGCTGGTAGACGAATACCTGGGCAGCCGCCGACTGGTTGCCCTGTACATGCTGGGCGGACTGGCGGGCGGTCTGGCTTACATGGCAATCTATAATCTGATGCCTCATTTTCAGGCCGTGGTTTCCGATTCGCGGATGCTGGGTGCTTCGGCGGCGGCTTTTTCGGTGGCGGTCGGAGCCTCCACCCTGCTGCCTAATTATACCTTTCATCTGCTCTTTTTCGGACCGGTACGAATCAAATACATCGCCTTTTTCTACATCGTTCTGTCGCTGGCGCAGTCGATTGGCCCCAATGCGGGAGGGAATCTGGCGCATCTGGGCGGCGCCCTGATGGGTTTTGCATTTATCAAACTGCTGCAGAACGGCACCGACATCGGTCAGCCACTCTACTGGGTGCTCGACGGCTGGCAGAGCCTGTTCCGGAAGAAGCCCCCGGTAAAAGTTTCGTACCGTCAGCGCAGCAGCGCCAGTCCGCATGTTGCCGGTTATAGCGCTTCCCCTACCTCTTCTTCGATGGCAATGCCCGATCAGGATGAAATCGACGCTATTCTGGACAAAATTTCCCGTTCGGGCTATGAAAGTCTGACCCGGGAAGAAAAAAATAAATTATTCCGGGCCAGCCAGCGAAACTAACAGCTCGACGCCCTGCAAGGCCGATGCGGCGGAGAAACATCCGTCCATCGGCTTTTTTCGTTATATCTGTGGCGTACCTGCGCTCCGTTCGGCGGGGAAAGAACATGAAAGACGCTTTTTTTTCGTACTTTCGCCAGCCGAAACTTCCTTAAACCAGATACTTAAAACAGTTTGATTGCCCTAATCGTTAAAGGAAGACATTCTACCAAGACTACAGCCTACTATGTTAATCACCCCCGGCAAGTTATTAGCCACGATTGACACCCCGGAAGATCTCCGCAACCTGAATCGCGACCAGCTTCACCAAGTTTGTACTGAATTACGACAGTTTATCATCGATAACGTTTCGGTCTACGGCGGCCATTTCGGGGCCAGTCTGGGCGTTGTCGAACTCACCGTCGCTCTTCACTATATTTTCAATACGCCTGACGATCAGCTTGTCTGGGACGTAGGCCACCAGGCCTACGGTCATAAAATTCTGACAGGCCGCCGTCGGCAGTTTCACACGAATCGGTTTTACAAAGGCCTTTCCGGCTTTCCGAAGCGTAAGGAAAGCCCCTACGATACGTTCGGTGTCGGTCACTCGTCGACGTCCATCTCGGCGGCGCTGGGTATGGCCGAAGCCGCCCGGCTGCAGGGAAAAACCAGTCAGCATCATATCGCCGTTATCGGCGATGGCGCCATGACCGCCGGTCTGGCTTTCGAGGGCATGAACCACGCCGGTACGACCGACAGTAACCTGCTCATCATTCTCAACGACAACTGCATGTCCATCGACCCCAACGTGGGGGCGCTGAAGGAATACCTGACCGACATCACTACCTCACCGACCTACAACAAGGTGAAAGATGAAATCTGGAACCTGCTCGGCAAGATGAGCATGTTTGGGAAGTCGGCTCAGGAGATCGTTTCTAAAATTGAATCGGGTCTGAAGGCCTCGCTGCTGCAGCAGAGCAATCTGTTCGAGTCGCTGCACCTGCGCTATTTCGGCCCTATCGACGGTCACGACATCGACCATCTGACGAGTGTTCTGGAAGACCTCAAGGACATTCCCGGACCCAAACTGCTTCACTGCCTGACGGTGAAAGGCAAAGGTTATGGGCCGGCAGAGAAAGACCAGACCAAATGGCATGCGCCGGGTCTGTTCGACAAAGTGACGGGAGAAATTAAGAAGAAGGTATACGACACGCCCCAGCCCCCCAAATATCAGGACGTTTTTGGGCATACGCTGGTCGAACTTGCCGAAGCGAATGAGAAAATCGTGGGTGTAACGCCCGCCATGCCGTCGGGTTCGTCGATGAACATCATGATGAAAGCCATTCCGGAGCGGGCTTTCGACGTGGGTATTGCCGAGCAGCACGCCGTGACATTTTCGGCGGGCATGGCAACGCAGGGCCAGGTGGTTTTCTGCAATATCTATTCGACCTTCATGCAGCGGGCTTACGACCAGGTCATCCACGATGTCTGCATTCAGGAACTGCCAGTCATCTTCTGTCTCGACCGGGCCGGGTTTGCGGGTGCCGACGGGCCGACGCACCACGGTGCCTACGACCTGGCGTATATGCGGTGCGTTCCGAACATGATTGTTTCCTCGCCCATGAATGAGCAGGAGCTTCGTAATCTGATGTTTACGGCGGCTTCCGACGAGGTTCAGCAGGGTCAGCGGGCCTTCACAATCCGCTACCCCCGGGGTGAAGGCGTGATGCCCAACTGGCGTACGCCCCTGGAAAAAATCGAGATTGGCAGAGGCCGCAGGATCCGATCTGGTGAAGAAGTCGCCATTCTGACCATCGGCCACATCGGTAATTATGCCATTACGGCCTGCGAGACCCTTGAAAAGGAAGGCATCCGTCCGGCCCATTACGACATGCGCTTTGTGAAACCGCTGGATGAAGACCTGCTGCATGAGATCTTTTCGCAGTATGACAAAGTGGTGACCGTCGAGGATGGCTGCGTGATGGGTGGTTTTGGCAGCGCCGTACTGGAATTCATGACCGACCACGGGTATATGGCCCGCGTCAAACGGCTGGGCATTCCGGATGCCATCATCGAACACGGCGAGCAGATCGAACTGCACCGCGAATGTGGTTTCGATCCGGACGGCATTGCCAGCGCTGTCAAGGAACTGCTATTTACGCGGCGGATCGTCCGCACCCTGGTTCATTAATCATTACCATGCAGGTATTTAAATTCGGGGGCGCTTCGGTAAAAAACGCCGACAGCGTCCGCAACGTCGCTTCCATTATTCAGCAAAACAGGCACAGTGAACTGGTGGTCGTCATTTCTGCGATGGGAAAAACCACCAATGCCCTCGAAGAAGTCACAACCGCTTACCTTAGCCAGAGCGCCGATCTGCCCGAAGCCTGGCAACGCGTCCGGACGTATCATGAGCAGATTATGCAGGACCTCGCCGGAGACCAGTACGGGCAGCTCTTCGAATCCGTTCTGCAGACCTTCGGTGAACTGGAAAACTATCTGGCCCAGGAGCCGGAAACGGATAAGCCGGACAAAGTATACGATCAGATTGTTTCCTGCGGCGAACTCTTCTCCACCCAGATTGTGAGCGCCTGGCTGAACCAGTGTGGTCTGGATGCCGTCTGGGTCGACGCCCGACGTCTGATTCACACGGACGAGAGCTACCGCGAAGGTCAGGTGCGCTGGGAACGAACCTGCGAGTACATCGACAATACGCTGCGTGACCTGCTGGAAACCAGCATCGTCGTAACGCAGGGCTTCATCGGCAGCAATTCGCAGGGACTCACCACAACACTGGGCCGGGAGGGTTCCGACTATTCCGCCGCTATTTTTGCCTATTGCCTGGACGCCCAGAGCGTAACCATCTGGAAAGACGTACCCGGTGTACTGAACGCCGACCCAAAATACTTCGATGAAACGCTGCTCATCGAAAAACTGACGTATCAGGATGCCATCGAGTTAGCCTTTTACGGCGCAACGGTTATCCACCCGAAAACCATCAAGCCGCTGCAGAATAAGGGGATTCCACTCTTTGTGCGGTCGTTTGTGCAGCCCGAAGCACCGGGTACGGCTATCGGCCCCTTCGACGACCATCTCCGCATCGCTTCATTCATTTTCAAGGTAAATCAACTCCTGATTTCGCTGCACCCCCGTGATTTTTCCTTTATTGCCGAGAATAATCTGAGCCGCATCTTCAGCATTTTTGCCGAATCGGGGGTTAAAATCAATCTGATGCAGAATACTGCCATCAGTTTTTCGGTCGTGGTCGATACAAAACCTGAGCGCAACGCCCGCCTAATTGAACGGCTGAAGGAAGATTTTCGGGTCACGTACAACGAAGGCCTGGAACTCGTCACCATTCGCTACTACGACCAGTCGACCATCGACCGCGTTCTGGTCAACAAAAAACTGCTGCTGGAACAGAAGAGCCGGTACACAGTGCAGTTAGTCGTGAAGGATTTGGGTTAAAACTTCGGACACGAGAGCTGTTTATCTTTCCGGCGGGGCCGCGTGCGCTGGGGCGGAAAATTCTCGAACGTATACGACAGCGAAATCTCGTGAGCGCCGCCGCTGGCCGGACCGAGCGTCGAAATGGTCGTGTCGTAGCTATATCCGATCGAGAAATTGTCCTGCCGGAAACCCACCAGAAACACCAGCGCATCGTGGTTGGGAATGCTCGGCGCATATTTTTTCAGCGGCAATCCCCGATACCAGGTGCCGATAGTCATCGGCGAGTAGGTCAGATAAACGCCTACGTCCAACTGATCGTATTTCCCCTGACGGCGGTAGTTGATGGCCGGAGAGATGGTTTTTTCGCGATTGATTTCGTCCGCCAGACCCGTATACCCCGCAAATGGAATCCGCAGACCCGTGTGGACGCTGAATTTGGTGGGCAGCCGGGTGGGATCACCGCCCGTAAAGGCCAGACTAGGCCGGTTCAGGTGGTGCGCCGAAATGCCCAGCCAATACCAGTCGGAGTAGACAAGACCTCCGGTCGAAAAATCCAGAAACTTAAGCGTGGGCGAACCGTTCTGAATGATGGGTTCCTGGGTAGGCCCGCCGGTCGGGCCCTGATTGGTCAACTGGTCGCCGAAGGTCAGCCCGAACCAGTCGACGGTGCGGTTAACGTATGACCCCTGTAAGCCCAGCCGGACGAAGGTTTGCTCCGAGACCTGAAGCTGGTAGGAATATTGCAGGCCGATGTCTGTCGACCGCAGCCGTCCCTGTCCCTGATTATCACTCTGCAGCAGCAGACCCACACCGCTTTTATAGCGTTCGAAATAGTGGTCGACGCCAACGAGCGTCGTGACATAATTGGTAATATTAGGCCACTGATTGCGGTAGTTGGCCGTAACGCGGGGGGCCAGTGCTGCACCCGCAAAAGCCGGATTCAGATAGAGCGGAGCCGCATAAAACTGCGAAAATTGCGGGTCCTGCCCCTTCGCAACCATCAGGGTCAGGCAGCTTAGCGCCAGCAAAAGGTAACGTTTGTACATGTTAAATTTCTCTGTGGCAAACAACATGCCGGAATAATCAGTAATTTAAGAAAACATCGCCGGATTCCCTGCAACCCTGTCGGCTGGCTTAGCGTACGGTATAGGTACGATTTCCTGACTAACGAGGTGGTTTTTACAATAAGTTACCTATAAAATTTTACGGTTTCTTATTCGTTTAAAATAACGTAGCGCCTCACTGTTTCTTGTATGATTTGGTAGCGACGGCGGACAGATTCAACTGGTACTCCTGATTGACGAATGACAGCTTCTATACGATGGATGCGATGGGCGGGCACCTGGCTGCTGGGTCTGGCGCTGCTGGCTGGGCAGGTGCAGGCGCAGAAGATTAAGGTAGGTGGCAAACGCTGCGTTCCGGACCCTTCCTGCGAAGAAGGCACAACCTTTGAAGATTCGATTACGACGGGCGTACGGTCCCGTCTCTGGGATTTCGGCGATCCCGGCAGCACCACCGACACCTCGTCGCGGCTGCTGGGCCGGTATGTCTACAAAACGCCCGGACGGTATACGGCCCGCGTTACCCGCACTCTGACCAACGGCACCACCACCCGCGACTCTGTCACGTTTACGATTGGCGTGCCACCCCGGCCCTTTCAGAACTGGCGCAACGACACGACCATCTGCCAGGGCCAGACCATTACGCTGGACCCCTATCCCAACGGGGCCCCTCCGGGCGTGACCTATCTGTGGTATCCAAAAGGCGATACGACCCAGACAATCCAGGTCGATAGTTCCGGCTGTTACTCCGTCGAAGCCTTCGACTCGTCGGGCTGCTCGTTCGAGGACCGTATCAACGTTAAGGTCTGCTATGAACAGCCCCAGCAGCAGGGCGCCAAGTGGCATTTTGGCAACAATGCCGGTCTCGATTTCGCGGGCGGCGGCAGTCCTTCCCCCATCGAGGATTCCAAACTCAATACGGTCGAAGGAGCATCGTCTATTTCCAATACGAAAGGACAATTACTTTTTTATACCGACGGACTGGTCATCTTCGACCGGGACGGCAACCAGATGCCCTCGCTGATTCCGGGTGATACGGTGAAACTGGGCGGCAACCAGCGTTCGACGCAGGCGGCGCTGATTGTACCGCAGCCCACCTGCCGGGGTTGCGAATACCTCTATCGGGTGTATACGACAACGGAAATCAACGGAACGCGGGTGCTTACTTACTCCGTGGTCGATATGCGCCGCAACAAAGGCAAGGGCGCCATTGTGGAGAAGAACGTACCGCTGGCGCAGAATGCCACCGAACGGATTGCCTCCGTGCGCAATGACCGGGATACAACTTACTGGGTTATCTCCCGCGATTTTGGCAGTAATACCTTCCGCGTCTATCACATGACCAAAACAGGCCTGTCAGAGCCTAAAACCTATAATCTCGGTTCGGTGCAGGACACGACCACCCAGGGCGAAGGTTATCTGAAAATCGGTCCGGCGGACACCACTGGCAACGGCAATCGCCCGATGGCGATGATCGTACCTGGCCCCCCGCGTAACTACGTCGAACTGTATACGTTCAACGACTCGACAGGCGTCATTACCCCCGGACCGCGCATCGACATTGGGCCAGCCCCACCCAAAGCCTATGGCGTCGAATTTTCGCCCAATGGTCAGAAACTTTATGTCAGCTACCTGGGCGACAGCACCAGAGCCTCTCAGATTGTCAGCTACGACATCAGCAGTCCCGATTCGTCGGCCATTGCCCAGTCTCGATCCGTGCTCGACAGCACGACGACGCGCCAGTATGGAGCGCTGCAAATCGGTTCGGACGGGCGCATCTACGTAGCCGTGAAAGGAGCCGGAGCGCTGGGCGTCATTGAAAATCCGAATGATGAGCTTTTGTCCGGCGGGGCCGTTTTCACGCCGGAGGGCGCTCCTCTGGGCGGCAAAAACAGCCAGTTGGGACTGCCCAACTTCGTCGCCAATTTCAACGAATCGTCCAATCAGGCTGGTTTTTCGTATGCCGATACCTGCGCCGGTTCGCCGACAAACTTCCAGACGTCGCCGTTCTGTCCGCCTCTGAAAGACACCTACACATGGAATTTCGGGGACAATACGGCTCCTGTTTCCGGAACGGCCACCCAGCAGCAGCACACCTATCGCGAACCCGGCACCTATAGCGTCAGCCTGCGCATCGTCACACGCAAGAGTGACGGCGGCGTCTGTAAAGACACCACGATTACCCAGCAGTTGACGATTGTGCGAACCCCGGACCCGGCCAATCTGGGCCCCGACAGGGACACCTGTGGCACCAGCCTGACCATCGACGCAAAAACACAGGCATCGCGGTATATCTGGATTTATAGAGGCAGGGTGATACGGGGTTATAATAGTCGAACACTAACTGTAACACATACCGGGGCGTTCCGCTCCGGCAGGTACATCGTTATTGCCGCCAATGGAGGGTGTTTTCAGGTCGACACCATTCAGGTCACGCTGCGTCGGCCACCTGCCTTTTCACTGGGGCCCGATACAACCTTCTGTCAGGGCCGGTCCGTAACGCTGAACGCTTCCGGCAATTCCTGGACGAGCTACGACTGGAGCAACGGATCGAAAGAGCGCTCCGTCACCATTGACCGACCCGGCACCTATTCCGTGCGCGTGTTTAGCGAAACCACCAAGTGCGAAAACCGGGACACGGTCGTCGTGCGGTCATTGCCCCGCCCCGTGGTGACGGCCCGCCTAACGCCGCCGACAGGCTGCACCATTGCCGACGGCAGTATTCAGCTTCAGGCAGGACCAGCCGCACCCCGGCGTTTCGACTGGCAGAACGCGGACAATGTCCCTCTGGGCGATACATCGGGCGTCCTCCGGAGTGTACCCGACGGTACGTATCGGGTCCGGGTTACCGACGTCAACAACTGCGTCACCGACACTTCATTTGCGCTTCGTTCGGCCAATAGTCTGAATGGTCAGGCCGCCACCACTACCGCCCGCTGTACGGAACCGCTGAGCGGCGCTATCGAGGTTGTTTTCACCAGAGGCAACCCGACGCAGTTTGTCTGGACCGACCGAAGTGGCAACATCGTGGGTAATGGCTCTGCCCTGCGGGGCGTCAACTCCGGTCTGTACCGATTCGAGGCCCGCGACAATGGCGGCTGCGTTTTCCGTCTCGACAGTATTTTCGTAGCTGCCGACACCACGGGCTTTGTCAACCTGGGGCCGGATCGGGGGCAGTGCGTCGGGGACACGCTCGTTCTGCGTTCGCTGCAGCCAAACGTCGCTGGAGACACCTATCAGTGGAGCAGCGGGCAGAATTCGCCCACCATCACCGTCAACACGCCGGGCACCTATCGCCTGACCGTCCGGAACGACCTGACCGGCTGCCGGGGTTCAGACGCCATTACGGTTAGTTTTACCCAGAGGCCCGTTGTTGAAGCTGGACCCAATCTGGACGTCTGTCTCACGCAGCAGTCCGTTCAGTTATCCGGTGCCACGCCGGGCGGCGGCTTCTGGACCGGCAGGGGCGTCGATAGTACGGGACGCTTCACGCCGACTGACAGTCTGGTCGGCGCATCGCCGCTGGTACTGTTCTACACGGTTTCGCAGAATGGCTGTGTCGCCTCCGATCGGCGGGTTCTGTTCGTACAGCGTCCGCCGGTGGTGGAACTGGGCCCCGACACGACGCTTTGCCCATCGCCGACGCTGCGCCTGAGAGCGCCCATAGGCGCCAACACTACGTATGTGTGGTCGACGGGCGCAACCACGGCGTCGATACCCGTCGCCAGCCCCGGCACCTACGCCGTAACGGTGATTCGGGGTGCCTGCACCGTGAGCGATCAGGTTCAGATAGCTTTCCAGGCATTGCCCATTTTCCAGTTGCCCGAGGAGGCTCCGCTATGTGCGGAAGAGAATGGGGTAGCGGCCATTCGGGTGACGGGCGATCGTCGGCTGACCTATTTGTGGCCGCATTCGGGTGAAACCACGCCCTCGGTGTCCGTAAATCGCCTGGGGTCGTATACAGTGCAGGTAACCAACGACGTTGGCTGTACGCGGGAAGATACCGTTCAGGTGGTCGACCGCTGCGAGCCCCGGGTGTTTGTGCCGGATGCCTTCTCGCCCAATGGCGATGGTATCAACGACCGGCTGGACATCTACACTGCTCACATTACGGATTTTGAATTGAAAATCTATAACCGATGGGGCGAGGTCATTTTTGCCACCAACGATCCGGAGCAGAAATGGGACGGCGTTTACCGGGGAGTCAAATACCCGCCGATGGTGTATGCATACCTGATTTCGTACAAAAGCGAGTATTATCCGGAGAGGGCTCCGTCGGTGGTCAGAGGGTCGGTTTTACTCTTAAAATAGTAGGTCAACAGGAGTTTTTTTCGTATATTTGAGTAGCAGTAAACAACCGGGAGGCAGGTTTCTTTTTCGAAGAAAATTACAATTCGGCAACCTGTTTTCCCATCCATCACTACTCTGATACGAACATGCGGAAAGATTATTTGCAGGGAACCCCGGACGGCATGACCAGCACCGAACGGGAAATTGAGCGGGCGCTTCGTCCCCTGTCGTTCGATGATTTTACCGGGCAGGCCAAAGTGCTCGAAAACCTGAAGGTTTTCGTTCAGGCGGCCATGCACCGTGGTGAAGCACTCGACCACGTGCTGCTACATGGACCTCCGGGTCTGGGAAAGACCACACTGTCGCATATCATTGCCAATGAACTGAACTCAGGCATCAAGATGACGTCCGGGCCGGTTCTGGACAAACCCAGTGATCTGGCCGGCCTGTTGACTAACCTGAACGAGAATGATGTGCTGTTCATCGACGAAATTCACCGTCTGAATCCGGTCGTAGAAGAGTATCTGTATTCAGCGATGGAGGATTATAAAATCGATATTATGCTCGATTCGGGTCCGAACGCCCGTACGGTACAGATTAAACTCAATCCGTTTACGCTCATCGGTGCCACCACCCGTGCGGGTCTGCTGACCTCGCCCCTGCGTGCCCGCTTTGGCATCAACTCCCGGCTGGAATACTACGATGCCGCCCTACTGACGTCCATCGTTAAACGTTCGGCGGCCATTTTGGGTACACCCATCGAGGAAGAAGGTGCGTATGAAATTGCCCGCCGGAGCCGGGGAACGCCGCGTATTGCCAATAACCTGCTCCGCCGGACACGCGATTTCGCTCAGGTGAAGGGCAGCGGCATCATTACGGTCGGGATTGCGGAAATGGCGCTGCGGGCGCTCGACGTCGACCAGAATGGTCTGGACGAAATGGACAACCGGATTCTGATGACCATTATCGACAAATTCAAGGGAGGGCCGGTCGGCATTTCGACCATTGCGACGGCCTGCGGCGATGAAGCGGAGACCATTGAAGAAGTATATGAGCCGTTCCTGATCCAGGAGGGATACCTGAAACGAACCTCACGGGGCCGCGAGGCGACCGAAAAAGCCTATCGCCACCTGGGAGTCGTACCATCCTATCGTGATGGCGAATTGTTTTCTTAATGGAAAAGCCGGGACGTTATCCCGGCTTTTTTAGTGTCAATCCGCCCGTTCAGGCAGGGTGTAGTATTTGGTTAGGCCAGTACTTTACTTTTGTAGATGCAGTCGATAATATCGGCGATAGCAGTATCAACCAGAAAGTAGTAGATATTCTTCCCACTTCTGCGAATCTCCAGAATGCCTTTATCCCTCATGTTGATAAGATGGTGGGAAATAAGGGATTGTTCAGCATTGAGATTTTTGTAGATCGTCGAAACATTCAGTTCCTTCTGCTCATTGAGCATCTGAATGATCCGGATACGGAGCGGGTGAGCCACAGCTTTCAGAACGTAAGCGGCCCGCTCAATTTTCTTTTCGTCTTCGTGCACCATCTCTATATTCATTTTAATCAATGGACTCTCCCCAATGGTTTAAAGGTAAAATAATTATAAGCGTACTTAACGGTAAGTATGACGTAATTACTCATTTTTTTTATTAAAAGGTAATGGTTAACCTATATTTAGATGTAAACGTTATTGAATGTTGTTTAGTGTTATGATAATTAGACTCAAAGTTGTCTGTGCGGTCACATTTAATCACGAAAAAAAAATACTGGCCGCCCGCCGAAGCACGCAGATGCCGCTGCCGCTGAAGTGGGAATTTCCCGGTGGAAAAGTCGAAGAGGGCGAACAGGAAACCGATGCTCTGCGGCGGGAATTACAGGAAGAGCTTGATATTCAGCCCGTTATTTTAGACAGGCTGCCGCCATCCGTTCACACGGACGCCCATCGTGTTCTCGAACTGATTCCCTATCTGTGTCGCTACGAACAGCAACGGGACGTCGAACCAACTGAACACGAGGCTGTCCGGTGGCTGGGAGTCGATGACCTGCAAACCCTGGACTGGGCGGCGGCAGACTGGCCCATCGTACGCTACATCGAGGAGAACTGGGCTGGGCTACTTCCTGCCCTTCCAGCCAATGAGAAACACGCCGAACAGAACCAGGGCCGTTCCGATTAACTGATAGAGTGAAATTACTTCTCCCAGCAGTGTGGTTGCCAGCACAATTGTGAAGATGGGGCCGATACTGCCGATGATTGAGGCGTTTCCGGAACCAACGCGTTTAATCCCTTCCGACATCATGAACGTTGGTATCACCGTCACCACAACTGCCATAAGCAGACTGAGCGCATAGACAGGCATGGAATAATGAAAAAGAGCCAGTCCGTTAGCGGCCCAGCAGTGCAGAATGATGGGTAAGGTGGCCGCCATCAGGGCGTAACAGGTATACCGCTGCGAACCCAGCCGGGGAATCATCGAATCGCTGCCTACCAGATAAACGGCATAAATCAGTCCGCTCAGAATGACCCAGAAAGCGCCCAGCCAGATATTCTTCTGCCCGCTTAATCCCAGATTAGGTACAAAAGCGATGATAATGCCCGAATAAGTAAGCGCCAGCGCCACCACCTGAAGCCGGGTAACCCGCCGCCGGTAAAGAGTTGCTCCCAGCAGCAGCACGAAGGTTGGATACACAAACAACAGGATTCGCTCCAGACTGGCCTGAATGTAGACCAGGCCTAAAAAATTGGCATAACTGGCAAGGTAATAACCCGTTGCGCCAAGAACACCCACCCAGACCCAGTTGCGAACCGACAGCCGGGCGGGCGGAAGACGCCGCGAGAGCCGGAACGCTATCAATCCATAAAACGGCAGCGAGAATACCATCCGCAGGGTGAGCAGCGAGATGGAATCGATGGAATAGCTATAGGCAATTTTGATAAGAACGCCCTTGAGGGCAAAACAGAAGGCGGCCAGAAACACCAGCAAAGCGCCGGTCCAGTAGCGAAACCGTGCGGAAGACGTCGTGGTGGTTTCCTGAGTCGTCATTATGTTAAGGTCGCCCTTTGTCGTCGTTGTCTGAACACCCGGAGATGCAATGACGACAAAGGGCGCTGAAAGAATGGGCTGCCCTACTTCTGCCGGAAAAATAGCGTCAGCGGAACGCCGCTGAAGTCGAAATGGGCGCGGAGTTTGTTTTCCAGATACCGCTCATACGGCTCCCGGATATATTGAGGCAGATTACAGAAGAATACGAACGTCGGCGAGGGTGTCGGCAACTGAATCATGTATTTGATTTTGATATGCTTCCCTTTCCACGCGGGCGGCGGATACGCCTCAATTTCGGGCAGAATGGCCTCATTGAGTTTGGATGTCGGCACTTTCTTGTGCTTGTTTTCATACACCTCCATTGCCTTTTCCATTACCTGGAAAATCCGCTGCTTTTCGGTAACCGAGGCAAACACGATGGGCAGATAATCGATAGGGGCCAGCCGCTGATTGATTTCCTTCTTCCACAAATCCGCCGTTTTGGAATCCTTCTCAACCGTATCCCACTTGTTTACCATTAAAACGACGCCCTTTTTGGCCCGAATAGCCTGCCCGATGATGGTCAGGTCCTGTCCCTCCAGTCCACGCGATGCATCGAGCATCATGATACAAACATCCGACTCCTCCATCGCCTTCAGCGAACGCATAACGGAGTAGAACTCGATGTTGTCCTTAATTTTGGCCTTCCGGCGGATGCCCGCCGTATCGGTCAGAATGAAATCTTTGCCGTAGGCTTTGTAGCGGGTGTCGATGGCGTCGCGGGTCGTGCCGGCAATGTCGGTCACGATGCTGCGTTCCTGCCCCAGCAGCACGTTCAGAAATGAAGATTTACCAGCGTTGGGGCGTCCAATGATGGCAATTCGGGGAACACCGGCGTTCGGGTCTTCATTATCGTCACGTTTAAAGTGTTTCACCACCTCATCGAGCAGTTCGCCCGTTCCGCTGCCGGTCATCGACGAGATGGGGTAGATTTCACCCATGCCGAGGGCGTAAAACTCCGCTGCCATCTGGCGACGTTCCTGGCTTTCGGCCTTATTGGCTACGACGAAAACCGGCTTTTTCGAGCGACGCAGCACGTTGGCGAAATCCTGATCCAGGCCCGTAAGTCCCGTTTCGGTGTCGACCATGAACAGCAGTACGCTGGCTTCGTCAATAGCAATTTCGACCTGCTCGCGGATGGACTCCTCGAACGTATCGTCTGAACCAACGACGTATCCACCCGTGTCGATAACTGTAAAATGTTTGCCCGTCCACTCGGCGAATCCGTAGTGACGGTCGCGGGTTACGCCCGGCTGATTATCCATAATGGCCTTCCGCTGTTCAATCAGTCGGTTGAACAGCGTCGATTTCCCTACGTTGGGGCGGCCTACGATTGCAACAATGTTTGCCATACGAGAAGGGAGGAAAGGAGGAAGGGGAAGAAAGGAGGAAGGGGGGTTACTTTATACCACCCTTTTCTCCTTTCTTCCTTTCCTCCCCTTCCTCCTTTTTAATCTTCATACCCAAACCGGCGGAGCGTCTGTTCTTTGCTGCGCCAGTCGGGTTCTACTTTTACAAATGTTTCCAGAAATACTTTTTTGCCGAAGAAGCGTTCCAGTTCTTCCCGGGCCATGATGCCCGTTTTTTTAATCATCTTCCCGCCTTCGCCCAGCAGAATCGACCGCTGTGTGGGCCGCTCGACCAGAATTTCCGCCGAGATTACAATCATATCCTCCCGTTCCTTAAAGCCCGTTACGAGTACTTCGCAGCTATACGGCACTTCTTTTTTGTAGTTCAGAAAGATCTTCTCGCGAATCATCTCCGAAGCAAAGAAACGTTCGGGTCGGTCGGTAAGTTCGTCTTTTGGGAAATAGGGTGGATGAACCGGCAGCCGGTCTACGATGGCATCGAAAAGGTGGTCGATACGGATGCCTTTCAGGGCCGAGATAGTCAGCGTTTCGGCGGCCTGCGGAAAAGCCTCTTTCCAGTACGCCAGTTTTTCTTCTACCTGTTCATCGGTGGCCTGGTCGATTTTATTCACGAGCAGCAATACCGGCACGTCGGTCGTTTTCTGCAGGCGCTGAATCACTTCGTCCTCATCGTGTTTCTCGAAGATGTCGGTAACGAACAGAATCACGTCGGCATCTTCGAGCGAGCCCCGCACGAAGTTCATCATCGACTCATGCAGTTTGTAGAGGGGTTTGATGATTCCCGGCGTGTCGGAATACACCAGTTGAAACTCCTGCCCGTTCCGGATGCCATTGAGAATTCCCATAATCCGGTGGCGGGTCGTCTGGGCTTTCGACGTGATGATGGACAGCCGTTCGCCGACGAGTTGGTTCATGAGCGTCGATTTCCCTACGTTGGGTTTGCCAACGATGCTGACGAAGCCAGCCTTATGCGTTTCTGAATTATAAGGTTCGCTGTTGGTGTCCATCCGGTGAGTCGGTAATGTTGCTGATTCTTTGGCTCATACAGAAAAAAACTCCCCTCCGCGAAACATTTTTTCTTCGGAGGGGCGTTTTTTTTACAAAGGTAGTTGATCCGGCAGAAAAAAGCTATTACCTTTGCAGTCCAATTCAACAACATCGCGGGATGGAGCAGTTGGTAGCTCGTTGGGCTCATAACCCAAAGGTCGCTGGTTCGAGTCCAGCTCCCGCTACTAAGTAAAGCGCCTAATCAGCTACATTACAGCCGATTAGGTGCTTTTTCGTTTTATCATCTGTACTAATCTTTCCCCATTACATCACCGAAGCGCCTCGAACAGAATCTCCGCCGGGTGCTTTGCCTTACGTCCCGTACCGTCTTTGATCTGATGGCGGCAACTGGTGCCGGGGGCGGCAATGATGACGTCGTCGGGCTGCAGACGCACCGTCGGGAACAACACGAGTTCGCCGATTTTCATCGACACCTCATAATGTTCGGCCTCGTAACCAAACGAACCGGCCATGCCGCAGCAACCCGATGGAATCAGGTGTACCGTGAAGTTTTCCGGCAGCGAGAGCATTTTTTTGGCCGGAACGAGTGAAGAAACGGCCTTCTGCTGACAGTGCCCGTGTAATTTAATGAGCCGTTTCTCGGTTGTGAATGCGCTTTTTTCAATACGCCCGGCGTCGATTTCGCGGGCAATGAACTCTTCAAATGTCAGGGCCAGTTTTGCCAGCCGCCGGGCATCTTCGACCATCGATTCATCCACCAGGTCCGGATACTCGTCCCGGAACGTCAGAATGGCCGAGGGCTCGATGCCGATTAGGGGCGTTTCGTCCGTAATCAGGTCTTTAAGTACCTGAATATTCTTTTCCGCCAGACCTTTCGCCTGCCGAAGAAGCCCTTTCGACAACGCCGCCCGCCCCGACTCGCCGTGCTCTGGAATGATGACCTCATAACCCAGACGTTCAAGCAATTGAATAGCTTTCTGCCCTACTTCGACGTCGTTGTAATTGGTGAACTCATCGCAGAAAAGATAAATTTTAGCAGGGGTGCTTTGCGCAGGGATAGCAGGGTTTGCGGGGAAAACAGGAGAAACGTTGCGATCCGGGCCATCCCCGCCACCCCTGCGTTTCTCCGCCCACTTCCGCAACGTCGTGCCATGCAGCAACGGCATGGTCCGGTCCGGATGAAACCCAATCACCCGATTGGCAATCCGGCGGAGCGGCGCCGTTCCCAGCACGGCGTTATAGGCCCAGGGAACATAACTTGCCAGACCCGACAACTGCGAGAATCCGGCAATCAGCCGCGACCGCAGCGGTACGCCGTTGGCATCGTAATAGTGCTGAAGAAATTCTGCCTTCAGCTTGGCTACGTCCACATTCGACGGGCACTCCGACTTGCAGCCTTTGCACGACAGGCACAGGTCGTAGACATCCTTGATTTCCTGATGGTCGAACCGGTTTTCCTTAGGTGAGCGCGTCAGCATCTCACGCAGGATGTTGGCCCGTGCCCGGGTCGTGTCTTTCTCGTTACGGGTCGCCATGTAGCTGGGGCACATAGTCCCGCCCGACAGGTGGGTTTTCCGGCAGTCGCCCGATCCGTTACACTGTTCGGCATGCTGCAGCACGTTCTGGTCGTGATATCGGAAAAACGTTTTGAACGTCGGCGTTTGCTGTCCCGCTTCGTAGCGGAGGAACGTATCCATCGGCGGCGTATCCACGATTTTGCCGGGGTTGAAGACGCCTTTAGGGTCCCAGATGCGCTTGATTTCCCGCATCAGTTCGTAATTTTTCAGGCCCACCATCTGCGGGATGAACTCGCCCCGCAGCCGCCCGTCGCCGTGCTCGCCCGACAGAGAACCGTCGTATTTTTTAACCAGCGCCGCAATCTCTTCCGCAATTAACCGGAATTGGCGGTGCCCTTCGGCGGTCTTCAGGTTGATGATGGGGCGCAGGTGCAGTTCGCCCGAACCTGCGTGGGCGTAATGCACCGACGCCATGCTGTGCTTTTTCAGAATGTCGTTGAAATCGCGGATGTAGTCGGGCAGGTCGCGCACGTCGACCGCCGTATCTTCAATGACGGCCACGGCTTTTTCGTCGCCGGGCAGGTTACCCAGCAGGCCCAGACCGGCCTTGCGCAGGGTCCAGATTTTCTTGCTGTCGTCGCCGAACAGCAGCGGGAAGTGATAGCCCAGCCCCGCCGCCCGGAGTTCGTTCTCCATTTGAACGGCAAGCGCTTCCGTCTCAGCCCGGCTATTGCGGGAGAGGTCGACGACCAGAATGATGGGGTAATGGCCCGTAGGTGTTTTCTGAACGAAAAAGCTGTTTTTCCGCTGTTCCGGGTTCGTGTCGGCCCGTTCCAGAATGATGTCGTCGATGAGCTCGACGGCGTATGGCTTGTATTTGAGTGCAACCAGCGTGGCCCGAAGCGACTCATCGATGGAGTGGCAGTGAACAGCGACCAGACCCGATTCAGCCGGGGGCAGCGGCACCACCCGAAGTTTGATTTCCGTCAGAAAGCAAAGCGTTCCTTCCGAACCCGCAATAAGCTGACACAGGTTCAGATCCGGTCCGCCCGTCGTATATGGAGCACAGTCGAGCAGCATGTCGAGCGCATAGCCCGTATTGCGGCGTTCGATGCTGTGTTTAGGGAAATTCCGCCGGATTTCGGCCTGATTGGCCGGATTGCTCAGTATGTCGTGGGTATGCAGATAAATGCGTTCGGTGAGCGTAGCCGTACCGTTTTTGTGACTGGCCTGGTTGACCAGCCGCCCCAGTTCCTCGACACCCAAACCGCCAAACTGTGCTTCGCTGCCGTCAGCCAGCATTGCCTTTACTTCCAGCAGATGCTCGCGGGTGGAGCCGTAGACGACCGAGTTCGAGCCGCAGGAATTGTTACCCACCATGCCGCCGATCATGGCCCGGTTGGCCGTCGACGTTTCTGGACCAAAAAACAGGCCGTAGGGTTTCAGGAACAGATTCAGTTCATCCCGCACGACACCGGGCTGCACCCGCACCCACCCTTCTTCCTGGTTTAGTTCGAGAATCTGGTTGAAATATTTTGATACGTCGACCACGATGCCATTGCCCACCACCTGACCTGCCAGGGACGTTCCGGCGGTGCGTGGGATTAGGGACGTGTTGTTGTCACGGGCGAAGGCAATAAGAAGTTTGATATCCTCGATGGTACGCGGTACGGCGACGGCAAGGGGCATCTCGCGATAGGCCGAAGCGTCCGTCGCATACAGGGTACGTTGCGTGTCGTCGGTATAAAATTCGCCCTCCAGTTGATTTTTCAACTGAGCAAGCGCGGGGTAAGCAGTCATACGCATGGGCTAACAAACAGGGGCAGCTCCGACAGGTCGGGCGCCCGGCAAAGGCCTTAAAATTACGAAACTTCGGCCAAAAATAGCGGCTGTGCCTTCCGATTCGCCGCCCGCCGGAACCTGGCTGTCCCGGACCACCCGCTGCAACGGGGCAAATCCGGACCTGGCAACTTGTTATAAAAAGTGCCTCTAAAGCTATTTTGACAGATTTTTTAATCGCTTTTTTAGATCCTCAACTTTGTATTATCGGGTTTTATTTTTGTAATTTGCCGAATGGGTTCAGGAATATGTTCAATAAAATCCGGCGAAGGTTCTAACTAACGTCGAGTCAGGGTGCCTGTAAACCAATCACATACACCAGTCTGATGGTAATTGTTTCTGTGAGTGAGTTTGGAGACTTCACGACTAAAGCAACTGTTCTGCGCCTCATAACGTATTTAGTTTCACTAACCTTTATTGTTACCTATGATGGATCAACATCTCCGATTCAATCATGTACTGAGCAGTGTGAGTCGGGCGGGGCAGGCGATGCGGAGAGGCTTGCTTTTTACGCTATCTCTATTGCTCACCATGAGCATCAGCCAGTTTGCACTGGCACAGGGCCGCGACGTTACCGGTACGGTCAAATCCACTGAAGATGGCTCGGCACTGCCGGGAGTAACCGTTCAGATTAAAGGCACCAATCGCGGTACGCAGAGTGACTCGGAAGGCAAGTATCGCCTGACGGGCGTCCCTGACAATGCGACGCTGGTGTTCAGCTTTATTGGTCTCCAGTCACAGGAACAGGCTGTTGGCAACCGATCTGTTATCGACGTACAGCTCACTTCAGACACCAAATCGCTGGAGGAAGTGGTAGTAGTTGGTTACGGTACGGCCAAACGGAAAGACCTGACCGGTTCGGTTCAGCAGGTAACGGCCCGCGATTTCAACCCCGGTGTCAACCCAAACCCTTTGCAATCCATTCAGGGCAAAGTGGCGGGCCTGACCATTACGCAGCCCTCCGGTGACCCCAACCGCAACCCGACGGTTCGTCTGCGGGGGTATACTTCCCTGGCTGGTGGTTCGGACCCCCTCTATGTAGTAGACGGCGTCATTGGCGTTCCCATCAACACGGTGGCTCCGGAAGATATTGAAACCATGGACGTACTGAAAGACGCTTCGGCTGCTGCCATTTATGGTGCCCGTGCCGCCAATGGCGTTATTCTGATTACGACCAAACGGGGCAGGTCCGGCCGCACGACGGTAACGTTCAACAACTATGCTGCCGTAGAAACCATCTCCAACCAGCTTGATCTGCTGGACGCTGAAGGCTATCGTAATGAAGTTCGCCGCATTCGGGGTGCCAATGCCGACAAAGATTTTCAGGATCAGCAGAAATTCCCGGTCAACCCGCAGGGAGCAGGTGGTTTCAATACCAACTGGCAGGATCAGATCTTCCGGACGGCGTATACCAACAACCATGACCTTTCGGTGTCGGGTGGTTCACAGACATTCAGCTATCGCGGCTCCCTGAACTACATCCAGCGTCAGGGGATTATGAAAAATACGGGCTTTAACCGTCTGACGGGCCGCATCAACCTTGACCAGAAAGCCCTCGATAACCGGTTGAACATTCAATACAACCTGTCTGTATCGCAGCAGGATGGCAAACTGGCCGAAGAGAACATCATCGCCCGGGCGATTACGTTCCTGCCGACGCTGCCCGTTCGCAATGCCGATGGTTCATACTACGAAGTAGGCGGTTCGTTCGACCTGTTCAACCCGGTTGCCATGCTGGAGAACCTGACCTGGAACCGCACGAACCGGACGCTCATTGGTGGCATGAATCTTCGTTATGAAATTCTGGATGGCCTGACGCTGGGCGTCAACGGCCAGTATCGCAACGAAAGCATTATTGAAGATCGGTTTGAAAACAATGCCATTAAAGCCTATCAGGCTACCCAACGGGCCGCCCGCCGGGAACTGAGACAAACCGGCGACCGGCTGCTCGAACTGACTGCCAACTACACGCGAGGCTTCGGAACGGAAAACAGCAATTTCTCTCTGCTGGGTGGCTACTCATATCAGCAGATTGATGCTGACGGTTTTGGCGCGGCCAACGGTATTTTCATCGACCCGACGATTAGCTACTATAACCTGGGTCTGGGTGCTGGTACGCTGATTAGCCCACGTAACGACTATGCTACTTCGTATCGTAATCGCGTAAAATTTGCCTCTTTCTTCGGGCGTGGTACAGTAAACCTGAACGATAAATACAATGTAACCGCTACGCTGCGCTACGATGGCAGTTCAAAGCTCGGCGCCAACAACAAGTGGGGTCTGTTCCCCTCGCTGGCGGCTGGCTGGACCATCACCAACGAGCCGTTCATGCCCAAAGGCAACACGCTCAATTATCTTAAACTGCGTGTCGGCTGGGGGCAGACGGGTAACACGGAAGGTATCGGTCCATATACTTCCCTACAGTTGTATGGTCCACGGGGTACCTACTATGATGGAAGCCGCGGCGACTTCCTGCCGGGGTATGGTATTACTCAGAACGCCAACCCGAACCTGCGCTGGGAGGTTGTTGAACAGACTAATATTGGTCTGGACTTCCAGATGTTCAACAGCCGCCTGACCGGTACGCTGGAGGTATTCAACAAAATGACCCGCGACCTGCTGTATGTCTATACGGTTCCCTCAGATGGTGTGCGTTATTTCACGGACAACATCCTGGCAAACGTAGGAACGATGCGCAACCGGGGCATCGAACTGTCGCTTGGCGGTGACGTACTGACGAAAGGAGACTTTGTCTGGAACGCCCGGCTGGTAGGTTCGGCCATTCAGAACCGGATTGTCTCGCTGCGCAGCGACGAATTCGACTCGGGTCTTGTTCGCTTCAATGCGTTCGGTGGTCGCGGCCTCTCGGACGTATTTGCCTCGATTATCTGGCCGGGCCGTCCGCTGGGTGAGTTTAACAACGTGCCTACCTTCCTGAGCTTCGCCTCCGACGGTGCCGTGCAGCTGCAGGGCCGGGATGGTCAGCCCGTGACGAAGTATGAGGATACGGACGTAGCTGCCCGCCTGCAGGCTGGCGACCCGATTCCGCAGGGCAATCCGCAGCCGTGGCTGACCGCTTCGTTTATCAACTCGTTCCGCTACAAGAATTTCGATCTGAACTTCCAGCTACGGGGTGTTTTCGGCAATAAAATCCTGAACAACCTGCGCTCGAACCTGATGATTCCCGGTTCCATTCTGGAAACGAACATGCTCCGTGACATCAGCAGCCTGCCAGCCAACTACGGTACCAACGTTCTGTCGACGTACTGGCTGGAAAGCGGTGCGTTTGCCCGTCTCGACAACTTCCAGATCGGCTACAACGTGCCCGTCAAAGGCAACAAATACATCTCGAACGCCCGTGTCTATGTCAGCGGCAACAACCTGTTTGTCCTGACGGGTTACAAAGGTGTCGATCCCGAACTGGAAGTAAGAGGAGACCTGCGGTCAGAAGGCGGGCGTCTGCAGCGCGGTGTCAACAACATTGGTCTGGATGCTGGCGGTATTTACCCCAAAACGAGAGCGTTCCAGTTAGGTGTCAACCTGACGTTCTGACAGACATTCCGGCCCCTAGAAGAGTCTTTCTGAAAGGTGCCGGATGTCTTCAAACCCTTTTTAATAACAACGTGTTACGCGCTTAAGTAACTCACTGTTTATTCACTTAACACCTATGTTTCGTTCCAACATAAAAGTAATTGTCGGATGCGCTGTACTACTAATGTTCAGCCAGTCCTGTACGGATTTAACGGAAGAGACCTTCGACGTCATTCCCACGGACAGTGGATTCGGTTCCACGCCTGCCCAGCAGGCCGCCCTGATTGGTCCCCTTTATAGTAGTCTGGGGGACTACTTCGGAAACTATAATGAACTGAACACTGTAACGGATGAGCAGATTGTGCCCACCCGCGGCGGCGATTGGAAAGACGGTGACAACTGGCGCCGTCTGCACTTCCATACCTGGGGTCCTGTCACGGACAACGGACAGTTCAATGGCCGCTGGAACTGGTGCTATAACAGCATCACGGCCATCAACCAGCAATTGGGTTCTGTAACAGATGAGTCGGTTCAGGCGGAGCTACGTGCATTGCGGGCATTCTTCCACTACGTAGCCATGGACCTTTTCGGCAACGTCATCATCGCCGACAAGGCCGGGAACGGCGCGGCGACGCAGAGAACCCGTACGGAGGTATTCAACTGGGTGGAAAAAGAACTGCTGGAAGTATATCCGAAACTGAGTGATCAGGTTGGCGGTGCTTTCTACGGTCGTTTCAACAAGCCGGTAGTCGACATGATTCTGGCTAAGATGTACCTGAATGCGCAGGTGTATACGGGTACGCCGCAGTGGCAGAAAGCGGTTGACCGTACGACGGCCATCATCAGCACCAATAAGTTCTCGCTCACCGGCGATGTGCTCGATAACTTCCGGGTGCAGAATCAAGGGTCTCCGGAAATCATTCTGGCAACGCCATTTGATAATACGAAACGAGGTGGTCTGAACATTCAGATGCGCACGCTGCATTACCTGAGCCAGTTGACCTACAACCTGCCCAACGCTCCCTGGAACGGATACGCTACGCTGGCCGAGTTCTACAACTCATTCAGCAACGCCGATGCCAGAAAGAGAATGTGGATTGTTGGTCAGCAGTTCCGTGCGGACGGCACGCCCATTCTGGATGATGGTGTACCAATGGTCTTCACACCGGAAATTCCCGCCTTCGAAATGCCGGCGGGTCCTGCCGGTCGTTTGGCCGGTGTCCGCAGCCAGAAGTATGAGATTCAGCGAAACAACGTAGCGAACGACCAGAGTAACGACTTCGTTATCTATCGTCTGGCCGACGTCTATCTGATGCGGGGCGAGGCGAACTTCCGTCTGGGTAAGACGGCCGAAGCGCTGGCCGACATCAATCGGGTCCGGGCACGGGCGGGTGTTCCTGCCTACACGGCGGCTCAACTGACACTGGATGAAATTCTGGCCGAGCGCGGACGCGAACTGGCCTGGGAATACCACCGTCGTCAGGACCTGATTCGTTTCGACCGCTTTACCCGGCCTTGGGGCTTCAAGCCGGCTTCTCAGAAGTTCCGCGAGCTGTTCCCGATTCCGGCCGATCAGTTGGCGCTCAACCCAAATCTGAAGCAGAATCCCGGGTATTGATCTTCGCCCGCTCTTAACGAAAGCCCGGTACAATGCCGGGCTTTCGTATTTTCTGAGATTAAAGAGGTATTAAACTTGTTTTTCAGCTGGTTAGCTTGGTATCAGCACAGACAATTGCTGTTTTGTTGTTTTCGTTTGCTCTATAAAAAAGCGTAATTTTGAAGCTTGTTACGGTTCGACCGATTCTATGCGCCACCAGTCTATTTTTCTTTTTTTCCTTCTGCTGACGAGTTGCCGGTTTTTCTCCTCTCCGACCGATTCTCCCCTCTTTGAAAAACTTTCGCCGGAACAGACGCATGTCAATTTCGCCAATATTGTTACCGACGATAAAGATTTCAATATTTTTAATTACCGCAATTTCTATAACGGCGGCGGCGTCGCCATCGGCGACGTCAACAACGACAGCCTGCCCGACCTGTTCCTGATCGCCAACATGGGCGACAACAAGCTGTTTCTCAATAAGGGAAATTTTGAATTTGAAGATGTTACGGCAAAAGCAAACGTAGCCGGTAAACGAGCCTGGAGCACCGGCGCTACGTTTGCCGACGTCAACGGCGATGGCCGCCTGGACCTGTACGTCTGCAATGCGGGCATTCGGCCCGGCGATGACCGCTCCAACGAACTCTTCATTAATACAGGTAACGATGCATCCGGCGTTCCGGTATTTACGGAAAAAGCGGCTGAATACGGCCTTGCCGACCGGGGCTTCTCCACCCACGCCGCCTTTTTCGACTACGACCGGGACGGTGATCTCGATATGTATCTGCTCAATAATAGCTTTACACCGGTCGGGCGCCTCGGTTACGCCAACATTAGGGCTGAGCGGGATTCACTGGGGGGACATAAGCTGTTTAAGAACATGATGGCGGAAGCGCTTCGCACAGAGAAAGCAGGGGTTGCAGGGATGGCAGGGAGAAATAAAAATACTGAGCCCCCCCCCGCCACCCCCGCACGAAGCACCCCTGCAAACCCTGCGCAACGCATCCCCGCCTTCATCGACGTTTCAGAACAGGCGGGCATCTATGGCAGTCTCATCGGCTTCGGGCTGGGTATTACCATCGGTGACGTCAACGACGACAATTGGCCCGACATCTATATTTCCAACGACTTCTACGAACGGGATTATCTGTATCTGAATAACCAGGACGGCACGTTCAGGGAATCGGTGAAAGAATCGATGGGGCATACCAGCCTGTCGTCGATGGGAGCCGACGTCGCCGACGTCAACAACGACGGTCGGCTCGACATTTTTGTAACGGATATGCTGCCGGGCAACGATCGTCGCCTGAAAAAGACCTCGACATTCGAGAATCATGATCTGGAGCAAATCAAACTCAGCCGCGATTTTCATTACCAGTACATGCAGAATACGCTGCATCTGAACAATGGCCCGGTCAGCCAGCTTACCACCGATCCGGGACAACTCAGGGTGTTTCCTTCATTGAAAACTAAACCGGTCAGGACATCGGTACCGCTGTTCAGCGAAATCGCCCGTTTCGCCAATGTCCACGCGACCGACTGGAGCTGGGGAGCGCTGATTTTCGACATGGACAGCGATGGACGCAAAGACATTTTCGTATCCAACGGTATTGCCAAAGACCTTACGGATCAGGACTTTGTCAATTTTTTGGCCGACCGCGAAAACATGGCACAGATTGCCCGGCGGGGTTCGTTTAATTTTAAGGAATTTCTTGTTAAAACCCCCTCCGAGGCTGTTCCCAACTACGCTTTCCATAATGATGGTCAGTTACGATTCTCCAACAAAGCGCCGGAATGGGGGCTATCGGAACCGGATTTCTCCAATGGAGCCTCCTACGGCGACCTCGATAATGACGGTGACCTCGATTTGGTTGTCAATAACGTGAATGCGCCGGTTTCGGTGTATAAGAACCTGAGTCGGGAGAATACTAAAACGCACTTCCTGAAAGTACGGCTGGAAGGAGAAGGCAGTAACCGGAATGCCATCGGCGCCAAAGTCCTGCTTTACCAGTCGGGCGATACCACGGGCAGCCGTATGCAGTTGCTTCAGCAGATGCCAAATCGCGGGTTTCAGTCGTCGGTAGACCTGACGCTCTGCTTCGGCCTGGGCAACCGGGAAACTATCGATTCGGTCGTCGTACTCTGGCCCAATGACCGTATGCAGGTAATCGCCCGGCCCGGTGCCGATCAGGTCCTGACTGTCCGCCAGCGGGATGCCAGCCAATTATGGCAGCCGGATTTGCAGACCGGCCCAACGCCGCTACAGGACATTACGGTGCAGTCAGGGCTGGCTTACAGGCATGAAGAAAGTCCGTTTGTCGATTATAACCGCGACCCGCTGCTGAAGCAGATGCTGTCGACGGGGGGACCGGCGCTGGCCGTCGGTGACGTCGACGGTGACGGTCTGGACGATGTCTTTCTGGGCGGGGCAGCCGGCCACGGCCATCGACTGTTCCGACAATTGACCGGTGGTCGTTTTCGGGAGCAAACGCCGTCCGTCATGCGTCTGGACACGCTGACGGAGGCCGTCGACGCGGAGTTTTTCGATGCCGACGGCGATAAAGACCTCGACCTGTACGTCGCAACGGGCAGCAATGAATTTAGTCCGGATGATGAAGCGCTGCTGGACCGGCTGTACCTCAACGACGGTCGGGGCAATTTCATACACGATGAACGACTGCCCAACCTGAAATCCAGTGGATCCTGCATCGCCGCCGCTGATTTCGACCGTGATGGTGACGTCGACGTCTTTGTCGGTTCCCGGCTCATACCGGGACAATACGGCGCCGTACCGGAGAGTTATCTGCTCATTAACGACGGAACAGGAAATCTGAAAAATTATACGAAGCGATATCTTACCGACGTCAGTCCGCTGGGTATGGTTACGAGCGCCTGCTGGGCCGATCTGAACGGGGATCGCTACCCGGAGTTGATTGTGGCTGGGGATTGGATGCCCATCGCAGTTTTTGAAAATAAACGCGGGAAACTCGCTCTGAATCCGGCCCTGACGGTGGTGGACGCCGCTGGGGAACCCATGAAAACGAACGGCTGGTGGAATTGCGTGAAGGCGGGCGACGTTGACAACGATGGCGACCCTGATTTGATTGTAGGCAATCTGGGGCTGAACTCCCGCGTAAAAGCCACTGCCGACACGCCTGCAGAACTGTATTTCAGTGACTTTGACCAGAATGGCACCTACGAACAGATTATCAATTGCGCCGATGAAACCGGAACACTGTACCCGATGGTGATGAAACACGATCTGCAGAAACAGATGCCGGTCATCAAGAAAAAATACATCAAATTCGGGGATTACGCTGAGCAGAAAATGGATCAGGTGTTCGAGAAAAAGCAACTCGAAACGGCGGGCGTACAGCGGGCGTACACGGGCGAAGCGGCCATTCTGCTCAATGACGGTAAAGGCCGGTTAAACTGGCTGTCCATGCCCACCCAGGCGCAACTGTTCCCGATTTACGGCGTAGAGCTAATAGATTACGACCGTGACGGCAAAACGGATCTCCTGCTGGCGGGCAATTTCTACGACGTGCAGCCGGAACTAGGTCGTTATGATGCAGGTTACGGGCTCGTTCTGCGGGGCCGTGGAAAAGATAACGCGGGTCAGCCAGTTTTCGACGCCGTCGCCGCCCGGCAATCCGGGTTTTTCGTGCCGGGTCAGGTGCGCCGCCTGCGTCGACTGGCTCAGGGACAGATTATCGCCGCCAAAAACAACGAAACCCTTCAGGTTTTCGCACCTGCCCCGCTGTCCGCTCTGAAAACGCTGGCTAAAAAGTAAACCAACGTCCACCGACCCCTTGAAAGTAAGTTGTACCAATCTATGATGAAACAAATAAGTCTTTTTCTGGTAGTTACTGCCCTTGCCGCCGGTTGCCAGTCCGTTAATTTCCTGTCTTCCGAAAAATCCCTTTTTCAATCACTGGATTCTACAGAGACAGGTATCGGTTTTGTCAACTCGCTCCGGGACACCGAAAAGCTGAATATTCTCGATTATCTGTATTTCTACAACGGAGCAGGTGTGGCGGCGGGCGACGTCAATAACGACGGTTTGACCGACCTATATCTCGTTTCCAATCAGGGAAAAAACAAGCTTTATCTGAATAAAGGAAATTTTCGGTTCGAGGACATTACGGAGAAAGCTGGTGTCGAAGGCTTTTCGGACTGGCAGACCGGTGTGACGATGGCCGACGTTAATGGCGACGGGTGGCTGGATATTTACGTCTGCGCTGTAGGCAACTTCCGGGGCCTTGAGGGATCCAACGAACTGTATATCAATAACGGCGACGGTACGTTTGTGGAGAAAGCGGCTGACTACGGTCTGGATTTTACCGGGTTCTCCACCCAGGCGGCCTTCTTCGACTATGACCACGACGGCGACCTCGACGTGTATCTGCTCAACCATGCCGTTCATACCTCCCGCAGCTACGACCGGGTGTCGGCCCGGAGTCTGCGACACAATGAGTCGGGCGACCACCTGTTTGAGAATCAGCTTATCCATTCTGCCGGAAAAGCCGATTTGAAGAAGCCTCTGAAGTTTGTCAACGTCAGTGAAAAAGCAGGTATCTACGGTGCTGCGATGGGCTATGGGCTGGGTGTATCCGTGGCCGATCTCAACAATGACGGCTGGGAAGATTTGTACATTTCCAACGACTTTCACGAAGACGATTATTATTACGTCAACAACCGAAACGGTACCTTTACCGAAAGCGTAAAAAAGGCTTTTACCCACGTCAGCCGTTTCTCGATGGGCAACGACGTGGCCGACGTCAATAACGACGGTTTTCAGGACGTCATGACGCTGGATATGTACCCCGAGGACGAGATCGTCGAAAAGCGGTCGCTGGGAGAAGATCCGCTGGATATCTATCTCTACAAACTGGCCTACGGCTACATGAATCAATATAGCCGGAATTGTCTGCAACTGAACCTGTCCGGAGAAAAGTTTGCCGACATTGGCGCAATGGCCGGGGTAGCGGCAACGGACTGGAGCTGGGCCCCTCTGCTGGCCGACTACGACAACGATGGAATAAAGGACATTTTCATCTCGAATGGCATCGTCCACCGCCCGAACGACCTGGATTATGTCAAATACGCCTCGGATGACTCGCTGCGCTACGCCATGGAGACGTCTAAATCACTCGATGAGAAGGCCATTGGCCTCATGCCTGCAGGCAAGGTGCATAACTACCTCTACCGGGGAACGGCCTCCCTCCGTTTCGAGGACAAATCCGAAAGCTGGGGATTTGGGCAGCCGACATTCTCCAACGGGGCCGCTTATGCCGACCTCGATAACGACGGCGACCTCGACCTGATTACCAACAACATCAACGACCCGGCAGGTATCCATCGAAATGAAGCCAATACGCTCTTTCCCGACAACAACTACCTGAAAGTCACACTGGAAGGCTCTGAACTAAACCGATTCGGCGTGGGCGCAAAAGTGATTCTGAAGACCAAAACCGGAATGCAGTTGCAGCAGCTTATGCCCACGCGGGGTTTCGAGTCATCCGTGGAACCGGTGCTGACCTTCGGGTTGGGCAATGCCGCTGAAGTGGATTCGGTAATTGTCGTGTGGAACAACCAGAAAGCGGAGGTACGCACCCGCGTGAAGGCCGATCAGACGCTGACGCTCCGGCAGGCCGATGCTCGTCTCGATGCCAGCGCCCTGCCCCTGACACCCAGGCCGGACCCGGTCCTGTTTGCCGAAGCCGATACCAGCCTGCTCCCCTATCGCCATCAGGAAAATACGGCCTATCTGGACTTTGTCCGGGAATCGCTCATGCCGTTCAAGGTTTCGACCGAAGGGCCAAAGCTGGCCGTTGGCGACGTCGATGGCGATGGCCTGGAGGACGTATACGCCGGAGGGGCCAAATGGCAGGCGGGTAGCTTGCTGATTCAGCAGGCCTCCGGCACATTCCGGGCGTCGGTACAGCCCGCCTTCCTGACCGATTCGACCTATGAGGATGTCGATGCGGCTTTCTTCGATGCCGATGGCGATAAAGACCTCGATCTTTACGTGGTCTCCGGCGGCAATGAATTTTATAATAAAATGAGCGAACAGTTCGACCGGCTGTATCTTAACGACGGGCGGGGCAATTTCACCCGCAGCCCGAAGGCACTGCCGCCGATGTTTGCCAACAAAAGCTGTGTCCGGCCTGTAGATTTCGATAAAGACGGCGACATAGACCTATTTGTCGGTGGCCGGGTGGTTGGTTTTCAGTATGGCCGAACCCCGGATTCGTTTCTGCTGGTTAACGATGGCAGGGGTCACTTCACTGACCAGACCGACCGACTGGCCCCTGAACTGCGCCGGGCAGGGATGATTACCGATGCGGTCTGGATGGATTACGATAAGGACAAAGACCTCGATCTGGCTCTGGTCGGCGACTGGATGTCCCTTCAGCTTTTTGCCAATGAAGCCGGGAAATTAGCTCCCGTAGATGACCTGATGGCGGACGATACGCCGATGAACGGTCTGTGGCAGTGCCTGACCGCCGCCGACTTCGACGGCGACGGCGACATGGATCTGATGGCAGGCAACCTGGGCTACAACACTAAATTCCGGAAGCAGCCTGACTCCCGGCTGCGGATGCTGGTAAAAGATTTTGATGAAAACGGTTCTGTCGAGCAACTGCTGATGTATAATCGCGGCGACGACTGGTATCCGGTGGCCTTCAAGGATGAACTCGGTAAGCAGATGCCCGGCATTATCAATAAACGGTTTACAGACTACGGGTCGTTTGCCGGTAAGCCCATCGACGACATCTTCGAAAGCAAGGAACTGACCAATGCCGAGACGTATGAAGTGAACCAGTTTGCTTCCGTGTATCTGGAAAATCAGGCCGGGAAATTTTCCGTGCGGCTATTGCCGATGGAAGCCCAGCTTTCGAAACTCTTCACACTGCGGGCCGCCGATGTAGACGCCGATGGGGATGCGGATGTGCTGGGGGGCGGTAACTTTTATGGGGTCAGCACCTACCAGGGTCGCTACGACGCCAGTTATGGCCTGGTGCTGCGCAACAACGGTAAAGGCACCTTCACTGCCGCCTCGCCCATCGACACGGGTTACCGGCTGGAGGGGGAAATTCGGGACATTGAACCCATCCGGAGAAAAGACGGATCGGTGCTGTTTCTGGTCGCCCGCAACAACGCCCGGATACAAAGCTTTTCGCGTGTCTCTTCTGGTCATCAGACTGCCAGTCAGCCGGTTATTGCACAAAAGTGAAATAAAAATCAGTGGTTGAACCGGGTTTAATCATAAAATACCCTTATAAATTCCCGCGTTTTTAAAGTAAATTTGTTCTCCTCAGTGACCAATACGATTACTCTTTAGATCATGAAGAAACAAGTATTCTGGGTGCTTGTGGCCGGAAGCCTGTGGATGACCGGTGGATGTCAGCCGAAAGCCAGACCGGAAGAGTATAATGCCAAAGCATCTGATCCCGAGTTATACCACCGCTGTGTTCAGCAACTGACGACGGTTATCATCCACGATATTTTTTCGCCGCCGGTTGCCAGCCGTATTTATGGCTATGCGACACTGGCCGGCTACGAAGCAATGATTCCCGGCCAGCCGCAGTATGAGTCCGTTGCGGGCAAACTGCGCAAATTTACTGCCGCCCCCAGGCCCGAACCGGGTCAGGAGTATTGTTTCCCGCTGGCAAGCACGAAGGCCTTTCTGACTGTGGGCCGGGCGCTGACGTTCTCGGCGGATATGTTCGATGAATACGAAAAAACGTTTTTTGAGCAGTATCACGAGATGGGTATTCCCGACGAGGTATTCGAGCGGTCGGTAGCCTACGGCGAAACTGTTGCCAAACACGTACTCGAATTTGCCGGAAAAGACTCATACAAGCAGACACGCGGTTTCAAGCATACGGTGACCAACGTCGACGGCACCTGGGTGCCGACGCCCCCAGCCTATATGGACGCCGCCGAGCCGCAGTGGATGAAAATTCGCTGCTGGGTGATGGACACCTGCTCGCAGTTCATGCCCCCGCGTCCCGCCGCCTATGACATGACGAAGGGCAGTCCATTCTATAATCTGGCCGATGCCGTCTATCAGACGGGCAGAACGCTGACCGACGAACAGAAACACATTGCCTATTTCTGGGACGACAACGCCTTTGTGATGAACGTGGCGGGGCACGTCTCCTACGCGTCCAAGAAAATGACGCCCGGTGGTCACTGGCTGCACATTGCCACCACCGTGGCCCGGATGAAGAAAGCGGATTTTCCCAAAACGGTCGAAACCTACGCGCTTACCTCTTTTGCCCTTTCCGACGGTTTTATTAGCTGCTGGGACGAGAAATACCGCAGCAATCGCGTCCGGCCCGAAACCGTTATCAATAAATTTATCGACCCCAAATGGCAGCCGTTCCTGCAAACGCCGCCCTTCCCCGAATATACCAGCGGGCACAGCGTGATTTCGGCTGCCGCCGCCGAAGTGCTGACCCATCAGTTCGGCGACAACGTGGCCTTTACCGACTCGACGGAGCATCCGTACGGACACGGGGTGCGTTCGTTCACGTCGTTCCGACAGGCCGCTCAGGAGGCGTCCATGAGCCGTTTCTACGGCGGCATTCACTTCCTGGATGCCCTCGAAATCGGTAATCGTCAGGGGCGTCAGTTGGGTGAGTATGTCGTCACAAAGTTGAAGAGCAAAAAAGAACCTGTGGTTGCGGCGAACTAAGCCGAAACAGCCTGCGTAAAAAGCCATCCGACAGACCACCGGATGGCTTTTGTTTTATAAACCTATGCCCGGTTGCCAGCCCGTTTTGTCCACAGACGGCATTTTCTTTATTTTGAAACATCGACGCAGACCCCGTTATCTCCTCATCCCATGCATAAACGAATCTCCCTGGTCTTATGGACCCTGATAACAGCCGCCGGGGCTGCCCCGTCGGTGGCGCAGAACGCCGACTGGCAGATTACGGCCAGCCAGATTAATCCGGCCAATTATTATGGTATTACCGTTGCCAACGGCGTTATCGGTCTGGTATCATCGCCGGAACCGATGCGGGTCAAAGACGTCGTACTGAACGGTGCTTTCGATACCTACGGACGAGGCCGCGTCTCCAACATCCTCAAAGTGTTCAATTTTGCCAACATGTATCTGGACGTCGACGGGCGGCGGGTGGGCTCCCAGGACATGCGCAACTACCGGCAGACGCTCGACATGCAGAAAGCCATGCTGACAACCACCTTCGACGTGGGCGATAAGGTCAGCGTCCGGCAGACGATGATGGCCCTGCGCCATCTGCCCTACTCCACGCTCAGTCAGGTGGAAATAACGGCCCGGAAAGACTGCGAAATTACCCCCGCCAGCGTGATCGAATCGCCGGAGAACCTGAAGGAGGTTAAGAACTTTTACACCGAAATCGACCGGCCGCACGTTACGGTCCGGCTGCTGACATCGGTTGCCAAAAGCCCGACAGGACGGCATATGGTGGCGGCCTCCACCAGTTTCATTTTCGAGGAACCACACGGCCAGGATCCCCGCGTCATTCACGAAGACTGGGATTATAACCTGCATCTGGCGAAGTTTTACAAGAAACTGAAAGCCGGGCAAACGTACCGGTTCAGCGTCGTGGGCTCGGTTTCTTCTACGGCTCACACGCCCGACCCGCACAACGAAGCCGAGCGACTGACTCTCTTTGCTGCTCTCGAACGAACCGAGCGGCTGCTCAGTCGCCATCAGGCCGAATGGAACCGGCTTTGGCAGAGCGATATCGTTATCGAAGGCGACCCCGATGCTCAGAAAGCCGTTCGGTCAGCACTGTATCATCTGTATTCATTCGCCCGCGAAGGCACCGCCTATAGCCTCTCGCCGATGGGCCTGTCGGGGCTGGGTTATAACGGTCACGTTTTCTGGGATACGGAACTCTGGATGTATCCGGCCCTGCTGCTGATGCAGCCCGGGATGGCAAAGTCTCTGCTGGAGTATCGCTTCGAACGGATGCCGATGGCCCGGCAGAACGCCTTCAGCCACGGCTATGCGGGTGTGATGTTCCCCTGGGAATCGGATTCGGACGGGCAGGAGGCGACACCGGTATGGGCGCTGACGGGCCCGTTTCAGCACCACATCACGGGTGACGTGGGCTGGGCGTTCTGGAAATATTATCAGGTAACGAAGGATAAGGACTGGCTGCGTACGCGGGGCTATCCCATGTTGAAGGAAGTGGCGGATTTCTGGGTGAGCCGGGTGGAAAAAGGCAACGATGGACTGTTTCATATCAACAACGTCATCGGGGCCAATGAGTGGCAGGAGAACATCGATGATAATGCCTATACGAACGGTATAGCAAAGACCGCACTGCTGTATGCCGCCCAGGCGGCACAGGAACTGGGTCTGGCGGCCAACCCGCAGTGGAAACAGGTAGCCGACAATATCCCGATTCTAAAATTTCCGGACGGCACCACCCGCGAGAACCGCACCTACGATGGGGTGGTCATCAAACAGGCCGATGCAAATCTGCTGGCGTTTCCGCTTAGCGTGATTACGGACGAGGTCCAGATTCGGCGAGATTTGACGTATTATGCACCGCGTTATTCGCCGGAAGGGCCCGCCATGGGCTGGTCGGTGCTGTCGACGCTGTACACGCGTCTGGGTGAGCCGGAAAAAGGATATGAGTGGTTTGTCAAAAGCTACAAACCCAATGAAGTGCCGCCTTTTGGCGTGTTGGCCGAAACGGCCGGCGGTACCAATCCTTATTTTGCCACCGGGTCTGGCGGCATGCTGCAGGCGGTACTCAACGGCTTCGGGGGTCTCGACATTACCGACAACGGGGTCGTCCAGTTAAAATCCCGCCTGCCCAAAAAATGGAAATCGCTGACACTGAAAGGTATCGGGCCGCAGCGCCGGACGATTCAGATAAACTAGCAGCCCGGGAACGCCGTCCGGACGAAAATCCGGATGGCGTTCGCCTGTCTCACCAGAGAACGTTTACGACCGGATCCGATTTGTGGGTGTTGATGTGGGCCGTCTCCGAAGTCATCAGGGCCATGTTAAGGGCGGTATATATTCGCTTCACGGCGGTTTCAATGCGCTGCCATCCTTCCTCAGATGCCAGTTCGATACCCATTACCGACTGATTGGCCGCCGACAGAATGGTGAGATACGACATGGCGCTCAGGACAACTGCCGAGATGGCCCGGGTATCGCCGCCTTCCACGAAAGAAATCTGGTCGACAAGCCGCGTCAGTTCTTCGTCCTGGGCCTTGCTGATAATCTGCGCTATAGAATTGTCGGGAATCAGGGGAGCCCGCAGTATCTGATGCCCTGCCGGAAATTCCCGAAGGAACCGGTACGTCAGGACGGCCTGTTTAAACCAGATTTTAGCCAGATCATCCTCCTGAACGGGCTTTAGCTGCTCCAGGGCGGCCCTGCTGAATACCGGGAACAGACGTCCCATTTTCACATAATGAATAACCAATCCTTCTAGTCCACCGAAATACCTGTAAATCAAAACTTTGCTGACACCTGCTTTCTCCGCGATGCGGTTGATGCCAATGCCTTCGATACCCCGTTCAGCGATTACTTCTTCCAGGGCTTCGATGATTCGCTGCGACGTCTGGTTACGGTTTCGTCTCTTCTTATTCATAAGTTACGGATTTTGAGGTGGTACTAAACAGCCAATACGCCAGCCCGTTCGTCCAACAAGGGTTCATCTCCTGAAAAGTCGACAGGCGGTTGGGTACAGGCGCCCAACAAACGTAATAGTTACCAATCAGACGTCGTAAGTAGACATAAGTCACATTATCGGGGCTCCACTTTATAAAAATTCCTCAAAACAGGCGATATCTGTACGAATATTCGGCAAAACAGAATAGTGCCCCACCTTCAGCCGTATTAAAAAAGAGTTACTTTAGTGTAAAAAACAGGTTGTCTCAGCCGTTATTCAGAAATGAAACCGCCTTCATCCGTCCTTACTGATGCCGAATGGATGGCGCAGCTCCGGCGTGGAGACCCCCAGGCTTTCCGGGTATTCTATAACCGATACTGGTATGACCTGTACCGAACGGCCTATTTCAAAACGGGTCGGCGGGAGGTAGCCGAAGAGCTGACGCAGGAGGTTTTCGTTCGGCTGTGGGACAAACACGCCACACTGTTGATCGACAATGTATGCGCCTGGCTTCACACCTGCCTCCGTCATCTGGTTATTGATTATATCCGCCGGAACGCCCACGAAGAGCGCTATCTGAGCCACCTCCGCAACCACCTGTTGCCAGCCACCCCGTCAACTGAAAGGGACGCCGAGTTCAATGACCTGGCCGAGGCGCTGAGCCGGGCGCTCCACCAACTGCCGCCCAAGACGGAAGCGATCTTCCGGATGAGCCGGTTTGAACAGCGACCGGTCGCCGATATTGCCCGACACATGCATTTATCCGAGAAAGCTGTCGAGTATCATCTGACAAAAGCGCTTAAATATCTGCGGGAACACCTGAGCGACTATTCGCTCCTAAGCCTGCTTTTGACCGTTCTGGATAGAGTTGATAGTTTGCCCTCGTAATCTTAAATCCACTTCTATAGATATTTTTCTGATTTGAATTGTAAAGATTCAATTAGCCTATAAACTATTTTCTATTCCGTTTAGGGGGTTTCGTTTCTCATTCGTCAATGCCTGATAGAAACAGACCTTTAAGGCGGTATGGATGACCCGGAATCAGTTTACCAGAATCTTCTTAAGAAATACCTCGACGGCACAGCCACCGAAGCCGAACGGGCGCAGGTGGAGCGGTGGTATGCGCAGGCGGACCTCCTTCGGACGGACGACGAACCGGAAGATGAGCGCCGACGGCGCATGGAACGCAACTGGCAGGCACTGCACGACCGCACACTCGGTACGCGTCCCCTGCCGGTTCGGCGTCTGCGTACAGGCTGGTATCGGCTGGCGGCCAGCATCGCCCTCGTCGTGGCGCTCGGCTGGGCTGGCTATCAGTTCACGCATAAGCCGAATCAACCGTCTCCGGTCTCAGTCGACAAAGCGCCTGCCACTGTGCTGCTGGCAAACACGACGAACCAGCCGCAGACCCACCGGCTGGCCGACGGCAGTGACGTTGTTCTGCAGCCGGGCAGTCAGATACGGTTCGCCCGGACCTTTATGGCCGCCGAACGGGTGGTTCAGTTGTCAGGAGAGGCGTCTTTCCGGGTAAAACGCGACACGAACCGACGCGGGTCCGCCCGACCGTTTCTGGTCCACGGCAACGGCGTTGTCACGCGGGTACTGGGAACGCAGTTCACCGTACGGGCATTTCCGGGAAAGCCGACGACGGAAGTCAGCGTTCAGGAGGGCCGCGTGGCGGTGTATCGGCAGCCAGAACCTAACGCCGGGCCTTCTGCCTCCCTGATTCTGACACCCAACGAGCGTGCCACGTATACAGTCGCCAGTGACCGGCTGACCAAAAGCCTTGTCGAAGAACCGATGGTTCTGGCTACGCCCCAATCACCCCCGCCCAGCTTTATTTTCGACGATACGCCGCTGGCAGCGGTGTTTGCCGAACTGGAACGTGCCTACAACGTCGACATCGTTTTCGATGCCGATCTGCTGCGCAACTGCACCCTCACGGCCCGCCTCACCGATCAGTCTCTGTTCACAAAGCTCCGCATGATCTGCGCCTCTGTCGGGGCCGATTATTCGGTGCAGAACACCCGGCTGGTCGTCAGTGGCGGCGGCTGCGATTGATTCTTCCTGTCTGCTCAACTCTTATCTAACCTTCATTTACTATGAACCCTAAGTTTTTACTCCGCTGTTCGTTCCGCCGAACATTACCCTTGCTGCTTTTCTGGCTGGTTCTGGGCGGATTGCTGCCGGGTCGGGCCGCCGACACCTCGGCTCAGGAACTGCTGAACCGCAGCGTCACGGTCGACATCGACAACCTGACCATTCGTTCGGCCATCGACCGGCTCGAAAAGGCCGGAAGTATCCGCTTCGTCTACAGCCCCCGACAGATTCAGTCGGGGCAGCGGGTGACGCTTCATTCTCAGGACGAAAAGCTCGCCAGTGTGCTCGACCGCCTGTTTCGACCGCTCTCCATTCACTGGGAAGTGGTGGGCGGACAGATTGTGTTGCGCCGGATCAGCGCCAGCCTGGTGCCTACCCCGGATGCGCTCACATCGCTGAATAACCTAATGATCGCCGGGATAGCCCGGACCATCACCGGACGCGTCACCGACAGCGAAACGGGTGCCGGTCTGCCCGGTGTCAACGTCGTGGAGAAAAACGGCACCCGTGGAGCCTCCACCGACGGTGATGGCCGCTATTCGGTAACGGTCAGCGACAACGCTACGACACTGGTATTTTCATCTATCGGCTATCAGCGTCAGGAAGTCGCCATCGGCAATCGGTCGGTGATCGACGTACCGATGCGGGCCGATCCGCAGAGTCTGAATGAAGTGGTGGTGATTGGTTACGGGCAGAAAGAAAAGAAAAACCTGACCAGCGCCGTTTCGCAGGTGACGGGCGAAGAAATACAGAACATTCCGATTGCCGCCCCCGACCAGTTGATTCAGGGCCGGGCCGCCGGGGTGCAGATTTCGAGCAGTTCGGGCGTTCCGGGCAGCGGCAACACGGTCCGCATCCGGGGTACGTCATCGTTTTCGCCCGGTTCACCAGCCAGTCAGCCGCTGTATGTCATCGATGGCGTGTTTGTGAATAATGTGCCGCTGGGTACGGCGGGCTTCGGCACCGAGCAGCAGATCGCCAATCCGCTTGCCGACCTGAACCCGGCTGACATTCAGTCCATTGAAGTACTGAAAGACGCCAATGCCACGGCCATCTACGGTTCACGCGGGGCTAATGGCGTCATCATTATCACAACCAAACGCGGAAATTTCAACGCCAAACCGAAGATCAGCATCGGCGGCTATTACGGTGTAGGTCGGGCCTGGCGGCTGCCGCAGATCACCAACGGCCCCCAAACGGCGCAACTGCTGAACGAAGCCTGGCAGAACGACATCGCCGACGGCATACGGCCCGCCTCGCCCCTGCCCTACCCGACGCCCGCCAGCGTCCCGACCTACGACCGGATTCCCGAACTGTTCCGGTCGGCCCCGACGGCCAACATCGACGCCAGCCTGACGGGCGGCGACCGCAACACCTCGTTCTTCATCGGCGGATCGTACTTCACTCAGGATGGCATCCTGCGCCCCTACACCTTCAACCGGGCGACGGGCCGCATCAACATCGATCAGATTGTGAACGATAAGTTCAAGATCAGCACCAGCACTACCTTTGCTTCCAGTTTCCGCCGGGGAGCGCCCAACGACAATTCCATTGGCGTGATGCTCGTCGGACTGGGAGCCGCCAACATGTATCCGCTGTTCAATCCTGATGGTTCGTATAATTACAACCTGCTGTTTTTCAACCCGGTGGCAATGGTGCGGGAACTCGACGAACGCTCACGGGGACTGCGCATCATCAACAATACCTTCGGCGAATACGAACTGGCCCGCAATCTGATATTCCGGACAAGCTGGAGCATCGATTTCAACCAGGCCAACAACAGCAACTTCGACCCGCAACGGCGCAAAGGCCCCGGCAATCCGGCCACGGGTTTTGAAGATACCCGCCGCAACATTACGTGGATCAACGAACAGACGCTCCGCTACCGATGGCTGCCCTCCACCGATCATGATCTGAATTTTCTGATTGGAAACACGGCCCAGCGCACGACCTACAAATTCTTCGGCGTGACGGGCAACAACTACCCCAACGACGACCTGCGCAACATCAGTTCGGCGGGTTTGCGGGATGGCTACGGCGGCGGCTCGGCCAACACACTGCTGTCGTTTTTCGGTCGTGTCGATTACGCCTTCCGAAACAAATATCTGTTCGACGTCAACATGCGGGCCGATGCTTCCAGCCGATTTGGAGCCAACAATCGCTGGGGTTATTTCCCGTCGGTAGGGGCTGCCTGGCGCATTTCGGATGAGGACTTTATGAAAAGCCAGAACCTCTTCTCTAACCTGAAGCTCCGCGCAAGCTGGGGTCTGACGGGTAGTCAGGAGACCATCAGCGAATTTGCTGCTCAGGGCCTGTGGACGGGTGGGGCCAACTACCAGCTTGAGCCGGGCACCATTCCGTCGCAGCTTGCCAACCCCGATTTGAAGTGGGAGCAGACCCGCCAGTGGAACCTGGGTCTGGACGCCGGATTCTGGCAGAACCGACTGACGGTGGAACTGAACGTGTACGATAAATTCACGTCGGGAGTGCTGATTAACAAGCCGGTGCCAATGTCGACGGGCTTCTCCACGATTGCCTTCAACGGGGGCGACATGAGTAACCGGGGCATCGAACTTGGCCTGAATGCGGGTATTCTGCGGGGCAAAGACCTAAGCTGGGATGTGAATTTCAACATTTCGCGGAACGTCAACAAAATCGTCCGGCTCGACGCCGATTATCTGGAGCCGTTCTCCCGCCGGTTTATCATTTTCCGACAAGGGAATCCGGTCAACGGCTTCTGGCTCTGGAACCAGACCGGCGTGAACCCCGAAACGGGCGATGCCGTGTATCAGGACGTAGACGGCAACGGGCGCATCAACGACGACGACCGGCTGATTCTGGGCAGCAACCAGCCCGATTTCTTCGGCGGCCTGAACACCACGCTGCGCTACAAAGGGTTCGATTTAAACGCTTTCTTCAATTTTGAGGTGGGCCAGGAGGTTGTCAACTGGAGTACGTTTTTCATGGTTCACGGCGGCACCCGGCGCAACAACACCAACGGAACGGCCACCTACGGCTTCTACACGCGTCAGCTCGACCGCTGGCAGAAACCCGGCGACGTGACCGACATTCCCCGGCTGGGCGGCAGAAACATGGCGAACAACTACAACCTGTTTACCAGCCGGGCGCTCGAAGACGGCTCTTATGCCCGCCTGAAAACGCTCACACTGGGCTACACGCTTCCCCGCCCGCTGCTGAACCGCCTGCGGCTGAGCACGGTACGCGTCTACGTGATGGGAACTAACCTGCTGACGTTCACCAACTACTCCGGTCTCGACCCCGAAATTAACGCCGGGGGCGGCAAAGGTACGGTCGGCGGCGTCGAAATGTTCACCGTTCCCCAGCCCCGCACCGTACAGGCCGGTTTGAACCTGTCGTTCTGATTTTTTACATTCTGAAGACAAAAACCATGAAACGATATTCTTCTCTGATAATCGCCGGTCTGCTGAGCCTGACGGCCTGCAACGATTTCCTGTCCGAAAACCCGGTAAACGACATTGGCGAAAGCATCGCCCTGACCAGCGAAGATCGCATTCGCCGGGCAATGGTGGGGGCTTACAGCCAGTTGCAGGTCAACGAATATTATGGGTTCGAGTGGCCGAATGCCATCTGGCTCTCCGACGACAACGTGTTTGCGGCGGGCGGTGGCACCACCGATTTGCAGTTTGACAATAACGATATCCTGCCCTCGTCGAATACGATGGAAATCAACTGGCGGGCTATCTATCGGGTTGTCAATCAGGCCAATAACATCATTGCTGCCACTGAGACGGTCGATGAGGCCTCATTTACCACGGATGAGAAAAACGATTTGTCAGGGCAGGCGCTCTTTCTGCGGGCGCTGGCGTATTTCGACCTGGCCCGGACGTGGGGCGGCGTACCGCTGGTGCTGACGCCCACGCGGGGCTTCGGCGACGATGCCTTTGCCGCCCGCAGTTCGGCAGACGACGTATACGCACAGGTAATCAAGGATTTGGACGAAGCGGAAAAACGGCTTCCTGAACGCACCAACCGCTTTGTAGCGACCCGCAAGGCGGCGCAGGCGCTCCGGGCGCGGGTGGCGCTCTACCGCCAGGACTGGGCCACGGCAGAACGTTATGCCACGCTGCTCATCACCTCGCCCGACCACGAACTCGTGAAGCCCTATGAACGCTTCCTGAACGAAAAAGGCACTCGTGAGAGCATCTTCGAACTGGCCTATAACAACGTGGATCAGAACGCGACCGGGGGGCTATTTCTCCCACAGGCTAAAGGCGGTTCCTACCGGCTCGGTCCTACAGCCGCCATCGTGGCCCTGCTCCGCGATCCGCAGAAGGGAGGCAGTCGTTCGGTCATGATTGACAATTTTACGTTCAACGGGGCCGTGACGCCGCACGTCAACAAATACCGCCGCGCCGGAACGCTCAATGACAGTCCGATCTGGATTCTTCGCATGGGCGAGATGTATCTGATCCGGGCCGAAGCGCGGGCGCAGCAGAACAACGTGGCGGGCGGTCTGGCCGATTTGAACGCCGTCCGGCAGCGGGCCGACGTTCCGGCGACGACGGCAGCCACGAAAGAGGCGTTGCTGCTGCTTATCGAAGACGAGCGGCGGCTGGAACTGGCCTTCGAGCCGCATCGCTGGTTCGACCTCATCCGCACGGGCCGGGCGCAGACGGTGCTGAGAATCACCAATCCCAACAAGTTTTTATTTCCCATTCCAACGGGCGAAATTCGGGCCAACCCCAGCCTGACGCAGAATCAGGGGTATTGAGAAATAAGTGCCTAGCGGTTTGCTGTTTTCAGTTTTCAGTTTGCTGTTTTCAGTTTTCTGTTACCTGATGACAGTTATCGCTTCACAACCGAAAACGGCAAACTGAAAACGGCAAACTGCAAACTATTTTTAATCGAGTACCAATGACCAAACACCTTCCCCGGCTGTTGCTGGTGCTGCTCAGCCTACCGGCGTCGGCCCAGTATTTGTCGAAGCTACAGGCCGACGCCCGTTTTCCGCTTTACACGACGTATGCGGCGGCGATGGAGCGTTCGAATTTTGTGCTGGACGAAGGCTATCACTTCCGCTACTATCTGCCGACCGCCGGGGCCGATTTCACGACCGATACGGGCGGTGACTGGTGTCTGGGCTTCCGGCTGGGCAATCGCTGGATCTACCGGATTCAGGACATGCACCGCCCGCCGGTCATTACAACGTCGTATCCGGATTTGGTGGAATACGTGCTATATCCGGTAGAAGGCCTGCGGGCGGAGATTCGGTTTGTAGTCTATAGCTCGACGGGTAGCTTCATGGACATTCGTCTGACCAATGAAACCCAGGCACCCGTTTTGCTGGAACTGGTGCCGTTTCTGCGGAGTTCGACGAATCATTTTCATTCAGCAAAAAAAGAAAGTAACCGGGTTGTTTTTGGTCACGAAGAACATCCGGATGGTTGGACGCTGAGCCATAAACTGCCTTACGCCGACAGCCTGCGCAACGTCTTTCTGAGCACCGACGCCCGCGCTCAGGTGCGGATTTTCAACGCAGAAGTGGGTCAAAGCCCGGTGCCCCCTGTCGGTAGTTTACCCCAAAAACCGGCACAGTTACAGGTGAACGGGCGACTATATGGCCCCACCGGCGACCGGCTCATGGACCGGGCACCGGTAGCCCGGCTGCAATTGTATGTGGATGATGACCCCTCGGTGCTGATTACGGAAAACAGCCCGGTCTGGGGAACGGCCCAGCCGCCTATCGACCCCGACGGTTATTATCGACTCGAAGCCGCCCTCATCCGGCCCAACGCCCGGACGTTTCGGATGGCGGGTTTTCACGAAGGACTGAACCGGATGGTGAGCGACACGGGCATATTTTCGGGCAAGAAAACGCAGCGTATTAACTTGAATCTGAAAGAAACGGGTTTGCCAACGGTCGAAGGATTGGTGTATCAGTCGGGTAAACTGTCGTGGAAAGCGGTTCCGGGTGTCCGGCAGACGTATGCCGTTTACCGAAGAAACTATCCCGAAACCGTCTATCGGCGAATGACGCGGGGGCTTCGTCAGACCGAATTCCGGGACAGAACAAAGCCTGCCGGGCTGGTCGGGTACGTGGTCGCTGCGGAAAATGAGAAAGGCCGGATTGGGGTGCAGTCGCGGGAAGTGACCAACGCCGCCGTAGCCGATTTCGACCAGTTTTTGTCCGGGAAAAAGTGTCCGGATGTCCTTACGCCCTTCGCCCGGATACTGGCCCTGCCTGCGCCTGTCAGCCTCCGGCCCGGCGAAACGTATGGGACACGCATTATCCGGACAGTTCAGAAGAAAAACGAAGCCCCCAACGACGAGGCCGTTCGGCTCCAGACCATTGATTATCAGCCGTTAAAACAAGCCAACGAGCGGCTTTTTGCCAATGTGCCCGCCCCCAAAGGACTCACGCCGGAGCAGGAAGCATTATACTGGAGCAGTTTTGCCATGATGCGGCAGACGTTTTACCCACCCGAAGGAAAAAGCAAACAGAATTATTACGTGTTTTCCCGCGAACCGACCTGGGGCTGGGGCCACGGCGGTCAGGTGTTTCACGAAAGCATCGCCATGCTGGCCTACGCCCACCTCGACCCTGTCAGCGCCATGAATTCACAGCGGGTTTACGCCGACCGGCAATACCCCAACGGCTACATCAACTACCGAACCGGTTCGTATCTGGATGAAATTATCGAGCACAACGGCGAACTGACGTCCTCGGCCCCCTGGTACGCGTATCTGAACTGGGAAGTTTACCGCATGACCAAAGACCGGGATTTCCTGCGGGAGATGTACGCCTCCTCGAAGAAGTTTTACCAGTTCTACATGACCCAGCGCGACAAAGACGGTGACGGCCTGTGCGAATGGGGCGGGGAGGCCGTGCTCGAATCGGTTCGGGACGCACTCGTGGCCGTCTGGGATGAGGTCGGATTTCCCACGAACTTTGAGAGCGTCGATTTGAACTGTATGCTCGTCATGGAAGCCAAATCGCTCGAAAACATGGCACGCGAACTGGGTCTGGACGATGAAGCCGACCGCTGGCGGGAGGATTACCGGCAGCGCAGCCGACGCATCGAAGAGACGTTCTGGGACGAAACGAACGGATTTTACTACAACGTCGAGAAGAAAAACCACACGTTTTCGTTCAAAAAGCCCGACGACCTCAAGCGGGATGAAATCATCGGTTTCATGCCGCTCTGGGCCGGTGTTGCCTCCCCCGAACGGGCCGCCCGGCTGGTGCAGAAGTTGAAAAATACGGCAGAATTCGGTCGGCGGTATGGCGTTCCGTCGCTCTCGGCGAAAGACTCATACTATAACGCCAAAGGCTACTGGAACGGCCCCGTCTGGGTGGAGTGGAACTTCCTGATTGTCCGGGGTCTGCTCGATTACGGCTACCGCACCGAAGCCCGCGACCTGACGAACCGCGTGGCCGATGGCATGATTCAGGTGCTGAAGCAGGACCATAATCTCTGGGAGTTCTACAGTCCCGACGAACCCTGGGGCGGTTACCACAAAACCTATATCTGGGCCGGAATCATCAACCGTATGCTGCTGGATGTCAATGAGTAATCAAAAATTTTTTGTATTTATCTCGCTGGCGTTCGTATTCAATCGGGCAGTGGCTCAGCTACCGACGGAGCTCTATCAGTTGCCCGACGCCCGTTACCGGCAGGTCTCCAGCTACGACACCACGGGCGGCAACAACGACCGCATCAATATTTTACCGGGAAAAACAGTCACGATTTTCGACCAGCGGGGACCGGGCGTCATCAGCCGCATCTGGGTCACCATCGACTCCCGCGACCCGGCCTATCTGCGTCGCATCTGGCTGCGGATGTACTGGGACGACGAGAAGACGCCCTCCGTATCGGTGCCGGTCGGAGATTTTTTCGGCTGCGGGTTTCAGTACAAACACCATATGAGTCAGTATGTAGGCATGAGCAGCGGCGGGTTTTACTGTTATTTTCCGATGCCGTTCGGTCGACGGGCGCGGGTGGAAGTCGTCAACGACACCGGACAGGAGGTATACGCCTTTTATTATCATATCGGCTTCCATCAGTTAAAAAAGCCGCTGCCGCCCTATACGGCCTATTTTCATGCTTTCTGGAATCGGGAACTCCGGACGCAGAAGCCCCAAAACTACGTGGCTCTGGAGGCGCAGGGCCGGGGACAGCTCGTAGGCGTCAGCCTCAACATGCAGCCCTACCGTGCGAGTCTGCTGTATCTGGAGGGCGACGAGCAGTTTTATGTCGACGGCGAACGGCAGCCTTCCGTACCGGGAACGGGTCTGGAGGATTATTTCACGAGCGGCTGGTATTTCAAAAACGGCGAATTTTCGGCCCCGTATCATGGTCTGGTGCTGCTCGACCCGCCCACGGGCCGCGTAACGGCCTACCATCACCACATTCCTGACCGGGTGCCCTTCGAGCGGTCGCTGCGGGTGACGTTCGAACACGGACACGGCAACACGGAAGAAGTGGACATGAGCAGCGTGACCTACTGGTATCAGCAGGAACCGCACGGGCCCCATCCGGCCCCGCTCCCGCCCGCTCTGCGTATTCCGCTGCGTCGACCCATTCCGCCCGGAGCTATCACTCCGGAAAAAATGACCGTGCAGGGAGCGCAAAATCGTTGGGTCGATATGACGAACCACGGCCCCGACTGGCTCGACAATCGACAGTTGCGCATCGTCCCCGCTTCCGGTCAGGCAACGGTGGCTATCACTGGCCTGGATGAAGCCGCCTACGACGTCGATCTATACGCTTCGGCGGGTGACAGTCTGAGCGCCTACACGGTCAGCGCCGGGGCGCAGTCGGTGCGGGTGGCCGACACTACGGCGAAGGGGCTGATTCCGCTGCCGCCCGTGGCCCTGCCCAACGTTCCGGCAAAGGCGGGAACGCTGCGTCTCGACCTGCGTCCGCTGCGCTCAGGCGGTCAGGCAATGATGGCGGTCGATGCGATTCGGCTGACGCCCGTGCGCCGGTTCGTGACCGACTGGTATCTGATTGGCCCGTTCCCGGACCCGCGTCTGTCCGATTACAACCGGAAAGGTCTCGATACGGTCTATCCCCCCGAACAGGAAATCGACCTGACCAAAACGTATGGCGGCGTCGACAATCAGCCGGTGCGCTGGTTTCGGTATACGGAAGGGAAAGCGGGCTATGAGATGCGGCTGTGGAAATTCTTCAAACCGACGGAATTCATTGTCAGCTATGCTCTTACGTATGTGTATGCTCCCGAAGAGAGAGTATACAAAATGCTGGTCAGTACGGACGATGCGGGGAAGATATTCGTGAACGACCAGCCCGTTTACCGCTTTTTCGACGCCTCCCGCATTGCCGCCCCCGACCAGGACGCCGTGACCGTCCGGCTCCGGAAGGGCTGGAACAAGTTGCTGGTGAAGGCCGAGAACAATTTCGGCGGCTATGCCTTCTACGTCCGCTTCATCGACCCCGACCATACGCTGGTATTCAACGCTGACCAGAAACTGAACTAACCCATGTCGACCCGTTTTTTTGCTTTACCTACGCTGCGTACTGTGCTTTTTCTGCTGATGGTCGTTCATCCGGCGATGGCCCAGAACCTCCGCAGTCTGACGCTCGACCCGGTCACCCACACAACCCGCCAATGGACGCTGACCAACGGACAAACCGTATCGGCCCCGCTGCCGCTGCTCTCGCTGGAACTGAACAAAAAACCCTTTTCGACCGACCAGCTTTCCGCCGACCATCGCCTCGACGGGCGGCTGCAGGTGGCGGTGCGGATGGAGGAGAACGCTCCGAAGGGCATCAAAGCGACGGTAGTTTTTCGGAATGTCTCGACCGATACGCTCCGGCTGGGCAATGTGCTGCCGCTGCTTTTCCCGAACGGCAAACTGCCGGAAGGTTCAATTTACATTACCGGAAAAGGCGAACATCCGCTTTCCCGAACCTACGTGTTCCGGCCCGGACAGGCTCCCGTCAACTGCATCGTGCCCGACAACGCCTGGGAACTCGGCTACGCGGGCGTTCCGCTGACCGACAGCCTGCACCTCTGCGCCCTCGCCCGCCGCGACCGTAACACTATCAAAAACGGCCTGAGAAGGCGATTCGAGACGGTTTTATATCCCCAAACCGGCGAAGTCACGTATTACCTGTATGTCGACACCTACCGGGGCGGCTGGCAGGAAGGTCTGCGCCGGATGTTTCAGGAGCGTTACCTCTACGACCTGCCCCAGTTTGACGAAACCCTGTTCGACCGCCCGGATCTGGCCTGGATGCGGCGGGCTTACGTCATGCATCTGGTCATGAACTGGAACCGGATTTATTACGACTACGAAACGAAACAATACGGTCTGGCCGATTTTCTGGCGAAGGGCCAGCGGCTCTACGGCGGCGACGACGTAGTGGGCATCTGGCCGACCTGGCCCACGCTCGGCCTCGACTCGCGCAACCAGTTCGATATGTTCCGCGACCTGCCGGGCGGTTTGCCCAAAGTGCGCGAACTGAGCCAGATGATGAAAAACCGGTTCGGGACGAAGCTGTTTGTCTGTTACAATCCCTGGGACGAAAGTACCCGCAGCGAAGGGCATCTGGTAGGTCTGGAGCGCATCATCCGCGAAACCGCCGCCGATGGCGTGGTGCTGGACACGAAGGGCGAGTCGAGCCGGGAGTTGCAGGAAACCGCCGACCGCGTGCGGCCCGGCATCATCATGTACAGCGAAGGCATGGCCGTTCCCCGCGACATGCCGGGCATCGTGTCGGGGCGGGTGCATAATGCGCTCTATTATCCGCCCCTGCTGAATCTCAACAAGTTCATCCGCCCTGATTTCGCCATTTTCCGCGTGGCGGAGGTGTACAAGGAACGGATTAAACGGGAATTTGCCACCTCGTTTTTCAACGGCTACGGCACCGAACTCAACATTTTCCCGGCAGGCCTCCCCGACTGGCTGGACGAGCAGTACCGTTATCTGGGGCGCACAACCCGGATTCTTCGGGAGAACACACATAATTTTACCTCGAAAAACCTCACGCCGCTCATCGCAACGACTCGCGACAGCATTTACGTCAACCGCTGGGTATCGGGCGACAAGACGCTGTACACCGTGTTCAGTCTGGTGCCCGAAGGCTACCGGGGGCATCTGTTCGCGGTGGAACCAAAGCCCGGAACGCACTTCGTCGACCTCTGGCATCATGAAGAAAAAAGCCCAAAAGCGATTAAAGGACAGACGTTTATTGAAGTCAATAGCGATGCGTTCAATCGAAGCTGGCTGGGTACCAACAACGAAGGTGAAGTCGGCTGCATCGCCCAACTGCCCGAACTGCTGACGGTTTCGCTGGATAACGACGTTTTGCGGGTTTCGGCCCGTCAGGGCACCGACATTCGCGTGTGGGCGGGCGAACCGGACTACGAAAAGAAGCCGCTGGCGCTCAAACCCGGCGATCACACGCTCCAACTGCTCGAACGCTTCGGGCGATTTGAGGGTAAATTTGTGGTCCAGTTAGTTGAAAACGACATTCTGCGGGATGAACGGGTTGTGACAATACCGGCAGGAACGCCCCGGCTGGCCTCGACCGTCGTCCGGACGAAAGCGCCGAAAGACACGAAAGGCATGGTGCGGATTCCGGGCGGGACGTTCACGTTCCGGGCCACCAACGGCGATGAATTTATTTCGTACCCCAAATATAACGTGGGTCGGCAATATAGCTTTCCGGCATTCTGGATGGACAAACACCCCGTAACGAACGTCCAGTTCAAAACCTTTCTGGATGCGACGAAATACCGCCCCGCCGACACCACGCGTTTTCTCCGTCATTGGATAAAAGGCCGCATTCCGGCGGGAGAGGAGAACTACCCGGTCGTATACGTAACCTGGGAGGATGCGCAGGCCTACGCCCGCTGGGCCGGGAAACGCCTGCCGACCGAGTTGGAATGGCAGTTTGCCGCCCAGACGCCCGACGGTCGCGAGTGGCCCTGGTCGGCGGACACAAAAGGCATCCGGCGGGAAATCGAGCCCGTCAACGAAACGCTGTCAGTCTACAAAATCCGGGGCATCGATCCGGTCTACGCCAACCTCGGCAACGGCACTCCCGACCCGGTGGGCCGTTACCCGAAAGGAGCCAATCCGTATGGCCTGGAGGATTTGGTGGGTTCTGTCTGGCAGTTGACCAACGATATGTACGTCAGCGGCAGTTATCGGTACGTAATGATGAAAGGCGGTAGTTTCTACAATCCCTCGTCAAGCTGGTGGTATGTGCAGGGCGGGCCGCGTGAGCTGCATTACCGGCAGTTTCTGCTGCGGGTCTCGCCCGGCTTCGAGCGCAACGCTACGGTCGGGTTCCGGTGTGTGGCGGATTAGCCCCCAACCCCCTGAAGGGCGGTCCGCCCGCTCCGCGTACGGGCTGCGGGGATTGGGGGTAAATGCGTACCTTTGCCAGGAAATTTCTTAGACCCAACGCACGCCGCCTGTGACAACACCTGAACCACCCATCCGAACCGTTGCCGTGACGCGCTACGTCACTCCTTTGCGGGAGGGCGGTTCGCTGCCCGCCATTGTCGAGGCCGACGACGAGTTTCTGTACGTGCTGAAATTTCGCGGGGCGGGTCAGGGCGTCAAGGCGCTGATTGCCGAACTCATCGCGGGCGAACTGGCCCGAACGCTCGGCCTGCGGGTGCCCGAACTCGTGTTTGCCACGCTGGACGAAGCTTTCGGGCGGTCGGAGCCCGACGAGGAGATTCAGGATTTGCTGCGGGCCAGTGAGGGGCTGAATCTGGGCGTACATTACCTGTCGGGGGCCGTAACGTTCGATCCGGTCATCAACGACGTCGACGCCCGGATGGCGTCGTGGATTGTCTGGCTCGATGGGCTGATTATGAACGTCGACCGCACGGCCCGCAACACCAATCTGCTGATGTGGCATCGGCAACTCTGGCTCATCGACCACGGCGCCTCGTTTTATTTCCACCATTCCGGTTTAGACTGGCGCGAACAGAGCCAACGACCATTTACCCAGATTAAAGAGCATGTTTTATTACCCAAAGCCACCGAACTGGAAACCGTCGATGCCGAAGCCCGCCGGATATTGACGCCGGAACGCATTCAGGCCATTGTGTCGCTGCTGCCTGACGCATGGCTGGAAGGCGAAACAGACGATTCACGGCTGGTTTACAGACAGTTTTTGGAGGCGCGGCTGGCCGCGTCGGAAATCTTTGTTCAGGAAGCACAGAATGCCCGAAACGCACTTGTTTGAATACGCCGTCATCCGCTTCGTTCCCCGCGTCGAACGCGAGGAGTTCGTCAACGTCGGCGTCATTCTGTACTGCGCCGCCGAGCGTTTTCTGCACATTCGCTACGAACTGAACGAAGCCCGTCTCCGGGCCTTTTGCCCCACCGCCGACCTGGACGAACTCCGTGAACGCCTCCGGGCCTTCGAGCGCGTGTGTGCGGGCCGGAAAGAAGGCGGTACCATCGGGCAAATGGCCCCCGCCGCCCGCTTCCGCTGGCTGACGGCCCACCGCAGCACCATCGTGCAGGTTTCGCCCACCCATCCGGGGCTTTGCCGTGACGCGCAGGCAATGCTGGAGCGACTATTCGGGCAGTTGGTGGTTCTCTAATCTTCGGTCGCCAGTGCGGTGAGAATTCTTTCGGTTAAATTTTACCGGAAGTGCGCTTTCGTATACAGTTTGTCCTACATTCATTCTGTTATGAAACGAATCGCTGCCTGCTGGCTGCTGCTGAGTCTGTCCACCCTGGTTTCTGCCCAGAAAGGCAAACCGCTCTATAAGGCCGAAATTGGCCTGCAGACCTATACATTCCGCAATAGCTTTCCCAAAAACATACTGGCGACGCTCGACACCATCAAAGCGATGGGCATCAAGGAACTCGAAGCCGGACCACCGAAAGGCATGACGGCCCAGGAGTTCCGCAAGGCCTGCGATGAACGGGGGCTGAAAATTCCGTCGACGGGCGGCGGTTACGATCAACTGGTCAAAAACCCGCAGGCGACCATCGAGCAGGCCAAAATTCTCGGTGCCCGCTACGTCATGTGCGCCTGGATACCGCACGAGAGGGGCAATTTCAACCTGGAAAATGCGAAAAAAGCCGTCGCCGATTTCAACGCCATCGGCAAAGCGATGAAGGAAAACGGCCTGACGTTCTGTTACCACAACCACGGCTACGAGTTCAAAAAATATGGTGACGGAGCATCCACACCGGGTACGCTGATGGACTACATCATCCAGAATACCAATCCCGAATACGTTTCCTTCGAAATGGACATACTCTGGACCATCCACGGCGGCGGCGACCCGGTGGCTCTGCTCAAAAAATACGGCAGCCGCTGGAAACTGATGCACCTCAAAGACCTCAAAAAAGGCGTCGTGGGTGACGGAAGCGGCGGCACACCGCCCGAAAACGACGTCGTGCTGGGCGAGGGACAGGCGGATTTCGTCGGGATTCTGAAGGAGGCTAATCGAATCGGCATCCGGCACTTTTTTATTGAAGATGAGAGTAATGATGAGTATGTCCAGGTGCCCAAAAGTATCGCTTACCTGAAGTCACTCAGAGAGTAAGGCCGCATATTCCCGCTGAATAAACGGTCATCGATGTGTCTTGCGACACGATCAGTAGGTTCATGCATGAATCAGGTTTTATGAGTATGGAAAATTCCCGCAGAGCGTTTCTCAAAACAGCCCTCCTCGGTACGGCGGGCGTAGCCCTCGGCCCGGCAACTCAGGGTATGTCGGCCCGCAGCTACAATCGCATCATAGGAGCCAATGAGCGGCTTCAGGTCGCCATTGCCGGTCTGGGGCGGCGACTGGATGCCTATTTCGAGCCGATAGCCCTGAAAGAAAGTAACGTCGAGTTGCTTTATCTGTGTGACGTAATGAAAAAGCAGCGGGAATCGGCCCTGCAGAAGTTCGGCAAACACATTGATTATAAGCCCCGTCTGGAGAATGACATCCGGAAAGTACTGGCCGATAAAGACGTCGACGTACTCATCAATGCGATGCCCGACCACTGGCATGCGCCGGGTGCCTGGCTGGCGGTGCAGGCGGGCAAGCACGTCTACGTGGAAAAACCCTGTAGCCATAACCCCAGAGAAGGCGAAATTCTGTCGCTACTGCCTAAAAAATACGGGAAGGTGATTCAGATGGGCAATCAGCAGCGCTCGGCCCCTGAGTCCATCGACGTCATGAATCAGATTCACTCTGGTGCCATTGGCGTTCCCTACAAGGCAACGGCGTTTTACATTGCCAACCGGGGTGCAGTACCCGTCCCGAAGGCGGCTCCGGTACCCGATGGTCTGGACTGGGATCTGTTTCAGGGACCGGCCCCACGCAAACCCTATCAACACGACACCTGGGACTACAACTGGCACTGGTATGGCTGGGACTACGGCACCGCCGAGAGCGGCAACAACGGGACGCACGAGCTGGACGTTGCCCGCTGGGCCTTGCAGGTAGAACATCCGGAACAGGTCAGTGTGGAAGCGGCCAAGCGTCATTTCGCCGACGACGGCTGGACGATGTACGACACGATGGACGCTACCTTCCGCTACGCTGGCGACAAGATTATCAAATGGGAATGCCAGTGCCGCAATGGGTATAAGACGTTCGGTTCCGGGCGGGGCGTTATTGTGTATGGAACCAATGGCTCGGTGTATGTCGACCGGGATGGCTATAAACTATTCTCACGGGACGGTAAGCTCGTCAAGGAGCGCAAATCGGGCGGATCGGAAGCCGGTACGGCCCTGGGCGGCGGCGGTGACATGTCGACCCGCCACGTCATGAACTTCTTCGAGGCCATTCGGGGAAAAGAGAAACAGAATTCTCCGATTGAAGAAGGTGCCAAAAGCGTGTTGTTGTGTCATCTGGCAAACATCGCCTACCGAACCAACAGCGCCCTGACCGTCGACCCGGCCACTGGCCGCGTCCGCGACAAGCAGGCCATGAAGCTCTGGGGCCGGGACTACGAGAAAGGTTGGGAGCCGCCCGTCGTTTGACCGCAGAAAGTTCTGTTCTCCCTTGTTGAGCGCCGACATTCCTACGGCGCTCATTTATTTTTCAATACCGCATCCGAAATTCCCTGGCCGCCGGCAGAATCAATGAATCGGGTGGTCGATTTTCTCTTCTTCCAAATCCAGACGGGCTTCCTCTTTACGGATTACTTCGTCGTCAAACTCCTGCTTCCGGCGCAAACGGCTTAGCTCCCGACGCATGGTCGTAGTAATGTCGGTCAGAATGTGGTTATAGCGATCTGTTTTTATATTACCACAATCCAGCGAGTTCAGGCGTTGCTGGGTGAGCTGCTGATCGCTCTCCATCCGACTCTTCAGGTTACTGACCAGTTCGTTCTGCCGGACGTCGGCCTCATATTTCTGCTCTAACCGCTTCAAAGCTGCTTCCAGTAATTTCAGGCGGATAACCGACTCCTGTTCGTCTTCTGTCAGCCGATGGTCGGGATCCCGGTAGTTGACCCGCCGCACAACCACGGGTAGAGTTAACCCCTGAAATACCAGCGTACCCAGAATGGCTACGAACGTAATGAACAGAATCAGATTTCGGTGGGGAAACGGCGTACCATCGGTCAGGGTTAGTGGAACCGACAGCGCCGATGCCAGCGACACAACCCCACGCATCCCGGCCCAGCCGACAATCGTCGGAGCGCGCCATCCTGGGTTACGCTCGGCTACGGCATTAGGCATAAAGTTTCCTACCAACCGGGTGAATGCCATTGTAAAATAGGCCGTGACCAGCCGCGTAACGATAATAACCCCGGTGATCAACAGCGCATAACTCATGGCTTCGGTCCGGGAGTATCCGGCCAGGCTATTGATAATGACAGGTAGTTCCAGGCCAATCAGGATAAACACGAAACCATTGAGCGCAAATGTCACCGTTGCCCACATGGCCGTCCCCTGTAGCCGGGCTGTATGGTTAAGGATGACATGCCGCTGATTAGCCATAAACAGCCCTCCGCTTACTACGGCCATAACGCCCGAAAAATGAAAGTGCTCGGCTATAAGATACAATACATACGGAGTTATGAACGTCAGCAGAATACTTATCCTGACCGGCGAAGGTATCCAGCGGTGAATAGCGTAGAAAACGGACGCTACGGCCAGCCCTACGCCGACTCCGCCGAAGGTAATCAGAAAGAAATCCGTAACCGCCTGCCGGGGCACAAACACCCCCGTCAGCACCGTTGCCAGGGCAAACCGAAAAACCGTCAGACTGGCCGCATCATTAATCAGACTTTCACCTTCGAGCACGGCAAGGATTCGTTTCGGAACATTGACACTCCGTAACACGGAAGTAGCGGCCACGGCATCCGGCGGCGAAATGATGCCTCCCAGCAGGAAACCCAGCGCCAACGTAAAACCGGGAATGAACGCCGTCGAGGCGTAGGCAACGGCGAGCGACGTCAGCAGCACCAGGCCAAACGCCAGTGTGATAATGATGCGTCGCCAACGCCAGAATTCACGCCAGGAAGTAAACCAGGCAGCTTCATACAGCAGAGGCGGCAGAAAAATCAGGAAGATCAGTTCCGGATCGACTTCAATATGCGGAGCGTTTGGAATGAAACTGATGAGCAGCCCGCTGACGACCAGAAAAATGGGGATCGGAATACGCATTCGCTGCCCCACCATCACCAGAACCGAAATGAGCAGCAGCAGTGCCAGACAGAGCAGTAGGGTTTCCTGCATAAAAGGGCAAGTGTTTGCCTCTAATATACAAGCCAAAAACAAAACCGCCTAACCAGCTTTTCATTAGCGAGTTAGGCGGTGATTTAGTAGCCCGACCAGGATTCGAACCTAGACAAACAGAACCAAAATCTGTCGTAC